>Ga0256406_1006102_pt1 | contig 12303 bp, 19 predicted proteins | sample RumenRJG_03DNA_FD_185986 | JGI IMG/M metagenome (GOLD analysis project Ga0256406, IMG submission 185986) | Bovine rumen microbial communities from Lethbridge, Alberta, Canada - RJG_03 | ecosystem: Host-associated > Mammals > Digestive system > Stomach > Rumen | place: Canada: Alberta | collected...
ATATGCTTGTGATTGATGAGCTGAGCAGTTTCAAAGCACATCAGACACAGAGATTTAAGTCTCTTAGGCTTGCACGGCCTTGGTTTAAACGTGTCGTTGGTCTTACTGGAACTCCTGCTCCAAATGGCCTTATAAACCTATGGTCGCAGATGTACCTTATTGACAGAGGTGAAAGACTGGAAAAAACAATAACGGCTTATCGCTCAAGATATTTTAGGCCTGGTGCCTCTAATGGCTATGTGGTTTATTCCTATAAGTTGCTTTCAGATTCTGAGAGACTTATACAGGAAAGAATCAAAGATATTTGTATCAGTATGAGAGCAGAAGATTATCTTGAGATGCCAGAACGTATTGATAACTTTGTCAGAGTCACAATGCCTGATAAGCTTATGGATGCTTATAAAAAATTTGAACAGGAAAATGTCATCACACTTGCAAATGAGATAGAAGAAGGCACAACGACTGTTAATGCTGTTAATGCTGCAGCTCTATCAAATAAGCTTCTTCAGTTTGCCAATGGAGCCATGTATGACGAAAATAAAAATGTTGTACCTATACATGATTTAAAGCTTGAAGCACTAAAGGAGATAATTGAGGCAGCAGACGGTAAACCTGTGTTGGTTGCGTGGACGTACCAATTTGACAGAGACCGAATCAAGAATTATTTCAGAAGTATGGCACCTCGAGAGCTTAAAACCGCTGAGGATATTAACGACTGGAATGCAGGCAAAGTTAAACTTATGTTAGCACATCCAGCATCTGCAGGTCACGGTATTAACCTTCAAGCAGGTGGAAATATAATTGTTTGGTACGGACTTACATGGTCACTTGAATTGTATCAGCAGTTTAATGCACGCTTATATCGTCAAGGACAGAAGCAGAGAACAATAATACATCATATAGTTAATTCTGGCACACATGATGAAGATGTGGTTAGAGCACTAAAATCAAAAGACAAGACCCAGAACAACTTAATGAACAGTATTAAAGCTAAGCTTGAATTATATCGAGCATTTATGAATAAATAACAGTTAAATCTATTAAAGGTTAAATTACGTTAAAAGTTTGCAAATATTCGAAAAATATTTTTTTATTTGAGAAATTTTTTTTAATTTTGCACTAACATAATAAAGTTATGAATATCTTAGAAAAAGCAGACCAGATTGTAAATCATCGTTCAGAAGAAAAAGAACGTATGTATGGTCCATTCGGTAAATCGATGGAAAGAGCAGCAGCTATATATAATGCTGCCTCTCCGGAAAATGAGCAGATTTCTGTTCAAGGTATGTATCGAGCGCTTATAGCTCTTAAGCTTTCTCGTGAAGCCTACAGCCATCGTGAGGATAATCTCCTGGATGCTGCTGCATACATAGGTGCAATGAATAATTACATCAATGAACAGATGAGCACTGAAGAAATAAATAAGATAGTAGATAATGTTTAACAATTAAAAAGTAAGTAGCATTATGCCATTACCGTACAACACTACCGACCTCTCGCCTGATAAGGCTTTTGAGCGTCATGTATTCCACAGAGACCAGTTTGCTCACTATTTGCGCTGGACTCACATTTTGAAAGAAGCCAAAATTGGTGAATCGATTGTTGACTTTGGTTGCGGTCAAGCCAATCTCTTGGAAGTTCTCTATCGTAACAGATTCAAGCAGAAGTCTTATGTAGGCATTGACATTCGCGAGAAGACCGTTGAGGCAGCTCGTGAAAAGTTCAAGAACGTAGATTGGGCTCATTTCTATGTGGCCGACCTTGTTAAGCCTTATTTGGACTTTAGTCAGTTCAACGGAGACAAGGTTTGTTCATTCGAAGTACTTGAGCACGTTGGCAAACAGAATGGCGACATTTTCCTGGAGCATTTTAAGGCTTGCGGAAACAACAATGCAACCTATTATCTGTCTACTCCGAACTATGACCCATCTGTCGGCGCAGCTGGTAATCATACCTATGATTCAGGCGACGGACGTGGTGTAGATGTTCAGGAATATGACCATTGGGAACTCGAGGCTCTGCTCAAGAAGCATTTCCAAATTATCAAGAAATTTGGCACATTTGCTTCTAAGAAGGACTATAAGCCTTATATGAATGCTTGGCAGAAAGAGATGCTTAAAGCTCTTGAAGCCTATTACGATTCTAATCTGATTGCGAATATCATGGCTCCTATGTTCCCAGATATGTCTCGCAATACTCTGTGGGTGCTCAAGCGTAAGCCAGGTGATTACAAGGAAGTAAAAACCAAAGAGCCTGACTTGTTTAATCAACCAAAGCAGGAAGAGAAGATTGAAGATGATGATTTGTTCTAAGCAGGATTTTGATGCATACGAGGCTTTACGCGAACAAGGCTCTATAAATGTGCTTGACGTAAAGCAAGGTACTATGCTCACAGGGCTATCTGAAGAAAAATACGTAAATATTATCAAAAATTATAAACAGTACAAAGAACAGTATTATGGTAACAAACAAGGACATTCAAACTCTTAATGAGTTTTTAGAGAACAGAAATGTTGACTATGTGCTGACAGGTACAGCAGCACTTTTCTATCACGGATTGCTGCCTGAAGGTACAGAAGTACATGACATTGACATCATTGTACTTACAACAGAGAAAACTCGTCCAGCTCTGCGGGCTATGTTTAAGGAACTGGAAAACCTCTCTGGCTGTCAGTGTGAAAACAAATACTATAAGCAGTCTGTTTACGTGTTCAAAGTAGGAGCTAATAACATCAAGGTTAATGCCCTCGAAGGTGATGTTCTTGGCTGTGGTGGTAACCATCCTAAAAATCACACCATCATAATAGATGGAGCTCCTATCAAGGTTCATGACGCACTTGACATCTTGAAAGTTAAATTCTCTCTCCGCCGTCAAAAAGATGTTGAGTTCTACTTGAAGCTTACTAACCAACTTAGCTCGATGTTTCTATGTTCGAAAAAGTAAATCCTATGCATCCAGACAAGGTCGCCGACAGAATAGCCGGCGCCCTTGTGGATTTGGCTTATAAAAAAGCTAAAGACCCTAAAATTGCTGTTGAGGTTCTCATTGGTCACGGTAAAGCCTTTATAATTGCCGAAACAAGCGAGCAATTCAAAGATTATGAGGTCAAAAGAATCGTATCTCGGATTGCAAATATCTTCAGTGTGACTTATGTGGAAGTGCCTCAAGATGTTCACTTAGCATCAAATCAAGCTGGTAAGATTCGCTGTGGAGATAATGGCATTTTCAAAGGCATGCCTGTAACTAAAGAGCAGTGGTTACTTCAAAATATAGCTACAGCTCTCTATCAGAACTTCAGGTCAGATGGTAAGTTTGTACTCAATGGCAAGAATCTTATTGTTTGCCAGAGCGGAGTGGAAAATAGCGAGGTTATCAAAAAACTTCTGCTTGACTGGTATCATAAGGAAGATGTCCTTATTACTCTCAACATAAATCCTCTTGGTCCTTGGACTGGTGGTTCAGATGTAGATTGTGGAGCAACAAATCGTAAACTTGGCAGCGATATGGGTGATGCAGTTACAGGTGGCGGCCTTCATGGCAAAGACCTGAGCAAAGCCGATGTATCTGTTAACATATATTGTCATATAATGGCTCAGCGAACTGGACATGAATACAAAGCTTGCTGTGCTATTGGTGATGAGTATGTAGATGGCAAGCCTTATGCTGAGATTGTCGAGATTGCTCGTGATTATATTAACAAGCTTGGTGGATTTGAAGCATTCGCTGAGTGGGGCTTAATCAGATAAGATATGGCTAAAGTTAAAATAGGAACAGTTTGTTCACTTTCTAACGCTGAAAGTGAAATTCATGCAGGCTCAGGATTCTGCAAAAGATGCAAATCATTTAATGGAGTCTATTCAACGGATAAAACTTGTATTTCGTGTTTAAATCCACAAAATTATGAAAGTAGCAAAAGTAAGAGACGTTAGAACGCCGGAGAGAGGAACAGACAAGTCAGCAGGTATTGATTTCTTCGTGCCAAATGATTTTATCGAGAGAGTTCTGCCTCCTCAGCGTGATATGCTTATTCCATCAGGGATTAAAGCTCAGGTGCCAGAAGGTTTTATGCTAATGGCTGCAGAAAAGTCAGGAGTAGTAACTTCTAAGCAAGCAGCTATTGCTGCAGGTAGAACTCCAAAGCCGACAGCTTATGCTACTATTGTTGTACTTGGTGCTAAGATTGTCGATGAAGACTATCAGGGTGAAATTCATATTCACCTTGTTAATGTAGGCAACGAGTATGTAATCATTAAGCCTGGTACCAAGATTGCTCAGTTTATACTCGTACCTGTTTCATACCAAGGCATAGAAGTAGTTCCAGAAACAGAGTTGTTCCCAGAGGCAACCGAAAGAGGTGAAGGTGGCTTCGGTCTTGGAACTGGAGAAGGTAGTAAGAGTGATATTGAGCCCCTCAATAGCGACAAACTCTAATATTCACAGGAACTCCCGATTTATATCTCAGATTCACCTAAAATATTAAGATTATAAATTATATAAAATTAGATTTTAATGATGATAGAGATTAAATCTGGAGTTCTTACAAATAAATAATCTATATGGCAAATAAAACTGTTAAACTTCCGGAAGTCGTTTATCACCCACAGTTCCTGAGATTTATAGACTATTATGCCAAGGCTTTTACTAAAAGAAGAGGTTTTAGCCTTGGCCTTGGTAGATGGCTCAAAGAATACGATGACATGGAAAAACAGGGGTTGTTTGCTCCACGTGTACTTAGGCTATTTTATATTCAGATTTTAGGTAATACTTTCAAACTCGATTTTCAGAAAGAACAAGTTGTATGGTATATATGTTGTTATGCCAGAGATGCTGCAGAAGCATATATTGATGAGCATATAAATGCTCTGTATGATATTCGAGTTATTACTGGAGAATTAGCCTATGATGACGATGATGACCCATATACAGATTTGACTTATGAAGAAGCAACTCAGATAGTCAAAGCTCTAAATGAAGAAGCTGAAGAAGAGTTATTTGTCATGAAACGTAAATATTAGCAGCATTATGGAACATCAGTTATATTTTTTAAATGCACAAGAGGCGTTTGAGTATTTCTTTGATAAAATAAACTCTAAGGGCATTAACACCAATATTGGCACAAGAGCTCTCTACAATGTAAACATTTGCATCCTCAGGCCAAAAGACCGATTGATTAAAACTGGGTGGCGTAAATGGAGTGAGAAGTATGCAGAGCGTGAGTGGCAGTGGTATTTATCTCAAAACCGCTCAGTTGAAGAAATTAAGAAATACGCGCCTACGTGGGATAAGATGCATGGAGGTGATAATCTTGTTAACTCGAATTATGGTTGGCAGTGGGGACGTAATAACCAGCTTGATAAGTGTATAGAGCAGCTTAAGCAGAACCCTAATACACGTCAAGCTTGGTTCTCTATATTTGATGGCAAAGAAAAAGATGAATATAAATATGACACACCGTGCACTATGTGTGTAGGCTTTGACATTCACCCAAAGACACAAGAGCTTAATATGACAGTCATTATGAGGTCCAACGATTTGATTTACGGATTTTGTAATGACCAATACTGTTTTAGTAAGCTCCAAGAGCTTGTTGCTCATGAGTTGAATATTCCTATGGGAAACTATCATCATTTTGCACATGATTTGCATATTTACGAGAAACACTATAACTTAAAAGCAAAATATTACGGGTATGAGTAAGATTAAAGACAAGGTTATTGATGACCTTAACAAGAAAGTTGAATCTGAGGCTGATGAGTTCAAGAAGAAATATCCTGAAATAGCCAAGATGACAGTTGCTGAAGTTGTGGCAACGAACTTGTTTACTGTTGGTTTAAGACAAGCTATTACAAGCTACAGAATTGTTAACTGTTATGCTTTTCAGTCTCTTAAGCGAAATAATACTCTTGAGCCTGAGAATTTCAGAAAAGAGTATATCGCCTGTATGGATAAAGAATCCAATATGCCTTATGCCAAACGTGTAATCGTTCTTGATATTGGTAATGATGCCTATCGCCGTACTGTAAAACAGATGATGAAAAATTATGATGCTATCCAAAGTGGAGAAGCAGTTGAAAATTTAGATAAATTAAGCTTATGAAACGTAACAGACCAATGCTTTTTATTATCACTTGGGCCTTAGCAGGTCTGGTGTATGCTCCTGTGTTTATAGCTGCATGGCTTTTACACATTGTTGCTCGTTTATTGCTTTCCATTTCTTATCTTGGATTGCTTAATGCCTCTATGGCGCGAGACGTGTTCAAATCAATTTTCAAGTGGAATCCTAATCTATAATAATTATGGAAAATTCATTAGAAAAGATTAACAGAGAAATGGGTGCTAAATTACGAGGTGAATTTGGCATCCGCAAAGGTAATGAAATTATTCGTTCTATGGCAGAAGTAAAGGATGGATGTAAATATCCTTTATGGGGTAAAGATTAAAAAAATAAGATAGGATGAACGATTTTGACCAACTGCTTGACCAGGCTCTCGCCGAGTTTGCTGCCTCTCAGGGAACAATAACCCCTGAGAAGCAAGCAGACTATAATCGATATGCTAATTTCTTGCAGGAAATATCCGACGAAGATGAGGACCTTGCCAAAACAGAGATTTCTACAGTTTCAAGCATCGAGGAAGATAGACTTGAAGGAGAAGCCAACGAGCTACTCGATGAACTGAGAGATAACCCTAATAGCTGGTTTAATAAATCAACCTGGGTTGTAAATGATAAAGGCCAGTTTGTCAGACGAGATGATGGCGAACTATTTGATGCTGGAGAAGATATAGTAGCTATTTCTGATACGCCTCAAAAGGCTCAAGAAGAGCTCACAGAGCTTGAAAAGAAACAGAAGCGCGCAGAAAAGTTAGTAAAAGGTGCTGCTAAGTATAAGCATAACAGAGATTTGCGCAAAATAGAAATAAACCGCATGGCTTTTGACCAGAAGTTATTGCCTTTAAGCGATGTAATTCCTGTTGAGCATAAGCGCCTTGTAATTGAACTGCTCACAAAGCCTCTACGCTTACTTATTGTGAAATATGAGCAGTATATCAACAATCGCATAACAAAATTACTCGCTCCAGCTATTCCTGCTCCTGTTAAGCTTGCTGCCATTAAGTGGCCTTGGATTTTTATACAGAATCCAGGATTTTTGTATAAAACCAGTCCGCACTTCGGTGAGGTTAAGACATTCTGGGTAAATCCCAAATTGCCTTATTTCTTTAAACAAGGAACCGAACAGGTTATTCTCGAAGAGCGTGACGCTTCACTCAGTCCATATTTTTTGGATTGTGTTGACAGAGCTATTCATAGATGGTATTCTGCGCGTGAAAAGCTTGCTGAGCGTGAAGTTTACTACGCCTCTAAAATGATTAACATAAAAGGCAATACGTATTATCACCTTCTTATGTTGAATCCTTTTTGGTTTGAAAAATTGTATAACTATATTAAAGACAAAGAATTATTATGAGTACGACTAACATTTTAATTATTATAGCAATTATAGCTTTTAGTATATGGGTTTGGAAGACAAAAGATTAGCTCTATAAAAAATGCGTGAAAATAATATCATGTTTTGCGGTATACATAGATGTTCAAATAGCTGCTAAAGATTAAAAAAGACTTTGGCTTAAATCTTATAGCCAATGTTATAGGTAACAAAATAACCTGAGACGCAAAATCCCAGGTTATTTTTATGCTTTTCACTCTTGTATTCTCTCGGGAGGGTGCACCTAATATTTCAACCAGGATTTTCCCCGCAGAGGAAAAATACAGCCTTTTGGTCTTATTTCTGGTTTGCCATATTCGTTTATTTCAACTTTGTTCCAACCATAATCTAAGAAGCGACCGCAGTACATATCGTAGGTTCTATAATAAACCTGCGTTTTATCCTCGTTGTAATAATACTCGCTTTTAAACCAAAGTCCCTCTAATCTATAGTGCGTAAATGGTGTACTGCGTTCACATATAGGAATGACCTTGCACTCCACCAAATCTGAGTCTTCTACAAGCTCAATATCTGGTTCAAATTTAAAGCCATAAGGAAATTGTTCCTTAAACTCTTTGACTTCGTCCATGTTGTCCTCATCTAAGCATGGTTCTTTAAATGCCAAATAGTGATAAGCGTCGTTGGACAACTGGACAATTTCCATTTTGTCTGGATTGTAATCTAATTTGTCTGCTATCATAATTCTCTACCTCCATAATATTGATTAAAGCGTGATAACTCAATCATACTATTTTCTCCTTCTAAAGGCGTTAATATGTAAGTTTTTCCATCGAAATGTCTAAAAGGAGAAGTTGAAGGTAATACAAGTGTTTTAATATTTTCTACAAATTTCTCTTTTACTGTTACTCTAAACACATTTGAATGCGGAGTAATTTCACACACGTGCACATGAATATTACACGTGTGGCAATCCATTTTTAAATAGTTTAATATTTCCATATTTTTAGTTTTGAAAATGATATAGCAATTTAGCCCGGAGAACTCGCAGATTCTCTCGGGGCGGTGCACCAGATTTTGCCTGTTGGATTTTACGCTCATCTTGCAGGATTTATGTATTGCCGAACAGGCTCATGAGTACTTGTTGCACCGAATATATGCCGAACAGACACATGAGTACTTGTTGCACCGAATATATGCCGAAGCATTGGTTGGTAGATAACTGTTATTCCATGCTGCTTTAGCATAGTTATATCCCTACTTAATAATACCTTTGCTGTGTACATATTTTTAATTTCGCTAACACTTTTTAACTGTTTATTATACTACAATAGATGTGTAAATTTACTCATTTTTCTTGAAACGAAGAAATATTTTTAGTTAAACTTTGTTAACAGCATGAAAATATGTCTGCCACAGTGCCGCCGATTATATATCATGTACGGCTGCAGTGCCGCTATATATAGCTGCTTTAAGCCTGTATTGCCACAGTGCCGCTATATATAGCTGCTTTAAGCCTGTATTGCCACAGTGCCGCCAGGCCTATACGCGCGCGTGCGCGAACATTATTTATATATTATATAGAGAAACTACCACAGCAACTCTTCGGATAAAAATGTTGGCTGTTAATATCTTTTAACTAAAATAATTTTTTAGTATCAAATATTATGTGTACTTTTGCAATATCAAATTTAAGTTCAACAATTTAATAAAAATACAGCATTATGGAACAGAACACTAACAAGCAAAACAAAAGAACTTTCGCAGAGATTGCTCGCGAAATCAAACAGACCTGGAAGAATGTCTATTTTGGAGCTAAGCCCTATCTGCAGGCTATGGCAACTATCGACTCAAGCGACAAGAATGCTCCCTACATGCTTGAGACCGCTGAGGATATTGTTATCTACTTCCTGGCGAATGCCACATACTGGAGAGGCGAAGATGCTCGTCGCATTAAAGCAGAACTCAAGTCAATGATTAAATAATAGGAGGACAACAATATGACACCAGAGAGATTAAACGAGATTATGGCCGAGCAATACTCATATATCACTTATGATACAGGGCTGGCCAAGGAATATCTGGAGTGTGGCACTCCACAAGCAGATGAGGACACAATAGCTTGGTGCTTTGCAGACTATCTGCTCTCACAAGATTTAGCAGAAGAAGTAGTTGAATAACAGTTTAAAATAAGCAGCATTATGGTAGACAACAAGAAATTAGACGAACTTATGCTGGAAAAATATCCGCATATAGTTTACACAGCAGAACAGTCAGACGAGTTCTTGAAGAAGTATGAAGGCAATTTAGCAGACGAAGATGTAGTTGCTTGGGACTTCGCAAAGTACGTAACTAGAGCTGAAAAGTTCATCATTATCAAGACTATTGGCAAGCATGATAATTTCGTGGTTCGAGAGTTCGACGATGAGGAATCAGCCAAATTGTTTGTATCTCTTTTGCGTGAAAGCGAGCAGTATGACTTTGTTCGTTATCATATTACAAAGGTGATTAACTACTAAGTCCTTACAGCTATGATTAGAATATATGTAAGACGCAAGAATGAGATTGCAGGTCATGTGTTTATCTGCAAGTCGTCAATTAAGGAAGATAAGGTGATGATTTTGCCATTTGTTGGATTCGTAACAGATGGCCTCATCACCGAAGAAGAATGGGCTAAGAGCCAGCAGACCATTATCGATAAATTTGAACTGTATGTGGTTGAGAGCTATATTGACGGCAGATGCAAAGTGGCTCGTAACACGAAAAAGTTCAGCTGGAAAGATATTCTCAAGATGAAAGTCAAAGATGCTTTCAAGCCGATGGGATATAAATCTATCTGTAACTTCTTTGGCATAGAAATCGAAGTGTCTAACTGCGGTTCTATGGTCAGATACAGAATTGGTGAGAATGGAGCAGTAAGCGAATGGAAGGAAATCCACTATACTAAAGGCGGAAGACCGTTCTTTGAAGTAAGTAAGAAGGCACATGGCTGCACGAGATACTATCTGGATGAGTTCATGAAAATTTAACAGAAAATGAGCTGACTGGTATAATATATAATAAGAATATAATAATCAGCTGACCTTCGGATAAAATTTTATGCAGTTAACTTCTTTTAACTAAAATAATTTTTATATATCAGAAATAGTGTGTAATTTTGCACTATCAAAATAAAACAAATAACGTTTATAAATAACCCAAAGTTTAGCAATTTAAAAATTAAAGAATTATGGCAACTAAGAAATTCGCTCAGATGAGCACCAAGAAACTGAACGCACTCCTCGAGACTGCAAGTGAAGAAGACGCAGTAGCTATCAAGGCTATTCTGGAGTCACGTAACGCACGGCAAGCTGAGGCTGGTGCAGGTGAAGGAACCGAACTCTCTGAGGAGGAGAAGAAGGCTATCGAAGCTGCAGAAAAGGCAGCCGCTCCTGAGGGTGGTGAGCCCGCCGGTGAAGAGAAGAAAAAAGGTGGTCGCAAGGCCAGTCCGAAGATGAGCGAGGAAGAGCTTCTCGAGGCCGAGAAACTGGCTAAGGAGAACGTAGGACACCGCTGCTCTGTTCTGCTCCCCGGTACTGCTATCCGCGTTAATGGTACTATTCTCACCACGCTTAAGGACAAGCGAGCTATGCAGGTCTACTACCAGGTTGAGACCGATGCTATCGATGACATGGAGAGCCGTAAAATCTACAAGAAGTATGGCTCCGAGGACATCACTGTTCTGGACGAGGTCGTTGAACTGAAGAAGAAGACTACCAGCAAGGTCCGTGTGGCTAAGGCCAAGATGGAAGCTGGTGAGTGGGAAGCTGAGGCTGAGGCTGTTCGCGAGGTCGCTGGAGCCAACGTAGGTAAGACCGTTCAGCTTGACGAGAACACAACCGGCCGTATCGTGAGCTTGCTCAACGATAAGCGCTCCAACGGTATGTACTATCGCATAGAGTTCGAGGACGAGCTGGGCATCAAGAAGACCCGCCACAAGGTCATCAACTACACCAAGGCTGAAGACGGCTCAATCGTTCTGGCCAAACTCGAGGGTATGGCTGCAGAGCTCGACGAGAAAGGACAAGAGATGAATCAGGCATTCCTGGAGCGCAAAGCTCGTGAGCCTCGCAAGATGCTGACACCTGAGGAGAAAGTCCTCGCCGCTGAGGAAGCTCTGAAGAAGGCAGAAGCCTCTCTGCAGAAAGCTCAGGAGACTCTTGAGGCTCGTAAGACAGCTCTTGCAACTGCTAAGGCTGAGCTCGCTGCTAAATTTGATGCACAGGCAGAAGCTGCTGGAGAAGGTGCCGGTGATGAGGACGATGCACAGGCAGAAGCTGCTGGAGAAGGTGCCGGCGATGAGGACCTTGCATAAGCAAGAGAACTTCAAAGAATAAATCGTAAATAACTTTTGTTGTCGAGGAGCTGCTCTGTGAAGAGCGGCTCCTTTCTTTGTGTCTAATTTTGGATTGCAATATTGTCACAGTGCCGCGGGATATATCACCTACATATAAAGATTGCTGCGTTAGAGCCGTATCATTTAAAAATGTTGAGACTGAAACTCTATAAACGGCATATAAATTTCATATCTCTTTTTAATCGAGTCGCGTTCGAATGTACCTACCCATATAATTATATGGATTGAAAATTTGAACGCGATAGAGGTCATTTCTGAGGTTTCTGCTTTTATAATATTACAAACAGCAAAATGATATTTCAATTTTGTCCATTTCACTCCTGAATTCTCTCGGACCGGTGCACCTAAAAATAGGTCTGCCAAAAAGCCAAACATGTTAAAAATCACTGCACACCGGCAATGATGGGCCGTTGCGCCTCTAATAGTGCTCACGTGATGATACTGTAGTGACCGACTACTAACTTA
>Ga0256406_1006106_pt1 | contig 12301 bp, 7 predicted proteins | sample RumenRJG_03DNA_FD_185986 | JGI IMG/M metagenome (GOLD analysis project Ga0256406, IMG submission 185986) | Bovine rumen microbial communities from Lethbridge, Alberta, Canada - RJG_03 | ecosystem: Host-associated > Mammals > Digestive system > Stomach > Rumen | place: Canada: Alberta | collected...
CTTTTCACCCGGAAGACGGGTATCCCCGTAGAGCTTCCCCTGACGGCCAAGAAGGCATTGGTGGCTTCAGGCGAGGCGAAGGAATCGGACACCTGGCCCGACGAGGCTTCCTGGAACCTGCAGACCTCGTTCCATCTTCCCGAGGAACCGGGGAAGAACCACCTGCTGATGGCTCTTCCCCAGCGGAAAGACGATATCGCCGTGACGTTGGGGGACGCAAAGCCAATCAATGTGGCGAAGGGATCCAATCCCCTCTTCCTGGATATCACTGCTCTTGCCGCAATCGGACGCAACACCCTGACCCTATCGGGAAAAGGGTTGTACCTTGACGAGGCTCCCCGTCTGGTCGAGACCGACAGTTTTCTGGTCGAGCAGAGCTGGATCAGCCTGCAGCAGCGTGGCAGAACCTGGAAGGTAGTCTGGCACGCCAAGGTGGATTGTTTCAAAGCCGGGCGGCAAGGCTGGAAACTCACCTTGGATGGCCGGAGCAGTGCTGGCTTCTGGAATCTTGCCGAGGGCGAGGAAGAAGTCGAGGCCTCGCTTTCCGTCAGGGATCCAGAGTCCTACACGCCGGAATCACCGGTCCTTTCCACCCTGGTGATGGTCGCCGGAGACAGTTGCGAGCAACGGCAGATCGGCTTCTCCAGCTATGCCATGGAAGGCTCCCTGCCCATGGTCAACGGGACGAGGACGCAGTTGCGCGGGGCGCTCTGGCGGGGGCGTGGTGCCAGCGAGGATATCCAGGGACTGGTACAGAGCGCCAAAGCGGCCCACATGCGGCTGCTGCGCGTCACCTGTTTCGAGTCCGAGGAATTCTACCGTACCTGCGACCAGGAGGGCATCCTGGTCCTGCAGGATCTGTCTGGCGACCCGGAACTCGATTGGCAAGTACGACGGATCGCCAGCCACCCATCCCTGTTCGGGTGGTACCTGTCCGACCTGCCCAAGGATGGAAGCAAAGAAGCTTTGCTCGCTTTGGACCGGATGGCCCAGGACATCGCCAAAACCGTAGGGGTCTGCGATGGGAGGCACCCGTTGCTTTTTCGGTATCTGGATGACTCCATCGGGGAAAGTCTCGGGAACGAGATGGGAAAGGAAGCCGTTTTCTCCCACTCCTCCTTGGTCCTCGGCTTTGGCTGGGGAAGCTACCCCTGCCTGACCGCACTGCAGAGGGCCACGGGAGAGGAGCATCCTAACCTGACCGGAAGCAAGGTGGAGGCCCTTGAGGAACATCACGGAGAAATTGGACGGATCTATGGAGCTTTGGCGTCGATGTTCGCCATGCCGGACGACCGGAGACAGGTCATCTACCTTTCCCAATGCCTGCAGGCGCTCGTCCTGAAGCAGGCGGTTGATGGCTGGAGGGTACAGGACAAGCGGATGGGTATGATCCTGATCGACGAGCTGGCAGAAAAGCGCCGCGAGGTGGGCAGCGCACTCATCGGGCAGGACTCCAAATGGAAGCTTGCCATGTACGCCGCACGGGATCTTTTCTTCCAGCCGGTACGGCCGGTTGCCCGGATGGAGGCGGATGGATCGGTGAGCCTGTTCGCGGTCAACGACGGGGTGTGTCCCCTCAAAAGCGCTACGTTCACCACCACGTTGCTCCCCTACGACGGCATCACGCGCCCGATCCTGAAAAAATATGTGGTCAACGTCCCCGCGGGGGGAGTGAAAAAGGTGGGCATCCGGAGCGCAGAGGAACTTGCGCCCTATCGGACCACCCATTTTCTTTCCCTTTCGCTTGTCTGGAAGGACGGGACGGCCGAGGACGGAATCCTGCTGGACAAGCCCAAGGCGTGCAGGTTCCTTCCCACCCAAGTGGCCTGCACGTTCAGCAGGGTGGCGAAGGGAATCGGGATCACCCTCGCAAGCAAACGCCCTGCGTTGATGGTGGGACTGGACCAAGGAGATCTCAAGGGTTCTTTCAGCAGGAACTGGTTCCCCCTTTTCGACAAGGCGAGCGTCGTTTTCGAGACCACAGGGAACTATACCTTGCAACAGGTCAAAGAGCAGCTGTCGGTCTTCTATCTGGCGGAAGAAGCATAAGAAGACCCACACCTGCCCGGCGTTTTTTTGCTTGCCAAGCATCTCTCTGAACATGTTCCGCTTATTTCGCTTTTTATTGGACAGCCCTTGACACTGTTACCGGATTTTCGGTATCAATAGAACCGAATTTTCGGTAAAATTTTACCGATTATTCGGTAGATGGCAAAAATGATGAAACTAAGTCAAGAAACAATTATCACCACCTATATCTCCCTTTTGTCCTGGTCTCCCTGGTCCGAGGTATCACTTTCCCGTGTGGCCAAAGAGCTGGGGGTCTCCAAACCGGCCCTTTTCCACTACTTCCGCAACAAGCAGGAGCTGGACGACGCGACTTTCGTCCATGTGCAAGCCCAACTGGAAGCCTTGGCTTCGACCTTTGAGACGATGGATTCGAAAGCGGCTATGCTTGCAGCAAGCAACTTCCTGCTCGACCATGTCAACGAGTGCGCCTTTCACCTGCAGCTGATCATCAGCCGCAGGCTCTCCACCAAACACTGGTCAAGGACAAGCAGATCGGGGACGCCGTTGATGTTCTTCGCCATGGTGTGCTACCTCAGCCAGATCGGCTCACAGATCATCTGCGCCAAGCTGCAGAAGAAAAAACAGGTCGAGCCGCTGATAGACCAGTTGCTTGCCCTTTTCCAGCATGGGTTGCAGATGGAGCGAGGGACGGTCGATTTCCAGCGGACGGTGGTCAAACCGGAGGAAATCGGGGATTGCCGGTACCTGAAGGCGCTGGATGCAGTGCTGCACGCAAGCGGCATGCAGAGCGTCTCCGTGGCGAATTTCGCCCAAGCGCTCGGGGTGGCGCCCAGCACGCTCTACTCTTCTTTCAAGGACAAGGACGAGATGCTGGCCAGTATCGCCACCGAAGAAATCAACCGGATGCTTGGCGTGGTCGAATCCCATTTGGACGAGCAGATGGAGATTCCCGTCCTGATCGAAACCATCATCCGGACCGTATACAGCTACCTGTCCTGCCAGGTAGACACGGCCAAGTTCATCGACGGGTTGTATGTCGCCTTTTCCCAGCGCACGGTCTTCAAAGCGTATCCCGATATGCTCCGGGCCTACGACGCGCTGGAAGCCATTTGCGCAGGAAGCGGGATCTTCATGGTCACGCTTCCCGCGAGTCTATCGATCGCCCTGGAAGACACCCCGTCAGGACTCACCCTGGAGGCGATGGTCGACTTCCTCTATTACGGTATCAACAAGGAGATTGCATGATGCACAAGAAATCCTTTACCACATTGGCGGCAGTGCTGTTGGTTGCCGCCTCGGCCTCCGCCCTTGACCTGAGCGTCGACCAGGCAGTGGACTACGCGCTCCAGCACAGCCGTACCCTCCAGTCCAGCCGCATCGACCTGGAAATCCTTGAGAAGGACGACAAGACAAGCTGGAACAGCCTGCTGCCGACCATGCAGGTCAACACGATGATGTCACGCAGGAACGAAGTGGGATCCTACACGGCGAGCGGTTATACCACTACCGATCCGAATTGGTCTCTGGTAACCAACCTCTCCTTCTCCTGGAACTTCACCCCGGCCCTTCTGACCCAGATGGAACTGACCAGGCAAAAGTACGAGAACGGACAGCTGACATGGGACCAGGCGGTCGCCGACACCAAGGTGAACGTCAAGAAGCTCTACTACGCCATCCTGCTCCAGCAGGAGTCGTTGGAGATCAGCGAAGAAACGTTGGCGAACCAGAAGGAGCGGATGGAACAGACCGAACAACAGTACCACGACGGGTATGCCAGCGAGCTCGCCTACCTGCAGACCCAGGTCGCCTACGAGAACCAGCTTGCCACCGTCAAGAAGGCCCGCCAGTCGGTCAACGAGCAGAAACGCAACCTTGCTTTCGTGCTCGGCATGGACGAGACGGTCGAGCTGCATCTGACCACTCCGATCGAGACCGAGTTCGTCGACGTCGACGCTGCCCGTGCCTACAGCCGCATCGGATACCGCTTCGATATCCGGAACCTGGAACAGCAGGCCGCCATGCTGGACACCCAGCTGAAGATGCTCGACCAGAGCTCCTTCTACCCGGTTTTCGTGGCAAGCGCATCGGGAACCCCGACGATCGCCGATATCTCGGAGAAGTGGTTCGACCGGGATTCAGGCAACTGGACCGACCAGGGTTCCCTTTCCTTCGGCCTCTCCTTCAACGTCACCAACGCCCTCCCCTGGTCGAGCAACCGGCAGAGCGCCCGGCAGTTGAAGCAGAACATCGAGAAGATGCAGGTGACCCGCAACACCCTGAACGCCAACGCACACCTGGAAATCACCAACCTGCTGGATGAGCTCGACCAGGCACGCGAGGCAATCGGGAGCGCCGAGCGCAACATCACCCTCGCGCAGAAATCCTACGATATGACGAGCGAAGCCTATCAGACCGGTTTCTCGGAACTGCTGGACGTCAACGACGCGCAGCAAGCACTCAACCAGGCAAAGCTTGGCAAGATGAGCGATCAGTACACATACCTCTGCGCATTGCTCGACCTTGAGTACGCGACGCAGGACAACCTCTAAGGAGACGTATATGAAACACAAGACTATGATGATCATGGGGGCCGCTTTGCTGTCCCTGGCGATGGCTGGATGCAGCAAGCTCACCCAGAAGGGAGAAACGCTCCAAGCCGAGACTCCAGCGTCCGAAGTGGCGAAAACGGTTACCGTCCAGGTAGCCACCGCCACCCAGGGACATATCGCCTCCTACCGCAGTTTCGGCGGTGATGTGGTGCCCCATGACACCAAGAGCATCATCCCCACCACCAGCGGAGAGGTCAAGGAACTGCTGATCGAGGAGGGCGACGTGGTCAAGAAGGACCAGGTGGTCGCGAGGATCGACCAATCCAAGGCGGGCATGCGCTACCAGCCGACCGAAATCAAGAGTCCGATCGACGGTACGGTCAGCGTCGTCAATACCCAGCTGGGCGCCCAGGCTGCCATCGGACAACCGATCGGCACGGTCATCAGCACCGACAACCTGGAAATCAAGTTCGACGTCGCAGAGCGGTTGCTCTACGCCGCCAAGCTCGGAGGCAAGGTCGACGTTTCCTTCGACGCGTTCCCCGGGCAGGTCTTCCGCGCCACCATCGTCAAGCTCGGGGCGACATTGAACACCTCGACCCGTACCCGTGAGGTGACCATCAAGCTGGATGACGATGGCGGGCAGGTGATCAGCGGCATGTACGCCCGCGTCAACGTCCTGCTGGACGAGGCTGACGACGCCATTCTGGTGCCCAGCAACGCCATAAGCGGCAGTGCGGTCTTCATCGCCAGAGACGGAATCGCCCACAAGGTACCGGTCAAGACCGGCATCGAGGCGGATGGCAAGGTCCAGATTCTTGAGGGAGTCGACGCGGGAGACCAGGTGGTGGTCGCCGGTATCTCGCAACTTTCCGACGGCACCCCTGTCAACGTGCTCTAAGCAAGGAAGGAGCTGTAGATGTCTGTATCCAAATACTCAGTCAAACACCCGACCATGATGCTGATCCTCTTTCTGGTCCTCACGGCTCTGGGTGTCTATTCGGCAACCAGCCTTCCGCTGGACCTGATGCCCGAGATGAACATCCCCTACGTCCTGGTTTCCACGACCTACACCAATGCCTCGCCGAGCGAGGTTGAGGAAAAGGTGACCGAGACTCTGGAAAGTTCTTTGTCCGGCATCTCCGGCCTGAAGCATATCACCAGCACCTCGAGCAAGGGTTCGAGCATGATCATGCTGGAATTCACCACCGACACCAACATGAGCGAGGCGACCGGTACCATCAGGGACCGCATCGACATGGTCCGCGGCTACCTGCCCGATGACGCGGACAGCCCGACGATCATGAAGATCGACCTCAACATGATGCCGATCATCGTGCTTGTCATGAGCAGTGACGACATGAGCGCCGAAGAGCTGCGGACGCTGGGCAACGACACCGTCAAGCCCCGCCTGCAGCAGCTCGATGGCGTCGCATCCGTCTCCGTCATGGGTGGCCGTGAGAGAGCGGTACGCGTCGAGGTCTCCAAAGAGAATCTCGCCGCCATGGACCTCTCGATCACCTCGGTCGGCCAGATGATTGCCGCACAGAACGTCAACACCGCAATCGGTTCCATCGTCGAGAACGGCCTCGACTGGTCCATCACCACCGATGGCACCTACGATACAATCGACCAGATTGGTGATGTCGTCGTGGCATACAAGCCCGACGCCACCGGCACGGTCCACCGCGTCCTGTTGAAGGACATCGCCACCATCACCGACTCCTTCAAGGATCCGACGAGCAACGCCTACGTCAACGGCAAGCCTTCCGTCGCCCTGATGGTGACCAAGACCAGCGGTTCGAATACCGTCGGCGTCGTCCATAGCGTGCGTGCCGCATTGCCTGAAATCGAGGGCATGATTCCCAATTCCGTCAAGATCAGCGAGGCATACAACTCCTCCGATACCATCGAGGAGTCCATCGCCAGCGTCGCGGAGTCGCTGTACGAAGGCATCCTGCTGGCGGTCATCGTCCTGTTCCTGTTCCTCGCGAACTTCAAGAGCACGCTGATCATCGCCCTGGCCATCCCCACTTCGCTCTGCATCACCCTAGGAGCCATGTACTTCTCCGGCCTGACGCTGAACCTGATGACCTTGGCAGGCCTGACCCTCGGCGTCGGCATGCTGGTGGACAACTCCATCGTCGTCTTGGAGAACATCTTCAACTACCGGCAACGGGGAACGAAAATCACCGTCGCCTCGATTCTCGGCAGTGAAGAGATGATCATGTCCATCATCGGCTCCACCCTCACTTCCATCTGCGTCTACCTGCCGATGCTGATGTACGGCAGGGAGCTCGGCCTGATCGGTGACGTCTTCAAGGGACTCGCCTTCACCATCTGCTTCTCGCTGACCTGCTCGCTCTTGGTCGCCATGATGCTGGTGCCGGTACTCACCAGCAAGTACCTGAAGCTGGGAGACCTGCGCAAGCGCAACCTGCTGCAGAGGGGTGTCGACGCCTTCCAGGAGAAGATGGACAACGCCTATGGCGCCATTGTACGCTTCAACCTGCACCACAAGATCCTGTTCCTCGGCATTCTGGCAGCCCTCGCCTTCGTTACCATCCAGGCAGGCACCAAGGTTGGTTTCAACTACATGCCGGAATCAATCGAGAACCAGATGTCCATCAGCATCGAGCTGCCTCAGGGTACCGCCTTGGAGGAGACCGACAAGGTGATCACTGGATTCATGGACCTGCTCGCCGACAACATCAAGGGCACCAAGATCATGATGGGCACCGATGGCAGCGGCATGATGACCATGGGTTCCAGCGGTTCCTACATCGGCTCGATCTATGTGATGTTCCCCTCCTCGAAGGAGGCACAGCCAGGGGACGATACGGTGACGACCACCAAGCGCAAGCTTCCCGAGCTGGCAAAGCAGTTCCCCCAGGCCACGATCACCGTCAACAACAGCCAGTCCGCGGGTTCTTCCTCCAGCGGCATGAAGCTGAAGATCAAGAGCAGCAACCTGGATCTGGCCCGCGAAACCAGCCGGAAGGTGCTCGACGTGCTCAACGCGCAGGCAGGCGACTACATCTACGACATCGAGAGCGACTTGAAGGAGGGTCTGCCCGAGGCGCAGATCGTCTACGACCGCGAACGCATGTACATGCTCGGCCTGACCGTCAGCGGTGTCAACGCGGAGCTGCGTGCGCAGGTCAACGGCACGACCTTCGGGCGCATCAGCCTTGGCAGCGACGATGTCGACATCGTCGTCAGCACGCCGAAGAGCGAGAACACCCGGCTGATGGACCTCGATTCCCTTGAAGTGACCACTTCCAGTGGCGCGAAGGTCCCGCTTTCTTCCTTCGCCCATTACGAGGAGACCCGTTCGCCGCTCTCCATCGCCCGCGAGGACCAGTCCTTCATCGTGACGATTACCGGCCAGTGGCAGCCTGGCGTGGCGGTCAGCACCGCCCAAGGGGCGATCGACAAGCTGATCGACGAGAACATCCCGCTTACCGATGACCTTCTGATCGAGGCAGGTGGCGACTACGACGACATGATGACAGCCATTAGCGTCTTCATCAAGATCATCACCGTCGCCATCATCCTGGTCTATGCGGTCATGGCAAGCCAGTTCGAGTCCTTCCTGAAGCCGTTCATCATCTTCTTCACGATTCCGCTCGCCCTTATCGGCGTCGTCTGGATCTACCTGTTGATGGGGAGCACCTTCAACGTCATCACCGTTGTCGGTCTGCTCGTCCTTGTCGGCACCATCGTCAACAACGGCATCGTGCTGGTAGACTACACGGGACTCCTGCAGCGGCGTGGCTACAACATCGAGGAAGCCTGTGTGCGCGCCGCGAAGAGCAGACTCCGCCCGATCCTGATGTCGACCCTGACCACCGTGCTCGCCCTGATTCCCATGGCGTTCAACAGTGGCGAAGGCTCGGCCCAGATGCAGCCGATCGGACAGACGGTCCTGGGCGGCATGACCTTCGGTTCCGCCATGACCCTGCTGCTGATGCCGGTCCTCTACTACACCTTCTTCAAAGGTGCGGAAAAGCGCCGGAACAAGCGGCTGCAGAAGGAAAGGCAACAACTTGAAACCGATTTCGCCAATGCGAGCATGCTCGCCAAAGGAGAGGAAACCAAATGAAGAAATTGGAAATCATTCTGAGCCAAGCCATCGATGAGGATTTCTCCCGTTTGTGCGAAGTCCGGGAGGTTGGCCAGCATTTCACCAAAAGCGTCGGGGTCATGGGAAAAGGAAACACCATTCCCAAGATGGCCGATGACACCTGGCCGCAGGAGAACGTCCACTACATGATGATCGTGGACGACGACGAGGTAGAGTCCATCAGGCAGATTGTCGAATACCTGCGTACCCAGTTCCCCGACGAGGGCATCGCAGGGTTCGTCACCGACTGCGAACCTCTCTGAAAAGGGTTCTCTCCATCACGGGCGGGAGGCCGGACGGCTTCCCGCTTTTCGTATTCCTCCTGCCAGTGGTAGACTACCTTCATGCAGGACAACACCGTACGAAAAAACGAAGAGGAGAAAATCCTTCAGTTTCCCCGAAAGCATGCATTCCCACTGAGGGAGAAAATCGCCTTCGGCATTCTCTGCGCCCTCGGGGGCTTCGCCGCCTCCCTGCTAGTGGTAAGCAACACGCAACCGGCCCCGGCGGGACAGGAACCTGTCCAAATCACGCATGAACAGGCCGCCAGAGCCACGCAACCTGCATCCCCGCCCCGAGCCAGAGACCTGAATGCCGAGCTTGCCGAAGCACTCCACAAGGGGGATGCCAAAGCAGTGGAATCCGCAATCAGGGAAGGCGCCGACGTGCATATCCTTTTCCAAGGGAAAAGCCTGTTGGAATGGGCCGTCGCCAACGACCAGAGCGGAATGGTCGCCCTGCTGGCCGGCCATGGGCTGGATACAGAGGCGTTCGATCCGGAAACAGGAACCTCGTTGCTCCATAGGGCGATGGCGGGGCATGCGTCTGCGGATACGGTCAATGCCCTGATTGACGCTGGGGCGAACGTCCATGTGCTCGACAGGGAAAACCGCAACGCCTTGCACTGGGCAGCGGACAAAGGGGCAAGCGACGAGGTGCTCGCCTTGCTGGTCGCAAGAGGTATCAATCCCCGGGAGATGGATGTCTATGGATGGGACGCCAGCAAATACGCCCAACATGCCGGATATCCGCATCTCGTGGACAAGCTGGAGCAACTGGGCGCTCCAAGCCATGCCACCATCGCCAAACAGGAGGCCGACCTGGTGAAGCAAAGTGCCGCCAGCCGGATCGAGGTGCTGGGACAGAACGATTCTGCGGACCTTGATGATTTGCTCTTGCAGATCGACCGGCTTTACGAAAGCTATCTGTTCAGGTTGCCAGCCTTCGCAAAGCGGCTATACACGGCACGTTCCATCATGAACCGGTCGGCATGGACACTCCGGATGGAGGCGATGCGCATCGCAAGCCGGACAAAAGGCCTTTTCGTCCCAAGCAGAAGCCAGGAAAGTTACGACAGGGAGGAAAAGGAGATGATGGCTGGGGAAATCCAGGCGGCATTCGAAGAAGAGGTCTTCACCCCCGACCAGCTACGGCGCGCCCTCCAGGAACGGTTTGCCAATTTCAGCTATCAGGTCAACCTGAACCGTACCGACTTCCATCGCGCGATTGCCAGCCTCTATGCGGCAAGCCCCAACCTGGAATCCATCGACCTCACGGCACTGGACCATGAGCTCAAAACCAGTTTTCCTCTTGCCGAGGACAAGGGAAACCTTGCCGGAGAGACCCGGAAAGACAGCCTGATCCTGGCAGGAAGCACCGCGCTCGGTGCTACCAGCGGTTTTTTCATTGGAGTCTTGCCCGGACCACTGGACAACCTGATTCTCGGAGGACTGGGAGCCCTGGCAGGAACCACCATCGACCTGCTCCGCAGCCAAGGCAGGCAGGACCAACTGGTCCAGACCTACACCCAAACCCTCATCGAGCAGAGGAACACCATCAAGGCCCAGATCCGCGAGGCATGCGAGACATCCTTCTCCACGTGGAGAAAGGACGAGCTCGAGCTGCTTGACGCCCACACCAAGGAAGACCTCAGCTGGCTGGACACATATCAGGGATTTCCCCTCTAACGGAACAGCGGCGCCAAGGCTGTCTGGTAGCTTCGGAAGCGCAAAAGCGCCACCTGGTACGCCTTGGCGGCATCCGGATCCGGCACGCAGCCCGATGCCGAGTCCAAGGCAACATGGCGCTTGCAGATGGCAGCCAGATCGCCCCCCTCTTCCCCGCTCGCCCATAGCGCCTGCAGCGCCCCACCGAGGGCTGCGCTCTCCCTTATCGTGCTGATTGAGACCGGGACACCAAACACGTCACTGACCATCTGCCTCCACAGCGGGCTCTTCGCACCGCCACCGGTCAGCAGAATCCGGCTTGGAACCATCGCTTTCGCCCGAAATGCGTCCACCCCGTCCATCAAGGAAAAGACCGCGCTTTCCATGGCCGCGCGGGCAAGGGTCGCCTTTGAGCAGTTGGTGGTGTCGAAGCCTGCAAAGACCGCCTTGCCATAGGGGAAGTCAGGAGTCCGTTCCCCATTGAAATAGGGAAGGACCGAGACTCCCTGACTACCGATAGCCTCACTGCCGGCAAGGCTGTTCAACTCCGCAAGCGTCATGCCGAAGAGGGACCGGATCTGCTCGGTGGCGATCGTGCAGTTCATCGTGCACATCAACGGCAGGTATCCGTTGTTCGAGCTGCAGAATCCGGAAAGAGCTCCCTGCTGGTCGACAACCGGGATGTCGCTGTAGGCGAAAACGGTACCGCTTGTGCCCATGCTCACCGTCATGGCGCCTTTCTCCACGCAACCGGTACCGATCGCCGCCATCATGTTGTCCCCGCCACCGGCAGAGACAATCACCGAAGTGGAAAGGCCGAGCTCTCTCGCCAGATCCGGACGGACAGTCCCTATCACCTCGTTGTCAGAGACCAATTCCGGAAGCAGGCAATCCCAATCCGCGGAAGGGTCGATGGCATCCAGGACCGGCCGGCTCCAGCAAAGGTGGGCGATATCGAACATGGCCGTACCGCTCGCATCCCCCCGCTCCATCACATAGCGGCCGGTCAACCAGTAGTTGAGCCAGTCATGAGGCAACAGGATATGGGCAAGCCGTGCCCAGAGATCGGGATGCCGAAGTTTCATGGCGTAGACCTTGCCGACGGTGAAACCAGTCTTGAACTGATTGCCCACCAGGGCTATGGCCTGCTCCGCCCCTCCGACTTTTTCCGTCAGCCTGTCGCATTCGGCAACCGTCGAAGTATCGCACCAGAGCTTGACCGGCGCAATCACGTTGCCATCCTTGTCCAAAGGAACAAACCCATGTTGCTGGCCGGAAACCCCAATCCCTTTCACCTTCCGCCTGACCGGCAGATCTATCTGGTTGAAGCAGTCGACCACAGCATCGGTGAACCAGGCAGCTTCCTGTTCCCGCGAGCCGTCATCCCGACTGACCAAGGGATAAGCATGGGAACCTTGGGCGACAATCGACTTCGTTTCCGTGTCGTACACCACCACCTTGGTGCTCTGGGTTCCGCAATCAATACCAGCAAACAAACTCATGGATTTCTCCTTCCCGCACCATTGTACGACAAGGAGAAACGCAAGTCCAAAAAAATATCGGTTTTCCTCTGCGCCGTCAGCGCCAGGCGGAACCAAGGGAAACCAAATTGGAGGTGTCAGTCAAATCCAAACCACGATCCGTCGACA
>Ga0256406_1006107_pt1 | contig 12296 bp, 10 predicted proteins | sample RumenRJG_03DNA_FD_185986 | JGI IMG/M metagenome (GOLD analysis project Ga0256406, IMG submission 185986) | Bovine rumen microbial communities from Lethbridge, Alberta, Canada - RJG_03 | ecosystem: Host-associated > Mammals > Digestive system > Stomach > Rumen | place: Canada: Alberta | collected...
ATAAAAAAGCAGCAGGAGCCACAATGCATGGTACACCAAAAAAATTGAGAGACAAAATTGTAGCAGAAGTAAAAAGACAATTAAAATAGTTAATGAAAAATAAACCTTACTAATTTATTAAATATTATGTTGAGTTTATTTGTTTTATAAAAACTAACTAAGAGGCTATAAATGGATGGTATATTAATTGTAGATAAAAAAGAGGGAATGACATCTTTTGATGTTGTTAGAGATACTCGAAAAAAATATAATGAAAAAAAAGTTGGACACATTGGAACACTTGATCCTTTGGCATCGGGTGTTCTTCCTGTATTAATTGGTAAAGCCACAAAACTATCAGATTATTTAATGAATCACGACAAAGAATATGTAGCAAAAATTAAATTAGGAAAGTCAACTGAAACTGGAGATAGAGAAGGAAATGTTATTGAAACTGAGAAAGTTCCAAATAATTTAAATGAGGAAAATATTCAAAATGTTTTAAATGAATTTTTAGGACAAACTTTTCAAATTCCGCCAATGTATTCAGCATTAAAAGTTAATGGAAAAAAATTATATGAAATAGCCAGAAGCGGACAAAATGTTGAAAGACAACCTAGAAAAATAAACATATCTGAAATAAAGATTATTAAATATGATACTAGTAATAAAGAAATAGAATATAAAGTCACTTGCTCGAAAGGTACATATATAAGAGTTTTATCGGAAGACATAGCAAAAAAATTAAACACCTGTGGATATATGTCATATTTAAGAAGAACAAGAGTTGGTGATTTTAAAATAAGCGATTCTGGAAAATTTATTCCATTAGAAAAAATTTTTAAGGATAATTTAAATGTAACAATTGACAATCAAGCTAAATTGGATTATTTTTTAAATGGTGGAAAGATAAATTATAAATATAAAGATTCTTTATGTAATATTTATTACAATCAAAAATTTATTGGAATTGGCAAAATCGAAAATGAACAATTAAGAAGGTTCATAATTATATAAATAAAATTATTACAAGAAATTTTCAAGATATTGGTATTTAAATTACGGTTCTATAAATTAAATATTACAAGGCGAGATTTATCATTTAAAACATAATAAAAACTAAGTTTTATTGCTGATTTGCTATATTGAAGTTATAGTAAAATGCATAAGTATTATAAAATAATATAATGACTAGAATGAGGGAGGAGAATTTGGAATTATGAAAAAAGTTACAATATTAATTCCAGCTTATAATGAAGAGGAATCATTGCCATTTTTATATGAAAGACTAGAAGAATTAATTAATAGTATAAAAAATTATGAGTTTGAAATTTTATTTGTTAATGATGGATCAAAAGATAAAACTCTTGAACTTATAAAAAAATATAGGAATAAAGATAGTAGAATATCATATGTAAATTTCTCAAGAAATTTTGGAAAAGAAATTGCAATGCTTGCAGGATTTGATTATGCAAAGGGAGACTGCGTAATCATAATGGATGCTGATTTGCAAGATCCTCCTGAATTAATCCCAGAACTTCTAAAATATTGGGAACAAGGTTATGATGATGTTTATGCTCAAAGACGTTCAAGAAAAGGTGAAACTTTTTTAAAAAAATTTACATCCAAAATGTATTATAGAGTTTTACAACAATTAACAAAGGTTGAAATTCAAAAAGACACAGGCGATTTTAGATTATTAGATAGAAGATGTGTTAATGCTTTAAGAGAGATGAGGGAAACATCAAGATGTTCTAAAAGTATGTTTAGTTGGATTGGATATAAGAAAAAGGCTGTATTGTATGATAGAGATCCAAGGGTTGCAGGTAAAACAAAATGGAATTATGCAAAGCTTATTAATTTAGCAATAGATGGAATAACATCATTTACAACATCACCTTTAAGAATATCAACTTTATTAGCAATACCAACATTTTTGATGCTTATAATTTACTTTATTTATGTAATAGTAAAATGTATTAGATTAAGTATCCCAATTCAGGCATTTCAAGCAACTATTTTACTTATACTATTTTTTTCAGCAGTTCAAATTATGTTGTTTGGAATAGTAGGAGAATATTTGGGAAGAATATTTAATGAAACAAAGCATAGACCAATTTATTTTGTGGATGAATACAATGATGTAAGAGAAGAAAACAAAATTAACTGAATCAATAATTAGCATAAAGTGAAAAAGCAAATGCAGTTCTTTAAAGTAACCAACAAATAGTTGAATTTTATGTTTTGAGGCTATTGAATTATATTTAAATTAGTGATAATATTATTAAAAATAAAACTCCTGCCTGGTGCGCGGACAATTGAATTTTTAGAACCAACAAATAGATTAAAGGGAGTCTGACTTTGAGTGTGGCGTGTATGCTTAAAACCGATTTAAGAAACCCATTAGCATTCAACAGGACACCCACCTGTGAAAACAGGCTCTTAAAACATTCAATGCTACGGCCGAGGTGGGATTTTATTATACATAATTGTGTTATAATATCAAAAGATAAAATTAAAGGAAATGTTATGGATAAAAATACGGTAGTTGTTAATGGAAACAGAATTGAAAAAATAAGGATAAAATCTATTATTGCAGTTGTACTAGTTGTATTAGTTATTTTTTCACTATACAATATTATTTTAATACAAACTGTAAATAAAAAATTTGCAGAAGAGGTTACTGAGTTTTACAAATTTAATGCAAATACAATTTTTAGCATTGATAAAATTTTTATGTATAGCAGTGCTGGGGCCATAGAAAATACTGAAAAAAGAGCAATATGGAATTTGAATTTATACCAATACACAGACATTGCAATTTACATAAATAACAAATCTGGCAAAAAACTAACTAGTGAAAATTCAATCAAAAGTTTGTACATAGATAATATTAAATTTGGAAGTGTACAAGAGGGAAATCCTAAATTATATTTTAAAAATGTTAATGAATTTGGAAAATGTATTTTAAAGGTAGATGAGGACTCTCAAAGCAAAAAAGAGACGGAAAGTATATCTGATAAATTAGATTATACTATTGTTAATGATGGCGAAATTGACTATACTAAACCTCAAATTTATGCAGATGCTTCAAATCCAATTACTCTTGAGTATGTTAATAAAGATATAAAAAAGAATCAAATAATTTCAGATATAAGTCAAAACTTAACATATAATGGAAGTATTTTAAGACAAAGTGGAATAGTTTTATCAACCATTTCAAATTATGTTTCATTTAACGTCAATATAATAAACCAATATGATCAAAAATTTGTAGCAAATGTTTACATTGACATTCCTCTTGAAGACACAATTACTGGTGACACAATTTATAATGGAAAATTTGAAAAAACACTTGAAAAAAATAATTATATAAAATTTTATAGAACAAAATAGATATGTACAATTACTAATTTAAATTCTTAATACTAATTAATACACAATTACAAATTAATATTATCAAATACACAATTACAGACTAATACTATAAAGAAAATTTAAAAGGGTATTTATGAAAAAAATAGAACAAAAGTAAAAAATATAAATACATAAATAAGGAAAATATAAATGAAGTATAAGGATGCATTTAATTTAGCAAAACAAAATAATATTGATGTCGAACGAACTAGAATTTTAATGAAATACATATTAAAAGATGAGTTTAACAAATATTCAGTAGACACAGAGTTAAAAAAAGAACAAGAAAATTTTTTGAAAAATAGTATTGAGGAGCTTAAAAATGGAAAGCCAATACAATATATAACTCATGAACAGTATTTCTATGGGAACAAGTTTTATGTTGATGAGAATGTATTAATTCCTCAACCTGATACTGAAATTATTGTAGAAGAAACATTGAAACAAATAAAAAATCTAAAAAAGCAAAATGTAAAAATTCTGGATTTATGTACAGGATCAGGTGCAATTGCAATTTCAATTTTAAATTATTTTGATAAATACATAGGTGACAATTCATCAAAGCTAAATGTAAGTGATTTTAATAAACATGTAGATGATTTCACATTAGAGTCAAATGTGAAATTGCTTAATAAAAATAAATCTAAAACTTATTCAAAATTAAAAGAGATTAAAGAAAATAATCTACTTCCAAATAAAAAAAATATTGAGATGTATGCTTCTGATATTAGTAAAAATGCATTGAAAGTCGCGTACAAAAATGAAGAAAACATATTAAAAAAACATATGATTAAATTTGTTCAGTCAGATATGTTTGATAACATTAAAGAAAAGTTTGATATTATTGTATCAAACCCACCATATATTAAATCTGATGTAATAAAAACATTACAAAAAGATGTACAGAATGAACCACATATAGCACTTGATGGTGGAAAAGATGGACTTAAATTCTATAAAATAATATCTGACAATTATAAAAAATATTTAGAAAAAGATGGTATAATTTTACTTGAAATTGGATTTGATCAAAGAAATGATGTACAAACACTTTTTGAAGGATCAACATGCATCAAAGATTTTGCAGGGAATGATAGAGTAATAATTTATAAAGAATAAAACTAAGCTTAATCTCTCCTAATGAAGAGTAAAAGTGAATAATGCAATTAATAAAATGAAGCTATTAATGGAATGAAGTTATTAATGGAATGAAGCTATTAATAAAATAATGCTAAGAATAAAATGAAATTATTATTAAATAATAATTGAAATCATGTTATTTTTTTAATTAGCAAAAACATAACAGTTAATAAATTAGAAAGGATAGAAATGAATAGTTTTTCATCAGAAGTAAAAAAAGAATTGAGTCAAATCAACAACTTATCTAAAAAAGAATTAGTAAGAGCTGAGCTATTTGGCTATTTAATAACAAGTTCTTCAAATTCTTTTACAACACAAAGTGAATATAATATAAACCGCTTTGGAAAACTTTTGACAAATGTTGGGAAAAATGATTTCAAAATAAGTGTTAGCGGCAAAAATTATACAATAAAAACCAAGGAAAGAATAAGACTTGATGAAAATATTAATTCTACTGATGAGGAAAAGGCTTTAGTAAGAGGAGCTTTTATGGGCACCGGAACGATTACAAAGCCAACAAGAAAATATCATTTAGAAATTGTTTTTGGTGATGAAAAATCTGCAAATTACGTAAAAAGTATAATTCAGAAACAAGGCATTTATTCAAATGTAATTTGTAGAGAAAAGAAATATGTATTATACATAGAGGATGGAGAAAAGGTATCAGAATTTTTAGCTTTCATTGGAGCAAACAAAAGCGTACTTAATTTTGAAAATGAAAGAGTAATAAAAAATGTAAGAAACAATGTTAACAGATTAGTTAATTGCGAAACAGCAAATTTAAACAAAACTATATTATCGTCTGTTAAACAAATTGAAGATATAAAATACATAAAGCAAAAAAGAAAATTCAATAATTTAACAGAAAAAGAACAAGAAATTGCAAATTTAAGAATTAAAAATCCAAATGCATCATTACAAAATTTAGGAAAGCTAGCTAATCCAGAAATAAGTAAATCTGGAGTGAAGCATAGATTAGAAAATATTCAAAATTATGCTAATGAACTTAGAGAAAATAATAGTAACAAAGGATAAACTACAACAATATTAAAATAGTAAAAAGATAAAGAGACAGAAATATTAAAGTAGCAAAATATTAAAGTATTAGAAATATTTAAATTCCAAAATATTAGAGGACCCAAAGAAATTAGTTTTAAAAAAATATGAAATAATCATTAATATTAAAGTTAAAATATAATATAAAATCTAATCTAAACAATAAAATGGGAAGAATAAAAAATGAGTAGAAGTAATATTGGAATATATGTGCATATACCTTTTTGCAAAAGTAAATGTTATTACTGTGATTTTACGTCTTATGCAAATAAGGAAGAATACATAGATGAATACATAAAGTGCTTAAACAAAGAGATTGAATATGGAGCAAAATTTTCAAGAATTGTTACAACAATTTATATAGGAGGAGGTACACCATCTTATATAGATGAAAAATACATTGAATCCATACTTTTAACAATTTACAAAAATTATAAAGTTGTGGATAATGCAGAAGTGACAATAGAAGTTAATCCTGGAACCTGCACGTTAAAAAAATTATGTGCATATAGAAAAATGGGAATAAACAGATTAAGCATAGGACTTCAATCTTCAAATGACAAACTTTTAAAAGAAATTGGAAGAATTCATAATTATAGTGAATATGTTAAAACAGTTGAATATGCTAAAAAAGCAGGATTTAAAAATATAAGCACAGATATAATAATTGGACTTCCAAATCAAACAATTTATGATGTTGAGGATACTATTAATAAATTAATAGATTTAAAGATAAAGCATATATCGGTTTATTCATTAATAGTTGAAGAAAACACAAAAATGTATTCATTAGTAAATTCAAAAAAACTAACATTACCAGATGATGAAATTGAAAGATACATGTATTGGTATGCAAAAAGAAAATTAGAAGATAATGGATTTATTCATTATGAAATATCTAATTTTGCTTTGCCTGGATATATGTCAATTCACAATATAGATTGCTGGTCACAAAAAAGATATTATGGGTTTGGAGTAGCAGCTTCATCATTTATTGATAATACAAGATTTACGAATACAAATTGCATTCAAACCTATATAAAAAATATAGAACGCAATAAATTTTTGTCGAATAGAAAGATTGATGAAAAATTAAATAATGAAGATTTACAAAAAGAATATATTATGTTAGGACTTAGAAAGGTCGCTGGATTTAATGTATATGACTTTATAAAAAAATACAATGTAAATCCATTAAAAGTTTATGAAAAAGAATTTGATAAACTTTTTAGAGCAAATTTAATAGAAATAGATTACGAAAGTCTAAATGTAAAATTGAGTAAAAAAGGCCTTGACCTTGCAAATATTGTATGGGAAGAGTTCGTGTAGACACATAAAAATAAAAAGAACTTATAGAATTATAATGTAAAAAATATAGTAATAAGAAAAGGAGATAACATGATGAACAAAAAGCCAGAATTATTAGCACCTGCAGGATCATTTGCAAAAGCAAAATCAGCATTTCAATACGGAGCTGACGCAATTTATTGTGGCACAGGCTCTTTATCATTAAGAAGCAGGGCTGATGTAAATGATGATGATTTAAAGAAAACAATTGAATATGCACATTCAATAGGAAAAAAGGTATACACAACAATTAACATTTATGCACCTGATAATGTATATGAGGATATTGAAAAACAAGTAAAAATGTTAAAGGACATTCATGTTGATGCAATAATTGCTTCAGATGGAGGAGTTATAGATTTAATAAAGAAAATTGCACCTGAAATTGCAATACACATAAGTACTCAAGCTAACTCATTAAGTGCACACAGTGCAAATTTTTGGTACAAAAATGGAGCCAAAAGGATAATTTTATCGCGTGAAATGAATAAGGAAGACATCAAATATTTAATAAAAAATATACCAGAAGACTTAGAAACAGAAATGTTTATACATGGAGCAATATGTTGGGCATATTCTGGAAGGTGCTATCTAAGTGATTATATGGCCGGAAGAAATGCAAATATTGGAGATTGTGCACAAAGTTGCAGATGGGCATATAATATGTATATTGAGGAGGCTAATAATCCGGGAAATATTATGCCAGTTGAGGAAGATAGCAATGGAACATATATTTTATCTTCAAAGGATTTATGCCTAATTGAGGATATTCCTGAAATTTGTGAAATGGGAATTACAAGTTTGAAAATTGAGGGAAGATTAAAATCTGAATATTATGTAGCAAGTATCGTAAATGCATATAGAAATGCAATTGATGATTATTATGATGATCCTAAAAATTATAATTATGAAAAATATTTAAACGAAATTAATAAAGTCAGAACGAGAGAATTAACAAAATTTTTCTTTGATGACAAAAATAATCGTGACTTCCAAGATTTCTCAGCAAAGCAATACAACCAAGAATATGAGTATGGAGGAATAGTTCAAGAATATAACGAAGATAAAAGCATTGTTAAAATAGGTAATAAATTAACAGTAGGAGATAAATTTGAGATAATTGTTCCACACGAAATAAAACCAATTGAATTTACATGCGATAAATTATGGGATTCTGAAACAAATGAAGAAATAGACCATGTAAATCCAGGAGTTTTGGGACAAACCGTAAAAATGCACTTACCAATAAAATGCGAAGAAGGATATATTATTAGAAGAAAGAAATAATATAATTGAATAATGTTAATTATAAAAACTAAATAGGGTGTAATTCTAAAATTATATAGGATATGAATTATTAGTTTTTAATAAAATGAAAAATAAATATAGCTTTAATGAAGCTATATTTATTTTTACTAGTACATATTTTAGAGTCCAGGCACGTGAAATTTGTCTTACGCATATAATTATTTTGTAAGATAAATGGAGGTGCAAATTGATAGGAGTACGAGTATCAAAGCTATTTTACATTATTAAGAAAAAAGCAATAATATCTTTTTTTACATTGAAAATAACAAAAAAATGTTTGATTTATAGAATTAAAGGATACATTTTAGTTTCTATATTTACAATAAAGAACATAATAATAGAGCTAACAAATCGATTAAATAAAAATGTATTAACGAAAATAATAAAAGAAATTAACAAGAATGCATTAATAAAACAAAATAAGAATATATCATATATTTTTTATGTTACAAATAATGTAGCCTTTCCAGAAAGCCTAAGTATAGAAGATGAAAAAAAGTTTGTTAGGTTAATGCAAGAAGGAAATAAGGAAGCAAAAAGGGTTTTAATAGAACATAATTTAAGACTAGTTGCACATGTTTGCAAAAAATATTCATCGCCAAATATCGATCAAGATGACATAATATCAATAGGTTCAATAGGTCTAATAAAAGGAATAAATACATATGATCCAAATAAATCTATAAAATTATCTACATATATTTCTAAATGTATAGACAATGAAGTATTAATGTACTTTAGAGCGAAGAAAAAGCAAAACAAAGAAGTTTATTTAGAAGACCCAATAGGAAAAGACAAAGATGATAATTGCATAACTTTAAGTGATATTTTAGAGAATGATGAGAAGAACATAGAGGATGAAATCGATTCAAATGCTAAAATAAAGAAATTATACAATAGCATAGGCCACGTTTTAAAGCCAAGAGAAAGAGAAATTATAGAGCTAAGATTTGGTTTAAATGGGCGAAAGCAAAAAACTCAAAGAGAAATAGCAAAAAAACTAAATATATCAAGAAGTTATGTCTCAAGAATAGAAACAAAGGCAATACAAAAGTTAGCAAATGAATTTAATCAAGACTAAAACGAACTTAAATAGCTTTAACGAATAGTTGCTAATAGGAAATAAACAAAGCTAATTCAAAAGATACCAAATGAATTTAAAAATCAATGAAAAAAGCTAGACAAAACTAGCTTTTTATGTTATTATAATAGGGTATTTTATGCAGATGTGCCGGAATTGGTAGACGGAACAGACTCAAAATCTGTCGCAAGCAATTGCATGTGGGTTCAAGTCCCACCATCTGTACCAATTGCTAATCTATAAAAAGAACAATATTTAAATGTGTAATACTTAAAATTAGTTAATCTTATTTTAAGTAACAATGATTTAAGTATTCGGGCGGTAATTCTTGGCGAATTGTTGCCAAGTGGTTCAATATTTTCACTATTTTCTAAAGATAAATTCAGATGCAAATAATAAATGCATCTGAATTTTTGTGAGCTTTTATCATTATAATTTAAATAATAAAAATGTATTGTGCCTAAGTTTATATGATTTCTATTTTTTAACAAAATTCTAATACATAATTTTTTATATAAAATCATCTTCAATACAACAATTGCAATATAAAATTATATAATGAAAAAATACGCAACTCCTGGAACTTTATTAGGTTCTTACAATAATTACAATATAAATTTATATAATGAAAAATTACTCAATTCTTTGAAATTTATTAGGTTCTTACAACAATTACAATATAAAATTATATGATGAAAAAATACGCAATTCCTGGAACTTTATTAGTCTCTTATAGCAATTACAATATAAAATTATCACGATAAAAAACTACCAAAATATTACAAAAAATATACAAAAAATGTCAAAAAATATATAAAAAAATAAAAAGTAGGAGCTATCTAACACAATGGAAAAAGATAATTATACTGGCATATCAAATTAATGTGAAAGTTTTGTGAAAATTAGCAAACTGACTTGACATTTGCTAAAAAAAGATATAAATTATTAGCAGTCTATAAAAAAGACTGCTAATTTTAAAATTTAAAACATATATTGATATAATAAAAATATACTTATAAAGACAGTCTTTTCTAAATATAAAGGAGGTAATTTTTATGTTAAAACCATTAAATGACAGAGTTGTTTTAAAAATGACTGAGGCAGAGGAAACAACAAAAAGTGGAATTATACTATCAAGTGGAAGTAAGGAAAAACCACAAATTGCAGAGGTAATTGCAGTTGGACCTGGAGGAGAAGTTGATGGAAAAAAAGTTACAATGCAAGTAAAAAAAGGTGACAAAGTTGTAATTAACAAATATTCGGGAACAGAAGTTAAATATGAAGGAGAAGATTACATTATAGTAAAACAAGATGATATTCTTGCAATTGCTGAATAATCAATTTAACTTAATAAGTGTAATGAAATAATATGAATTAAATTTATTTTTCATACATTGAAAATTAGTAAATTGTTAAAATAAATTTTTGCTTTGAAAAGATAACTTTGACTTAGATTATTTTTTCAAAACATTATGTATAATATTTTACATTAAAAAAAGTGAAGTTACAAAGTTAATTATGTAAAATTTAAAATTTGGAGGTTTAAAGATATGGCAAAACAAATTAAATATGGCGAAGATGCTAGAAGAAAATTATTAGATGGTGTTAACAAATTAGCTGACACAGTAAAGGTTACACTTGGACCAAAGGGAAGAAATGTAGTACTTGATAAAAGTTATGGTTCTCCACTAATCACAAATGATGGTGTTACAATAGCAAAGGACATAGAGCTTGAAGATAAATTTGAAAATATGGGAGCTCAAATTGTAAAAGAAGTTAGTGAAAAAACAAATGATGTTGCAGGTGATGGAACAACAACAGCAACTGTTTTGGCACAAAGCATGATTAAAGAAGGCGTTAAAAATGTAGCAGCTGGCGGAGATCCAATGGCTATAAAAAGAGGTATGGATAAAACAACTGAAAAAGCTGTTGAAATTCTTAGACAAAATAGTGTAGCAGTTAATGGTAAAGATGATATTGCAAGAGTTGCAAGTATATCAGCTGATAATGAAGAAATAGGTGAATTAATTGCAGAAGCTATGGAAAAAGTTTCAAAAGATGGTGTTATAACTGTTGAGGAATCAAAAACATCTTCTACTGAATTAAACGTAGTTGAAGGTATGCAATTTGACAAAGGGTATGTTTCTCCATATATGGCAACAGACACAGAAAAAATGACAGCAGACATGGATAACCCATACATTTTAATAACAGATAAAAAGATTTCAAATATTCAAGAAATTTTACCACTACTAGAAAATTTAATGAAAATGAGTGGAAAACTTGTTATTGTTTGTGATGATGTTGAAGGTGAAGCATTATCAACATTAATACTTAATAAATTAAGAGGTGTATTAAACGTTGTGGCAGTTAAAGCACCAGGATATGGTGACAAGAGAAAAGCAATGTTACAAGATATGGCAATTTTAACAGGTGGTGAAGTTATTACATCAGATGTTGGACTTGAATTAAAAGATGTAACAGTTGAACAATTAGGTAGAGCAAAACAAGTTAAAATCAGCAAGGATGAAACAATTATTGTTGGTGGAGAAGGAGACAAACAATTAATAGCAGATAGAGTTGGACAATTAAGAGCTCAAATCAAAGATGAAAAGAGTGAATATGACAAAGAACAACTTGAAAAGAGACTTGCAAAACTTGCAGGTGGAGTTGCTGTTATTGAAGTTGGAGCTGCAACAGAAGTTGAAATGAAAGATAGAAAATTAAGAATTGAAGATGCATTATCAGCAACAAGAGCAGCTGTTGAAGAAGGAATTCTACCAGGTGGTGGAACAGCTTATTTGAACATCAGTAAAGAACTTGAAAAAGAAGTTAATAAACTTGAAGGCGATGAAAAAATTGGTGGAAAGATTATATTAAAAGCCCTTGAAGAGCCAGCAAGACAAATTGCAATAAATGCAGGACTTGAACCAGCAGTAATACTAGAAAAAGTAAAGAATTCAGAACC
>Ga0256406_1006112_pt1 | contig 12285 bp, 10 predicted proteins | sample RumenRJG_03DNA_FD_185986 | JGI IMG/M metagenome (GOLD analysis project Ga0256406, IMG submission 185986) | Bovine rumen microbial communities from Lethbridge, Alberta, Canada - RJG_03 | ecosystem: Host-associated > Mammals > Digestive system > Stomach > Rumen | place: Canada: Alberta | collected...
CCACTGAACTTTGGGGACATCATCTATGGTCTCCCTCCTATTTCGCGGCGTCCTGTGGCGGAGCTCCCATCTCTATCATCAGACAATACATTGAAAACCAGAATACCCCCGATTAGGCGCCTTATATACCCGGGCTGAAGCCCGGGGTTTTACGGCGCTTTTTTGATAAATAAGATTAATAACCAAGGCTGCGCCCAGAGCTCTGACACAAAATTAGGCTGCGGATGATCAAATCAGAGACTGAAGGCTTCATGCTGAAAAATCCGATTTACGTCGTAAAGTCGAAACGTTACCATAAAGAGACAAATGAGCACCTGCGATTCTTAGTGCCAATGGAAGCCGCGCCCTGCCCTCCTGGGCATGGCAGGCGTCAGCGCTTTGGGGAGGGATCCCGGTCCTTGGCAGTTCCTTTCGAGGAAGGCGCCTTGGGCCAGTCGTCGTCATCGTCGTACTTTGGGGACGGCATGTCATGGCCATGAAGAGCGCGGTACTGCTCGCGCTCGGCCTTGCGCTGCTCGAGGATCTTCTTGAGCTTGCCGTTTTCAAGCTTCTTTTGCTCCTTGAGCGCGTTCATCACCGTCCCGATCACGAAGAGGAACGGGATGGCGATGGCAAGCGCGGCGCCCCAGCTCATCTGTCAGGGCTTCGAGAGCATGGCCTTGAGGTCCGAGAGGCTCTGCACAGCCCCGCGGTATTCACGGCCGTCGATGATGAGGTACGGGGTGCCGGTGATCTGGAGCTGCCGCGACTTGGCAAGATCATTGCGGATCTTCCCCTGGGGGCGGCCGGACTTCATCTCCTCGTCCACCTTGTCCCATTTGATCCCGACGGACTTGGCAAGCTCCTTTAGGGCATCGACGCTGTTTGGGTCAGCCTCGTCGTGCATCAGGCGATCATGGAAGGCGAAGAACTTCTCCTTGTCCACGTTGTAGATGGCCTGGGCGACGGTGGCGCTGATGGCCGAGGTCTTGGCGATCACCGGAAGGTTGACGTAGGAGACGCGCAAGTCGAGAGACTTGTCCTCGAGCGCCTGCTCGACTATGGGCTCCATGGCCTTGCAGTAGCCGCAGTTGTAGTCGTAGAAGTCCACGATGTAGTGCTTGGGGCCCTTGGGACCCTTGGCCGGAGTGTCCGGATCATCGCGGTAGGCGGCGCCGGTCTCCTCCACGAGCTTGGCATGGCGATCCTGCTCCTGGGCCTCGAGCTTCTTGATGGCGTTGAGGATCACCTCGGGGTGCTGCTCGATGTAGGCCGCGGCGATCTTGCCGATCTGATCCTGCTGGGCCGCATCAAAGCTCCCCTCGTCTGCCTGAACGGCAAGGGCCAGGGCCAAAGCCGCTGCAAGCAGGGCTGTCTTCCTCATAATATGAACCTTCCGTTAATGTGTGACTGGCCGTAAATGTTAGCACGCATATGCAAAATGCGCCCAAGACGGCGCGGGGCCGCACGATGGCGGCCCCGCTTTTGGCGCTCATGCGCCGGCGGATTCAAGTCAATGGCCGCCTGCCATGCGCCTGAAGACCTCGGCCTCGTTGTCGAGCACCAGCTGGCGCTCCTCGGGCGGCAGCACCGCGTCTTCCTTGGTGAGCCTCAGGTAGCGCAGCGCGTAAAACAGCAGCGCCCTCCTGCAGGGGTAGACCACGGTCCCGTCCTTGCCCATGCCATAGTCGTACTCGATGGCGCGGCGGGAGGGCTCAGGCAGCTTGGGGTTGGCCTTGAGCACCAGATCGACGAGATCGTTCCAATCCGAGTCATCGCGGCTGGAGGTGCCGACCTCGCGGAAGCCGTTGCCCATGGGATCGGGGAAGCGGTCGTTCGGAGCCGGGGTCTGCGGGATGGCACACTCGACGATGCGCGAGAGGACATAGTCGCGGAAGGCGTGGACGTCGTAGCAGTAGGCGCGGATGTGCCAGCGCATGCCGTCATAGGCAAGCCCGTGCGGAGCTATGAGGCGGTCCTGGTTTGAGGAGTCGTGCAGCGACATGTAGGTGATGTGCACCGCCCTGCGGGTCCTGATGGCCTCGAGCACGTTGTAGAGCACGCCGGCGCGGATGTTGCGGCGCGGGGGATTGAAGCAAGCGATGCCGACGGAAGGCATGAACCCGAAGAAGTTGCGGCTGTCGATGAGCTCGCCCCTGGCGGCCAGAAGCAGATCGTTCAAGTAGGACTCAGGCGCGCAAACCTTCGGGAACACCGGCTTGAAGTCGTCGGTCCTCAGGTAGACCTTGAGGTGGCGATCGTAGGAGAGATTGCGACGCGGAGGCTGGGAGGCCTCGACAATGGCGTGGTAGCGCGAGAGGTCGAGGGATGCCTGGGGAACCGAGATGCTGAAGAATTGCACCAGATCCTTGCGGTTGATCTTGCCGTCGACTCCGAGCCTGAAGTCGATGAACTCGAGGCGCCGCTGCTGGTTCCACTTGTTGGACGCAGGTCCGTTGTCCTTCTTGTCTCCATCGCCCTTCGGGGTCTTCAATTCAGGATCTGTACTCATTTGCTGTTCATTCCATCCAATAACTGCAAAAGAAAATCCGCAGCCGGCCAAGCCGGAAGCGGGAGGGAAGCGGCCTTGGTTCAAGCGCACAGGCCATGATCCACTGATCAAGTCCATTATATAGTTTGAGCAAACATTTTAATCAGACTTGCGCAGATAATTATTCGAGTTTTAAACGAGCCTCACGCATACAGGCGAAATTTTTGTGTGGAGATGGCGCAATTTGGCACCGTCCGCACAATGGATGTGGGTTGGTAGTTGCCTTTGGCAGGATTTTATGTGGAGATCCGTCCTGCCTTAAGCAAATTTCAAGATTAGTCTAACAAGGCAAGGCAAATTATGCGTTATGCCGCTCAGCCGGCACTCATGAGATCCCGTTGAGCTTTTCTAGGCTCATGCTGATCATCCCTGAGACGATGTCCTCGCGGATGCGGTCGGAGATCTCGATGCGCGGCATCAAGGCCACCTCGGCTGCCGTAGGCAGCGAGCGCTTGAGGCGGTCGACAAGCCCGGGCTTGAGCGACTCGGTGTAGACGGCGACATAGCCCGGATTCATCACGCACATGACTGCGCGCAGCGTGCGCACCGCCAGATCGTCAGCCTGGATCTTCTCCAAGGGGAGCACTCCCTGATCGTTGTACATCGGGAAATAGCGCACCTCCCCTGCCATGCCGTCCTTGCCCTTTAGCACCTTCCCTGAATAGCAGAAGCCGCACGCCGGCGCGCGGCCGGGAACGAGCACCAATCCCGCGACGTACTCCTGATCCTTCTCGCGCTTGTAGCAGCCAAGCGCGGCGGCGTTGATGTCGGTCTCGAAGAAAACCGGAACCTTGAAGCGCGCCTCGAGGTGGTGGGATAGCCTGCGCGACTGCGGATCGTGGCGGATGGCCGACCCAACCCTGCCGCCCACGCTGTCAGAGGGCATGGAAAGTCCGATCATGGCAATCTTGGGGTAATTCTCGAGATAGCGCTCGATGCCGATTGAGAACTCGTCGGTGTGGATTGAGTCGGAGTCCGAGAGCAGCTCCTCGCGCCTTTCGATGCACTCGCCGAAGAGATCGTGCACCGAATAGCCGACGTACTCATGTCCTGCCCTGGAGTAGCAGGTGAGGATGAGCATGAGCTTGTAGGAGGGGTTGAAGCAGTAGGTCGAGGCCGGACGGCCGCCTGACGAGTTTGTGGGCGATCCCTCGAAGATCTCGCCGCTCTCAAGCAGGCCCTTTAAGAGCTTGTTCACGGTGACGACGGAGAGGCCGGTCAGTTCCTTGAGCCTGCTCACCGTGCAGATCTGCTCCTTGTGCAGCGCCGCGCGCACCTGCTGGAGGTGCTCCTCGCGCATGCTCCGCCCCTGGGCTTGAACGCCCTCGTTTTGTGACGCGCCCGGCATATTTGCCCCCGCTTTATTTATTGCCTTAATAAACTGACTTTAATAATTGTATCGCATGCCCAAAAGTTTGACCACTTTCATCATTTGGAAAATTCAGTTAGCAGTATATAACTTCTGTTTTTCGCATTACATAGCCATCTTGAGCTGCATTTTTTGAACACGTATATTAATTCAATTCGAGTGAAAAATAGCTGAAAAATTTTCTTTTGAAAATTTTAGAAAAGAACGCACAGCTTGCGATTTCTGTATTTATCTTCATAGTTACAAGATGTTAATGACGCAAAACAAGCGTTTTAGCCGTTCATGCATATGACGTCTAAAATTTTCATTTCCATTTGTGATTTTCATTTCCCCTTTTAAAATCACGTGCAACGGCTCCCGGCTAGGGGCCGCGTGAAAACACTTGCAAACGAGAGGAGCTTACTTTGCTTCAAATCAGATTACACGGCCGCGGAGGCCAGGGCGCTGTCACAACGGCAGAGATGCTGTCGCTTTCAGCATTCCTGGAAGGCCACTATGCACAGGCCTTCCCGAGCTTTGGTTCTGAGCGCACCGGCGCGCCGGTCGTCGCCTACGCGAGGATTGACGATAAGGAAGTGCGCACGCATGAGCCTATTCAGGAGCCTGATGTCGTGCTGGTCCAGGACCGCACTCTGCTGGGCGTCGTCGACGTGTTCGGCGGCTTGAGCCCGAAAGGCTACGCGATCATCAACACCGCTGAGAAGCCCGAGGACGTCGTCCCCGAGCTTTGCAAGAAGCTCCCCAAGGGGCACGTGCTGACTGTTCCGGCCACTGATTTCGCCATCAAGGCCATGAAGATGAACAAGCCGGGTGCGCCGATGCTGGCATCGCTTGCCGCCGCGACCGACGTGCTCAAGCTCGAGTCTGTGCAGAAGTCCTTCCAGACCCGCTACCCGGGCAAGGTCGGCGACGCCAACGCTGAAGCCGCCGCGCTCGCATACAACTACCTCAAGGACAAAATGAAGGAAGGCAAATAATGACTGAGCAGATTGAAGGATCCTTAGGCGTGGCGAAGGCTGTTGCCCTCTGCCGTCCCGGCATTGTTTGCGCCTACCCGATCAGCCCGCAAACCCACATCGTTGAGAACCTGGGCAAGTTCGTCAAGTCCGGCGCCCTCAAGAACTGCGACTACCTGAACGTCGAGTCCGAGTTCGCCGCAATCTCCGTGTCCATCGGCTCGTCAGCCGGCGGCGCACGCACCTACACAGCCACCGCCTCCCAAGGCCTGCTGTTCATGACCGAGGGCATCTACAACGCCTCCGGCCTCGGCCTGCCCATCGTGATGACCGTCGCCTCCCGTGCAATCGGCGGCCCGATCAACATTTGGAACGACCACTCCGACTCCCTGTCGCAGCGCGACTCCGGCTGGCTGCAACTCTTCTGCGAGTCCAACCAGGACGCTCTGGACACCCACATCATGGCCTTCAAGATCGCCGAGACTGTCGGCCTGCCGGTCATGGTCTGCATGGACGGCTTCGTTCTGACCCACGCTTTCGAGCGCCTCGAGCTGCCCACCCAGGAGCAGGTCGATGCCTTCCTGCCTGAGTACGAGCCCCGCGAGTACCTCACCCCCAAGGAGCCGATCTCCATCGGCTCGATGGTCGGCCCCGAGGCCTTCACCGAGGTCCGCTTCCTCCAGCAGCGCAAGATGGCCAAGGCCCTCAAGGTCATCGAGGACGTCACCGCCGAGTACCGCAAGATCACCGGCCACCACTCCGGCGGCCTGCTTGACTGCTACCGCTGCGATGACGCCGAGCTCAAGCTCATCATCATGGGCTCCACCGTCGGCACCGCCAAGGACGAGATCGACCGCCTGCGCGACAAGGGCGTCAAGGTCGGGCTCATCTCCCTCAAGGCTTTCCGCCCGTTCCCGTACGAGGCGCTGCGCAAGGCCATCGGCGACTGCAAGAAGGTCGTCTGCGTCGAAAGGGCGTTCTCCTTCGGCTCCCGCGGCATCATCTGCCCTGAGGTCAAGCGCGCCATGGAAGGCACCGGCTGCGACGTCAAGACCGCGATCGCCGGCCTGGGCGGCCGCGCCATCTTCGGCACGACCATCAACGGCATCGTCAGGGCCGCGTTCGAAGGCAAGTTCAAGGACGAGATGACCTGGTTCGATGTCAACAGCAACGTCCTCAACAGCTACACCAAGGACGGCGAGGGCGTTACCTTCCCTGAAGGCCCGCTGTCGGACTCCCAGCTCCACGCTTCCGTGAAGTAACGCGTGTCAGGAGAATTTCAAATGCTAGAAAAGATCAAGTTCTATCAGACCGGCTCCAACACCGTTGGCAATCGTCTGCTCAACCCTTCGATGCGCACCATCCAGGCTTCCGTCGATCGCCCCAATGCCCTGATTTCCGGCCACAGGGCCTGCCAGGGCTGCGGCGAGGCGCTCGGCGCCCGCTATGCCATTGACGCCGCAATGCGCGCCACCGGCGGCCAGCTGATGGTCGTCAACGCCACCGGATGCCTCGAAGTGTTTTCCACCCCGTATCCTGAGTCGGCCTGGCGCCTGCCCTGGATGCATTCGCTGTTCGGCAACGCGGCGGCTGTCGGCTCAGGCCTTGCCTCTGCCGCTAAGATCCGCGCCCAGAAGAACGGCGACTCCGTGGTTCCCCGCGTGATCGCGCAGGGCGGCGACGGCGGCACCACCGACATCGGCATGGGCTGCCTCTCCGGCATGTTCGACCGCAACGACGATGTGCTGTACATCTGCTACGACAACGAGGCGTACATGAACACCGGCGTGCAGCGCTCCTCCGCCACCCCTCCTTCGGCCCGCACCGCGACCACCATGCCGGTGGGCGAGCACCCGGGCGCTGACTGGGGCAAGGGCAAGGACGTTCCGCTGATCGCCATGGCCCACGGCATCCCCTATGTCGCCACCGCCACCGTCGCGGACCTCCGCGACCTCGAGCAGAAGGTGACCAAGGCGATGAGCTACCACGGCGCACGCTACATCCAGATCCTGGTGCCCTGCCCGCTGGGCTGGGGCCTCAAGTCCTCCGGACTCACCGTCACCGCCGCGCGCCTTGCCATGGAAACTGGCTTCTACCCGATCTTCGAGGCCGAGTACGGCAAGATCACTTCCGTCCGCAAGATCCGCGCCAAGCAGCCGGTCACCAACTACCTCAAGATCCAGAAGCGCTACGCGCATCTGCTCAAGAAGAACGCCGATCCGAACACCGTCGCGCGCCTCCAGGCGATGTGCGACCAGAACATCAAAGACTTCGGCCTGCTCGGCGACGATCAGCCCGAGCTCAACCCGACCGCCATCCAGGCGTACGAGCGCAGCCAGGCAATCTAAGAGAGGAGCGAGATTTAATATGTTGAAGAAAGCATTCGCCGTGACCCTTGATCCGGCGACCTCACTTGAGAACCACACCGGATCCTGGCGCACCCTGCGTCCGGTCAACGTGTTCAAGCTTCCGCCCTGCAACAAGCAGTGCCCCGCCGGCGAGAACATCCAGCAGTGGCTGTACTATGCCGCCCAGGGCGACTACGAGCAGGCTTGGCGCATCCTAACCGAGGAGAACCCGTTCCCTGCCTGCATGGGCCGCGTCTGCTACCACACCTGCGAAGGCAAGTGCAACCGCGGGCTCCTGGACGAGTCGGTCGGCATCAACTCCGTTGAGCGCTTTCTGGGCGACTATGCCCTCGAGCACGGCCTGGCCTTCAAGCGCCCGACCCGCGAGTCCGGCAAGAAGGTCCTGATCATCGGCGCCGGCCCTGCAGGCCTTTCCGCCGCTTATCACCTGCGCAGGTTCGGCCACACCGTCCACGTCGTCGAGCAGGGCAAGGAGCCCGGCGGAATGATGCGCTACGGCATCCCGACCTACCGCCTGCCGCGCGACATCCTGGACAAGGAGATCAAGCGCATCACCGACATGGGCGTCACCATCGAGTGCGGCCGCAAGGTTGATGACATCGAGGCCGAGAAGGCCAAGGGCAAGTACGATGCAGTGATCCTCGGCCTGGGCGCCGGCATTTCCCAGAATGTCGACATCCCGCAGGGCGACACCAACCACATCCTCAACGCCCTGAAGGTCTTAGGCGAGATCGAGACCACCGGCAAGCTTGATTCCGAAATCAAGGTTGCACGCAAGGTCGCCGTCTACGGCGGCGGCAACACCGCAGTCGACGTCGCCCGTTCGCTCCGCCGCTTCGGCGCAGAGCCCATCATCGTCTACCGCCGCAACCGCGACAAGATGAGGGCCTCCGAGGAGGAGATGGCTGCGGCAGAGGCCGAAGGCGTGCAGGTCAAGTGGCTGTCCACCATCACCGGCGCTTCCAAGGACAAGCTGAAGATTGAGAAGATGGCCCTCGACGAGAACGGCTATCCTCAGCCTACCGGCGAGTTCGAGGAGCTCCCCGCCGACGCCGTCGTCCTGGCCCTGGGCCAGAACGTCGACCAGGCCGCGATCCAGAAGCTCAAGGAGCTGAAGTTCGAGAAGGACTCCCTGATCGTCGATCCGGTCACCCTCGAGACCTCCGTCAAGGGGATCTTCGCAGCCGGCGACTGCGCGACCCGCGACAGGACCGTGACCCACGCCATCGGCATGGGCAAGAACGCCGCACGCGCCGTCAACGCCTACCTCAAGGGCACCGTCTACAAGAAGCAGCCCAAGCACGAGGACGCGAAGTTCGAGGACATGCACCCTTGGTACTACTCCGAGGCTCCGAAGACCGTGCGTCCTGAGCTCGAGGCGGCCCGCCGCACCAGCAACTTCGACGAAGTGCAGCATGGCCTGACCGAGGAGAACGCGATCTTCGAGGCAAGGCGCTGCCTCTCCTGCGGCAACTGCATGGAGTGCGACAACTGCTACGGCGTCTGCCCTGACAGCGCGATCATCAAGCTCGGCCCGGGCAAGGGCTACGAGTTCAACTATGACTACTGCAAGGGCTGCGGCATCTGCGCGCAGGAGTGCCCTTGCGGCCACATAGCGATGGTCCCCGAGAAGATCTGACGCAATAGCCAGAACCTGACGAAGGGCGGAGGCGCAAGCCTCCGCCCTTCTTGCGTCGTGGAAAGCTGATTCAGAGACAGCGCCTTGCCCTTCTCGAGGGCTGGCAGATGATTGTCCAGCCCGCCTGGACCGCACGTTCATTGGTTCATGGTTGCAATGGATGATGGCCATGGACCAGGACGCCTGGGCCTGCCGGGCGTTTAAAAAGCCGCCGTCCCGCGAGGGGCGGCGGCTTTTGGCGCCTTATCAGGCTTAGAACTTGAACCTGCCCACGATGCCTGCAAGCTCGTGCAGCTCGTCGTTCGACTTCTGCACGTCGACGACCACCGCCTCGGTCTGCTTGGTCAGCGCGGCCGAGCTCTGGTTGATGCCATGGATGTTCGAGGAGATCTCGGAAGTCGCCGTGGTCTGCTCCTCAGCCGCGGTCGCGATCTGCGAGATCTGCGCGTTGACATCGGACACCTTGCCGATGATCCCCTGGAGCAGCGTCTCGACCTCGCCTGAGACCGAGGCCAGCTTGTCCATGTTCTCTACCGAGCCCATCATCGCGGTGTTGGCGTCCTTGGCGTCAGACTGGATCTGAGAGACCATCTTGGTGATCTCCTGCGTGGACTTGGTGGTGCGCGAGGCCAGCGCCCTGACCTCGTCGGCGACCACCGCGAAGCCCTTGCCGGCCTCGCCGGCGCGGGCGGCCTCGATGGCCGCGTTGAGCGCCAGCAGGTTGGTCTGGTTGGCTATCTCGTCGATGGTCTCGACGATGGTGCTGACCTTCTGCACCTGCTCGACGAGCTTGCTCACCTGGCCCGCATCGTCGTTTGACTTGGAGACCTGCGAGCGGATCCCGCTGATGGCCTCCCTGACCTTGTCGACGCCCTGAGAGGTGACCTTGCTCGCCTCCTCGGCGGTGGCAGCGGCCTGCTGGCAGTTCTTGGCGATATCCTGGGTTGTGGAGACCATCTCGTCAGCTGCGGCCGCAACCGTGCTCGCGCGGTTCTGGCTGTCGGCAACCCCCGAGCTCATGTCCCCGCAAGCGCTGTTGATGCTGCCCATGCTCGCGCCGATGTCGTCGGTGGCCTTCTGCACGGTGCCGATGGAGTCGCGCAGCCCCTGCCTCATCGACTCAAGCGAGCGGATGAGATCGCCGAACTCATCGCTGCGGCTGGATGTCACAGGCTGCGAAAGATCGCCCTTTGACAGCGCCGCCGTGGACTTCATGGCCTGGCGCAGCACGCTGACCATCTGGCGGGAGAGCAGGATGGCCACGAGCACGCCTGCTATGACCGCCAGCAGCGCGGCGATGCACTCGATGACGATGGGCCTGTTGCTCTTCAGGGTGTCGATGCTGTCCTGCACGCTCATGAGGCGGTCGCGGATCCCGCCGTTTATCTTGTGCTCGGCCTCGCCGATGGCCGGGAAGACCTTCTTGGTGTACCCCTCGCGGGCGCCGACGGCGTTCTTGCGCTCAAGCACTGGGGCCATGTAGGTGTTGTAGTTGTCGACGAAGGCGGCGATCGCGTCTCCTATCTCCTTGACCTCCTTCCTCTCGCCGAAGAGCTGCTTGAGCCTCTCGTGATCCTTGTTGAGCGCGGCGATGGTGTCCTCGATGCCCTGCTTGTTCTCAGGGGTATAGGTGCCAAGGTTGGCGTTGAAGTTGAAGGCGTAGGAGCGGAACCTCTGCACGTCCTCAAGCGCGGTCATGAATGCCTTGTATTCGGTGCCCAGAGTGTAGTCGGCCTTCACCGCCACGCCCTTGCTGCCAGACATTATGAAGATCCCGGTTCCAGCCGCGATGAGCGTGAAAACGATCACGACGAGGAACGCAAGCAGCATCCTTGCCTGCACGCTCAGGCCAATGCGAACACCGGACGCGCCTTTTGCTTTTGCCATTTTTCTTTGTTTTCCTTATGTTTGCTTGATGGTTCTTAAAGGTCCCAGAAGGGACTTTTGGAGCGGTACCTTGTGGCGCCCTATTTCCAACAGGCGGGACCTGCGCCCGCATTTGCATAAGATAGACGGCATTCGGCCCGCAAAATGCCCGCCATGTCACATAGTTGCCATATCGTTGAACATTTTCGCAAACATTTGCGGAAATAGCCTGCGCCCGGACTTTCCAAATTGCGGCATGAAGCAGGATTTGCCATCCGTCCATGGACTAAGATAGCGCAAACATCATGGATTTGGAGCAAACGTTTTATGGATACCCGCTACTCGTGCAACCCCACAGACTTCCGCACCTACACCACCGAGCAGATGCGCCGGGAGTTCCTCATCGAGAAGCTTTTTGAAAAGGACGCCGTCCGCATCACCTACTCGCACGTCGACCGCATGTGCGCCATCGGCGTGATGCCGGTAGAGCGCAAGGTCAGCCTCGAGGACGGAATCGACGTCTGGCACAGCTTCGGCACCAAGTTTATCCTCGAGCGCCGCGAGGCCGGCATCTTCAACGTGGGCGGCCCGGGAAGAATCAGCGCCGGCGGCAAGACCTACGAGATGGGCTTTGAGGACTGCCTGTACCTGACCAAGGGCACGAAGGACGTGTTCTTCGAGAGCCTCGATCCCAGGAAGCCCGCGAAGTTCTACATCGCCTCGGTGCCGGCGCACCAGGCCTTTGAGAACACCTTCATCCCGATGTCCAAGGCCAACCACCGCCCCTGCGGCTCTGCAGAGACGGCCAACGCCCGCACCATCAACCAGTTCATCCACCCCGACGTGCTCAAGACCTCGCAGTTGTCGATGGGTCTCACCCAGCTCAAGCCCGGCTCGGTCTGGAACACCATGCCCTGCCACACCCACGAGAGGCGCATGGAGCTCTACTTCTACTTCGAGATCCCCGATGACCAGTGCGTGTTCCACATGATGGGCCAGCCCCAGGAGACGCGCCACATCATCATGCACAACGAGCAGGCCGTGATCGGACCGTCCTGGTCCATCCACTGCGGCTGCGGCACCTGCAACTACACCTTCATCTGGGCGATGGCAGGCGAGAACCTGGCCTTCGACGACATGGACGAGATAGCGATCAAAGACATGCGCTGACACACAATTCCATATCTGCAACCACCGGGGGCGGGGGCGCAAGCTTCCGCCCTTTTTTTGTCCCCGCCAAGGCCAGCCCTTCATAAGCCAGGGCAACAGGACGCTCCGCAATGGCCTCCCCTGCCTGCCACGGCGGCATGTCTGCAAAGTGCGGGTCGCCCGCAGGCGCCATGCCACGTGGATTGGCTTGCTTTTGAACAGAGCTCTCCTCGGACAGCCTGCGGCTTTAGGCTCCCGCCTGCGACTTTGGAGCGGCGCAGACATTGACATCCTCCCCTCTCTAAAGAGAGGGGATCCCTACCGATCTCTTGGGAGATCTTCGGCGGGTTCCTCTTGCTGACCACCAATGTGATTCACTTGGGAGGCGAGCCGGGCAAGTCCTGCCC
>Ga0256406_1006113_pt1 | contig 12284 bp, 6 predicted proteins | sample RumenRJG_03DNA_FD_185986 | JGI IMG/M metagenome (GOLD analysis project Ga0256406, IMG submission 185986) | Bovine rumen microbial communities from Lethbridge, Alberta, Canada - RJG_03 | ecosystem: Host-associated > Mammals > Digestive system > Stomach > Rumen | place: Canada: Alberta | collected...
TTGTAGTCGCGAGCAATAGCCTCAAGGGCTGGCCAGCGCTGTGCTGCCTGCTCGGGGGTCATGTTGGCCTGGGCCTTGAAGTTGGGCTCGTTGAAGCCCAGCAGATACCTGGTGCCTGGATACTTAGAGAGCGAGTCGCGCAACGCCTGCTCGCTGAAGCCGCCGTTCCAGCACATGGGCACAAACTCCATAATACCGCCTGGCCGCAACTGCGAGGCCACATATCGCGCCGGATTGGTGCCCCAATTGTAGGTCCACGACACGCCTGGAGCCAGAGCCTCGACCTCGGGTGCATGATTGAAGCCGTTCTCTCCCACTCCGCGCTTGGCACTTTTCTTCATTTGCCCCCACGCAGCCGGAGCAACAGCAAGCAGGGCTAAAATACATATCAAAATTTTTTTCATCGTTGCAGCATTATAATTATCGATTGAATACTTTCTTTACTTCATCTCCCGTTTTCACAATGTAAATACCCTGATTCATCTCGCTCACGATATTGCCAAGGGTGTCGTATATCACAACAGGCTTGTCGCTGGGTGTAGTTGCCACATTGTCGATGCCGGCTCCCCAACCCTCGGGGATGGAAGCAGTGGCAGCCAAGTCGTCGCTATCTTGATACACCCTCACCCAGTCGATATACATCTTGGCCTCGCCTTGTGCCAGGGCGGTAATGCCGGTCGAGCTCGTAATGCCCGTGAAATTACCCCCTACTGCAAGGTCATAGACAATGAAAAACTCATGTTGAAAGTAGTGTCCAGTTCCCCAGTCATTGCTGTAGTCGCTCACTCCCATTTTGTAATAGGGCTGCACATCGGGATACTTGTCCTGGTCGAGATACATGCTCACATAGTCATCGTCCCACTCCAGGGTGAAGGTGTGAAACTCACCGTCCTGCAAGCTGTAATCACTGGTCGTGCTGCGGGCATAGTTGGGATACTGTCCCTGGCTGTTGTAGTAGCCCCAGTGGCAAGCACCGTTGAAAAAACTATCCTGAGTATTGTGTTTGATACCCTCGGCGTTTCCCATCTCCACGATATCGATCTCGCCACAACGAGGCCACCCCACCGAGCCAAAATCATTGCCGAGCATCCAGAAGGCCGGCCACAGGCCATTGGCCGTGCTGGGCAACTTGATGCGACTCACAATCTTGCCATGCTTGAAGCAAGCCTTGCCGGCAGTATTCAATCGGCCCGAAGTGAACGCCTTGCCGTTATAGCTTTCCTTTTTAGCTGTGAGCACCAGGCAACCCGCTCCCGAGGCTGAATCGGTCTCAAACGATATGTTTTGTCGGCGATAATATTGGAGTTCGTTATTTCCTCCGCCGTCGCCGTTTTCCTCAATGTTCCAGGCCTTTTCATCGAGCGCATTGTTGTTAAACTCATCGCTCCACACAAGTTTGTAATTGTGCTGTGCAACTGCATTGATCGAAATGCCAGCGATTGCAATCACAGCCAAAACTGACATGCTATAATAGTTGTTCATCTACTTATTATTGTTTAGAATAATGTTGATAATTACATCAATATCAGATACGTTTACTTTTCCATCTCCATTGATGTCGGTGTTGTCGTGAGTCTCGGTGCCAAGTATCACCCCCACCAGGGCAGTAACGTCGCTCACGTCGACATCGCCATCGGCGTCGACATCGCCCACGAGCGATTGCGAGGCTTTTTTGTAGAAGAACACCGCATCAAAATTGAGCGGTGTGCCCGAGATCCCGCCACTGAGCAACGACACCACATTGCCCAGGTAGCTGGTCGATCCTGGAAATACTGGATTGGCCCGAGAAGCAATCTCACTGAAAGGTATATCGAAGTTGTACCATTCGCCATCGCGATAGAAATCGCCAAGCAGGCTGTAGACCGTTCCATTGTCGTTAAATGCTGTAGCACCAAGCGAGAAATGAGCATTGCCTACCCCTACGGCATGGGTGGCGTGGGTTGTGGAGTCGGCTGCCTTGAAAGCCAGGTGCAGGTAGTAGTCGTTGTCGAGCATGCTCAAGTCCTTGCCTGTGCCTTGCGATGCAAAGCCGAGACCCGACCAGCCTGCCGAGCCCACGGTAAAGGCCAGGTAAGACTCATTGTTACCAAAGGAGTTCACTCCCGTTGTAGTTGCTGCATTATAAGTATTTTCCCACACATAGAGGAAGTTGCTCGTGTCGTCAGGGCGGTAGTCGGCCACCGTTGCAGCCTTAATCTGAGTGGCCTCGGCGTCGCCAAGATAAATCAGCACGTAGTCCTTACCCTTGCTCAAGTCGAAAGTGGGCTTGCCATCGCGATCGAGCGACTTAGAGCCATAGAGTCCCAGCACGTTGTCGGTCGTGTCGACCTTGCCATCGTCGCTGTGCTTCTTGTAGAAAAATATGTTGTCGAATTGCAGTTGCGCCCCTTGGGCACCGCCACTCAGGAAAGAAACGACATTGCCCGTATAGTCCTTGACACCGCCATCGGCAGTGAACGGGTCGCCATAGAGACTTTTGATCACTCGGTAAGGAATATCGAAGTAGTACCATTCACCGTCGCGCTTGTAATCGCCCAAGACAGTGGTGCCCGTAGAACTATTCCCAATCACAAATTGAGCCGCACCCACGCCCACAGTGTGGCACGCATGCCGCACGATGTCGTTGCCCTTCATGGCAAAGTGCAGATAATAGCTGTTGTCGAGCATACTCAAGTCTTTGCCCTTATGTCCTGTAGAGGCAAAGCCCATGCCCGACCAGCCTGCAGTGCCCACGGTGAAGCTCTGATAGGCTTCCTGAAAGCCAAACGAATTGACGCCTGTCGAAGTGAGTGCATTGTAGGTTTTTTCCCATATCCACAAGAAATTGTCGGTATCATCGACATTGTAGTTGGCTTTGATCTTGCCGGTCATGGCATCGGTCACGCCAGTGCTGGTGCCGATGAGCACATAGTCATAGCCGTCGTCGAAGTCAAACGTCGTGGCCCCATTAGCATCGAGGGCCTTGCTGGCATACTTGCCTATTACAGTAGTGGTGTCGGTCGTAGGCAGCGAGGTATTGACGCTGTCGTTGCGATAGAAAAACACGTTGTCAAATTGCAACTGCGCACCCGCCGAGCCGCCGCTCAAGAAAGCCAACACATTGCCAAGATAACTTGACGAATCGGTGAACAACTTGCCCGACAAACTCTTGAGCACGCTCACAGGAATATCAAAGGAGCACCAGCGGCCATCACGCTTGAAATCGCCCAACACAGGGGCTGCACTGCCGTTGTCGACAAAGGCGGTACTGCCAATCGTAAACTTGGCATTGCCCACAATCACCGCGTGGCTGGTGTGCACGAGATTGTCGGTACCACGCATGGCAAAGTGCAGGATGTAGCTGTCGTCGATCATGCTCAAGTCCTTGCCTTTGCCAGTCGAGGCATATCCGAGTCCCGACCATCCAACATTGGCTACCGTGAATACAGGATAAGACTCTTGATAGCCAAAAGAATTGATGCCGGTACTCGTGCCGGCATTGTAGGTTTTCTCCCAAATGTAAAGAAAATTGTTAACGTTGTCAACATTGTAGTCAGCCTTGATCTTGCCTTGCATTTGTGCTTTGACACCATCGCTCACCCCGATGAGCACGTAGTCTTTAGAGTGGGCGAAATCAAAGGTGGAAGTTCCGTCATCGTTGAGCGAAATCGAGCCGTAGGCACCCAGAGAGGTGACGTTGTCGGCAGTCGAAGGCTTGTCGTTGCCAGCCTCGCCATCGGGGGTGATGTAGTTTTGTGAGTCCTCACGCTGATACACACGCACATAGTCAACAGCCATTTCTTGATTGCCGCTATTGAGGGCAGTGACACCGCTTGCATCGTAGATGCCTGTGGCACTGCCGCCTACAGCCAAGTTAAAGAGCAAGAAGAAACGCTTGTGGAAATACCTGCCTGCCGAGTTGACTTGAGCTGTGTCGTTGATGTTCATCTTGAAATAAGGTGTCTCGTCGGGGTGCTTGTCGAGGTCGACATACATGCTCACTGCATCATCGTCCCACACCATGGTGTAGATGTGGTAATTGCCGTCTTCGATCGTATAGTTGGTAGTCGACTGGCTATACATGGGATGATTGCCATTGGTGTAAGGCCCCCAGTGCATAGCTGCATTGAAAAACTTGTCTTGCGTCGCTGTCTCGATGCCCTTGGCAAGGCCAGCCTCGAGCACGTCGATCTCGCCGCAATAGGGCCAGCTCACGCCATCGGCCATGTCGTTGCCCATGAGCCAGAATGCAGGCCACAGGCCGTTGGCCGTCTTGGGCAACTTGATGCGGGCCTCAACCTTGCCATGCTTGAAAGCCACCTTTCCCATCGAGTTGATGCGGCCCGAGGTGAACGATTTGGAGCCATACGATTCTTTCTTGGCAGTAATCACAAGGTTGCCGCCAGTCACCTTCACATTGCCTGGCAAGTAATATTGCAGCTCGTTGTTACCCCCGCCATTACCGTTACTCTCCACATTCCACACCTTGGTATTGAGCGTAGTCCCGTCAAACTCGTCGCTCCACACCAGCTTGTAGTCGCTTGCTGCAGCACGCGATATTGCCGTTGCCGATGCTGCAAGCAACACAAATGTCGATAACTTGAATATCGTCTTCATGAAAAAGTCGATGAAATAGGATAGAATAAAAAAAGGAGAAGCCCCCAAAAGGGACTCCCCCCTTTTCACGCAATAATAATTAGTTTTTTAATTTGAGAAAATTATCTGTTGATATATTTCTTGCCGTTTTTAACGACTATGCCCTTGTAATCGCTCGACACTTGCTGACCAGCGACATTGAAGGCCGGGCCATCGACAACGGGCTGGGCCACATCGACAGCATTCACGCCTGTCGACACCTCGTTGTAGAAATACACGTTGCCCACTATGAAACTTTGAGTGCCGTCACCGGTGCCAAAGCCGTCAACATTGCCGTCGCCGCCATCGGCAGCCAGGGTGCCCACATACTTGATTTGATACAGATTGGCCATGTTGCAGCCCTTCTGCACATAGGTGGCCACAGGCACCTCAAGCGTGTTCCACTCGTTGGCCTTGAGCGAGAATTGCACGCCCTTCTCGATTGTGCCAGTGATGGGAACAATAGTGAGGGTCATGTCTTGCAAAGGAAGCACATCGATGTGCAGCTTTTTCCAGCTCGTGACATCGATAGCGGTAAACTCACTGCCAAAATAAGCAAACTTGCTGATCATGTAGCCTACTTTGCCATTGATGTTGATGGCAGCACCAGTGCCTCCACCCCAAGAATTGAAGAAATAGCCGTCGGTGTTGCCAGTGTAGGGCGAGAACACACTCTTGAGCTCGTTGGCCACAGGCTGAGGAATGTCGGGGAGCGACTGGGTGGTGACCTCAAGGGTCTTGGCCTCGCTCACGTTGCCCTTCTCATCGGCAGCCTTCACGGTGAGCGTGTATTGAGTGCCAGCATTCAGGCCAGTGATATTGAGGCTTGTAGCCTCGCCCGACTTGCCAGTCACCTTGTAGGTTGTGCCATTCTGGTCGGTCACAGTGTAGTATATGCTTTCGCTCTTGTTGTCGGTAGCCGTGAGCGATAGCGTGGCGCTTGCATAGCTCACACTTGCCACCGTTGCACTGGTAATGACAGGAGCCTCGGTATCCTCATAGCTCACAGCCTCCTTGTAGCAATACACATTGCCCACATAGAAAGTCTTGGTGCCATCACCGTTGCCAAAACCGTCGACATTGCCGTCGCCATTGTCGATAACTGTGCTCGTATACTTGATTTGGTACATGTTGGCCATGTTGCAGCCCTTCTTGGTGAAAGTTTCAACAGGAATCTTTATCGTGTTCCACTTGCCGCCAGTCACAGCACTCTGCACGCCTTTCTCCACAGTGCCGGTAATCGGCACGATGGCGAGCGTCATGTCGGTCTCAGGAAAAACATCGACTACAAGATATTTCATCTTGGTCACATCGAGGGCAGTGAACTGAGAACCATAGTAGGTGAAATTGGGAATTTTGAATACCTTGGCATCGCCTACAGCGATTTCTGACCCCACGTTGCCACATGACCAATCGGCGAAGAAATATCCATCGGTGTTTCCAAGTGCCGAAGAGTAAATACCAATAGCATCGTTGCCCGTAGCAAGAGGCGCAGGCACTGTTGTGGGCTGTGCCCACGCAGCAACACCGGCCAATACCAGTGCAACTGCCGAAAACATTAGTCTTTTCATAATAAATGAAGTTTAGTTAATGTAAAAACAATATGTGTGTGATAATTAGTTTTTCGACAAAATCATGTTGACCAGAGTGGTCGCATCGGTCACATTTACAGTGCCGTTGCCATCAAGGTCGGCCCGTGACACGAAACTTGAATCGGACACTGTGCCCAAGATGATGTTGACCAACACCGTAACATCGGTAACGTTGACCTGGCCGTCGCCATTCACATCGCCCTTGGCAAAGGATGGGGTGAGCGTACTGCTCTTGTAGATGAAAATATTGTCGAGATGAAGCTCAACGCCTTGAGTGCCGCCACTCAGTGCCCAGAAGTAGTTGCTCTTGTAGGCCTTTTGCCCGCCGTTGGCAGTCGACCAGGGATCCATGATTTTTTTCAAGACCGAAATCGGAACATCGACATAATACCACTCACCGTCGTTTTTCCAAGTACCCAGGTTCTTGACTGTTGTGCCATTGTCGACAAAAGCATTGTCGCCAAGGGCAAACTTAGCGTCGCAAAAACCGATGCACTGAGCATTGGCAGGATTGCCCTTGATGGCGAAGTGCAGCACATAGGTATCGTCGAGGTCGCTGAAGTCGACAGGCGTGTCGCTAATGATGCCCATGCCCGACCAGCCCACATTGGACACAGTGAGAGCCAGGTGGTCCTCGAGCTGGCCAAATGAGTTCATGCCGCTGCCGTCGCCAGCATTATAGGTGTTGTTCCACACCCACAGGTGCTTCACCTGGTCGTCGACACGCAAATCGGCTTTGATACCCTTGGTTTTCATCGCCTCATACTCGGCATCGCCCACCATGATAGGCATGAAATTGGAAGCCTTGCTCCAGTCAAAAGTAGGCTCGCCCTGCTCGTTGAGGGCTTTGGCAACGGTTTGGGCTTTGGCACCCATTGCTGCCATGGCAAGAATTGCCAAACATAGAGTAAATTTTTTCATGTGTTGAAAATTTTAAGTTGTTATTGAATGTTGTTTTTGTTTCTTTCAGGATGAAGCAGGACTTAGCAAGTCGATATAACACGATGACAAATCCTGCTTCTCGAGGCTATAGCATTTCTCAATAATTAGGATTCTGTGTAATCCCTGTGAGGTCGATTTCCTTGGAAGGTATAGGGAACAACTCGCACTTGCCCTTGGTGAAGCTGCCCCATTGGGCTTTGGCTTCTTCCGACTCGCCAGCGATATAGTTGTCCATCGTCTCCTTGGCAATGCCCCAGCGCACCAGGTCGAACCACCGGTGCCCCTCCATGGCAAGTTCGACGCGGCGTTCGTGGCGAATGGCGGCGCGCAAGTCGGCCTGGGTGTCGGCATAGGTCACCGTCTTGCCCTGTATGATCGCAGTGTAGGGGAAACTCTTGAGCCCCACCCGGGCACGCACACTGTTGAGTGCCGACCGGGCCTGGCCCAGGTCGCCGAGCTCGCAACAGGCCTCGGCATACATGAGTAGCACGTCGCTGTAACGTATCTGCTTGTTGTTGAGCGGGCCACGTGAGTCGTGTGTCAAATGATAGCAGCTGCCGTTGTCCTCGGTATACATGGCATACTTGCGATTGAGCAAGCTGTCGCCCGTGTAAATCTCTTGCGCAGGAGTCTCCATTTGCCCGTAGGCCGGGCGCAAAATGGTGGAGTCGCGGCGTGGGTCGCCAGGTTCAAACTCGTTGTAAAGATTCTCGGTGGGCTTGTCGAAGCCCCAACCGGCCTGGCCCCAGAAGCTGGAGCGCGATCGCTGTAAGATGAGTGTGAATGTGCCGCGGGTAAAGCCCTCGCCCTCGCCATAGTCGCTGGTCGGGTCCTCCACATATTGTATTTCAAATACCGACTCGGCATCGTTTTCACCTGCAAGGGTGAAATTGGTGAAGAAATTCTTGTCGAGGCTGTACTGGCCGCTCGCCATGATAGAGTCGCCCCAGGCTTTGGCAAGCTGAAACTTGGTCTGAGCACCGTTCACATCGCTATTGTTCTCGAGATAGTCGGCATAGTAAAGGTTGGCTTTAAGCAACATGGCTTGGGCAGCACCCTTGGTGGCACGGCCCAAATCGCTGGGCGAGTACTTGCTCTTGAGCCACAACTTGCGGTTGGCCTGTTGCAGGTCGCGCACGATGAAGTCGAAGGTTTCGGCAACCGAAGCGCGGTGCTGAGCCCATTTCGAACTGCTGTCGATGACCTCCTCGATGAGAGGCATGCCGCCGTAAAGCCGCAGCAGCCTGAAATAATAGAAAGCACGCATGAAGTGGGCCTCGCCTTCAAGTCGGTCGGCCTCAAGCAGGTCGGCAGCCTTGGTGAGGTCGCCTTTTTTCTTTGCAATCTCGTCGAGAGCCAGGTTGCAACGCGCTATGCCTTGCCATTGTGCACGGTAATACTCGAGCACAATTTCGTTGTTGGTGTTTACCTTAAAATTGTCGATGTCGTAGGCATCGCCGCCATCGGAGATGCCCTGGCCGCCCTTGAGTGCGTCGTCGCTGGCTATGTCGCCGAAGAACCACTCAGAGTAATAAGTATCACCGTATTCCCAAGCCAGGGGCACATAGCAGGCATTGGTCACGTTTTCCAGAGTCGATATCGAAGTGAAATACTCATCACGATTGTTGGTGCCTGGAGTGTCGTCGGTGAGCCAGTCGTTGCACGACGTCATTCCCACCGCAAGAGCTGCTACCACAGCCATATTGATATATTGTTTAAGTCTCATGATTTCTTGATTGAATGTGTGATTGATTAAATTGCTTGCAGCGGTACTGTTAAAAACTCAAATTAAGTCCCATCAAGTAGGTGCGAGCCTGGGGATAGTTTCCATAGTCGACACCGCCTGCCACCTCGGGGTCATAGCCACTGTAGTCGGTAATGGTGAACAGATTGCTGGCTTGCAGGTACACCCGCAGCGTCTTGAGCCCAAGCGGCTTTATCAATCGGTCGGGGAAGTTGTAGCCCAGCTGAATGTTCTTGAGCCTCAAGTAGGACCCGCTCTCAATGAAACGATCGCTGTTGTAGAAGTTGATCGAGTGCTTGGGATTGGGGATGCCGGCCTGGGCATAGTCGGTGACGCGATAGTCGCGCGAGTCGGCATTTTCCCAGCTCCACACCTTGAGCATGTCGCTACTCAAGTTGCTCTCGGTGCCAGTGCCATAAAGGCGCTCGTTGAGCGCATTGTATATCTTGTTGCCCGCCACACCCTGGAAGAAAAGCTGGAGGTCGATATTCTTCCAGCTGGCGCTCAAGTTGAGGCCATAGCTCACTTTGGGGAAATTGTTGCCCAGCTTAGTTTTGTCGTTGTCGTCGATCACGCCATCGTGATTGATGTCTTCATATATGGCATCACCGGTGCCATAAGGATTGGCTTGTCCGCTCTTGGCATAACCAGGCAGGGCGGCATCGGCATCGGCCTGAGAGGCAAAGACACCCTTGTACTTATAGCCCCAGAAGGTGAATAACGGGAGGCCCTCGTCGCTCATCACGCGGTCGCCATACACAGGTGCACCGCCATTGAGTGCTGTCAACTCATTTTTGATAAACGACATGTTGCCATCGATGCCATAGGTAAAGTCGCCCAAAGTGTTGTGATGACCGAGAGTGATTTCAACGCCCGAGTTACGCACGGTGCCCACATTGGCTTGTGCATCATAGCGGTTGCCCACCCATGCCGGACCTTTGACATAAAGCAGCATGTCCTTGGTGTTGCGAATGAATCCCTCGACCGTGAAGCTCAACTTGCCATTCCACAATGCGGCATCGATACCGGCGTTCCAAGTCTCGGTGCGCTCCCACTTGCCACCCTGGTTCACATAGGTGAGTATTGTAGCGCCATTGGCAATAGTCCCGTTGAACGGGTATCCCACAAAGGTGGGCCCCGAGGTGAAGATGGTCTGGTTGAAGGCATCGTTGCCAATCTTGTCATTACCAATCTGCCCCCAGCCGGCACGCAGCTTCAAGTAGTCGAGTGCAGCCCACTTGCCTTTGAGCCACGGCTCCTCGCTCACACGCCAGGCTGCTGCCAGCGACGGGAAGTAGCCCCAAGTGTTTTCGGGGAACTTGTTGCTGCCGTCGGCACGGAAGTTGAATGTGAACATGTAGCGGTCGAGCAGCGTGTAGTGGGCACGCCCCAGGAATGACAGGCGACGGGTGCGGCTCACGCCATCGCCAGCCTTGTTGGTGTTGTCGAGAGTCGTTTGGTTCAAGTACCAATTCTTTTCATCGGGATTGAGGATGCCACTGCCCGAGTTGCCAATACTGTAGTAGTTGTACTCCTCGGTAGTTTGGCCAACCATGAGGTTGAAGCTGTGTATCTTGTTGATATCAAACACATAGTTCACAATATTTTCCCAAGTGAACGTGGAATAGTGAGAAAGAGACCGCTCAAGGAAGTTGTTTTCCAGGTAATCTTTCACACTCACGTCGTGTGCGTCCTTGAAAAGACGGTATTTGAGATTCACCTCGTCGTAGCTGGCATCGGTGCGATAGGAGAAGCCCTTAAACGGGGTGAACTCCAGGTAAATGTCGCCAATCCAGCGACTGGTGCGGCTCTTGGGGTGCGATGTGTAGACCATGCTGAAGGGATTGGTGGCATTCTTGAAGTTGGAGGGTGCAGCATAGCGGCCACCCATGTCGGCACCGTTCACGTTCACTGCATTTTCGGGATAGTAAGCCAAGTCCCAGGGGGCCATTGCAATGGCAGCCGAGATGACCGAGGCATTGGCCGACGAACTGTTGTTCATTGCGGTGCGCCCCATGCTGTACACATAGGACAGATTCTCGCCTATCTTCAACCACGGCTTCAACTGGTAGGATGTATTGGCACGCAGCGTGAAGCGCTCGTAGTTGGAACCTATGATAGTTCCCTCTTGGTTAAAGTAGCTGGCGCTCATTGAGTAGCTGGTCTTGTCGCCACCGCCGTCAAACGACACATGATAGTTCTGAATGGGAGCATTGCTCTTGAACACTTCGTCTTGCCAATCGGTGTTGACGGCGCTGTAGTCAAGGCCTTGGATGCCATAATCGATGCCCTTGCGGGTGTAGCCGTCGATCTTGGCTATGGCAAAGTGCGGGTCGTTGCCCAGCTTGTAGGTCTGCAGCCAGCGGTTGAAGCCATATTTGTTATAGAAAGTCTGTTCACTCTTGGCAGCGTTTATGGCCTCATAGGTGTTGAAGAAATCGGAGCTGTTCATGAGCTTGAGCTTCTTCCAGCGGCTTTGAAAGCCATAGTACATATCGAGCGAGATGGTTGAAACCCCCTTCTCGCCTTTTTTGGTAGTGATCAAAACCACGCCGTTGGCGCCGCGGCTGCCGTAGATGGCCGTAGCCGAAGCGTCTTTCAGTATCTCGGTCGACTCGATGTCGTTGGGGCTCAAGAACGAGATATTGTCGGTAATCACACCATCAACTACATAAATGGGGGCAGAGTTGTTGACTGTGCCAATGCCGCGAATGCGCACCTCGGCGGCCTGGCCCGGCTGTCCCGACGAGGCATTGACCGTGACACCAGCCGCGCGCCCCTGCAGAGCCTGGTCTACACTGGCTGCGGGTGTCTTTTTCAAGTCTTTGGCACTTATAGTAGCAACCGAACCCGTAAGGTCACTTTTTTTCATCGAGCCGTATCCGATGACGACAACCTCGTCGAGCTGGTTGACATCGTCGCTCATCTCGACATTGAGGGTTGTAGTCGACGAGAACGGCCTCGTCTCATTTTTACAGCCTATAAATGAGTACTCCAGTGCACCAGGCTTTTTGGCCGAAATGATATAGTGGCCATCGGCGTCGGTCACTGTTTGAATATTGGTTCCAGCAATTCTAACTGTAACGCCAATCATGGGTTGATGATCGGACGACGAGATCACGGTTCCCTGAATCTTGATTTGAGCTGCCGCAACAATGGGTAGCAACAGCAGCAATAATGATAATTTAAATTTCATCGAAGGTTATTCAGTTTTTGTTTCTTTTCAAATAAGTGATGCAAATATAAAATCAAGTCTTAAACTGTAACAAGAAAACACGGAACAAAAAATACACCAAAAACTCACTTTTTTCATTTTACGACATGCAACAACTCATCTTTTTATATTGATTGTAAGGTAATTGCACAGCAATTGCAAGAATTAAGAAACCACA
>Ga0256406_1006114_pt1 | contig 12284 bp, 8 predicted proteins | sample RumenRJG_03DNA_FD_185986 | JGI IMG/M metagenome (GOLD analysis project Ga0256406, IMG submission 185986) | Bovine rumen microbial communities from Lethbridge, Alberta, Canada - RJG_03 | ecosystem: Host-associated > Mammals > Digestive system > Stomach > Rumen | place: Canada: Alberta | collected...
AGCAAAAGGGATGCTAGAGGAAAGCGGGGGCAGGATGGATGCGGAATCCGTCCTGCCCCCAATTTCTTCTGTGGCCGCTGCACGACTTGGTGCAACAGGATTGCTTTTCGAAATTCAATTCACGTGCGGGGCGAAACGAAATGCTCCTATCCTCAGTCGGCATCCGATCTGATATGGCTACCGGCGCTCTCCCTTCTTCTCCTCATGGCCTCGATCATCTCCTGTGCCGTGGCAAGAGCGGCTTTGGCTTCGAGCGTCTGGAAGATGGCTCTGGCATCCTGCGTGGGAAGTGCGGTGCGCGCAATCGCCTCATCGATCAGGTGAAGGGAGCTCTGGGCCGCCACGAGGTCATGCTCGCATCGGGGAGCGAGACAGGCGCTGTCGAGGGCAAGGCGTATTGCCGGAAGGGCTTTGGCGGCGAGAGGAGAGCATGTGCTGGGAAGTCCAGCCATGCCTTTAAGAGGTGCTGAGACGACTTCTGCCGTCTTTGCAGCCGCTTCTCCGGTCCTGATACCGAATACGATGCAGTTTGCGCTTGAAAGGCCGCCGAGCCGGTCTGCACCATGCATGCCGCCTGTCGCCTCTCCTGCGGCAAAGAGTCCGGGGACGCCGGTCCAGCCATTGCGGTCGATCCTGATTCCGCCATTGCTTGCATGGGCGAAGAGCGCGATGCGGAAGCTCTGGTCGAGAGGATGGCCAAGGCGCTTTTCGAGCCAGGAGAAGTAGGTGCGGTCGAGCTCGGGCAGGGGGTCGGGCAGATTCTCATAGCGTGCAGGGGCACCTTTTTCGCCTGCCTCCGCTATCGCAAGATCGATTGCAGCATCTCCCAACCGTGTTGTTGCAGGTCCATGGGTGCTCCTGAGCTCGAAGAGATTTCTGGATATCGAGGAAGCTGCTCCGTCTTCGAACGCAAGATAGCGGAACGTCTTCTCGTTGAAGATGACAGGGCCCATCTCGGTGAGGATTGCCGGCATGAGCTGGATGAACTCGAGGTTCACGAGATGAGCGCCGGCATCCTTTGCAAGGGCATGGGAAATGCCTGTGTCCTCGTCAGCACCTATATGCCTGCCGAAGAGGCCTGCCGTGCCTCCGGTGGCAAGGATTGTGGATGAAGCGGGAACGTCGATGAAGGAAGAGGATGTCTCGTCGAAGAAGATGGCACCCTGGATGCTGCCATCGTCTGCCTTCCTCAAGCGTGCAAGAGATGCATGCTCGATGAGATGGACGTCCAGGTCTTGGAGACGTGCTGCCATGGCATCTCTGAACTCGGCCCTGCCCAGCCCTCGCCAGAGGCGTGCCTTGTGGTCGAAGCAGGGGATGTACTCGCGCTCCTCTGGGTGATCGGGCGCTCTGAGCGCAACGCCGTGGTCTTCGAGCCATTGCATGGCAGGATAGATGCCCGAGACAAAGCTTCTGACGAGTGCGGGGTCTGCCGCACCTGAACCTACCGCGAGAATGGTCTGGACAAGGTCTTCCTCGTCTGCTGCCGACTCAGGTGCGACCATGCCGAGGCCCCAGGTGGCAGAGGAGAAGGAGGAGCCGGAGAAGACAGGACCGGCAGATGCAAGCGTGATCTTCGCTCCTGTCTCCGCGGCAGAGACCGCTGCTGAGATGCCTGCAAGGCCTGTCCCTACGACGAGGACATCGGTTGCATCGAGATGGAAGAGCTCTGGCATAGAGGCCGCCTTCCTGTGCATTTGGTAGTATGGGGTGCGCATGCAGCACACCTTTGTGCTGCCTTGTATCTTGGCACACTTCGCAGAGCCAGGCATCACTGCCCTCTGCGGTCACGATTCTTCGAGCGGATGTCCCTCTATGGATGCAACGAAAGAGATATATCTCGACTATGCAGCGGCAACGCCGGTGGCACCTTCCGTGCTTCGAGCGATGCTTCCCTATATGTCCGATATGTTCTACAACCCTTCTGCCCCGTATCGGCTTGCAAGGAAGGCGAAGGCAGACTACGAAGAGGCCCGGTCCCGGCTTGCCCATGAGATTGGCGCCAAGCCTGACAACCTCATCATCTGTGCCGGCGCGACCGAGGCGAACAACCTTGCCATCAACTCTGCCGAAGGCAGGGTGCTGGTGCTTGCAACAGAGCACGAGAGCGTCCTTGCGGCAGCAGAGGCGAAAGACCATGCGCTGATTCCGGTGCATCGGGATGGGCGGGTGGACATGGAGACACTCGAGAAGCTCCTCACCCCTGAGGTGGGGCTTATCTCCATCTCTCTTGCGAACGGCGAGATCGGGACGATCCAGCCCATCCGTGACATTGCGAAGCTTGTCGCAGAGAGGCGGCAGTCAAGGCTTGCGGCAGGGGGAAAGATGCCGCTCTGGCTCCATACGGATGCCTCGCAGGCTGTCAATGCCCTTGCTATCAATGTGGCATCGCTCCATGTGGACATGCTCACGCTCTCTGCCGCGAAGATCTACGGGCCAAAGCAGGTCGGCCTTCTCTGGGCCGAGGACGGCATCGCAATAAAGCCGCTGCTCCAAGGTGGTGGCCAGGAGGGCGGCGTCCGTTCCGGCACAGAGAATGTGGCAGGAGCTGTCGGCTTTGCCTGTGCGCTCGAAGAGGCCACGGCACACCGGGCCCAGGAGGCAAAGCGGGAGCAGAAGCTTCGGGACAGGCTCCAGAAAGAGCTTTTGGAGCGCTTTTCCTGGGCCGAGGTCGAGGGTCCGAAGAAGGCAAAGCTCCGCCTTCCCGGCCTTCTGCACATCTCCTTCCCGGGTCTCGAAGCAAGGAGGCTCGTGATCCTGCTCGAGGACAGAGGGGTCTCTGTCGGCACAGGCTCTGCCTGTGCGGCAAGCCGGATGCGGGAGAGCCATGTGCTCGAAGCGATAGGAGCTGCACCTGCTGTGGCAGATGGAAGCTTGAGGATCACGCTCGGGGCTCCTGTGACAGAAGAGGACATTGAAGAGGCGGCAGCCAGGATCGGGAACGCCGTCGAGGAAGAGGCAAGAAGGCGTGGCCTCGATCCGCGTACGGGAAAGGCGGCATGATGGGCAAGAAGGTATTCCTCGGCATGAGCGGAGGCGTGGACTCGGCCTTGTCCTGCGCGCTCCTCGTAGAGCAGGGCTTCGATGTCACGGCTGTCTATATGAGGAACTGGTCGAAGGACCTTCCTGGCTTCAAGTGCCCCTGGGCAGAAGACCTCGCCGATGCGGAGCGCGTAGCGGTGAAACTCGGCGTGGATCTTGAAGTCTGGGACTGCGAGAAGGAGTACAAGGAGACGGTCGCAGACTATCTTGTCGATGCCTATGCCCATGGCTATACGCCGAATCCTGATGTGATGTGCAACCAGACGGTGAAGTTCGGCACGTTTGCCGAGCGTGCCTTCAAGGAAGGCGCCGATCTCATCGCAACAGGGCACTACGCAAGGACGGCTCCGGCACTCACGGAAGGAGGACCTGCCAGGCTCCTTCGCTCTGCTGATGAGCACAAGGACCAGACCTACTTCCTCTGGCGCGTGCCCGGCACGACGTTCAATCGCGTTCTCTTCCCGGTCGGCGGCTACTCCTCGAAGACAGACGTTCGTGCTGCCTGCGCAGAGCGCCATCTCGGCATAGAGACCAAGCCGGACTCTGATGGCATCTGCTTCATCGGCCCTGTCGGCATCCGTACCTTCCTGCTCGATACGCTCGAAAAGCGTGCAGGCGACATCGTCGAGTGGGAGACCGGCAAGGTGCTTGGACACCATGAGGGGGCATTCCTCTTCACGGTGGGACAGAGGAAGGGGCTCGATCTCGGAGGCGGTCCTGCCCGCTATGTGGTGGCAACCGATACGAAGGAAAACGTCGTCTATGTGACGGCAGACAAGATGTGCCCAGGCCTCTGGACAAAAGAGCATGCACTCGAAGACTGCCACTGGATTGCTGGTGCTGCACCTGAAGCAGGGGAGTGCCTCGTACGCACGAGACATACAGGTCCTCTTCGCGAGGCTCAGCTCTCTGTCTCTCCGGATGGGAAGAGCGCTACAGTCTCGTTCGCAGAGCCGGTACGTACCGTGGCACCAGGGCAGAGCGCTGTCATCTATCGTGGACTCGAGTGCGTAGGCGGTGGCATCATCGCCCCAGATCCTGTGATGAAACCGCGAATTTAAAGGCAATCACAGATTTGGGAAAGTTTTTCTTGCACAGGAGCCATGATTCGCGTAAAGTATCTTTCTGCTGCAAGGCACCCCAAACTTGCAGAGCATATTCGGGCGTTTAGCTCAGGGGGAGAGCGCTTCCCTGACACGGAAGAGGTCAGAAGTTCAAATCTTCTAACGCCCACCAGAAATTCGCAGCTCAGAGGCATCGTTTCTGAGCTGCTTTCTTTTGGTTCACAAATGGTCCACGTTCTTGGTCCACTTTTTTCGACCAAGATTTCTGTCGGGCCCTCTCCCCACCGCCTTCACATTTGTCAGGCCTAAACCCATGGGGGCGTGGAGGCATTTGCCCAATCCGTCTTCTCCGGTGCATTTTGTCGCGCACAGATATGGTCTGCTCCGACGGGGCGCCCGGAGCCGGCTCATTGGCAGGAGAGGAACAAGTATAAACCCCTCATCCTTTTATGCCTGCATATGCACTGAATGCCTCGAGACCCACTAGCCCTCGGGTTATAATCGTCCAGGCACGCGATGGGACTTTCATCATCGGTCTGGCGTGCGGTTGGGCGTTGGTCACCTACGCGGCGGCTGCGCGTACGTCGTTTGGAGACCAGCGATGATCACTCAGGATAATCTGCCGGATGCTCTTGTCTCACTGGGCTTCCAGCTTTCCGAAGGCACTGAAGTCTATACCAAGACCTGGGAGTCAGGCGCCTCTATCGGGGTGGACATGGGCAAGAGGCTCATCGTCTATCCGGTTGATGACGGCTTCAAGGTCAACAAGGCTACCACATGCAACTTCTCTGACAACGAGAGCTTCGTCGTCCTTGTCTGCGTTACGAAGCTCTTCGACAAGGGCTACCGACCGGAATCCCTTGAGCTCGAACGGGAGTGGACTCTCGGCCACGAGCAGAAGAGCGGACGGGCCGACATATGCGTGAACGACGAGTATGGCGAGACGCTCTGCATAATCGAGTGCAAGACGCCTGGCGCCGAGTTTCGCGACGAGTGGAAGACCATGCAGGCGGACGGCGGCCAGCTCTTCTCCTACTGGCAGCAGGAGCGCGCCTGCCGATGGCTGGTGCTCTACACCTGCGACTTTGTGGACGACGAGATAAGCGTCCAGCAGCACTCTGTCAGCTGCGAGGACGACGAGAACTTCAAGGCGCTCGCGAGGCGTGACGACACCATTCTGCTCTACAGCGCTGCTCATACGGTCGAGCAGCTGCACGAAGTCTGGACGGAGACCTACAATCAGCAAGCAGAGGGTGACGTCCTCTTCGGGGAGCGCTCGACGGCATATCATCCGGATGTACCGCCACTCCTGAAGAAAGACCTTGTTGACTTCCGAGCGGAGGACCGCATCGTCAACCGCTTCGAGGAGATACTGCGCCACAACAACGTGTCCGACAAGGAGAACGCCTTCAACCGGCTCGTGGCTCTCTTCATAGCTAAGCTGCAGGACGAGCTCTCCAAAGGACCCAACCAGGAGGTGGAGTTCCAGTACCGTCAGGGGCGCGACACCTACGAGACGCTGCAGGATCGGCTCCAGAGGCTTCACTCCGAGGGTATGCGTAAGCTCATGCGCGAGGACGTTCTCTATGTTCCAAACGACTACGCTGACAAGGTCGTCAGCCGCTTCACTGGCCAGGAGCGCAAGCGTCTTATCGAGGAGCTCAACGGGACCCTGCGCAAGCTCAAGTTTTACACGAACAGTGACTTCGCCTTCAAGGATGTTCACAACGAGGAGCTCTTCCTTCAGAACGGGAAGGTGCTCGTCGAGGTCGTGCAGCTTCTCCAGCCCTACAGGATTGTCGAGTCCGGTGATGTGCAGTTCCTCGGTGACCTCTTCGAGCAGCTCCTGAACCAGGGCTTCAAGCAGAACGAGGGGCAGTTCTTCACGCCGATGCCCATCACGCGGTTCATTTGGCGGTCGCTTCCCCTGGATGAGCTGGTGCGCGACGAGGGCGAGGGCGTACGCTACCCCCGTGTTATCGACTACGCCTGCGGAGCTGGACACTTCCTCACGGAGGGATTCGAGGAGATTTCCAACGCCGCCTACCAATATGACCCTTACTTCGAGGACAGCGCGGGAGACGCCGACTGGGTTCGCGGCAACCTGGTGGGCGTGGAGAAGGACTACCGGCTCGCCCGCGTGTCGCGCGTGGCCCTCTACATGCATGGGGCTGGCCAGGGCGAGATTGTCTTCGGTGACGGTCTGGAGAACTACCCGGACAAGGGAATCGACAGCCGCAAGGACTCAGGCAGGTTCGACGTCCTCGCTGCGAACCCGCCCTACTCCGTCGCGGCCTTCAAGCCGCACCTAAAGCTGCGCAATAACGAGCTCAAGGTGCTGGATGAGATAAGCGACAACGGTTCCGAGATCGAGACCCTCTTCGTGGAGCGCGCGGCGCAGATCGTGCGGCCGGGTGGCTACGCTGCAATAATCCTGCCCAGCTCCATCCTCGACAAGGGGACGAACTCGAGCTTCGTGGCGGCACGTGACGTGCTGCTCAGCTCCTTCGAACTGGTTGCCATTGCCCGCTTCGGGTCGGGCACCTTCGCGGCCACTGGAACCAACGTCGCAATCATGTTCATGCGGCGCTTCGACGAAGTGCCCACGCGGGATGCGAGTGCCCGTGATTTTGTGGACGCCGTCTTTGCCGGAAGGGACCTCAATGGCTGGCGCGACGCGGGCGACCTCGCTGCCTACCTCAAGAAGGTCAAGGTGGGTGAGGATGACTACCGCGTCTTCATTCATGGCAAGAGGGATTGGGCCGAGTGGTCCGACGTCCCTCACTTCGGCACCTACTCTCGAGCCTTTGCCGGCTCTCCCGAGCTCAAAGCGTTGAGGAAGACGAGGGCATACAAGGTCTCGGACGCCGCGGGCAAGCAGACGCTCGAGAACGAACGGTTCTACGTCTACGCGCACGGGGAGGAGCGCAAGCGTCTGAGGGTCTGGGGGCTGGTCTCTGACGAACGTACCCTGGTAGTCAATTCTCCCACAGCAACCAAGGAAGTGGCCTCCTTCCTGGGATACAAATGGAGCAACCGCAAGGGGAACGAGGGAATCCAGCTTCTCGACGGTGGGGGCGTGCTCTACTCCGACGACCTAGCGGCCGGCGATGATGACAAGCTGAGCGGAATCATTCGTGCCTGGTTCGGTGGCGAGGAGGCCGAGCCTGGTGACCTCTCGCAGTGGCTCTACTATGCGGACACGGCTGACTTTATAGACTTTGACGCCGAGAGGTTCGATGAGACGCTCAAGATGCCGAGGACCTTCTATCGACAGCGCGAGTTTGTCTCCGGCGTCAGCGTTAAGGCGCTTGGGGATGTGGCTTGCTACGTAACCGAGGGTGTCCCTCAGACAAAGATCGTCACTTCAGATTACGTGACGACCGAGAACATGGCCAAGGATCGGGAGGGCATCATGCCCTACGAGGGCGACGCACCGGCGACCGCGGGAACCGCGTACATGGCCGGGGACACGCTTGTCTCTAACATCCGCCCCTACCTGCAGAAGATATGGCTCGCAGACCGGGATGGTGCATGCTCCAAGGACGTGCTGGTCTTCCGTAGCAAAGACACAACCGTACTGTTGCCGGAGTTCCTCCACCTGCTCCTTTGGCAGAGGGACTTCTTTGACTATGACATGTCGACCTTTACTGGTACTGGTAGACCACGTGGCGACAAGAATCAGATTCTGCGTTATCGCGTGCCGGTACCTAGCCTGGCTGAGCAACATACGCTTGTAGAAGAGTTCGATCGACTCTCTGTAAATGTTGATGCAATGAAGAAGAGAGAGGCAGATCTAAGAGATTCCGTACGCGCCAAGTTCGAAGAGCTCTTTGGGCCGGCTGACGACATGACATCTCGTTTTGAATCGGTAGAGCTTGGGACATGCGTAATGGGTATTGAAGCAGGAAAGAGTCCTAGATGCCAAGGCCGTGCAAGGGTGAACGACGAGCCTGGGGTTCTCAAGCTAAGCGCTATTTCCTCAGGCAACTATAGGCCCACTGAGAACAAAGCGATGCTCCCTGGCGAGACTATCAATCATGAAAAAGAAGTGCAGCTGGGTGACATCCTAATAGCTCGTAAAAATACCCCCGAACTCGTGGGGGCATGTGTACTGGTTAGTGTAGACGAGCCCAATCTGATGTTCCCGGACATTGTCTTCAGAATGCACCCAAAGCAAGGTCTTAATGGGACCTATTTAGCGACGCTTCTCGGAAAGACGAGTTTTGCAGCAAAAATAAAACAACTTGCCCATGGATCTGCAGCCTCCATGTCTGGAATACCAAAGATTGCGCTAGAACATTTGCGTATCCCCCTGCCTCCCATTATGTTGCAGCAGGAGTTTGCCGACTTTGCTGAGCGAGCTGAGAGGGAACAGGCTGAACTCGAACGGCAGGTCGACGGGTTAAGTACCCGACGCGATGGTCTGCTTGACAGGTATCTTGCATGAATAGGGACGAACAGAACGGCATCATTCCGAGGGAGCGCGATAATCTAGATTTCTCAGCTCGACAGTGCATCGTTCTGAGCTGCAAGGACACTGCCGAGTTCACGATGGATGGCGGGCTGGAGGCCTGGGTCGAGGAGGAGTTCGGAGGGAAACTGTGATGTGTAGCCCATTGAGCAGGAGGCACCTGTACGAGCATCTGAGCGAGCGCATATGCGAAGAGGTGCCTCCGCTTATTGAGCTCCGTCGTGAGGGGTCCTACTGGGACTTCAAGCGTCAGTGGCACGATGACAACGTGAGCCTTCAGCATGACATTCTTTGCCTTGCCAACAACTTGGAGAGTGAGATTTCCTACCTCATCATCGGAGTCGACGACAAGGACTTTAGCCTTTGGGATGTTGAGATGAACGAAGATGCCAAGCGTCGTACCAACCAGGGCGTCGTTGACATGATTGGCAAGATGGGCTGGCAGAATCAGCAACCGCCGTTTCTCTTTGTGGAGCCAATTTCATACCATGACGTGACTCTCGACGTACTCGCCATCCACAGCAGGCGCGAGGATATGCCCTACTGCCTCTCGCGACCCTCCGGGAAGCTCCATCCATGGACCATCTACATGAGGAGGGGCGACCAGAATAGCCCCATTGACAAAGGCGCCGGGTGGGGTGACGTGCAGGACCTCTGGCGTCACCACTTCCATCTAGACGAGTCACCTCTCGTGCGCTCGCGCCTCATGCTTGCTGACAAGGAACATTGGACGTTGCTCTCGACTATCGACAGCACGGACGACAAGTACTACGACTTTGCCCCGGAGTTCACCATTCACCATGAGATAGATGACGATCGGAACGCATACGAGTACTACATGCTCAGCCAGACCGACTCGAGGCCGGGCTGGTACGACATCAGGCTCTGTTACTACCAGACCGTGATCTATGATACCGTAGGTATCGCCTTGGACGGCGGGCGGTACTTCGCGCCTGCCCCGTCCCGGTCATTCATAGACTGGGACGGGCTGTCGGCCGGCATGCTCCCCGACCTAACCTTCTGCTACTACACTAAGGACTCTTTGGACTGGGCCCTCAACATCTTCTTCTACGACGAGACGTCTTCTGAAGCAACCCAGTCTCGCTGCAGATTTCTGAACGAGGTCCTCCTGTTCGAGGATGATTCTGAGCGAAAGAGCTTCGAGGCCTGTCTTAGGAACAACAAGGATAAGTTTGACAAGCGCCTCGACGTTGTGAAGCAGCCTTATGGGGTTGAGAGGCTTCCCCCCGATTACTCGGATGCGGGGAAGGAGGATCTCGCACTCTCAATGAGAGCCATGCCTGTCCTCCACGCGATGCTCGACGACTATCGCTCGGGAAAAATATCAATCTATCCCGCCATTCACACCTCGACGGATTGGTGATCTAAGCTCGAGCTTTTCTTGCTGTCATTAAGCCCCGCTGCGTCACGTGGCCTCGCGGCGGACTTACGGGTGCCAGGACGTTTGCCCCGTTGAACCCCAGAGAGCAAGCCACGGCACCACGGTGGCCGTGGCCTTGCAGGCATGGCGCTACGGGCTCCGTGGCGGGAATGGATACCGCTACGATGACGCCTACTCGTTCGCGACGAAGTACTGCAGCTGGTATTGATCCGACAAGTATCCCATAGCCGACAGCTACTCGAGGGGGGATGGTTTACCACACTACTTGCTTCATGAGGGGCGTCACGATAACGCCTGACGGCCTCTGGCAGGGAGACCTCCTCGACTACAAGACCTTCTGTGACCGGCACTTCGAAGTCAGGAAGCACATATATCAGAGGGCGAACGCAGAGTACACACCGAAGGAGATCGACGAGTACTTCTGGGTCTTTGGGAAGAGCCACGGCCTCGGCATCTCATAGAATGATCGCCTCCGTTGCTGCGCGTCAGTCGGCATCCGTCCCGTAGGGTTTGTCGCCCGGACCCGACTACCCGTCGTCGACGTCGAGATTGGCGAGTATGTCGTCGATGCGGTCAAGGGCTGCATCCCTTCCGTCGTCGTTATCCTCGGGCAAGATGGTATCGCCGTCGATGTACACGCGGACCGTCGCCCGCCGGGATGACGACCATCTCCTGTGCGCGGTTGGCGGAATTCGGGAAGCATCTCTCTATCCACGGCAAAATAAAGCCCGTGGCATCAGGAACAAGATCACCCCGGTAAGACTTGTTCCTGCATACTGTCTTCCCTGGCGGCACTTTTGAACGCAGAGCGATTGACTGCATAGATTCGCCGGCCGCAATACGGCTGCAGCTACGGCCGAAGACGCGTCGAGGTACCTTTCAGGGAAGCGACCTGAAAACATATATCCGCTTCCTCAGAGCGGACTTGATTCATTGCGACACACGATTTTTGTATCAGTTGCTCGCGCATTAAGACACTGATGAGCTTGGAGCAGTGTTTGCTGGTAGACTCGAGGCCGACAGCGATTCAGTCACCTCTTTGCTATGGTTCGTTCATAGACCAGGCCCATGAGGGCGGCCACAGCTGCTGGCAGAATCCATGCCATCCCCATCTTCGCCAGGGGCAGAGTGTCGGACGGCAGCCATGCAGCAGGGGCAAGAACATTGCGCAAAGACTCGGACACGCTGACGACACCTGTTGCTAGCACCGCCAGCCGCCACGTCAGCTGCCTGCGCGGACGGGCTGAGCGCTTCTCCTGTCCCTCTTGTACTGCATCATTCATTGAAGCTTCGCTCGGAGGCATCCCTTGGTCTGCGCGAAAGCCTGTACCTTCGACCAGGCCCATGACCATGAGGCAGATGCCCATAGGGTAGATGGCGTTCAGGATGGGCACTGACCAGGCTAGGATTGCCGTGAGACCTACATTTGCGATGGCGCACGATGCCACGCTGATGATGGCTGCCCACCAGCGGTAGCCTATCCGCGGAAAGGTTCGGCTGAAGTATTCGGCTATGGAGGTCACGAGCCCTACGCATACGTTGAAGCATGCGAGGATGAATATGACTGCTACCAGAAGCGTGCCGGCGGCACCCAGCGTACTGGTGGCAGCGCTGCTTATGACCTGCGCGCCGTTTTGGACATCGGGCACAACGGACCCCATGGTGTAGCCCACATACGAAAGCCCGCAATACACGAGGGCCATCAGCCCGCCCGCCACGATGCCGGACCGGCTGACCTGTGCTGCCACCACCCGCGGCTCATCCACGCCCAGCGACTGCACATTCATGGCAATGACATAGCCAAAGGCGAGCGCTGCCAGAAGATCCAGCGTCTGGTATCCCGTCTGGAATCCTGCAGCTACAGGAGCGTAGGTATATGTGCCGGTGGGTGTGCCTGCGCTTCCTGCCGGAGCGACGATGGACCCTGCCACCAGCACCGCAATCAGTCCCAGCAGAAGAGGTCCCGTGACCTTGCCCATGAGCGACTTCAGCCTCGTGGGATGAAGCGCCAGCACGAAGGCCGACACGAAGAACACGACCGAATAGCACAGCTGCGCCACGGCTACGTCCATGCTCTGGGGCAGAAGCGGCGTGACCATCTCGAAGGATGTTGAGGCGGTGCGGGGAATGGCAAGCAGGGGGCCTATGCACAGGTATGCCAGCGTGACGAACGCCAGTGTGAATGTCAAGCAGATTTTCCATTGGTAGGGTAAGCACTTCTTCCATAGCTATGGTAAGCACTGTTTCCGGCCCTCCGGTAAGCTCTCTTTCCCTGCCTTTGGTAGGCACTTTTTCCATGCAC
>Ga0256406_1006115_pt1 | contig 12284 bp, 11 predicted proteins | sample RumenRJG_03DNA_FD_185986 | JGI IMG/M metagenome (GOLD analysis project Ga0256406, IMG submission 185986) | Bovine rumen microbial communities from Lethbridge, Alberta, Canada - RJG_03 | ecosystem: Host-associated > Mammals > Digestive system > Stomach > Rumen | place: Canada: Alberta | collected...
GAACTTCGGCCGTACCTTTGTCGTGGTGCTCTTTTCCTCCTACCGCGCAGGGCGCGGATATACAGAATATTTGAGAATATAATTCCTTGAATTGACAGCCTGGAGTTATATCACCATGAAGTTAGGACATTACATGGTCGGAATCTTTCTCAGCAATGCTTTAGCAGCTTCGGTATTCGCTTCCACTTTCTCATTGCGCTGGCTATGGCTTGGTCCATGTTGTAGTATCGGTATTCAGCGAGTCGTCCTCCAAAGATGGTGTCGGGTTCTTGGTCAGCGAGTATCTTGTATTTGGCATAGAGATTGTTGTTAGTCTGGTCGTTTACGGGGTAGTATGGCTCGGTTCCTGGGGTATATGGCTGTGAGTATTCACGTGTGATTACAGTGTTGTGGTTGTCATAGGCTTGTTGCCCGAAGCTTGTGAAGTGCTTGTGCTCTATGATGCGTGTGTAGGGCGTGTTGGCATCGGTGAAGTTCATCTGTGCTACACCCTGATAGTTGGGCGTCTGCAGTGTTTCCGTCTCGAATCGTAGCGACCGGTACTGCAAATGCCCGTAGCGATACTGGTAGAACTGGTCTATCATGCCTGTATAGACGAGTGTGTGTGCCGTGTGTCTCCAGTCGTTGACAAGACCATCGAAGAAGTCACAGCCAGTCATCACGTCACAGCCTTGAAGAAGCTTGCCGATGATTGAGTTGTATCCATCGACAGGTATGCCTTGGTAAGGATCATCGAAATAGTTATTGTCGAAAGTGTATCTTAACGGCAGACGCTTGATGATGTCTGGCGGCAAGTCGCGGCATGACCGTCCCCATTGCTTCTCGGTGTATCCTTTGATAAGTTGCTCATAGATGTCGTTGCCGACGAGAGCGAGAGCCTGCTCTTCGAGGTTGCGTGGTGTGCCGTGGTATCTTTGGCTGTCTATGATGGCCATAGCCTGCTGTGGGGTGGTGGTGCCCCACATTTGGCGGAAGGTGTTCATGTTGAAGGGCAGGTTGTAGAGCTGCCCGTGGTAGTTGGCTATGGGAGAAAGCGTGAAGTGGTTGAACGTGGCGTATTTGTTCACGAATCGCCATACATCCTCGCTCTTGGTGTGGAAGACATGCGGCCCGTACATGTGTACGCAGATACCGCTGATGTCTATGCAGTGGGTGTTGCCTCCGGTGTGGGGTCTCCTGTCTATAATGAGGCACTTGCGGCCAGCGTCGGTTGCGAGCCGTGCGAAGGTGGCGCCGAAGAGTCCGGCGCCGACGATGAGGAAATCATAGGTCTTGTTTGTAAGGAAGTCCATAGATATTAAAAGATAGTGCTTGAATAATGGTTTCGGCGAAATACTTGTTACTCACCTATGTGGGTCTATTACGATCCAGTCCAGAAGACTGATTTGTTTGGTTCTTAGATATATCTCTAAAAGAGCTATAACACTTATGATAAAAATTGATGCCAATAACATGCCGTATTTGACGATCCATATATCTTTTTTGTTTATTGCTTTCTGCATTTTTCTGCTATGTAACGCGTCTTTCTCCATACTTTCAATCATCAGTTGTATTGCACTATAATTCTATCTGATTTTTTACAAGTTGATAATAATGGCTCTTTCTAGCCATCAGTTCATCATGACAGCCAGATTCAACTATCTCGCCATCTTCCATCACCAAGATGCGGTCTGCATTCTTTATGGTGCTCAGTCTATGTGCTATAACGAACACGGTTCTATCCTTGAAAATTTTCTCTAAATTCCGAATAATGTTTATTTCGTTTATTGTGTCAAGCGAATTGGTAGCCTCGTCAAGGAAAAGATATTTTGGATTTTTATATATAGCTCTGGCGAGCATGATACGTTGTTTCTGTCCCATGCTCAGCCCTTTTCCATTTTGTCCTATTATGGTATTGAATCCAAGAGGTAATGCCTTGATATAATCGTATATACATGCCATCTGAGTAGAATAAACAAGTCGCTGATTGTCAGGAGAGTCATCAGATGCAGCTATGTTTCTTGCGATGGTATCAGTGAATATTTTGCCTTCCTGCATTACTACGCCGCACATATCACGCCATTTGCTTATGTCGCATTTTCTCAGTTCTATTCCACCAATGCTTATAGCCCCATCGAAATTCTCATAATAACCCAACAGCAGTTTCAGCAAGGTCGTCTTTCCACTTCCGCTTGTCCCTACTACTGCTATTATCTTGCCTTGAGGAATAATGAAACTTATATTCTTTAAAGTCCAAACCGGCGAATTGACATCATATTTGAATGATATATTCTTCAGGCAGATCGTTCCTTCGGGTACTGCACCAGGGGTACCTGCTTGTACCCTTTTCTCAGACTTGAAATGCCTAATCTCATTTATACGTTCCATACTTATTTTGACACTCTGAAATGAATAGATGAAATTTATCATTTGAGAAATGGGAGAAGACATCTGATTGACTATTGACTGTATTGCCAACATCATTCCAAAAGTAATATTGCCATCTATAACAGCCTTTGCGGAGAGTACAATTACAAGAATATTCTTCGCACTGTTTATCACAAAGCTTCCAATATTCTCTACGGTTGACAATCGGAGCTCCTGCTCCTGAATATTCAGCATGTCCAGTTGACTATCCTCCCATTCCCATCTTCGGCGATCCTGGCAGTTCTGAAGTTTTATCTCCTGCATGGACGTAACAAGCTGCAATGTACGGTTCTGTGAGATGGCTTGTTTTTCGAACATTTCGTAGTTAAGGTATCTTCTCCTTGGCAGGAAATGAATAATCCACAATGCATTTATGATGCTGAAAAGCGCGAACACTAAGAAGATGGTAGTATCATACAGCAATAACATTCCAGACAGGGTTATGAAACTTATAATGGAAAAACATAGCGACAAGGGGGTGCTGGTTAAGAAACTTTGAACACGGTTGTGATCGCCCATTCTTTGCATCATGTCACCTGATGACTTCACATCAAAGAAAGGCATGGTCAGATTAAATAATCTGATAAGGAAATCATTTAGCATCCTGATGTTTATGTGTGCACAGACATGGAGCATTATCCAGCTACGCACAAAGTCAAGGGCGGCTGTTCCCATAGATATACCAATCTGAGCACAAAGGATGGCATAAATGAAGTTTATATCTTTATTACCTATACCATAGTCAACTATACACTGAGTCAATATCGGAAACAATATTTGCAGCACACATCCGATGGCCATGCCAAAGGCAATCTGCAAGAAATCAGTCCTATATCCTTTTATATATTTCAGGACATTCTTGAATGACGCACTCTCCCTACTTGGTTCATAGGAATACGATTTGACCGAAGACGTTTCTTTCAGAATAAGCGCAACACCCTTCTCAACTTCTTGTATTGTGGTGGAAATCCATTTCAAGCGCATGTCCTTATCAACAAGCTTCAATTTTCCTTTTGCCGGGTCAGCGATATAATATATAGTCTTATTTCTCAGCCTCCTGACTTTATACAACACTACAAAATGACATTGGTTCAAATGAAGGATGCATGGACTTTCAACTGTGCCAAGTTCTTGAAGTGTCAACCTTGCACAAGTAGTACTAAACCCTATATTCTTGGCAGCTCTGCTCATAGCTAACATGGAAACGCCTTCTGTTGTTGGTGGGCATAGCTTCTCCATCTCAACAGCACTGAATTTAAGACCGACATTGGCACATATCATCTGAAGGCACGCAATACCACATTGCATCTCGTCATGCTGATGAATGAAGGGAAAACTTTTCATCTCGAATTTATCTATAAAGAGAGACAAAGGTCAGACCTCAACGATTTTTTGAAACACCATCAATAATCTGCTATATTGGCTATCGGAACATTGCCTGCGACAATTTGCCGTTGCGACCTCATTATATACAAGTTCCCCACTTTCACAAAAAAGTTTTTTGATATACTCCGTATCATGAGTATTCACATATCCATCTTCCACAACACTCCCATCGGCCCATTCTAAGAACAGGTATCGGCCGGTCAGTCGTGTAAGGTTCGATACCAGAATGTCTTCTTTGCTTTGAGGTATATATTGTCCGACTGACAAACATAGTACAAGATCGTAGCATTTCCTGACATTTATAAGTTCTGTCAAGTCTGCAATACCACACGAGTTGATGTCAGCAGAGCCTTCCATGAGCGCAGATTGCTCACGGGTGTAAGGATTATAGTCATAGCCTATGGCTGCTATGCCGCGTCCGCGAAGGTTGGCCACATACCATCCTGGCCCACAACCCATATCACACACAGAATGGATATTGTAATCGATGGAAAATCTTATTAGGAAATTGCTAAGGCCATTGTCAAAAACATAACCAGACAATCCTCTATTCTCCCATCCGCCATTTGACATAATCTTATAGTCGCTTTTCTTAAGAAGGTACTCGTCTACAAGGTGCATGACAAGATTGCTGATTTCCGGAGAGAACTTTCTTGAGAAAAAGCCAATTGGATTTGAGAGAAGCCGTCTGAAATCTTTTTCGCCGATATTAATTGGTGAGAAGTCCAGTCCCACATGACTCCACAAAATGGTCCGGCAGTTGTTTTTCCAGTATATATTTTTTCTGTATGGAGAGTTCAATATAACGGTAGGCACATATATCTCCTCTGGTATATATGTAAATCGCATTCTTCTATAAAATCCCGGATGTTTCTTTGTGTAGATGACTAGAAACATAGCTACATCACGGTTTATGGAGAACCATGCGGAACCTCCATACAGATGATCCATGTAATCAGGTATTCTTCTTCTGATGCCATGTTTTTTTTGCCAATCAACAAAATTCCATACCTTTTGTTTCCCCTCATTTGTGCGGGCATTGATGTAGTCGGTAAGCACATAATGTTGCAAACGATAATATGTCGCTCCGTCTGTTATGTCACAGGGCAAATGATTGCAGTTCACGTAGCCTGCATAGGTGGTGTGTGAGAAAAATTGAAGAAAATCACTGAGAGGACGTATAGGATAATCCTGTCCGCTGATTAGATGAAAATAACCGGCGCCACTCATTGACAAGGCTTGATTAAGCAGAAACATTTCTACTTGCAATATGCTGTAGCCTGCCCAGTGTACCTTGTACTTGCGTGATACAGCCTTCACGCCAGGCTGCTGTCTTAGGCTATTTTCCTCCTCATGTGTTATTGAGCCATTCTTGTCGATATGTATAAATATGTCGCACCGTCCTTCAAAATAGCTAATAATCCTTGTCGCCTGATTGAAGTCACGATGCAACATAAGCAAAATGGCCTGGCCTGTATTATTTCTCATATGACATCTCCTTTCTAAACTGTCGCACGCTCTTGCCGCCGGCGAAACGGTAGCGCAGATGCAGCACAAGATTGTTGGTCTGACGGTCGTAGTTGTTGTTATAAGAGTGGGCAAACAATGCCGGTGAGTCGATATAGGTGTGCTTGGTACAGTTTGTGAAGTGGAACATCGTGCGCAGGTTGAGAGTTACCTCGAGACGGTCCTTAAAGAACGTGCGCATGACGTACACCTGCGGATACTCGAAGTTCCATTTCGCATGGCTCTGTGGAGACACGCTGAAGCGGCGTTCGTATATGTAGGCGGCAAAGAAAGTCATCTTCTGCTTGGGCCAATAGTATCTCAACGAAGTGCTGGCTGACAGGCCCCAGCCACTGTTTGAGTAGCCATGCCAGGATGATTTGCCTATGGTGTATTTCACGTCGGCCTTATAGACGAAGTTTCTCAGGAAGCGCTTGGTGAGCGACGAGCTTGCCCACCATTCCCTGTAGTTGATGTTCTGCCAGGAACTTTTCACATAGCGACCGTATTGCCCCGACGGAAGCGTACCTTCGGCCGTGTCGACAATATAGGCGAACGTGTGAGGAGAGAGCGAGAAGCCGGTCTGCACGTTGAAGCAGTTCCATGCGTCGAACCAGAAACGGAAGTTGTGGGTAACGTTTGACTTCAGCAGCGGATTGCCGCTGTTCATGGTCAGAGAGTCCGTGAAGTAAGCATAGTTGTTAGACATCTCCTGATCGGGATAGGCCACATTGCAGTCATAATTGAAGCGCATCCAGTTGGTTCTCGTCAGTTGGAAGAATAGCATCATGTTGCCACCGAATGGGAGCGTGTTGTCAGTCAGCTGTCCACTCTTGCTGTGGACATGCTCTACCCATCCTGTTGCAGAGAAAATAATCTTGGGGGTAAACGAATAAGAAGCCGTTGCCCACAGACGGTTGCGCAGATAGCTGTTGCTGTTAAGCTCGGCATCGGTATTGCGGTCGCGGCGCAGATAGCTCTTCCACGTACCCACATAACCCGCACCTAAATAAAGTTTTTCGTTGGTTCCGGTACGTGTCCATCCGTCAAGTCCGTAGCTCAGATAATGCATCCTGTCACGGAAATAGTTGCTTGTAGAGAAGCCCGTCGTCTCTTCCATTTGCCCGTAGTTCTTCGTCGGCACGTGACGGTAGTAAACATTGGCTGAGTATTTCACTTTGCCACTGTTGTCGTTGAAGTACAAACCGAAGGCATGCTCGTTGCTCTGCGAGTAGGAACTGGAAGTCACCCCCAACGTCACGTCGCTACGCTTGTCGTCGTAGCTGCGCAGAAGCGTCATGGCATCGCTCGTTGTGGTCCACTCTCCGTTGTATCTGTAACTAAATGACAATGACCGGTATTTGTCGAACTTATAATCTCCACTGACAACAATCTGGCCGCGCGGCTCATCGAAGTGGTAGTTCGGACTTCCATCCGGGTTCTTTATTACTGTGTTGCGCAGTCCGATTTGCTTGTAATATTGCTCAAACCATGAAGTATACTTGCCCTTGGCTGTATAGAGATGACCAAGCACTGAGAACGTGAGTTTGTTCTTGGTGTAGGCAAAGCTTGCCTCATTGTTGAAAAAAGGATTGGGGTGGAATCTATTCAGGAACACGCCGGTGTTGTGATATACATATCCCTCATATCCCTCATAGTCTTTCTTAGTATGAAGGTTAATCAGCACTTCATAGCCTTCGTATTTCCCCGTAGGATGGTTCACTATCTCTATATAGTCATACTTGAGGTGTTGCATGCTCAGTGTTGACAGGTCTTTCTCTATGCTGTCGACCAACAGCACTATTTTTGAGGAGTTGTTGTAGGTCAGTGTATTGAAAGCCTTGTCGAAGTAGAAGTTCGGCTCGTTGCCCAACATCTCCCCAACGGAATGTGTTCCCCGCCGCATATCACGTGTGATGAAGATCTTGGTCCTGTCACCACTTTGAACAGTGTGGGAAGTCTTCACCACAACTTCTTTAAGATCCTGTGTCTTATATATACCAACAGAGTCACTGTCGCTTCGCTCTGTCTGCAATGCAGCAGCTGACAGGGAAATGGATATACCGCATAACAATATGAGAGTCAGTAATCGTTCTTGCATGTAAATTATATTTAAGTTTTAACAAGGCAAAAGCCTTATATCTGATAGCGCATCAGCCGGTTTCTTGAAAGAAGAGCATGTGTGTTTATGAAAAATACCACACATGCCTTCTTTATTAGTGTCCTTTACAATTTGTTAGTTTCCTCTACAATATGACAGCATGTTCACTCTATTGCCCACATTGCCACTGCCGTTGCCACTATTGCCTGAACCTTTGCCGCTATTGCATGTGCCGCTATTGCATGTGCCGCTGTTGCATGTACCACTGTTGCATGTACCGCTGTTGCATGTACCGCTGTTGCATGTACCGCTGTTGCATGTGCCGCTACCACATCCATCATAACAATTAGTGCAATTGGCCCCATAGCAATATGTGTTATCGTCAGGATTACTTGGATTAACGCCACCGCAAATATGAAGCATTTCCATCTCTGATAAAAGATCGTCAGTAACGACCGCATTAAGTGTTTCTAGTTCTTTCATAATTGTCTTTTATTTTGTTAATATGTTATTGCAGAGGATAATATAGGTTCTCTGTTAATATCTTAGTGGTGCTCCTTGTTGTAAGGCACTATGACCATACCATATATTTCCATTAAGTCAATGATGCTATGTAATTTAGTATAAATTCCTTAGCCTCATTCTCTATGTTGGGGACAGTACATGTTATTTCTTTTCCTGATTCTATCATCGCTTCCCTTCTTCTCGGGCATGGTCCCCAACAGATTGGAAGATGCTGACATGTTACGCACTGCGCTTTTGGGTCAAGAACTGTCTTTCGTGTAAATAGATATTCCGAATCCCACTTTACATCACCATCTTCAGTCAGCATCCCTTTAGCATCATTCATATCATCATTATCGCACTTCCCAACATGTCCGTCAGAATATATCGTTTCAAAGTAAACACCCTCGACATAGCATTGCCCCATGGTAAAGCCGTCATAATTGTACGAAAAGCTCTTCCCTATTCCTCTCAACTTTGATAATGTTTCTTGTGGAATCTGAGCATTATCTACCTGCCACACTTTTCGTGGACTAATAGTAATACATTTCCGCAGTCTGCTGGGAATAATGGAATTGACATCCTCTATTATTCTGTCTGGATCGGTCTTTGCAGTATAGTTGATACGAAGATTAATCGATGCCTCGGGTACAAGTTCAGCTATCCACTTAATATTGTTTACAGTAGTATCAAATGCAGAACCAGCAAAAGGCTGTTTTACTTTATTGTGTTGCATGCGTGGACCGTCTATAGTTATCTGGTAATGATATATAGACAAGTCACGGAATTTCTGTATTTTCTCTTTATCAAGCAACAAGCCATTTGTTGTTATTCCCGCCGAGAAAGTCACTCTGCATCTCTTGCACAGTTCTTTAGCGAATTCAGTCACTTCAATGATAGTGTCATATTCCAACATAGGCTCTCCGCCAAACCATGATATATGCAGATTGTTGATCTCCTTATGTTGTTTTAGGATCTTTTCTATGTGTTTTTTCAGACGAGACATAATATTAGCATCCATTCTCATATCCCGATGATTTTGAGTGCAGTACCAACACCTTACATTACATTGGTAAGTGGGAAGAATGAGAAGTTTGCAAGAATTCGGCTGCAAGGCCTGCTTATACAAGTCTTGAATAAGTGCGTACTCGTCAACATCATCACTAAGCACAAAGCCTTCATCTTGCATCCTCAGCAAAAAAGGCTTGTACCGTTCGAAATACGAATCTGGATCTTTTAGTATTTCCTTAAAACGGGACGAGTTCTTTTTAGAGACTCTGAAAAAGCGTTTTGTTCGTCCATTGAATATCACATCTTGATTGCTATCTAAAGTGATATAATAATTATATTTACTTTCTTTCATTATATAGAATTTTAAAATATCTTCCTAAGTTTGTTAATAACTTTGTCATTTAATACGTATAGTAGATCTTGTATCACTTATATAGAACGTAGTTAGGGCATATAACATGAATGTTGTAATGTCTCATTAATAACAATCGTTCTAAAGTAATCTATAGTTTTCTCCAATCCTTCCGCTATTCCTATTTTCGGCATCCAGCCATCAAGTATTCGTGATGCATTAGAGATGTCCGGACAACGCCTGCATGGGTCATCCTTTGGCAAGGGTGTATGGATTAACTGCGAATGCGAACCAGTAAGCGCAATGACCATATCAGCCAGCTCGTTCACGTTCCGCTCGTCAGGGTTGCCAAGATTGACAGGGCCTGTTACGTTCTTTGCTGTCTCCGTCATTCTCACCAATGCCTCAATAAGGTCATCAATATACATGAACGAGCGTGTCTGTGAGCCGTCACCATAAATAGTTATCGGCAACCCAGAAAGTGCCTGGGTAATGAAGTTGGAAACGACGCGCCCGTCATCTGTAGCCATTCCCGGGCCATAGGTGTTGAAGATCCTCACAATCTTGACATTGACTCCGTACTGACGATGATAGTCCATGCACAGACTCTCAGCGCAGCGCTTGCCCTCGTCGTAGCACGAACGTACACCCACCGGGTTCACATAGCCACAATAATCTTCCGTCTGTGGGTGTACCTCCGGGTTGCCATACACCTCGCTCGTTGATGACTGTAATATCGGACAGCCGTTTGCCCTTGCCAACTCCAGCATGTTGATGGTACCAATAACTGCCGTCTTGGTGGTGTGAATCGCATCTTTCTGATAATGGGTAGGAGATGCGGGACATGCAAGATTGTAAATCTCGTCGGCATGAAGACTGAAAGGCAACGGCTCCGTGATATCGTGACGGATGAACTCAAAGTCATCGCCAACCATAGACCGGATATTATCAAAATATCCGGTGGACAGGTTGTCTATGCAGACGACATGCCTTCCGTCATGCAGCAATCGCCTGCATAGGTTGGAGCCGATGAAACCGGCTCCACCGGCGACGACAGATATGTGCTTCTTATCTTGCATTAGCTTCTTAAATATCTATTGTTCCTACATAAGTTGATGTGCCCACTTGTATTCTAAACTGATATACCCCTTCGGAAAGTGTATTCAAATTTATATTGTTATAGCTGTATGCGTCGCATGTGCCATAAAGGACGGTTTGTCCAGCCTCGTTGTAGATACCATATTCGATTGAGTTTGGACATTTTGTGTTGTCCAATGTCAATGTTCCTGTTTCCGAATCAAGCAAGACTTTCACGGGACATTCCTTATAGGCAGGAATTCTACTAGGACGATTATAACCATTTAAAACATTACTACCAGCATATGACATCGTCACCATTGAGCTGGTACAAACAAAAGCGTGCATCTCAACTGGTGCAAGCGATATCAATAACACTAGAATGATTGCTTTCCGTAAAATTTTCATATGCATTTTAGTTTTGTTGCTTTTATGTAACTAAACCGAGATGGCAACTATTTAAAGCCTTTGTTATCGGTTTGCGAGATGTTTGCTGCAAAATTAGGAATTTTGGGATTATGTACAAAAGAAAATGCAGTCCAATGCATCCCAAAAATAACTTTTTTTTCGTTGGTTTTTATAACTCGTTGTATAATAGGTGCTTATTAAAAATTACCCAACATGGCATTTATAACTTTTAATTTCTTTTTATCAACAACTTGGGATGAGTTGGGATGAAAATAATACTTCAATGACTTCCTGGATTATAAATAATTGACTAACTTTGCGAACAAAAACCTTAAAAAAATGAACCGTTTATTAATAGTCTGCGTTTTATTCGCATCACTTACCTTCTTCGCTTCTTGTGATGACGATACCGGCATTACAAAACAACTTGAAAATATCAAGTGTGTCGGCGACAACAATCCGAATAAGGCCATGTTGATGCTTGACTCCATCAAAAATGACGAACAATCTTGGAGCACTCACACACGTATGGTGTTTGACATGCTTGACATCCGCCTCCGTGACAAGGCATATATCCCTGCAACATCCGACATAAGAATAAAGAAAGTTGTAAACTATTTCAGCAGGCACGGCAACAATATGGAAAGGCAGGAGGCATGCTACTATGCTGGAAGTGTATACCGTGACTTACAGGACTATCCACAAGCCATAACATTCTTCCAACGCTCCAAAGATTATTGCATAGAGGGCAACACGTATGACTCGCTAATGCTCAGAAACACTTATTCTAATCTCGCATGGCTATATTACAAAGTACAAGACTACAAAAACTCTGCTATTTGTAGTCAAAAGGAATACAATTTAGCCAAACAAATGGGAACTCTTAGCTCTCGTATAGTACAAAATCTTGGTGCATCACAATTAAGATCTGGAGATATTGTAAAAGCCAAAGAAACTTTTTCAGAGGCTTTTAAACTTATGCAAAAAAATGGAAATCAAAACGATATAGAAAATACATTTAATCTTTTATATCACTTATCTAAGCTGAAAATGTGCAATATAGCCAAAAAATGCTACGGCAGTATACCATATAAAGTTATGATATTGGATTCTCTTCCATCAGAATACTTATTAGATGTAGGGGAATATCACTATATGGTTGGTAATATCGACTCTGCCATAATATGCTATAAAAAAATAATACAAAGAAATGATAATCTTGAAAATGTTTATGATGCAAGCAAGATTCTTTTCAATATTTATAGTAAAAATGGAAACATAAAGGAAGCAAACTACTATGCACAAAAATTCGTACAAGTGAGCGATACACTCAATCTCGGCAAGCGGCAGGAACTTGCCGCCACCGCCAACAACCTATACCAGTACCACCGCGACCAAAAGCGGGAAAAAGGGCCCAAGGGGGATTGTCCGTGGCGGACGGATGCCGCTGCCTAACCAAAGAACTTGATATGATAGCGTGCTAAAACTATTTTTTTTGCTTACCTTTGCGGTCATGGAACAAGAAAAGATAGA
>Ga0256406_1006116_pt1 | contig 12284 bp, 15 predicted proteins | sample RumenRJG_03DNA_FD_185986 | JGI IMG/M metagenome (GOLD analysis project Ga0256406, IMG submission 185986) | Bovine rumen microbial communities from Lethbridge, Alberta, Canada - RJG_03 | ecosystem: Host-associated > Mammals > Digestive system > Stomach > Rumen | place: Canada: Alberta | collected...
GTAAGTGCCAGGCACCGAAATTTGTGGATAAATCCTGAAAACTGCGGCTATATCTTTCCTATATGACTAAGTGCTGCCGCCAGCAATACAAGGAATCCCACGGTTTTAACCGTGGGAGGATGTCAAAAGATGTTCTACATTTGTGTCAAAAGAAATGCAGCCATCTGCATAGTATTCATTTTTCCTTGGGGGCTTATGTTCTACAGACACCATGCATTTTATTAGTATTCTGTTCCCTGCATCCTCAAATCTCCACGCGACTGCCTGTCGGGATTCGTTGTTCATTGCATCATTGACAAAATTCTGCCCGTACGGAAATTCAACCCCTTTTATTTCACAGGTAACTGCTCTGAGGACAGATTTCTTCTTTGCCTTGGAACTCTTCGTTTTAATTGGAATCCTTGCCATGGAGTCATAAGAAAGCGTCTTTGTATCGGTATCATATCTGACGACACAGTTGCCCTGTATGATGCCTGTTCTGCCAGGAATTGTCATACCATTATTTCTTCGGCTTCTATATTCTTTAAGCCATTCATCGTGTTTGCCGGCATAGACGGTATTCTGCTGCTTAAATAGTTTCCTGCCTCCAAAGCATACAGACGGACGCCAGCTTTCAATCTGAGCTTTTATTCTTTCCAGTTCATGCTCGTGTCTTGTTCTTCTCTGCTCAATGCAGTGTATCCTGTGTCTGGCGGAACTAAGCCCAAAATACGCAGTCGCAAACGAAATCGCTACATTGACAGCAGTTACGGCAAGGATTATTTTAGATTTGCAAATTCATCTCCACCTGAACCAAAGATTCAGGTGGAGTCTTTTTTGCATATCATGATAAAATAAAGACCGCCTCAGGCCACCTCTATAGAAAAGAGATTGTTGTCCCCCTCGCCCATCGCGATGAGAGCCTCCACGGCCTTTGCGGCGTCGACGCTGGTCTTGAACTTTTCCGCTTCCTTTTTCTCGAAAGTATTAACGAAATGTTTCTCAGCCTCGATGATGTCGCCGACGTATCCTTCCTCGCCGCTGTACTTGTTTTGCCATTTGACGTTGTAGACCTTCCTCTTTGCGGCTGCGCGGGTTTTTGTCGCTTTCTCCATCTTTTTATACCTCCTTTTAATTTAAAAAATATTTGAGATTTTTATCTCTTTTTTAATATGCAAAAAAGAGGAGAAAAAAGTACGAAAAATTAAGGAATGAAAACAGAACAAAAAAATGACAAAAAATAATAAGAAAAAACAAAAGATAAAATTGACGATAACTTATGCCTTAAAAGGGGACGGCTCTTAAAAAGCAACATATTTTTGTAGAAAAAATAAAAGAAAAGCACCTGATGATGGAAGAGGCTCAGGCGGCTTTGGATAAGCCGATGCTCAGGAAAAAGTAAACAAAAAAAAAGAAGCCCGACGCATCAGGCTCCCTTTAGGTGTTGTCCGAAGACGACCACCGCAATTCGTATTCAATATAACACAGACCGGGATTAAGTGCAAGCAATTGCAAGAAGTGCTGATGGATTCCTGAAGCTTAAGTAGATTTTTCGCAAAATAAATCATGCGCGGGTTTTGACATATTAAAAAGGAGAGAAGGAGAAAAATAAAAAGCTGCGCGCTCTGCGCGGAAGGAGAAAAAGATGAATAAAAAAATTCTTAAAGGCGCGGCCGCCTTATCCATCGCCGCAGCCGCATCGCTTGCCGGAGCATATGCGCTCAAAAAGGCAGACATGGCAGGAAAGAGAAAAGCGCTTGACAGCGGTACAAGCGCAAACCTTATATACGTGCTCTTTCCACCGATTAAAGAGGGGCCAAAAGACAAGGTGAAAAATGTGAAGCGGTTTTTTAAGTACAGCTTCCAGAGAATCACGAAGGGATACTGCGACAAGGACGTCTGGGAGATGTATCCGCACCTTCAGGCGATTATCCCCGCGATGCTCTCGGAGCTCAGAGAGAACCACATGGGCTACCCGGTCATAAACGAGAAAGACACCCCCGAAGAAGGGGATGAAAGATGGAACAAAATCCTTGACAGGATGGCTTTTTGCTTTCGCGAATCCTGTGATGACACCTGCTCGCGCATCAACCCATACAAAGAAGAACACTCGGAAGCGCTCATGAAATTTACAAAAAAGTATGGGATTTTCGGAGAGAAGCTGCAGACAAAAGAGGAAAGAGAAAGGGACAAAAGAGGGGAGGGAAAGAAGATGCATTTCATGGACGAGCTCCCCGAGTATAAGGATATTTCAAAGAAATACTACGACTACGAAATAAAGCTCGCAAAGTACAGAGAACAGAAGAAAAACGAGGCGTTCAACCTTCTGAAAAAGTATTTCTTCGGGCTGTGGGACTGAGAAAGAAGGTGGAGGAAAAAGGGGAGAAAAGGAAAAAAGAGAGGCAATCTAAAATCAAAAAAACAAGAGAATTTTAAAAACGAACGATGAAAGGAGAGGAAAAGATGAAAGAAATTAAGCTTGGACTTGTAGCTGGCCAGCGTAAGCTGCCTCTGACTGTCGATGGCTTTGTGCTTGATGAACTTCAGCCAGGGGAGGACATGTACCACATCCACAAGGCTGTGCAAAAGTCCCTGGAGGACAAACTCGGAAAATACATACATATTACCGAATACGGGCCGAGTATTGACGGGGTACAGGAGGATGTTGCGCACTATTCATGCGACGCAAAGCTCATCCTTTATATAACAGGGCCCGCGTATGTCGCGATGGAGGCCGTTGTGTTCTGCGCGGCAAATGGCGTATCGCTTACGGCATACCACTACGACGACAGCACGGGCAGCTATGTGCCGCAGCCGCTGCTTTAAGCTGTATGCGAGAAGTTCGCGATTTCGGAGAAAAAAGAGAGGCGGAAAGAGGAGGAGGAAAGGCTGAGGGCGCTTGGTTTTCCAGAAAAGCTTTTTTAATTTTTAATCTGGCACTGGGTTCTGCATCTTAACTATGTCAATTAAAAACTCAAAAGATAAAAAAAGGAGAAAATCATGGAGAACACAAACACAAAACGCGAACTGTCTTTGGGGCTTGTTGCAGACGAAATCATGTCTGCTCCGCGCGGACTTGTCAAGGGCTACATTCTCAACAAGGACGAGTATGAGGCATATGAAAATGGCGGCCTCGGACTTGCCGACATGGTTTCCAAGTCCATTAACGAATGGATGGGAAACCACATCAGTATTACTGATGTCGGTCCCTGTATCAACGGCTGTGCCGTTGACCAGGCGCATTACTGCTCCGATGTCCGTCTGAACCTCTACATGGAGGATATTAAGACGGTCCCGGTGGCGATGGAGGTCGTATCCGTATGCGCCGCAAACGGCATCCCACTTACGCTCTGGCATTTCGATGCCTGGGCGAACAGGTATGTGCCACAGGTTCTGTTTTAAACAGAACCTGGCGCCGCGCTATATTCTGCATCTCCATCAGCAAGAGGCTTTCGCCTCTTGTTTTTTTTGCGCAAATCTAACCTTTAAGGGGGCCATTTTTGGCTCTCTTTTTTTTGCATATTAATTCGGAAAGCAATTTAAGGAGGAGGGCAATTAATGGCTGGAAATACAAATCTTAGTGCAGCAAAAGATGCAAAGAACGATGAGTTCTACACGCAGTACAGCGATATAGAGTCTGAGATGAACGCTTACGTGGAGTTCAACCCCGACGTGTTCCGCGGCAAAACAATTCTTCTTCCGTGCGATGACCCGGAGTGGTCGAATTTCACAAAGTATTTCGCAGCGAACTTCGAACGGTTCGGCCTGAAAAAGCTGATTAGTACGTCGTATGCGAAGAGCGCGGGAAGCAGGCAGCTTACGCTGTTTGAGCAAAAATCTCCGCTGTATGATGCAGGCAAACATGATACGCACGGGAAATTATTCACGCTCACACATGATAAGGATGGTTCCGGACGCGTGGATACCGATGATATCGAGTTTTCAGGATACCTCGAAGGAGACGGGGATTTCCGCTCCGAAGAGGTAAAGAGGCTTCGCGATGAGGCGGACGTTATCATCACGAACCCGCCGTTCTCATTGTTCCGTGAGTTTCTGGCTTGGATTATGGAAGCAGGGAAGCAGTTTATTATCGTTGGTAACCAGAACGCCATCACGTACAAGGAGGTGTTCCCGCTCCTCAAAGACAACAGAATCTGGCTTGGCAATGGGTTCAAGGGCAATGTTGGATTTTTTGCCAGCCCGTATGAAGATACGGCCTCTTCCTCCGACCATCGAGATGGATTTATTCGAGTGTCAGGGATTATGTGGTTTACCAATCTTGACTTATACAAGCGTCATGAGCCGCTTCTGCTCGATACGATGGCCCATAATCTGAAGTTCAATAAGAAGCTCAAGCGGAAGCTTGAGAATAACTACGGGAAGTTGGAATATCCGCATTACGATAACTACGACGCGATAGAGGTGCCGTTCGTGGAGTGTATCCCGTCTGATTATGACGGCGTAATGGGCGTGCCGATTACATTCATGGATAAATACAATCCTGAGCAGTTTGAAGTGCTGGGGATAACACAGAGAAACAATGACCCTTACAAGCTGTTCAGGTATACGAAAGAGGACTACAAGAACGCAAACGATTTGAATGCACGGGCAACAATAATGGTAAACGGTATTCCGAAATCAATGTATCCGCGCATTCTCATTTGTCCGAAGAAAGGAGGCAACCAATGAAAACAACACTGCACACCGATTGGACCGTCGGCGACATCTGCAAGGGCTTCGTATTCGACAAGAACGAAGGCAAGGGGCTGTTCGGTCTTGGCGGAAAGCTCATTATCCAGCCTGAGTATCAGCGCAACTATATTTATGGCGACGGAAAGCGCGATGTTGCCGTGGTTGAGTCCCTGCTGAAGGGCTACCCGCTCGGTCTGATTTATTTCGTCAAGAACGCCGACGGGATGTACGAAGTGCTTGACGGACAGCAGCGCATCACATCTTTCTCCCGGTACGTCAATAAGTCGTGGCCGTTCGCCGTGGAACTTGACGGCAAGCCACGCTATTTCGACAGTCTGGATGCCGACAAGCAGAAACTGATTGTTGATACGCCTTTGACGATTTATGTCTGCGAGGGCGAACCATCGGAGATTCAGGCGTGGTTCGAAACCATCAACATCGCAGGCGTCCCGCTTGTGAAACAGGAACTGCGCAACGCGGCATATTACGGGCCGTTCGTGACGAAGGCTCGCGAGGAGTTCTCCAACATTGGCAACTCCAATATAAACCGTTGGCAGACATACGTTTCCGGAGACCCGAAGCGTCAGGCGATTCTCGAGACAGCGCTCGATTGGGTAAGCGATGGCAATATCGATGACTATATGGCGAAACACCGCTACGACACTGATATCGACGAGCTGAAAAATCATTTCGATACTGTTATCGGCTGGGTGGATTCTGTATTCGAGTACACGGGAAGCGAGATGTGCGGGCGCGAATGGGGGCGGCTGTACCGCGAATATCACAAAAATGCCTATTCCAAGGATGAGGTATCGAAACGTGTGAGCGCCCTGCTCGATGACTCGCAAGTCACCGACAAGAAAGGCATCTTCGAGTACGTGCTTGGCGGGGAGAAGGATTCGCGACTGTTGAACATTCGGGTGTTCGACAAGAAGACCATCGATGCGGTGTATCGCAAACAGACAGCTGAGGCAAAAGCCAATGGCGTGTCAAACTGCCCGCTGTGCGCAGCCGGAAATAATGCAAACGCGAAGCGCATCTACAAGGAGTCCGAAATGGACGCTGACCATGTGACTGCATGGAGCAAAGGAGGCGCCACGGACGAGAAAAATTGCCAGATGCTCTGCAAGACGCATAACCGCGCGAAGGGCAACCGTTAATCATGCCCGCAAAGTCCCGGTATATTGCAATATCAACAAAAAAAAGAGAGGCTGCGGCCTCTCTTTCCCCTTTCAATCGTAGTCAGAAAGCTTCCACTTCCGGCTATAATCGCGCGGACTTTTGTGCGTAATCGTTCCGGTACTTTTGCCGTTCATCACGCGGGACTGAGCATAAAATGCCTTAATCTCCTTCTTGGTCCGTGTCTTTTTGAGCCATACTTCCTGCTCACTTACGGAAGCCTTTTTGCTCATGCTTGTTCTCTTCATGGTGTCTCTCCTTTTTCTTTTAATCGTTTTTCAGTTGCCTTTAAAATGCAAAACAGCATCCAACAATAAACAGACCCCTCATTTTTTCGCAAAATGTTCCGGGGCCTGTTTTTTTTGCATATTAGAAAAAAGAAAGAAAAAAGGCGAAAAAGCCTGATTTTTTAGAAGGAGAGAAAAAAATGGAAAAGAAAACAAGGAAAGACAAGATAGAGCTTGCGGCGATGGCCTGTGCTGGCGCCGCGATTGTCATATGGGCCGGCTTCTCGGTTGGAAACAAGGTGAAGACAACCATCAGCGCGAAAACTTACAACGTCGGCACCGGGGCTTTTTATAACCACATGTCAGACGTCGAGAAGAACGTTATGACCGAGTTCGAGACTGAAAGCCCGCAGGAGGAGTCGCAGGCAAACTCAGAGGAAGAGAAAGCCGAAAAAGAGGAAAAGAAAGAAAAGGAAGAGAAGGAGGAGACGGAAGATGTGCAGAAGAAATAAGATTGCGGCATGCCTCATCGCATCCGCCCTGGCGCTTCAAACGGTTCCGGCATATGCGGGAAACGCACCTATCCCGCTGTCGACAATCCTGATGACCAATGAAGATACATACATGACAAAGGGCGCAGCCGCCACGTACCTGAGATACATGCAGGCGGAAACATATGAAAGATACACGATGTATTACAACATCTACGAGCGGGATATCGGACAGTTCTGGAGCGCGAAAAACTCGGACGGGAAGACAAACTCGCAGCTCTTAAAGGACACGGTGAAGGATGACCTCAAAATCATCGCCGCAAGCAATGACCACGCAAAGGACTACGGCATCACGGTGTCAGAGAGCGAGAAAAAGGATATTGCAAAAAATGCAAAGCTCTTTATTGAGCAGACGGACGAGGGAGCCCTCAAAGACAACGAAATCACAAAGGAGGATGTGGAGCAGTTCTTCACGATGGAGCTTATCAGGGAAAAGGTGAAGGCACAGGTCGTGAAGGATACGGACAGAAAGGTTTCAACAAAAGAAAAACAGCAGTGCAGCATCAGTTATTTCACAATCTCCTCCTCTGCGGTTGGAAAAGACGAGACGGATGAAAGCTTAAACAAAGCTCTCTCCGGAGAAAGCGCGAAAAACTTCTATGAAAAAACGCTGAAAAAGGCGGAGAACAGTCAGGAGAGTACGGCGACGTTTTCGTACTACTCGTTCGTAAGCGACTACACCTCCGGAAACACATCCCTTCCTCTCGCGGTTATGAAAGCCGCGGCAAAACTCAAAGACGGAGAGTATGCAGCGGTCAAGACTGACAACAGCACATGGTGCTTCATCAGGATGGACAAAACGTACGACAGAGAAGCGACAAACAACAAGGAAAAGGAAATCGTGCTTCAAAGAGCGGATGAGGTTTTTGAAAATCAGGCAGAAGAATGGATTAAAAACGCGGGCATCAGGTTCAACGACCAGCTGTGGCATGAGCTTGGAGTAAATGACACGGTGGTTTATCAGCCGTATGAGGAAGGCGAGGGAGACCTGAGCGGCCAGACCGAAGGCTCTGCCGAAAATGCAACCGAAAACACAACAGAAAATACAACTGAGACTGAAAGGTAAAAAGAAAGGATAAGGAAAAAATTATGGGAAACAAGTATTCACTTGACAGCGCAACGATTGAAATGCTCAACAGAGCGGAGTACAGAGTGGGGGAGCTTAGGAGAAGAGCAGAGCAGTCCGACAATAAGGAGGACACAACATGCGGCTTCTACGACGCTTCCGACAAGGAACACCCGACGTGCCAGGCACTTGACAGATTCTATTGCAGGATTGAGAAGTGCCGCTTCTATAAGACAAAGGAAGAGGTGGCGGCTCAGAAAGAAGCAGACAAGAAGAGAGAAGCAGAAAAGAAGAACGCGCAGACGGCCTGAACACCGGGAGGAAATCTAATGGCGATATGGAGCAAGGTTTATATAGTCATGCCTGTATATAACGAGCAGGTGTGTATCGAGCAGGTAATAAATGACTGGCTTCAGGTCTTCGACTATCTCACGGAAGACAGCAGGCTTCTTATCATAGACGACGGGAGCACTGACGGAACAAGCGAAATCCTCTCACGGCTCTCGGACATCCATCCAGAGCTCATCGTGCTGAGAAAAGAGAACGGCGGGCATGGTCCGGCTGTCATGGACGGATACAAGGCGGCGCTGACAGACTCGCCTGACTTCATCTTTCAGACCGACTCTGACGGGCAGACATCCCCTGCAGATTTTGTGCGCTTCTGCGTTCCCTTTATCCGGGAGACGAGATACACAGAGGACGCGGCTCTGTTTGGAATGAGAAAGTCCCGCGGAGACGGGAGAGCGAGGAAGTTTGTCGAAAAGGTGCTCTGCCAGATGGTAAAGCATTACTTCGGCGTCAGTATTCCGGATGCCAACGCGCCGTTCAGAATCTACAAAGCGGAAACGCTCAAGAAATACATAGACAAGGTTCCGGACGGATACGCGCTTCCAAACGTCCTTCTGACATCCCTTATCTCGAAAAACGAGACATGTGCGTTTGTAAGCATCCACTTCGGGAAGAGAGAAACGGGCAAAAATTCAATAAACATGAAAAAAGTCTTTTCAATCGGCATGAAGTCAATGAAAGACTTTAGAACATTTAAAAAGACATTGTTCGGAGGAGAGAAAGAGGGCGGGTAAAGATGTTTAAAAAGCTGAGGGCGCTTATCTTTTCAGAGGCAGGAAAATATCTTATCGCGGGAGGACTCACAACGCTTTTAAACCTTGCGATTTTCAACGCAGGGCTTTCGCTCTTTCCAAAGATTTCACACGATTTAATCAACGCAGTCTCGATAATCGCAGCGGTTATGTTTGCTTATGTCATTAACAGCGCCTGGGTTTTTGGAAAGAAGGTGCTTTCGCCATTTCAGTTTTTAAGATTTTTATCGGCAAGGGCGGCGAGCGCGGGAATCGAACTATTAAGCCTTCATTTTCTGGAAATCGCGTTTTCAGCCTTTTTATCTGGCAACATGCCCGCGAGGGCGGCAAAGCTCATGACGCAGGTCATAGTCGTCGTCATAAACTACGTCTTCAGCAAGTTCTTTGTATTCAGAAAAGATTCGCAAAAAAATAGTGAAAAAGAACCTTTGACATAAAAAAGACAGAGGCAAAAAATCAATAAAAATCAAGAGGAGGGAAAGATGGTCGTTAATGTTTTTGGAGAAAACGTTATGGCAACAGAGGGAATCAAAGAGGCGGCGAAAAGGGAGGCAAAAAAGTTCGAAAGATATCTCAAGCCAGATACATACGTGGCATTCACCATTTCTGTAGTAGGTGAAACACACAAGGCGGCTATTTCAATCCCGAGTGAGGGCCGCTTCGCTACAGTTAAGAACGAGGACGGGGATATGTACGCAGCCATCGGAAAGGCCGCGGATATCATGGAAAGAGCACTTAGAAAAGATAAGGAAAAGACGATTCAGAGGCATAGAACAGCAAAGACTCATCCGCTAAGTCCGGATGATGTCTACGACGAGCGCGAAGATGATGCCGATGAGGATGATTTCGTGGATTCGGCTGAAAACATGCCGTTCTTGCCGGAACCAATGACATTTAGTTGAAAAACCAGCGTTTTCTGTATAGATGAGGAGTGCGACAGCGCTCTTCTATTTAAGAAGGAAAGGAAAAAGAGATGAAGTACAGATACGTTAATTCTTTGGGCTTTGATGCGCCAAATGGCGACATGTACGCGGTTGACGTGCCCTCCATTGTGCTTGAGGACACTGAGTCGCAGGCAGAAAGGCAGGCGGGGTTCTTCTACCGATTCGTGCTTTCTCCGGTGCCTGGAAGTACAGAAATGAAGCCGATGCTTGTCGCATACACTCACAGCACAATTTCCGGCGACGAGGAAGGCATTCGGGAAACTTTGTCGGACCGCGTCTTTACGCTCACGGAGGATGAGTTTATCGAGCTTGGAGGCAAAGTTTATCCTCTTGTAGAGGAAGATACATTCGAAGTTCTCGATATCGTGGCTCCCTCTTATACATACGGAGACGAAATTGTAATTCCGTGGAAGGAACTTTGCGCAGGCATGAAACCGGAAAAGCTCTACTACTTAGACGATGAAGCATATATGGTGGAACCGGTGCCGGAAGGCAGCAAAGAATACAAGGCGTCGATGAGACTTTTGCACGAAAAGCTCTCTGATGCGCATCCACGTTCGGCTTTCGATATTACGATATTAAAAACGACTAACCAGCGTACAGGACGCAAAACGGCACTCGGCTTTTGATTTTAACTTTTGGAGGTTTTGTATGTGCAAAAATAACGAAAAAGAACTGAGAGAAATTCAGGAAAATATGCAGCTCGTAGAGGAGTATCCATTTCTAAAGCCCCTCGACGCGGGAAAAGATTACGACTACTCCTACACTTATCTCGACGACATTCCGCTCGGATGGAAAAAGGCATTCGGGCGGCAGTTCTGCAAAGAACTTAAAGCGGCTCTCTCTGACGAAGAGCTTTCAGGGTACAGCGTCTGCCAGGTAAAGGAAAAGTATGGCGGGCTCAGGTGGTACGACGTCGGTGGAAACGATGAGACAAACAAGGTAATCGACAAGTACGAGGAAATCAGCCAAAGCACATGCGTAAACTGCGGAAAAAAGGCGACAAAATACACAACAGGCTGGATTCTTCCGGTGTGCGATGACTGTGCTAGAGAAATCAAAAAGAAAAATCCAAAAACGATTTTCAGAGACATCTCTAACTAAAAAACATATGTGAGTACATCGCCCTGCTGGACAGCTTCCAGCGGGGTTTTGTTTTTCTAACTTTCTGCAATTTTACAAAGGATTTTAACGGGCGGGAAAGTCCACGGTTTTAACCGTTGGATGAGAGCCCGCTTTTGTTTTTAATGTGTCAAAAAAATATTTTTTATGCGACGCGAGACATGTTTTTTTGCATATTAATAGTAGAGCTGGTAGATGGCGAATACATCCATATTTTGTAAGTACGGCTAGAACCGTCAGCTCCGAAACAATTGAGTTGTATATGAAAACACAGAAATCGAGGTATTAACTGCTTATGCACACTGTGAGACTGCTTTTAGATACAACTAAATATGATGAGTACATCATCAACAGGCGGTTTCACGCGGTCAGCCATATCCACAACGTACTCGTAAAACACGCCATGAAGCTCTTAAAGAAGCTGTCTTTTGATACGAAGTATCAAAATTTAAGACAACAGTATGGCGCTCTTCTTAAAAAGGGTGAGCTTTCTGAGAGCGATGAGGAGGCAAGGAAACAGCTTTCGGCAAGTATGCGCGAAATCCTTAACTCATACGGCTTGTCTGAGTTTGCGTTTCAGGCATATATCAAAGTATGCGCCAGACAGTTCAAGAAACTCCTCTCCTCACAGCAGGTACAAAAAGAAGCAACCCGTGTATGGAAAGGAGCTGCGGCTGTCATCTATGGCGACGGCAAAGAAATCAGCTTTAAAAAGTTCGGCGAGTTTAGCACTATATGCGGTAAGACAAACACAAACGGCGCCAAGTTTATCAAAGACGAAACAGGAATGTCAGTGCGCTGGCTCGGCCTTAATATAAAGTGCGTCCTTCCAAAGGAAAGGGCATACATTGATGAGTCCCTTGATAACAAGATTTCGTACTGCGAGATTGAGCGCAAAATGTTTCCTAACGGATGGCACTACTACGTAATCGTATATCTGAAAGGCGACGCACCGCATAAGTTAAATAAAGTCGGGAGTGCAGAAAGCACAACTGGCTTAGATATGGGTGTCTCTACTATCGCAGCCGTATCAGACAAAAGCGTAATGCTTGCCGAGCTTGCGCCGAAGTGCAGCGAATATAACAAACGCATCTCAAAAATTCTCGTCTCTATGGACGCTTCGAGGCGAGCGATGAACCCGAACAAGTTCTGCCGCAAGAAGCGCTTCGGCAGGTCGATGAACAACAGGGCACCAGCACTGTTTTTAACGCTTCTGTCGGAAAAAGCCGCGGCATATGGAGGCGGCGTATATAAAGTAGATACCAAGGAATTTAAGGCAAGCCAGTTCGACCATACGACTGGAGAATACACGAAACATAAACTGTCCGAGCGTGAGAAAGAGGTTGGCGGGCACATGGTCCAAAGAGACCTGTACAGCGCTTTCCTTCTTAAAAACGCAAACAACACTCTGGATAAGCCAGACG
>Ga0256406_1006117_pt1 | contig 12284 bp, 11 predicted proteins | sample RumenRJG_03DNA_FD_185986 | JGI IMG/M metagenome (GOLD analysis project Ga0256406, IMG submission 185986) | Bovine rumen microbial communities from Lethbridge, Alberta, Canada - RJG_03 | ecosystem: Host-associated > Mammals > Digestive system > Stomach > Rumen | place: Canada: Alberta | collected...
CATCGGCAGGAGACTTCGCATGGCTTCGATGAACGACAAGGACTACTACGCCATTCTCGGCGTCGACAAGGACGCCTCCGCAGAGGATATCCGCAAGGCCTTCCAGCAGAAGGCCCGCAAGCTTCACCCGGACGTCAACAAGGCGCCGGATGCAGAGGAGAAGTTCAAGGAGGTCTCGGAGGCCTACGCCGTCCTCTCTGACCCCGAGAAGCGCTCCCGCTACGACGCCATGCGTTCTGGCTCTCCGTTTGCCGGCGCAACTGGCTCGGCCGGCTCTCCGTATGCCGGCGGCTACGGCGGCGGAGACCCCTTTGGCTGGGGCTTCCCCTTTGGCTCCAACGGCTATACGCGACGCACCTCGACCCGTGGCCGCTCTCGCTCGTACAATCCGCGCGTTGGCGCGGACGTTGTCTTTGACCTCACGCTCGACGCCGCCACTGCCGAGAAGGGCGTCAAGCGGGGCGTCACTTACCAGCGCTACGCCGCATGCGAGGTGTGCCACGGCAAGGGCTCCGTCCAGGCGGAGCACTCCGAGACCTGCCCGACCTGCCATGGAACGGGCCGCATCTCCGTTGACCTTACCGGCCTCTTTGGCTTTGGCGTCATGGATATGGAGTGCCCCGAGTGCGAGGGTACCGGTCGCGTGGTCGCAGACCCGTGCGATGCCTGCGGCGGCTCGGGGCGCGTGCTCACGGCGAGTGAGGTCGTGGTCAACGTCCCCGCGGGCTCCCACGACGGTGACCTCATCCGCGTGAAGGGCATGGGCAACGCTGGAACTAACGGCTCGGCTGCCGGAGACTTTGTCTGCAGGGTCGTGGTCCCTGAGGAGCGCCTCAACCCCTACCAAGCCACTGGCTTCCAGATCCTTGGCTTTGACCTTCCGTTCCTAGTCTTTGGTGCGCTCTCGGGCACGCTCACCGGGCTTCTCGCGTTCATCATAGTGATTGCTGCGGTAGGCGTTGGCTTCCTGGTACGTGGCGGTGGCCTCAAGAGCAACTCGCGCTGGTGGAGAAATGCCCTTGCCTCGCTGGGCAATGGTGCGGCAACCGGCCTCATTCTGGCGCTACTCATGGTCTCGATGTTCTCGTGCACGGCTGCTGGCCCCGGCGTGAGGTACTACGGCTACGTTTGGTAGCTCGAGCATCGAGGGGCGCCTGGCTCTTCTCGCGTTCGCCGGGCGCGCCTTTGGGTAGAGAAGACCCTTGTACGTGCTGCCATGGCGGCGCTCTGTCTGCAGGTTGGCCCCGGGGGGTCGGGGCGATTTCGGGAGTTTGGTGAGAGTGGAATCGAAGAAGGACTACTACGAGGTCCTTGGCGTGCCTCGTGACGCGGACGCAAAGACGATTAAGCGGGCGTTTCTCAAGAAGGCACGGGTGCTCCATCCCGACGTCTCGGACGACCCCAACGCAGAGGAGAAGTTCAAGGAGGTCAACCAGGCCTACTCGGTCCTCTCCGACGAACGTAAGCGCGCGAACTACGATCGCTATGGCGACGAGAACGGCCCCGCAGGCTTTGGCTCCGACTACGTCGATATGTCCGATATTTTCAACGGCTCGGGCTTTGGCATCAACGACATCTTCGATTCGTTCTTTGGCGGAGCCTCTGGTGGCGCGGGCGCCCGCGCCGCTCGTACGCGCGGCCGTGACATGGGCATTCGTCTCACGGTCACCCTCGCCGAGGCTGCGGCTGGCGTCACCAAGACGCTCGCCTACGACCGTCTTGCACCCTGTGACGACTGTGGCGGCACCGGCGTAGCCGAGGGCGGACACGAGCGTACCTGCGACCGCTGCCACGGCACCGGCCGCGTCATCGAGGTCCAGCGCACCATCTTTGGCCAGATGCAGACCCAGACCACCTGCCCCGTGTGCCATGGCTCGGGCAAGGTCGTCGACAAGCCTTGCGAGACCTGCGGGGGCCAGGGTCGCACCCCCTCGCGCGAGACCGTCGAGGTCAAGGTGCCTGCGGGCGTCCACTCGGGCCAGACCATCCGCATAGCCGGCAAGGGCGAGGCGGGCGTGCGCGGCGATACCTCTGGTGACCTCGTTGTGAGCATCGAGGTCGCGCAGGACGAACGCTTTGAGCGCCAGGGCGACGACCTCTACACCACCGTGCGCGTGGACGCGCTCCAGGCAATCGTGGGCACCACAGTGACGGTCGACGGCATCATGAGGGGCGAGCGCGTTAAGGTCGAGATTCCCGCGGGCTGCCAGTACGGCCAGCAGATCAAGGTGGAGCGCCGCGGTATGCCGCGCCAGGGCATGATCTCTCGCGGCAGCCTGATTGCCGTGGTGCAGGTGGTTGTCCCCACCGACCTCGACAAGCGCCAGCTGCTCGACATCGCAGGCATCGTCGCGGAGCGCACGCTTGGCGAGGAGGGCAACGCCTCCGAGGGCGAGACGCTCGCCGAGGAGGAGGGCGACTCTCCCGCCAGGGACGAGGAGGCCGAGCACCTTGCCGGCGAGCGCTGGACCGCACCCAAGAACCCCTTCAAGGACGCCAGGCGCAAACCGCGCTCCCGCGGCAAGGGCGGTCGCAGGTGAGCGCCGGGCCCTCTCACTCCGTGCGGCGTGGAGCTGCGGGCGCTGCCGGTGAGCAGAGCGCCCACGCTGGCCTCCCCTCCGTTGCCTACGTGAACCTTGGCTGCCGCGTCAATCGCGTCGAGACGGACCTCATTGCCGACGAGCTCACCCGCGCCGGCCTTGCGGTCTCGCCCGAGGAAGAGGCCCAGGCGGTGGTCATCAACACCTGTGCCGTGACGGCTGAGGCCGAGGCAAAGGCCAGGAAGGCCGTGCGCCATGCAGCGTCATTGCCCCAGGCCCCGCTCGTGGTGGCCACGGGATGCGTGGCAAACCTCTTTGCCGACGAGCTTGCCGCCCTTGCGCCCAACGTGACGGTCGAGCGGGACAAGTCGCGCGTGCCCGCCACGGTTCTCGAGGGGCTGGGTGCAGGAGCGCTGGCGGTGGGGGATGATGGCGAGCTTCTAGCTGGCGCCTCAGTAGTCTCGGCCTCAACCCCCACGCCCACCGGCCGCACGCGCCCCGGCATCAAGATCCAGGACGGCTGCGACAACCGCTGCACCTACTGCATCGTGTGGAAGGCGAGAGGGGCTTCCCGCTCCGTGGACGCCGCTCGAGTGCGTGAGCTTGTGCTCCGCTCGCTCGAGCGAGGAGCCAGCGAGGTCGTGCTCACGGGTATCAACCTGGGCGTCTACCGCTCCCAGCTGCCGGATGGCCGCGAGGTGGCGCTCCCTGGGCTTCTCACCTGGCTGCTTGAGACCACGCCCGTGGGGCGCATCAGGCTCTCCTCCATCGAGCCGCCTGACGTCACAGATGAGCTCCTCTCTACGATGGCCGCCTCCAACGGCCGTATTGCCCCTTTTCTGCACATCTGTCTGCAGTCCGGCTGTGACGCCACGCTTAAGCGCATGGCGCGCGCCTATGACACGGCGTTCTTCCGCTCCGCCGTCGAGCGCGCCCACGAGCTTCTGCCCCAGGCGTCCCTGGGGACGGACCTCATCGTGGGATTCCCGGGCGAGACGGACGAGGAGTTTGAGCAGTCGCTCTCGTTCTGCCGTGAGATGGGCTTCTCGCGCATGCACGTCTTTAGGTACTCCAGGCGCCCGGGTACGACGGCCGCTACCGAAGAGGGCCAGGTGGACCCCCATGTGATGGCTGAGAGGAGCGCCCGTGCGCGCAACCTTGCGCACGAGCTGCGCACACGCGAGGCGGCCCGTCTGGTTGGCATGGACGACTTCGTCTGCGTGCAGGCGCCCTTCTGCGGCGTCTCCGGTGGTCTTTTTGATGTCACGTTGGATGCCGAGGCCCCTATCGATGCCGTGGTGCCGGTGCACCTGACGGGTGTCTCCCCGGATGGCACCACGCTTCTGGGCCACGTGTGCCCGCAGGGGGAGCACGCCCTGTGACATGCCCTGTGCCACCCGTTTGGCTATGATTGATTTCTGCGGCGGCGCGCCCTTGGGGTGCGTGCCGCATGAGGTTTTCTGTACGTTCGCCCGCGACTAGCCCGGAGGAGCATGGAACCCACCCGCGTCCGCCTCACGATTCCCGATACCGTTGACCCCACGGCCCTTATGGGGCCGGCCGACACGCACCTTCGCCGCATCGAGGGTGCTTTCGACGAGGCCATGGTCGTGGTGCGTGGCAACCAGGTCCTCATCGTTGGGCCGGCCGAGCAGGTCGAGCAGGTCACCTCGGTCTTCTCGCAGCTCATCAAGGTGGTCGAGGGCGGAGAGATTCCCACCTCCGACGAGGTCGACATCCTCTTGGGCCAAGTAACGCACGGCGTGCGCTATGACCGCGGGCACACGGGCGACGTCATCCTCAGCCACCACGGGCGTCCCGTGCGGCCAAAGACCGCAGGCCAGCGCCGCTACGTGGAGGCAATCCGCTCGAACTCGATCACCTTTGGCGTGGGACCGGCCGGGACGGGCAAAACGTATCTGGCCATGGCCATGGCAGTCGCGGCCCTCAAGCGCCACGAGGTGAGCCGCATTGTGCTTACGAGGCCGGTCGTCGAGGCGGGGGAGTCCCTGGGCTTTCTCCCAGGCACGCTCGAGGAGAAGCTCGACCCTTACGTGCGGCCGCTTTACGACGCACTTCTCGACATGGCAGACGCCGAGAAGGTCGCCACCTACATGGAGCAGGGCACCATCGAGATCGCGCCGCTCGCCTTCATGCGCGGACGCACGTTCAGTGACGCCTTTGTGATTCTGGACGAGGCGCAGAACACCACGCCCCAGCAGATGAAGATGTTCCTCACCCGCATGGGCTTCTCGTCCAAGTTCGTGGTCACGGGCGACGCCTCTCAGCGCGACCTGGTGGGGCCAGGCGGCCTGGACCAGGCGCGCGAGGTGCTCGCGGGGATTGACGACATCGAGTTCGTGGACCTTGATCGCAACGACATCGTGAGAAACGCGCTGGTCGCGCGCATTGTTGACGCCTATGATCGTGCCACGGAAGAGCGTGGCGCGAAGGCGCCTGGGAAGGGGGCCGGCCATGGCAAACGAGTATGACATCACGGCTGAGGAGGGCATGGCCGCTCCCATCAGCGATGACGAGATTCGCGCTGACCTTGATCGCGTGCTTGCCGAGGAAGGCGTCTCCCGCGACTGCCTGGTCTCCATTTCCATTGTGGGAGACGAGCGCATCCGCGAGCTCAACGCCGAGTGGCGCGGGCGCGACGTGGCAACCGACGTCATCTCGCTCGAATGCGAGCGTCCTGACGACCCGGACCTGGCTCCCGGCGAACCCTGCGAACTCGGCGACATTGTCCTCGCGCCGGACTACATCGCCCGCCAGGCAGCTCGCTTTGGGACTACGGCAGCAGACGAGTTCCGCCTGCTTCTCGTTCACGGGACCCTGCACCTCCTTGGCTACGACCATCTTGAGGACGATGAGGCTGAGGTCATGGAGGCACGCGAGGATGCCCTGCTCGCCCTGCTCCCGCATGACGGCGCAACGCGGCCCGTCACGCTCACCAGGCACCGCGAGGGGGTAGACGAGTGATTCCCGGGTCGAACAACGGCCACCCGTCGTTTCGCAAGAGCTTCCTGTTTGCCATCCAAGGCTTCAGGACGGCGGTACGCACCGAGCGAAACATCAAGGTGATGATTGGCGGCGGCATTGGTGCCATCGTTGCTGGCTTTGTGGTGGGCCTTGACCCCCTGAGCTGGGCGATCGTGCTCGTGTGCTGTGGGGTGGTAATCTCGGCGGAGCTTCTCAACACCGCCGTCGAGACCGTGGTCGACCTCGTGTCGCCCGAGTTCCACCCGCTTGCGGGCAGGGCCAAGGACATCGCGGCGGCGGCCGTGTGGGTTCTCTCGGTGCTCGTGGCCGTGGTGGGCATCATCGTCTTTGTAAACGCAATCTTTTTCTAGAATGAGACAAAGGGAGTTTCCCTTTGTTTCATCGAGGAGCAGCACGTGGAAAACAACAACGACAGCAACACGCCCTTCAGGAGCGGCTTCGTGGCACTTGTCGGCAGGCCCAACGTTGGCAAGTCGACGCTGGTCAACGCCTGCATGGGCGAGAAGGTCGCCATCACGAGCCCCGTGGCGCAGACCACGCGCAAGCGTCTGCGTGCCGTGGTGAACACGCCCAACTCGCAGCTCGTTATCATCGACACGCCGGGTCTCCACAAGCCCAAGGACAGCCTTGGCAAGGAGCTCAACCAGGCTGCCCTGGCCGAGCTTGCCGATGCTGACGTTGTTGCCTTTCTTGTCGACGCGACCAAGCCGGTTGGCACGGGAGACGCCTGGGTGGCGCGCCATGTCGACGGCTCCGAGGCAGACTTCAAGCTCCTGGTGATCACCAAGGCGGACAAGGCGACGCCCGAGCGGGTCACCTCCCAGCTTGCCGCCGCGCGCGAGCTCGCCCACTTCGATGACGAGCTGGTCATCTCGGCGCGCGAGGGATTTAACGTCGACGCGTTCGTGAAGCTTGTCTCGGCGCACCTGCCCGAAGGCCCCAAGTGGTTCCCCGATGACATGGACACGGATGCCACGCCCGAGGACCTTGTTGCCGAGTTCGTGCGCGAGAAGCTCTTTCTCAACCTGCGTCAGGAGGTCCCGCACTCGATTGGCGTCATCTGCGACGACATCGAGTATGCCAAGGACGGTCACGCCTCTGTCACCGCGACGGTGCTCGTCGAACGAGAGGGACAGAAAGGCATTGTGGTGGGCAAGGGCGGCTCCATGATCAAGACGGTGGGCATAGAGGCGCGCCGCGACATCGAGCGCCTGCTTGGCTGCAAGGTCTACCTGGACCTCTCCGTACGCGTCCAGCCCCAGTGGCGCCGGGATGCCAGCGAGATCCGCCGCCTTGGCTACAGCGCCGAGGACTAGGGGAGCAGGCACCCATGGCCGGCCGCCGCACACACCGCACGCGCGGCATTGTTCTCGACCACGTCAAGCTTGGCGAGCAGGACCTCATCGTGACCCTGCTCACGGCCAACGGTGCCCAGGTGCGGGCTGTCGCGAAGGGCGCCCGCAAGCCCGGCGGTCGCCTGGCGGCGCGCGTGGAGCTCTTTTCCGAGACGGACTTCCTTCTGGCCTCGGGCAGGAACCTCGACATCGTCTCCGAGGCCACCCTTATCGACCCGCACGAGCGGCTGCGCGGGGACCTCGAGCGCGTGAGCGCCGCCTCGGCAGCTTGCGAGGTGGCACGTCTCACCTCTTTCGAAGACGCCGAGGATTCCTTTGTCTACCCTCTGCTGTCGCGTGCGCTCAAGGCGTTCGAGGAGGCCGTCGACCAGCCCCACCTCGACCTGGCAGTTGCCGCATACGTCTTCAAGGTGCTTGCGCACGAGGGGTGGCACCCGGAACTCGGCCACTGCATCGCGTGTGGGGATCCTTCTCCGCTGTGGTTTTCCTCAGCTGCCGGAGGCGCGCTTTGTGAAAGCTGCGCGCGTGAGGTCCCTGGCGCAGAGCCTGTTTCGCCATCCCAGCTTGCCTGGGTGCGCGCGCTTATCGGGTCTACGTTCGACCAGCTCCTTGCCGCAGACGTCACCTCCGAGTGCGCGCTCTGGCTTGTGGGGTGCGCCCACGGGTGGGCGGCAACGCACCTTGACGCGCGCCTGAGGGCGTTCGAGTTCATGCTCGCGCTCTAGGGACGGGGTGGGGCTTACGTCTTAAAGTAAGTTAAGCTTAGTAAATAATACAATTAGTTTAGTTGTTGATTGTTTACACCGACGGTGGCGAGAGGCGGATTCGTGGGCATACAAGGAGACGGTGGCAAGCGGCCTCGAGACAGGCGGCACCACTCCTGGAAGAGGGCCGTTCCCGGCCTGCTCGTTGTAGTCATCGCGCTTGTGGTCGCAGTGGTTGCGACGGGCATCGTGGGCGGCGGTGGAGCTGGCGAGGCTGCATCTGCCACCTCCACGTCCGCGGAACAAGACGCAACGGATACCGCCACTGACTCTACCGCCGCCGACACGTACAGCGCTGATCAGGACAACCAGGCTACCGGGCAAGGCGGTTCGACTGGCTCCTCGCAGGACGAGGCCATAGCCAATGAAGGCTCCTCATCTGGAGACGACGATGGTGCAAGCTACGAGGAGGGCGTCGTCCTTCTCCGCGTGGCAGAGGGACAGAGCGCGGAGGACATTGACGCCGCGTTGGCGCAGCTCGATTGCGTGGACACCAAGTCCGTGGATGACCAGGACCTCTCCAACGGCTTTGTGCGCGTTGCCACCTCCGAGGGCGTCTCGGTCGAGGATGCGGTTTCGCAACTTGAGGGTTTCGGCTTGGACTCGCAGCCCAACTACGCCTACACGCTGGCGGATGACGAGAATGACACGCTGAGCCTCTCTGAGTTCACCAATGATCCGTATTTGAGTGCCTCTGGCTCCGGCTCCACCAACTACGAGGGACTCAACGACACAGAGGTCACGGAGGCGTGGGACCTTGTGCAAACGGATAAGACCGTCTCTGTGGCTGTGCTGGACACGGGAATCCGGTCGAGTCACGAGGACCTCAAGGACAACGTTGTCGCCACCTACGATGCCACGTTAGCCAACTCGGCTAACGGACTCGATGGTGACGTTACCGACGCCACGGATGTCGAGGGACATGGCACCCACGTGGCCGGCATCGTAGCCGCCGAGGCCAACAACGCTAAGGGCGTTGCCGGTACGTCATACAACGCGGGCATCGTGGCCGTGAAGGTGTTCCCCACAAGTACGTTCACTACCCCCGCTGGCACCAAGAAGCTCGAGGGCAATTGCTACACCGATGACCTGGTGTGCGCGTACAACTACGTCATCCAGAATGCCTCGACCTATAACATCCGCGTGGTCAACATGAGTGTTGCTGGCGCGATCTCCAGTCTCGATGCGGCGCTTGGAGATGCCATCGAGAGGGCATATGAACAGGGCATCGTGACCGTGTGCGCCGCAGGTAACCAGACTGGGAAGGATGGCCTCGTCGCCCCTTTCCTCTCGGCCCCCGCCGACCTCTCCGCGCACCTCGTCGCAGTCATGAACGTGGCTTACACAGACGGTGCATGGGCCCTCTCGTCCTCCTCCAACTACAACACCTCGTCCCAGACGAGCAGGACCTCGAACAAGAACATCTGCGCCCCGGGTACTTCTATCCTCAGTACGCTGAGGACCGGTGACAGCAGCTACGGTCAGATGAGCGGTACGTCGATGTCGTCCCCATGGGTTGCCGGCGTGATGGCCATGGAGTTTGCGGCAAATGGTAGCCTAAGCGCAGGGCAGGCAATCGAGTATCTCTACGAGTCGGCCACTGACCTAGGCGCCGCTGGCTGGGATCGACAGACGGGATACGGCCTGGTTGATGCCTACAAAGCCGTCTCGCTTGCGAAGGGGGCCGTTCCCGCCGCCCCCAAGGACATCTCCGCTGCGAACGTTGCCGCCATCCCGTCTCAGACGTATACGGGCGCTGCCCTTACTCCTTCCGTGATCGTCACGTATGACGGAACCACGCTCAAAGAGGGCACAGACTACACGGTGTCGTACGCCAACAACGTGAGTCCTGGAACCGCGACCGTCACCCTGACTGGCATGGGAAGCTATGTGGGTTCCAAGTCCGTGAGCTTCTCGATCGTTGAGCCTCCCGCTGCCACCGTCCCCATGTACCGCCTCTACAACCGGTGGTCGGGCGAGCACCTCTTCACCACGGACTACTCCGAGTACTCCTACCTCGCCTCCATAGGCTGGTCGCAGGAGGGCGTCGCCTGGAACGCCCCGGCCTCGGGGGGCACCCCCGTGTGGCGCCTCTACAACCCCTACTCGGGCGACCACCTCTACACCGGCGACGCCTCCGAGTACGCCTACCTGGCCACGATCGGCTGGAGGCAGGAGGGGGAGGCCTTCCGCTCGGCCGACCCGTCCTCCGGCGGCGCCCCCATCTACCGCCTCTACAACCGCTGGCTCACGGCGGGCACGCACCTCTTCACGACCGACGCCTCCGAGTACTCCTACCTCGGGACCCTCGGCTGGAGCCAGGAGGGCAAGGTCTTCTACGCGGCGAAGTAGGGGAAGGCGCGCTACGTGAGGGTCTATACTTCAGGCTAGTTTGGTTTTCTCACCACAATGCGGGCTGAATTGGGGTCATGGTTCCGCATAGAGTGATTTGGTCTGTCGTATTGCGATTTGGGAGGCGCCTAATGGCTAGCAGACTGCTTCGGGACCACCGCGCTCACAAGAGCAAGTCAGATCTTGAAAGGTTGGGGGCGAGAACTTGGAAGCTTGTCTTCTGCACCTTGGCGTTTGCAGTCTGCCTTGCTGCGTCGATGCTCGTCTCCCCTCGTGGCGCGCTTGCGGACGAGAACTCCTCTGTGACCGGAGTCACACTTGGCGATGGCTTTGTTGTCTACACCACTGACTCAGTTGACCAGACTTCGGTTCCCGACGAAGCACTTGCCAGGGTCAAGTACTGGCGCCAGGATGCTCTCAACGACAAGAACATCAAGCTGAAGTACAAATCTACCTATTACACAGTTCCCGAGTACCTTCAGCGGATTGGCATGAGCGAGGAGGAGTACCTTAACCCTACTTGGTCGAACTCCCTCGAGCGAATTGCCGTCCAGCGCGTCGTGGAGAACAGGGACTCAAGTCGCGTGCACATTCGGCTTAACGGGGACAAGCCCTGGACCGCAAAATATGACGATCATGCAACGTGCGGCGAAGTTCTTGCGTGGGGCGCCGGCAAGATTCAGTATTCCATCGATATGTGGGCCCATGAGAAAAATGAATACATCAAAGAAATAAACAACGAGTCCCATGGGGTAACTGGGCACTATACGTTTCTGATTAACCCCTTCTACAAGGAGTACGGCTTTGCCGTCTGCGACACTGTCGCCGCGGGAGAAGGGAACGGCTACTACGCCTCGTATAATGACCCGGATCACTTCAACCTCCAGGGTACATTCGACTTCCCAGTTAGCGTTACGTCCGACGAGCTTGACCAGGGTGTGGACTCCAACGTTCCCGAGACGATCGCTGAGGGGTCCTCGTTCTCTCCAACAGCCACCCTTCGATTCACTACCAGGAAGTTCTACTATGGAGAGGACACCTATCAGGTCCATGGAACCTGGTCTTCCTCGAATCCCTCTGTTCTGGCCGTTTCCTCTGACGGAAGCGTAAGGGCTGTGGGTGAGGGCACGGCTACACTCACGCTTTCCTCGCAGGGCAAGACCTGGAGCTTCCCTGCCACGGTAAAGTCCACCGTCCCCATGTACCGCCTCTACAACCGGTGGTCGGGCGAGCACCTCTTCACCACGGACTACTCCGAGTACTCCTACCTCGCCTCCATAGGCTGGTCGCAGGAGGGCGTCGCCTGGAACGCCCCGGCCTCGGGCGGCACTCCGGTGTGGCGCCTCTACAACCCCTACTCGGGCGACCACCTCTACACCGGCAGCGCCTCCGAGTACGCCTACCTGGGCTCGATCGGGTGGCGGCAGGAGGGCGAGTCCTTCCGCTCCGCGGACGCCTCCTCCGGCGGCGCCCCCATCTACCGCCTCTACAACCGCTGGCTCACGGCGGGCACGCACCTCTTCACGACCGACGCCTCCGAGTACTCCTACCTTGGGACCCTCGGCTGGAGCCAGGAGGGCAAGGTCTTCTACGCGGCGAAGTAGGGGCGGCGGGCAAGTACCGTATGCGGCGATTATGTGGGTACGATTGCCGTCGCGGCGTGCGTGCTATCATACCTAGGTCATTACCCCGCACCTAGCGGCCCGCCAACTGCCTGGCGACCGTCCCGGTCCGGGGCGCATCCTAAGATCGAAAGGGGTTCCACATGGCAGTCACCAAGGAGCGCAAGGCCGAGCTCATCAAGCAGTACGGCAAGGACGAGAAGGACTCCGGCTCCGCAGCCGTCCAGGTTGCTCTGCTCACCGAGCGCATCAAGGGCCTCACCGAGCACATGAAGTCCCACAAGAAGGACTTCCACACCCGTCGCGGCCTGCTCATGCTCGTCGGCAAGCGTCGCCGCCTGCTCTCCTACATCAAGGCCCAGGACATCGAGGAGTACCGTTCCCTCATCAAGAGCCTTGGCATCCGCGACAACATCCAGTAAGTGTTCTAAGGGGGCGCCTGCGGGCGCCCCTTGCTTGTGCGCCCGAGAGAAGCGAGGGCGCGCCGCGGGCGTGCGATGCGTCGCACACGCAGTTCTCGTCCCCGCGCGTGGTGCGGGGGCCCGCAAGACGGCCCGTCTGCAATGGGGCAGGCGGAGATAAGAGGAAACATATGACAAAGGTTACACACGAGTTCGACCTCTACGGAAAGCACTACGCTCTCGA
>Ga0256406_1006119_pt1 | contig 12279 bp, 17 predicted proteins | sample RumenRJG_03DNA_FD_185986 | JGI IMG/M metagenome (GOLD analysis project Ga0256406, IMG submission 185986) | Bovine rumen microbial communities from Lethbridge, Alberta, Canada - RJG_03 | ecosystem: Host-associated > Mammals > Digestive system > Stomach > Rumen | place: Canada: Alberta | collected...
TGATCTCATCAGCACCTTCACCTTTCAGGTCAGACTTAATGGACTCCATATACATATTATATTGCCTTTTCAGCTCATCATAAGGGACATTTGACCTGTCCTTACCACTATTTAAATCATTCTTGATTCTCTCATAAGAGACTTCTATATTTGCAGGTAACACAACATAGATAATCTTCACACCCGGTCTTTTATAATCAGTGATAAATCGTCGTCGTAATCTCTTGTTCAAATTTGTTGCATCATAGAAGAATGACTTACCTTGTCTAATAAGGTTCTCAACTCTCTTGAATACTTCACCAAACACTTCATTGTTCCTTGACTGGTCACTTATATTACCAGTGATTTCTTTTCTTATCTCATCAGGACATACAACAGGTAAGTTCTTATAGTACATTTTGTAAAGAGTTGACTTTCCTGAACCTGAAATTCCAATAGGCATTATTATATTCATAATATTATCATAAATAACTATATATTATATATAACAAATAAATGAGAAAATTAAGTGTATCTTTAACAGAAAGTAGATTTGTTGATCTAATTAATAAGAAATTTACTGATGAAATCAGGAAAGAAGATATGATCGGAAATTTACAAAAACTAAAACCAGTTGACATTGGAACATCTGTTTTGTGGGCGGATAATGACTTATGTGTTGATGACAAATACTTATTCACATTTGATGAATTAACTGATATGTTAAAGGACTCGGAATGGAGATTACCAAAATTTTCAGAAGTCAGAGAACTAAATAACTATGAAAAAGAATACCGGGATGGTAAATATATATTCACAAATAATGATAATGGTAAATCTCTTATATTTTATCCCCATGGATATATCTATGTGCTGCAACAAAGTAAAATAACTGCACAAGGACCTGATGTTGTAGTACATGGTTGGACTGCTGATGTATCTAAATATGATAATAATTACATAAACACATATTTAATTGATGGCGGGTCATTTGGTGTTGCGAGTGGCACTTCTGAATATAGAAATAGTTTACTGTCAGTAAGATTAGTAAAGGATAAATAAAAAAAAAGAGAGAGGTAATAACCTCTCTCTTTCAGTTTTATATTAATAAATCTTTTTAAGCATTTGAATTAAAAATAACAAAAATAGCATAAATATATATATAATATTTTACTATATATGAAAAAATTAAGTGATTCTTTAACAGAAAGTAGATTTGTTGACCTAATTAATAAGAAATTTACTGATGAAGATAGGAAAGAAGATAAGATCATCGGAAATTTACAAAAACTAAAACCAGTTGACATTGGAACATCTGTTTTGTGGGCAGATAATGACTTATGTGTTGATGACAAATACTTATTCACATTTGATGAAGTAACTGATATGTTGAAGGACTCCGAATGGAGATTACCAACAGTTTCAGAAGTCAGAGACCTACAAAAATATGAAAAAGATCACCGGGATGGTAAATATATATTCACAAATAATGGTAAATCTCTTACATTTTATCCCCATGGATATATAGATGTGTTTTCACCAAGGGAAGGAATACTATTTCCTGATAATGTAGAAGGTTGGACTGGTGATATTTCTAAAATTAATAATAGAATATGCAAATATTTAATTTCAATATCTTGGACATGTGTTATTGTTGATATTTACGATTTTATAAATAAAAATAGTTTACTATCAGTAAGATTAGTAAAAGATAAAAAAGATAAATAAAAAAATAGAGAGGTTATTACCTCTCTCTTTCAGTTTTATATTAATAAATCTTTTTAAGCATTTGAATTAAAAATGGTAACGATATACTTGTTGACTATAAATAGTCTTAAAAGAAGGTCAGTAGTAGGTTAGCACCCATTAAGATATTCACATATCCTATATAGGTTAAGTTGGATAAAAATATTGGACTATACCTAACTACTGACCTATATTGTTTATTCTATCATTGGCTTTGTTTTGGTGTTTTTTGATTCACAACTGTAAATACGGTCACATCTAACAACTCCACTAATGAATGGGGCGATTATACATTTAGATATAAATTTGCCTTTAAATGTTTCTACGACATTTCCTTTTCTAACTATTTTTGTTATATTTCAATTAAGTTTTGAGAGTAATGTTAAAACAGTTATACTTTTGGGGGCATAAGATTCCATCATTATTTTACAAGCCTTTTTAATAGATTGTCCTCTGCTTATTGTATCATCTATTATTAAAATATTTTGACCATTGATTTTATTAGCAAATTCTGCAAATCTATCTTGGCTAACTTTAAGTGTAAAATCTAATACATCCCTCATTTCAGAATCTTTTATCAAATGTCTTGAAAAAGTTCCTTTTCTTTCTTTGTCCATTTCATCAAGAAAAGTACCTAAACGATAATAGGCTGTATTAAAATCTTTTTTATAATACTCCCTAAATTTTGACTTAAAATCAAGTACTATTTCATCAACTTCTTGTGTAGTAAGTTTACAGATAGCACCTTCTATTAATTCACCATTTGTACTTTTTGACAACACAATTTCGGCAATATGATTATTTAGTTCATTTCCACTTGGCATAAGTACAGTAACACCAATCTTGTAGATACTTGCAAATTTTGTTGCAATAGCGTCAAATTGTTTTTCGATTGCTTCTCTGTCTTTTTCACTTCTAAAAGTCCAACCTTCTCCTTTTAAAGCATAAACTAAAGGATTACCATCACCACGAAGTCCTCGTTTTCTTTTGAAAATAGACCAAACTTGTACGCCTGGAACTATTTCTCCATCACTTGTCGGATTGTTTTCTAATGAAGTGTCAACATTATCTTCGTGAGAAGGATTGTATGAAACTGTTTTTGTTTCTGGGTCAAAATCAATACCTTCATTTAGTACTCTATTTAGTACTTTTTCAACACTCTTATCAATTAGTCTTCTAAATTGCTTTTCGGTTAAAATATGTTTCATTTTATATTACTTTTACTTTATTTATAAATACTATTTATGCAACCATTTCTAACATCTGAACCACCTTGTAATCTACAACACCAATGCTCTTCACAAACATCTGCTTGAAACACTCACTACCACTTGTCTTACGATTGTTGTAGCGATAGACTGCTTCATCAATGTATCTCTGCAAATACTTGCTTGTGATAGAGTGATAAACACCCTCAATCATTCTCTTCAATGCTGCCCAGAAACCCTCGATAGTGTTGGTAAAATCACCACCCTTAACATACTCTTTTCTGCCGTGATTTACTACCTTGTGAGTATATTTATCAGCCTTGATTCCATTGTATGAGTTAAGTTCATCAGTGTGGATAGTAGAACCCTCTGCAATGAACTGCTCAATGATAGGAAGAAGAGTAGCACCATCAGTCTTTTCACACTTAATAGCAACCACCTTACCACCTCTCTGAACCATACCGAACACAGGTGTCTTGGTCTTGGTAGAACGACCTTGTGTACCCTTGGTTTTCTTCCACTCGTGCTTGTTCTGCTCTCTGCCACCGATATATGCTTCATCACACTCTACATCACCTACAAGTGCAGTAGAATCATCTTGTGAGAACAAAGTTCTAATCTTCTGCAAGATGAACCAAGCGGTCTTTTGAGTAACCTCAATATCTCTTGCCAACTGATGTGAACTGATACCCTTCTTATGGGTAGAGATAAGGTACATTGCCATAAACCACTTACGGAGTCCAATCTTGGTATTCTCGAAGATAGTTCCTACCTTCTCACTAAAGTTCTTGTTGCACTGTGAGCAACACCATCTACCATCTGTTCTTTTATGACAATGGTGCTTACCACAATAAGGGCATACAACATCATCACCCCAACGAGATTCAACAATTGCTTGCTGACACTTTGATTCGGTATTGAAATACATTGCAACCGAATACAATGAATTAAATTTGCTGAAATTAATTATAGTCCTAATATTTTTATCCAATGCAAAGATACTAAAAATATTAAAAAAAACAAAATTTTTCAGCAAGAAAATCAGCATTTTATCTAATTTTTATAGTCAACAAGTATATCATTGCCAAAAAGAGAGAGGTAATAACCTCTCTCTTTCAGTTTTATATTAATAAATCTTTTTAAGCATCTGAATTAAAGATAACAAAAATAACATAAATATCTATATAATATTTCACTATATATGAGAAAATTAAGTGTATCTTTAAAAGAAAGTAGATTTGTTGATCTAATTAATAAGAAATTTACTGGTGAAATCAGGAAAGAAGATATAATCGGAAATTTACAAAAACTAAAACCAGTTGACATTGGAACATCTGTTTTGTGGGCAGATGATGACTTATGTGTTGATAAAAAATACTTATTCACATTTGATGAAGTAACTGATATGTTGAAGGACTCCGAATGGAGATTACCAACAGTTTCAGAAGTTGAAGAACTACAAAAAATTGAAAAAGATAACAAGGATGGTAAATATATATTCACAAATAATGGTACATCTCTTATATTTTATCCACATGGATTTATCTATGATGCACAAGGACCCAATAATGATGATACAGTATATGGCTGGACTAATGATGTATCTAAATATAATAATAATTACATAAACATATATTTAATGGATCCCTCTTTTTTTATTGTTGGAAAAAACAGTGTTATTATAGATAGAGATAGAAATAGTTTACTGTCAGCAAGATTAGTAAAGGATAGATAAAAAAAGAGAGAGGTAATAACCTCTCTCTTTCAGTTTTATATTAATAAATCTGTTTAAATATCTGAATTAAATATAACAAAAATAACATAAATATCTATATAATATTTCATTATATATGAAAAAATTAAGTGATTCTTTAAAAGAAAGTAGATTTGTTGATCTAATTAATAAGAAATTTACTGGTGAAATCAGAAAAGAGGATCACTATGAGCATTATTTAAATATTGATGAACTCAAATGTGGAGTAAAGGATGGAGATATTTACTGGGCAAATGTTGACTTGACAATTGATGGTGCATCTATATTGTCAAAAAAAGAAGAATTTGATGAAATACCAAAAGCGATACTTAAAGGATGGAGATTACCAAAAAGTTCTGAAGTGTCAACTGCTTTTTCTCCAGAATTATATAATTTATATCTTATGCAGAAGAATGAAAATGATGAAAATTTTTTCATGTTACATAAAAATGGTGATTTAACATTTAATAGAACACTTGGTTCTAAATTTTGGCTTAAGTTTTTTAAAGTAAGATTAGTTAGGACAGATAAAATATAATGAAATTATGGGAAAATATCTACAAATATTGAAAGATGTATTCTTGTTCATCAAGAAATACTTTGTGTTTATCCTTCTTGGTATTCTAATTGCCTGTGGTGCAATAATTTCTTGCCAGAACTCAAAGATAGATAAACTGAATGATGAGGTTACCAGACAGAAAAACAACATTCTGGCAATTACTGACACACTGACTGTGTATAAGGATGAACTTGGTAGGTCTAATGCAGAGAAGCATGCATATCAACTTACACAGAAGGAACTACTTGATAGTATCAGTGGTCTAAAAAAGCAGAAGAACCGTGAGTATGTGTCATATGTGAACACTGATATTCTAATCAGGGACACTGTTAAAGTTCCAACAACAATAATCAGGGAAGTTACCAAGACAGAAACCCAACATATGGATGATGGAACCATATACTTTGCAAAATCTGACACATTTGGACAATCTTCAAGGTCATTTGATGTGAGTATCCCCTACTATGTTGATAGTAAAAAACTTTTCACAAAGGATGCTTCATTCAATCTTAACCAAAACATATTTGTGGAGGCTTGGCTGGAGAGAAATAAAAAGACAAATGAAACTTATGTCCACTTGAGATCAGATTATCCAAATCTGATATTCAATTCAGGACTTGGTATTGTGGCAAAGCAATCCAGTAGTTTTGACAGAAGTATGAGAAAGAACACAGGTATTGGTATCGCTGTTGGTCCAAACGTTGGGATCAGTTATGATTTGAAAAACCATAAATATAGTCCCACTATAGGTTTAGGGGTTACTATCGGCCTAACATATACACCAAAGTTTTTACAATGGTAAACAACAAAGGGAGATGATTATTCACCTCCCTTTCTTTTTTCTTAATCAAAAGACTCACTTAATTTTTTCATATATAGTAAAATATCATATAGATATTTATGTTATTTTGTTATATTTAATTCATATACTTAAAAAGATTTATTAATATAAAACAGAAAGAGAGAGGTAATAACCTCTCTCTTTTTTTTATTTATCCTTTACTAATCTTACTGACAGTAAACTATTTCTATATTCAGAAATGCCACTAGCAACACCAAATGACCCGCCATTAATTGAATATGTGTTTATGTAATTATTATCATATTTAGAGACATCAGCAGTCCAACCGCGTACTACATCATCAGGTCCTTGTTCAGTTATTTCACTTAGTGTCAGCACATAGATATATCCATGGGGATAGAATGTAAGAGATTTACCATTATCATTATTTGTGAATATATATTTACCATCCCTGAGATCTTTTTCATAGTTATTTAGTTCTCTAACTTCTGAAAATTTTGGTAATCTCCATTCAGAGTCCTTTAATATATTAGTTAATTCATCAAATGTGAATAAGTATTTGTCATCAACACATAAGTCATTATCCGCCCACAAAACAGATGTTCCAATATCAACTGGTTTTAGTTCTTGTAGATTTCCGATTATATCTTCTTTTCTGATTCCACCAGTAAATTTCTTATTAATTAGATCAACAAATCTACTTTCTGTTATTGAACCACCTACAATGTGACAAATCTCATTTCTAACAATATCTTCAAATGTTTGAATGATGTCATCATTTGGGTATTTTTCCTTGAACTTATCAATAATTTCAAGGACATTAACAAGTTCATCAATCTGGAATCGCGACGATATAATTTCGCCATAGTTCCAACCTTGTTCTTTCTCTTTTTTTACTCCCCCTTTTTGACCAAATGTTGCAGACACTCTGGGGTCATTTGAGTCTGCCTTGTAAGTGTAACTCATAACTATTATTGCTTTTTACTGATAATTTGATCAACCAAACCATAACTTAAACTCTCTTCTGCTGTCAACCAGAAATCACGGTCTGCATCTGCATAGATTTTCTCAATACTTTGACCAGTGTTGTTTGCAAGAATTTGATAGAGATCTTCCTTCATCTTCAAAATCTCCTTTGCTGCAATCTCAATGTCTGATGCTTGACCTTCAGTACCACCAAGAGGTTGGTGTAACAGGAACTTACCATGAGGAAGAATATATCTACTACCTTTTTCACCTGATGAAGCGATGATAGAACCCATTGAAGCAGCCATACCTGTAGTAACTGTTGATACCTTTGATGAAATATAGTTCATTGTATCTACAATACTTAAACCATCAATAACATTACCACCTGGAGTGTTTACATAAATTGTAATATCTTCATCATCAAGACTGTCAAGATAAAGAAGTTGTGCATTGATGATATTAGCAACATCTGCATCAATCTCAGTACCTAAAAATATAATCTTCTCCATCATCAATCTTGAGAACACATCCATTTGTGTCACATTGAGTTTTCGTTCCTCAAGAATTGTTGGGTTGATGTAACTGTTTAAAACACTTGTGTACTTACCCAATGTCATAGATGAAACCTTATGATCAAGAGCGAATTTGTTAAAGTCATTCTTCATATTTAAAAACTTAAATTACTGAATTAAATATAACAAAAAAAGAGTGAAATTACTCACTCTTTTCAATTTTTATTGTAAAATATTCCGATTTTCTTTGATTATCGATCATCCAAATGTCTACATCAAGTTTATTATCAGGATCTTCATTCTTTAAATTGACAAATTCTTCAACCTGTGTATGAGCGATAATTTGATTATATCCTTCCAGATGACTTCTCAAAAGTGCAGATGGTCTAATCCAGGTGCAACCTTGATATGTATGATCACCATAGCAAGAATAATCAAGTGGATAAAAACTACAGATGTCGCCAAGTTCATCTGGTGTCCATCCTTTTTGGTTAGTCAGTAACCTTTTGGCATATTCAGGATTATAGTTCTTCACATAATTGAACCAATCTCCACTTATACCAGCATGTGAGAACAACCAGTCACCAATCTTATATACAAGATATGAATTTGGAAGGTTCTTTGTAATCTCTTCAGAAATAGTTTGTCTGTGTCTTCTTGATTTTGCAGTGCGATGAGTTTCACCACAGATGATATATCCTTCCAGATCGTGGTTTCCAAGTATAGAAACTATTTTATCATCCTTCTCACAGCACTCAATAAAATAATGATACCTGTCAAGCATTGTTTCAAATGGAATGTCATCATATGGGTCAAACCAGTCACCAAGAACAATTATCTTATCAATATCTTTATCAGAATTGTTGATTTGATCATAACAATCTTGAAACTTTGTTGTTCCATGAATGTCACCAATTGCAGCAACTTTCATCGTCTATTCATCATATACTTCTTGCGGGCAACAACTCGCATTGTGAACATATCTTCTCCACTCACAACCTTTGAGAAACTACATCTATTCTTATTGATAAAGACATAGTTACCAGAGATGAGTTCATCCATTCTTGCCTTGATAATCTTCAAGAAGTCATCATCAGTCATCCAAGACAACTTTACAAAATCCTCATTGTTGAATGGAATCATAGTGTCATAGTCACGACGACCTCCAATTTTTTGAGTGGTGCTTACAATTTGTCCATTTGGTCTGATCATAACTTGTGGATAGTTCACTACATACACATCAGACTTATTACAGAACTCATTAAGAAGATTCATAACCTTACCTTGAATTGTTTCAGGTTTATCATCTTCTTCGTACTTTTTAAGTTCTTCTGCCAATACCTGCTTTCCTATATAATTTTCAGTATCTTCAACAATTGGAATAGTAAACATTTGCTTTTCAGTCTGATCGGTCGCTTCTTTAATGATTTCCTCATTTTCTTCTACTTGTTTAATGAGTTCTTCCTTTTTTTCTTGATCAAAATACTGTTCACCATTTTCATCAGTAACCTCACCAATTGAATTTGTAAGTTCTGCTGTATTCACAGGAAGAGTCACAACAATTGAATACTGGTCACCCTTTAAACTGATTTTTTCAATGGGGTAGTCCACTTTGTTAGCACTACCACAAGATACTCGTGCTGTGTCAAAGTCCTTGAATCTGCCAGTGTCGAGATCCATCAATCTCTTTCTCCACCAGTTTGATTTGTCAATTAAGATTTCATTTGACACATTGTTTTTTAAATTCTCAAAAACTTCCTTTTTGAGAGCAAGATTTAAAATATTCGCCATAATTATTCTTCACTTTCTGAAACTTCTTCTTCAGTAGGTTCTTCTACTTCAGGAGTTGTTACTTTTTTTCTTCTAATTTTTCTTGTATTTGCCTTTTCAAACTCAACTTTTTGTTTTTCAATCTCTTCTTTCAATGAAGCAATTTCTGCTTGAAGGTCATTGACTTTCTGCTTCAATCCATCATTTTCAATTTGAAGAGTGTCATCTTGAACAGGTTCAACAGGTTCTAGAACAACAGTATCTTTGAGAGAGTTATAAGCAACCTCAATTCTCCTTAATCTGGTGTTTTCATCCATCAACATCCTGTTATTTGCCTTTAATTTAGCATTATCCATTTCAAGATTTTCAATGATGTCTTTAATCTTCATATTCATTAAATTTTATTTTATTATCAAACCATTCACCCTAATCATTAAATTCTTTCAAATCTGGTGCAAAAGCAGGTTCATTTTCAACCAGCAAATTACATTGATTTATAACTTTTTCTCTGATTTTAGTGAGATCTGTATTAAAATATTTATGTACATATGCAAGGAACCTATTTGTCAACTTTTTCATAAACCTTCAATTTACTATTTTTGTTTATGTAATCTGCCAGCAAATGCCTGTGACAAAACTTTTCTGGTGATTCCCAGCAGCATAATACAACTTCATCACCAAATTGATGTATCATCAGAAGAATGTCCCTTATTCCAATACTTTCAAGCTGGGAAATATATCTTCTGGTGTATTCTTCTTCATCAATCTCACCATTTTTCAATTGCCATAAAGTATTAGAATCAGGTGACAAGTTAATCAGTTTTCCATCAAGTTCAACTCCTTTTGGATCAGTTCTTGATATACTGACTACTTTCAGTCCTTCTTCTCTATACTTATTTACCTTACTGTAATACCCTGTATAAAAATTAGTATTCACAATTAAAATCTTTCACCCAGTTACCATATTTATCCTCAACATACCCTCTATGTTCCCAAAAGTTCATTGCATCAGTATCAAATGGACTGACTACAATCTTGTCATAATAATCTTCTGCAATTGATTCAATCAAGTCCAGTGCCTTTGCACCATAACCCTTACCTCTCAAATTCTTACTAATTTCAAATGTGTCAATCTCAAGAGTATGCTTCTCTGACTTGAAGTTGATTACAAAATAAGTCTTATCATCTTCATCATAATCACTACCGATGATCCAGGTACCTTCATGTGATTCATCATTCAAGAACTTACTTTCATCTGGTAAAACCTCAATATCACTATCTGGAGTATATTCGCAGCAGATCATTGGAAATTCATTTTCTATACCTTCAAGAATAAATTTTACTTCTTTTTGATTAGTCACAGAAACACAGATGCTTTCAGACAAAGCATCAACAACATCATAAATAAAGAGAATATTCATTTAGTTTATCAATTTTTGGTTCAAGATAATTCCAAGTAATTTCACAGATATTTCTCATAGTGAAATCACTTTTTAATTACACTACAAAGATAGTAAAAAAAACTGAATATCCAAATAGTTCTACAATATAAAGATAACAAAATTTCATAAATAACCTAATGTTGCTGATGTGGCAGTGGGGTTTATAACGCCACAACAACAGTAAAGGGCTGGATAGAAATATCCAACCCTTTATATTTTTATGATATTATAGTTAATTTTCCTCAATAACATCAAAAGTAGAAGCAATCATCTGATTACCATATAACAAGATATACTTGTCATCCTCAAAAGTCTCAAAAAGGTCATTGAGTTTGTTGCTACTTTGTTGTGATTGAATATCATCTCCATCAAATCCAAGTGATTTGAGGAAATTCATTGCATCATCTGTGTAAACAGTCACTTCATTTTCATCAAGATTATATTTGATAAGACATATAGGATTATTCACATCATATTTCTTCTTTTTCCCACCTAAAATGATTTCACAGGAAATAGGATTGAAAGAGAATAGTTTATCATCGCCAACAGGAATGTCATCACTACCATAGATAATGTCATCATCTGGAACATAATAAAACCATCTGCTTTCAAGTTTGCAGATTCCATTTACATTTGTAAAGTTCAGTTCCTCATTCAAAAAATCTGAAAAGTTTAATATATTATTCTCCATGTTAATCAATAATATTTAAAAAATCTTCTTCTGTAATTTTTCCATTGAGTAAGAGTTTGAGATTCTTCAGGCCCTCATTAACCCTATTCATATCTTTTTTAAGGTCTTTTAAAGCACCAATGGTAGAATCACTGAAGTTATATTCAGTGCTGAAATTTGCACAAGAATAGTTAGGGAAAGTGATCTTAACTCTTTCATTAACATTACCGAAAGTACATTTGCCATTTGTGAATGATTTACAATTTTTGCATGCTGGTTTTTCACATTCTGCTTGCTCTATAATAGCAATTAACTTATTCTTAATATCTTCCATATTATTTGAGTATTATATAGTTATTTATGTAACTTAAATATAACAAAACATAAATACATTATATAGAACATTTAATGTAAAGATATGATGATACCACAATTTAAGAAGTTCCTTGAAGAAGGTGCTCTTGCAAATTACAGGAGTGAGAAAGAAGGTCAAAAACTCACAGAAAAAGATTTCAACAACACTTTTGAAGTTCTTTTGAACAAGTTGATTGAAGAAAGAATTCCATTTTGGTTTGACTGTGAAGGTATAAGTGATGATATGAAGAAATATACAAGACTTGGTTTTCTGATGAATGAATCTATCAATAATCAAGCATTTGGTGGATATATTCTTGATGCGGACAAGGATCCAGAACAATTAAAATCATTACTTCATAACAAGATTTTAAAGACTCTTATAGTAATTAAACCAGGTAAACTTTATGTAGGTAGATCTACTTATTCTGATTTGACTAAAGCAGCTGACATTGACACTATCACTGTTGTAGTTAAAGCATTTAAGGCATATTATAAAGATAAAGGATTATCTT
>Ga0256406_1006120_pt1 | contig 12279 bp, 8 predicted proteins | sample RumenRJG_03DNA_FD_185986 | JGI IMG/M metagenome (GOLD analysis project Ga0256406, IMG submission 185986) | Bovine rumen microbial communities from Lethbridge, Alberta, Canada - RJG_03 | ecosystem: Host-associated > Mammals > Digestive system > Stomach > Rumen | place: Canada: Alberta | collected...
TGGTGTCAGCCGAATGACAACTTTTTAGGCATGGCAGATGAATGAACAAGCAAAATCACGACAACCAAAATCAGAAAAAGACAGTCACCACGTCAGCCTGTTTTCGAGGTTTTTCTTTGTGTCAGCGACAAGATCCACCCCTGGAGGATCTGCCATTTGAGGGTTGATGGCGGTGAGAGGCAATGCCTCTCAAAAGCCGTCGACTCTCAAATGGCAAAGGGCCTAAGCCCTTGGCGCTGACACAAAGAGGTTTTATCGGTTTTGGTCTGAATCAGAAATCGCTGATATAACTGTTGATTATCCATAACTTGATATCCTGCATTTAAAGGCTCTCTCGATATTACCAAATGCGTCACCCTAAATCTCTTGCTGTTTCTTATAAGTTGCTGATTATCAATAACAGTATCTTATCTCAACAAAAAAGCGACGAAGTCGGGAAATGAATGGTTGGTCAGACAATTGCCAAGCTATCATCTGCACTTCTGTCTTAAAATGGTCAAACGGCCGTTTTACAGTTGGACGACGGCCGTTTGACAATTGGACGACGGCCGTTTGACAATTGGACGACGGCCGTTTGACCATATCATGACATACTGAAAAAAACTGGATGTGGTGTTCAGCAATAAAGTCCAACCCTCAACAATGAGAAACCGCCTTTTGCGTTTCAGCTCTCTTTGGTAAGCTGCTCGGCAAAAGGCGGTTGGCAGATTCAATTACAGAGTGGGGCACTCAACCGTTACCTTACTTATTTCTTCTCCTTCAGCAAATCACGTATTTCAGTGAGCAACTTCTCCTCAGCCGAGGGCTGCGGAGCAGGAGCCGGTTCGTCGTCCTTCTTCCTTGTAAGCCTGTTGAGTCCTTTGACGAGCAAGAAAACGCACAGAGCAATGATAAGGAAGTCGATGAGCGTCTGGATGAAGTTGCCATAGTTGATGGTGGCCGCTTGCATCTCGATGCCATCCGCAATTTTCTCAGCCGGCAGCTTGATCTTCAGGTCAGAGAAGTTGACACCTCCGATGAGCCAGCCAATGGGCGGCATGATGATGTCGTCCACAATGGAGGAAACGATTTTTCCGAAAGCGCCGCCGATGATAACACCAACGGCCATGTCGACAGCATTGCCCTTAACAGCAAACTGCTTGAACTCATTAATAAACTTTCCCATTATAATATATATGTATTAAAAACTGATTACTGTATTTGCTTTTTGCCACGTCGGCATGTCAGTTGCGGCAGCATAAAAGTAGAAAAGAGCTTTCGCGCCTTCAGCCGCGTGATATTTTATATTATTTAATAGTCTTTCGGCCTGCAAATATAAGAATATTTTCGTATCTTTGCAGTCGAAATAAGGAAAAAGATTATTCACATCATATTATTTTTAATAGGTAATTAAAACAATGGTAAAAGTAGCTATTAATGGTTTCGGCCGCATCGGCCGTCTCGCATTCCGCCAGATGTTTGCAGCTCCTGGCTATGACGTTGTAGCAATCAACGACCTGACAAGCCCGAAGATGCTTGCTCAGCTCCTGAAGTATGACACCACACACGGTGGCTATCAGGGCATCATCGGTGGCGAGAAGAAGCACACCGTAGAGTACAAGGACGCTCAGTACGCTGAGGATGGCCGCACGGTCGTTGTTCCCGGCTCTATCACTGTTGACGGCAAGGAGATCACCATCTATGCAAAGCCCAACGCAGCTGAGCTGCCCTGGGGCGAGCTCGATGTTGATGTCGTGCTCGAGTGCACCGGCTTCTATACATCGAAGGCCAAGAGCGAGGCTCACCTGAAGGCTGGTGCCAAGAAGGTGGTTATCTCTGCTCCCGCAGGCAACGACCTGAAGACCATCGTTTACAACGTGAACCACAAGACTCTGACTGCTGAGGACAAGATCATCAGCGCAGCTTCCTGCACCACCAACTGCCTCGCTCCTATGGCTCAGGCTCTGAACAACGCCTTCCCCATCGAGGCTGGTATCATGCAGACCATTCACGCTTACACTGGCGACCAGATGATTCTCGACGGTCCTCAGCGCAAGGGTAACCTCCGCCGCAGCCGTGCAGGTGCTTGCAACATCACTCCTGCTTCCTCCGGCGCTGCCAAGGCTATCGGCCTGGTACTCCCCGAGCTGAACGGCAAGCTCATCGGTGCTGCACAGCGCGTGCCCGTACCCGATGGCTCTACAACTCTGCTCTACGCTGTTGTCAAGGGCAAGGACGTGACCGTGGAGAAGGTGAACGAGGCTATGAAGGCTGCTGCCAACGAGAGCTTCGGTTACAACGACGAGGAGATCGTTTCCTCCGATATCCTCGGCATGCGCTACGGCTCACTCTTCGACGCAACTCAGACCATGGTTGTGAAGATCGACGACGACACTTATGAGGTGCAGGTTGTTTCCTGGTACGACAACGAGAACAGCTACACTTCTCAGATGGTTCGCACCATCAAGTACTTCGCTGAGCTGAAATAATACCGGCTGAAAAGTTAGTTATATTTTATAGGGGCCGTGCGATTCATTACCGCACGGCCCTTTTAAGTTTGAATGAGGGAGAATCTGGCGGAGAGCTTGCTGATGAAGGCTTTCGCTCCAGAAAGAATGATTAACATCCGCAAACAGTAAACCTACACTGCAATCTGCTTTGCTTGTCAAGAGTGAGTTGATTGAAATCAACTATTTAACACGTTTTTATTTTGCTATCTCCCTTTTTTCTCTTATCTTTGCGACAAATGAGCAAGTCACGACAGTTAATAACGATTCTTGGGCCTACAGCTTGCGGCAAGACTGCCGTTGCAACGCAACTGGCCTGTCAGCTCGGCGGAGAAATTATTTCTGCCGACAGCCGACAAGTGTACAGGCACATGGATATAGGAACAGGAAAGGATCTTGACGACTATGTGGTCAATGGCATTCAAATTCCCTACCATCTTATAGACATTTGTGAGCCTGGCACAAAGTACAATCTCTTCCAGTATCAAACCGATTTCCTGAAAGCCTACAACGACATTACCAAACGCGGGCGGCAGCCAATCCTCTGCGGCGGCAGCGGCCTCTACATCGAGAGTGTCATCAGAGGTTACCAGCTATCACCTGTGCCCCAGAGTCAGGAAATACGCGACAGTCTGAAGGATAAGCCGTTGGCCGAGTTGGCTGAGATCTTAGAGACGCTCAAGAGGCAGACGGGGTCGAACATGCACAACACTACTGACATTGACACTCCACAGCGGGCCATCCGGGCCATCGAGATTGAACTCTACAATCAGAATCATCCTACCGAAAGGCGTACTATGCCCGACATACCCTCCGTTCTCATAGGATTGTATATCGGCCGGGACGAACGCCGCAGGAACATTTCGGCACGTCTCTGCCGTCGGCTCGACAACGGCATGATTGACGAAGTGAAAGGACTCATTGACAGCGGAGTAAAACCCGAAGACCTTATTTATTATGGGTTGGAATACAAGTATGTCACCGAATATGTAATCGGAAGAATAAGCTTCCAGGAAATGTTCGACCAACTACAGATAGCCATTCATCAGTTCGCCAAACGGCAGATGACATGGTTCCGAGGTATGGAGCGGCGTGGTTGCGAGATTCATTGGATTGACACCTCACTGCCCATGCAGACAAAGGTGGACATGATTATCAATCTTGCAAGAAAAGCTAACAGGAAAACAAGCGAAATCAATCATGGCATTGAATGAATTCAAATGGGGCATTGTCTACTGTCCCAACCGCAGCTCCTTCTTTCCCAACAGAACATGGGAGAAGGTGGAGCGTAGCCTAAAGGCCAACAACATAGACTACGACTTTGTGCAGAGCGAGAGAAAAGGCAGCGTGACGCGGCTTGTAAAGATGTTCATCAATAATGGCTATCGCACCATCATCATCGTGGGTGGCGACTCGGCACTCAACGACGCTGCCAACGCATTCATGCAGGTGGACGCAAAAGTGAGGGACCGTATTGCTCTCGGTACCATACCCAATGGCACGATGAACGACTTCGCAACATACTGGGAATTCAGGGAAGACGAAATCAACCGTACTGTAAGATGGCTCAAACGTAGGCGCATACGCAAAATCGACCTTGGATACATACGCTACCATAATGCCGAGGGCGAACGTTGCCGGCGCTACTTCCTCAACTGCATTAACATTGGGCTGGTAGCATCCATCACACATATAAGGCGGAGCACTCACCATCTCTTTGGCTCCCGCGCACTGTCGTTCTTCTCCTCATTCATTCTCATGGCTTTTCAACGTTTGGAGTACAAGATGGATTTGAAGATAAACACCGATGAGATTAGGCGTAAGGTGATGACGGTATGCATTGGAAACTGCCGGGGCTATGGGCAGACTCCTAACGCTGTGCCTTACAATGGCCTGCTCGATGTATCCATTGTTTGTCATGCCAAGACCATGCAGTTCCTCAACGGTTTCTACCTGTTTATAAAAGGCAAGATACTTAACCACCGCAGCGTACTGCCCTATCGCACCCGTCAGGTGAAAGTGGTCAGCTCTGGACATGCGCCCGTCTCAATCGACGGTCGGCTCATGAAGTCGCCTGTTGGTAACTTCACAGTCGGGGTTGAACAGGAAGTACTTAACTTTCTGATACCCGCATAAAAAACAAGGTGAGAGTCTTAGCCTAATCGTGAAATTTCGCGAAGTTCGTCTTCACGTACTATTTTGATACGCTTCCCTTCGGTTTCTACAAGTCCGTCTTCCGCAAAACTGGAAAGGGTGCGTATGGCATTGCTTGTGGTCATGTTGGAAAGACTGGCCAGGTCTTCCCTACTCAGGTAGACGTTAAGATAGTGGGTACAAGCCTCCTCGCCATAGCACTCCTTCAACGCTATCAGCGCCTCGGCCAAACGGCCCCGCACGTGCTTGTGGGTCAGAGAGATGGTGCGTTGTTCAGCCTGCCCCAATAAACTTGAGAAGAGTTTCAGAAAATATTTGCCCACACTGCGGCAGGTCAGCGACATGGAAAGCATGATGTTTTTGGGGAATACTGCCAGCACAGCAGATTCAAGAGCTATGGCGGAGGTGGTGTAGCATTCGTCAGCGAAAACTGCCCTTATACCGACGAACTCGCCCGGACCGATGATTCTTAGTATGTTGTTACGCCCATCAGAGCCTTCCATGCAGACTTTCAATTTTCCGCTAAGAAGAAAATAACAGTAGCCCGAAATTTCACCCGCTTGATAGACATACTCATTACGGCTTAGGGACTTTGTTGTGACATTCCGCGCAAGCAGGTCTTTCTCATGTTGGTCAAGAGGCGCCCATACCTGGGCTACCCGTCTGATAATCTCTTCTTTGGTAAATGTCACCTTCCCCATATTTGTAAGGATTTCCTCATCCATTGCATGTGCAAAATTACGAATTAATGTGGACATAGCATTAATCAGAGCCTTAAAATATATCGTAAAACATAAATAAGACAAGTTTTTCGAAATTTTGTTGTACTATATTTGTTCGGTTGGAAAATAATTGCTATTTTTGAACAACAAACCAGGGCTGTGCTTGTATACACATTATGAGTCGGCCCCTTTTGACAAAAAACTTAACCCTATCAGACCATATTATGAGCTATCTAAGATTTGAAAAGTCGACAATGACGAACTTGGAAGAGTCTCTGCCGCGTGAGTTGCTCCGTACCAACAGGTCAGGAGCCTACTCATGCTCAACCATCGTCGACTGCAATACTCGGAAGTATCATGGACTGCTTGTGGTGCCTGTGCCGGAACTGGACGATGAGAATCATGTGCTTCTCTCTTCGCTCGACCCAACGGTTATCCAGCACGGAGCCGCATTCAACCTTGGGTTGCACAAGTACCAAGGAAACAATTACAGCCCCATGGGACACAAGTACATCCGTGAATTCGACTGTGACAAAGTACCCACTACGACCTATCGGGTGGGTGGAGTCATCCTCAGGAAAGAGGTGGTGTTCCAACACTATGAGGACAGAATTCTTATTCGCTACACGCTCGTCGAAGCTCACTCGGCTACGAAGCTGCAGTTCAGGCCTTTCCTCGCCTTCCGCAGTGTCCGACAGTTCACCCACGAAAATTCTACAGCCAGTCGCGATTACTCCCTAGTTGAGAATGGTATTCGCACATGCATGTATGCCGGCTATCCGGATCTTTACATGCAGTTCTCAAAGGAAAACAAGTTCGTGTTCCAACCCGACTGGTATCGCAATATTGAATATCCCAAGGAGCAGGAACGAGGATATGCTTCAACCGAAGACCTCTACGTGCCCGGATATTTTGAGATGGACATAAAGAAAGGCGAAAGCATCGTCTTTGCCGCCTCTACTTCGGAGAGCAACACCAACGGCTTGAAACGACTTTTTACCAAGGAAGTGGATGAACGCAGCCCACGCGACAACTTCTTTCATTGTCTTGTCAACGCCGCTCACCAGTTCCACCTTCGCACGAAAAACGACGAGCGCTACATCCTCGCCGGTTACCCCTGGTTCAAGTGCCGTGCGCGCGACACGTTCATCGCCCTGCCTGGACTGACTCTCTCTATTGAGGAGGTCGACTATTTTGAATTGGTCATGAGGACCATGGGGCGAGGTATGCGTGAGTTCATGGAAGGAAAACCGCTGTCGGTGAAAGTCTACGAGATGGACCAGCCCGATGTTCCTCTGTGGTGTATTTGGGCCATCCAGCAGTATGCAAAAGAGTGTGGGACGGACAAATGTTTGAAACTCTATGGCAAGTTTGTGGCTGATATAATAAGGTTTATAATTGATGGCAGGCATCCCAATCTGCAGCTTGACGACAATGGACTACTGAGAACAGACGGTCGCGATAAGGCAGTGACGTGGATGAACTCCACGGCCAATGGAAGGCCGGTAGTGCCTCGCACAGGTTATATCGTAGAATTCAACTCTTTATGGTACAATGCCTTGAAGTTTGCCGCTACGCTGGCTCTTGCTAAAGATGACCAGAAGTCGGCCAACGAGCTTGAAGCTCTCGCCACTAAGTGCGGAGAAAGTTTCCTTTCCACCTTCCTTAACAGATATGGCTATCTTTATGACTATGTCGACGGTGACAAGGTCGACTGGAGCGTCAGACCGAATATGGTGTTCGCTGTGGCCCTCGACTACTCACCGCTCAGCCCTCAGCAGAAGAAGAGCGTGCTCGACATTTGCACACGCGAACTCCTCACTCCCAAGGGCTTGAGGTCGTTATCTCCGAAGAGCAGTGGTTACAATCCCATGTATGTCGGACCTCAGACACAGCGTGACTATGCTTATCACGAAGGGACGGCTTGGCCCTGGTTAGGAGGTTTTTACATGGAAGCCTGCCTGCGACTCTACAAACGTACGCGACTGAGCTTTATCGAGAGACAGATGGTGGGATATGAGGATGAGATGCAGCAGCACTGCCTCGGAACCATACCGGAACTCTTCGACGGCAACCCGCCCTTCCAAGGACGAGGCGCCATCTCGTTCGCAATGAACGTGGGAGAAATCCTACGCACCCTTGAACTCCTTGAGAAATATAAATATTGAACCGCAAAGCTAAAGACCTATGAAAGTTCTAATGTTTGGGTGGGAATACCCCCCTCATGTCTACGGAGGACTCGCAACAGCCAATTTCGGCATCGCGGAGGGCTTGCATGCCCAGGGCGACGTTGACATCACGCTCTGCCTTCCGAAACCCTGGGGCGACGAAGACCACACCTGCGCCAACATATTAGCCATGAACTGTGTGCCCATAGTGTGGCGCGATGTGAACTATGATTATGTGAAGGGACGGATTGGAAACCTCATGGACCCTGACCTTTACTACAAATTGCGAGACCATATCTATGCTGACTTCAGCTACATGAATGTCAACGACCTCGGTGCTATGGAGTTCGCCGGCGGCTATCCCGGCAATCTCCATGAGGAAATAAACAACTATTCCGTTATAGCCGGTGTGGTGGCACGAACGCTCGACTTCGACATCATTCATGCCCATGACTGGCTTACTTTCCCTGCCGGTATTCATGCCAAGGAAGTAAGTGGGAAACCACTGTGCATCCATGTGCATGCCACCGACTTCGACCGGAGCCGCGGCCACGTCAACCCTACTGTCTTCTCCATCGAAAAGGATGGAATGGACCATGCCGACTGCATCATGTGTGTCTCCGACCTCACACGTCGCACGGTCATCAACGAGTATCACCAGGACCCTCGCAAGGTGTTCACTGTTCATAATGCCGTGTATCCGCTCAGAAAGGAACTGCAGGACATTCCACGTCCCGACCATACCGGGAAAGAGAAAATAGTAACCTTCCTCGGGCGCATCACCATGCAGAAAGGTCCTGAATACTTTGTAGAGGCAGCCAACATGGTGCTCCATCGCACGCGCAACATCCGGTTCTGTATGGCCGGTTCGGGCGATATGATGAATCAGATGATCTATCTTGCTGCTGAAAGAGGCATTGCCGACCGCTTCCACTTCCCGGGCTTCATGCGTGGCAAACAGGTCTACGAATGCCTGAAGGACTCTGATGTCTATGTAATGCCTTCTGTGAGTGAACCTTTTGGCATCTCGCCGCTCGAAGCCATGCAATGCGGTACACCGACCATCATTTCCAAGCAGAGTGGTTGCGCTGAAATACTCTCCAACTGTATCAAGACAGACTATTGGGACATCCATGCTATGGCTGATGCCATCTATTCTATCTGTCATAATGAGAGCCTCTTCAAGTACCTCCAAGAGGAGGGTATCAAAGAAGTTGCCCAGATTACATGGGAGAAAGTGGGCTTATGGATAAGAGAACTCTACGAGCGCACTCTCGGCTGGCGATAGTGATGTCACCGCTACAGACAACAAAAAATATGACAAGTTAACAATCCTATCAATACAAGGTCAAGATTATGAAAACAATATGTTTATATTTTGAGATACACCAGATTATCCATCTGAAGCGGTATCGCTTTTTCGATATCGGTACCGACCATTATTACTACGACGACTACGAGAATGAGCACAGCATCTCCGACATAGCCGAACGATCCTATATGCCTGCTCTAAGCACGCTCCTCGACATGATAAAGGCCAATGACGGCTTCTTCAAAGTGGCTTTCTCTCTTTCCGGAGTGGGAATGGAGCAACTTGAGGTGCATGCACCGCAGGTATTGGAGAAGTTGCAGGAGCTTAACGACACCGGTTGCGTGGAGTTCCTTGCAGAGCCTTACTCTCACGGTCTGTCTTCGCTTGTCAATGAGGAATGCTTTGCCTCTGAGGTGAAGCGACAGATGCAGAAGATAAAAGAGTATTTCGGCAGAACTCCGCAGATACTTCGCAATTCCGGACTCATCTATAGCGATGACATCGGTCTGCAAGCCTCGCAGCTCGGTTTCAAGGGGATGCTTACTGAGGGGGCTAAGCATGTTCTCGGATGGAAGTCACCCCATTATATCTACAGTAGTGCCCTGGCACCTAACCTGAAGCTACTTTTGCGCGACATCAATCTGAGCGATGACATTTCACTTCGGTTCAACAATAAAGAATGGTCTGGTTATCCACTCTTTGCCGACAACTTCATCAAGGAGATGGCTGACCAACCGCAGGAAGAAAAGTTCTATGGCATCTTTATGAACCTGAATGCCATAGGAATAGAACAGCCGCTCTCAAGCAATATCCTTGAATTCATCAAAGCCCTTCCAGCCTGTGCCAAGGAGAAGGACATCCATTTTGCCACGCCTTCCGAAGTTTGCGCCCAAATGCCCAGTGTGGGAGAACTCGACGTACCCGACACGCTGTCTTGGATGGACGAGGAGCGCGACATTTCCACTTGGCTCGGAAACCCCATGCAGCGCGAGGCCTTCAACAAACTTTATAGTGTGGCCGACCGTGTAAGAATAGCCGACGACCCACGCATCAATCAGGACTGGGACTATCTCCAAGCCTCCAACAATTTCCGTTTCATGTCAACGAAGCCTTCGCATGTGGGCATCGACCGCGGCATCTACAGCAGTCCCTTCGACGCTTTCACCAACTACATGAACATTCTCGGCGATTTCCTGAGTCGTGTGAACAGTCTTTATCCTGAGGATATCGACAATGAGGAGCTCAATTCACTGCTGACCACCATCCGCAACCAAGAGGAAGAAATCGACATCAAAGAGAAAGAAATCAGTCGTCTGCAGACAAAGATTGAAAAGATAGAAGCCGCCGAAAGCAAGCTTCGCGACAAGATTGATCAAAAGAAGCCCCGCTCGAAGAAGTCAGAAGAAGTTTGATAACACGCCGCATTCATAACGCTAAACGCATACTGATTAAAGGCCCGGCTAAGGAAAAGCTTCCTTAGTCGGGCCTCTATTTGGACGCATCGGATAAACCCAGTGTTTGGATGAGAACACAAAGACACCATTATTATATACAAAAACAAATGAAACCCTTGCTGTGACACAAGGGCTGCACCCTTGTTTCTTCTCCGGTGCCGGCGTGCTCCGAAGCAATCTTCGGCAAGACGGCATCGGAGAAGAAACAGCCTTCGTTCCTCAGGCTTGCATCACAGCATGAAAAACCACACTTCGATTAAAGACCTGCTGCCGTGACGAAGGAAGTGAGCTACAGGCAATGGCTGATTTCTGTAACTTTTGTGGAAACTGCTTGCCAATGGCCTCACGGTCCTTTAACATCCGGCTTTTGTTCTGTTAGCTCTACAGAAGAATCATGGTAAGAGGACCAAAGAAATGAAAAGGTCCGGTCAAGGACTCAATTCTGCCTTGACCGGACCCAGTCTGTTATTTCTGAGGCTTAAAGCCTTTGGAATGTTTACTTGCGAATGTACTTCTTACCGTTTACAATCACAATACCCTTGTAGTCTTTGCCCACGCGCTGGCCGGAGAGGTTATAGGCCTTGCCGTTTGCAGCTGCCTTGTCAGCATTCACTTCGTTGATAGCGGTAGTAACAGGCTCTGCAATGGGATAAATCTCATAGGTGCCATTGTAGTTGGCAACAATACCCTTGATTACAGCATGCTGCTTGGCAGCGAACTTATAGCCCTGATGGAATCCATCAAAGAGTTGAATGTTGAAGTAGCCCTTCTGAGCATAGAACTTACCTTCGTCCTCCACAATGTTGACATCGACAAGCTGCACGAGATCGGAGACGTTGTCCTTTGCATCGTTGATTTCAATGGTCTTAGGCTGCACACCATCGCCAGTTTTGACTTGTACGCCATCGAACTTGGTACCTGTGGTAGGAGCAGCCTGCACAGTGCCATTATAGGTGGTCTTCTGAAGCTCTACAGAACCATTGAGAACAATGTTGGCAACGGGATCTACACCAACAGCCTTCTTAATCTGACTGCCCTTGTCATAGACCAGCAGCGCGCCGCTGGCATCACGGGCGTAGATGGAAGTGTTACCATTGTTTGAAGTCCACACGTAGGTAATCAAAGCGTCAGTGAGCTTCAAGTTGGCAATGGTCTTGTCGTCAAGAGCCTTGAAAGCAGCGAAGTCGGCAGCCTCCTTGGGAGCGTTCTTCGTGAAAGTCTTCTCTGCCGTAGACACGGTCTCCTCTGTGATGGCATCGAGTTCCACCGCCTTCACCGTAGCAGTAGCGGTGAGCGTGAAGGGTGCCTTGTAGAGTGTGCGGGTATTCTTGCTCGTAGCGGGATCGGTGCCGTCGATGGTGTACCAGACAGTGTTATCCGTATTGCTCGGAGTGATGGTCACGGTAGTGCTGGCATCAAAGGGAGTCGTACCAGTGATGGTCATCTCGGCAGCAGAAACCTCAGGAGCCTTGGTCAGATAGAGCTCAGGCTTATTGTCGTAGAGGGTTATGATGCCCGTAACAGTAGCCTTGGTGGCAGGTGCCACAGTGACATTATTCAGATGGAAGCCATTGTGAACCTGCACGGAGTCGTTGCCCTGATAAGCATAGAAATTATTACCCAACTGTGCAATCCGTACGTCAGTGAGCACCACGAGGTCGGACACATTGTCCTTAGCCTGAGCTGCAGTGATAGCCTTAGGAGCAGCGGCGCTGCCCTGAGTAACACGAAGGTCGGTGTTGGTGGTGTTGTCGGTGAGACCAGCCTCGACAATTCCGTTGTAAGTCGTCTTCTTGAGCAGCAGGCTTCCGTTGATCACCATGTTGGCAAAAACGTCATCAATAGCACCATTGTGGAACAGCAGCAGAGCGCCACTGGCATCACGGGCATAGATGGAAGTATTGTTGTTCTTTGATTTCCACACGTAGGTAATCTGAGCATCTGTGAGCTTCAGGGTGGCTACGGTGTTGTCAGCGAGAGCCG
>Ga0256406_1006122_pt1 | contig 12275 bp, 10 predicted proteins | sample RumenRJG_03DNA_FD_185986 | JGI IMG/M metagenome (GOLD analysis project Ga0256406, IMG submission 185986) | Bovine rumen microbial communities from Lethbridge, Alberta, Canada - RJG_03 | ecosystem: Host-associated > Mammals > Digestive system > Stomach > Rumen | place: Canada: Alberta | collected...
GCAAGCATCTCCTGCCTTGATCGCCTTTTGCGGTATGCGCGCATCTGGGACCCGCAGATGGGGCACTCGTCCATCTTTTCCTTGTACCATTTGCCGCAGCCGATGCACCGGTAGTTCCATTTCTCCTTCCGGACGATGCCGGCCTGGCCGACGCCCCTGTAGGGGATGCCCATGGCGCGGGCCGTATTCTGGATAGAATAGTCGTCCGACCATACCGTCCCGCCCACATCCGCCGCCAGTGCCAGCACGTCGATGTCCACGGGAGAGAGCCTGCCGATGTCCCCGGTCTTTGTTGCGGCCTCCCTGACGCGTCTGAGCGAATCCTCGCTGGGGTCCTGGACGCGGAGGAGTCCCTCCCAGAGGTCGGGCCTGTCGTCCCCGTACTTCCTCAGCTCCCTGATGACCCCCGGCGGGCAGCAGGACTCCCCTTCGGGGAGCTGGGACATGGAAAAGAGCGCAGAACTGTCGAGGACCTGCATGCCCTCATGATGAGCGGGGCACGTTATCAATCTATCCCGCCGATGATGTGTAACAGCATCCCCTTCTCGCGGAGCGCCTGGATCTCCGAGATCACCGATGTGGTGCCCAGGATCACAACCGGATGCCCGTCGGCGGCGGCAGATGCGAGCGCCGCGGCCGACCCCGGGATGCGTTCGGATTCTATGCCGGCGGCCGCCAGTGCGGAGGTCTGCATATCGGTGAAACGGTAGTGCGGATTATCGGATGATGTCAGCACTATCCTCCGGCATACCGGCGCCATCTCCTGAGCCACGCCCAGGAAGTCCTTGTCGTCCGGTATGCCGATGACCGCCGTCGCCCCGGAGATACCGAGTTCACGGAGGACCGATCTGACCTCTGAGCAGCTGGCACGGTTGATGCAGTTATCCATGATGACTGCCGGGTCCCGGGAGATCAAGTCCATGCGGCCCGGCCACGATACGGACGATAAGATGCTCCCGATCCTGTCCCTGTCGAAATGCCTGAGTATGTCGTGCGCGGCCGCCAGTGCCAGAGCGCAGTTCCTGGCCTGGAAGGCCCCCAGGAGCGGGACCCTGAAGCGGCCAAGGTCATCGTCTCCCACGGTCACGGAGAACTCGGTGCCGGACTCCGACACCTTGGCATCCTCTGAGGAGAAGTCCTCCCCCCAGATCCTGAGCTCCGCGCCCATCCTGTCAGCTCTTTCCGCCAGGATTCCGAGGACCTTCTCCGTCTGGGGCGCCGTCCAGGCCGTGCGTGTGTCCGCGGTTATCACATGGCACTTGTCCATGGCGATCTCCTCTGCGTCGGCCCCGAGCTCGCGGGTGTGCTCGGCGAACACGGTGTTGATGACCGCGCGGGTGTGGATTGCGTTGTTGACATCGTCGTACTGAGCGCCTTTGCCGCATTCCAGGACGTTGAACTCCGTCCCGCGTTCGCGGAACCACATGAGCGCGGCCGCCGTCTGGATGCCCATGGGGCTGATGTAGCGGCCGCCGTCCAATCCGGCCTGGATCTCATCGAACGCCGGCCTCAGGGATTCGATGCAGCGTGCCAGATCGTCTCCGGGGATCTCGGCGCCGTCTGCCCTGATCCTCTCTGTGAAGCGGACCAGATGCGGGCTGGTCATCAGGCCGACGGACATCTCCGAGCGCAGCGCTTCGCTGATCATCACGGACACCGATCCCTTCCCCTTGCTGCCGGTCACGCAGAGGGCGGGGGTCCCGGAGAGGCTGCGTATGATACCTTCCGTGAGCTCGGGATGCCTCTTCGAGGAATCCCTCCCGCTGTACTTCAGGCCGGCCGCGGCCTCGGCGTACGATGAGTAGATGTAATCCTCTGCTTCACGCGCGTCCATGCCGCATATCCTCCGAAGCCATCAGCAGGCAGGCGCGGGCGATGTTGATGCCCGTGCACGATTCTATGCCTTTGATCCCCGGCATGACGTTGACCTCGCAGAAGACGTGGCCGTCCTTCCCGTCGAGGAGGTCGATGCCGGCTATGTCGAGGCCGGTGGAGCGCCAGACGTCCTCGGCTATGTCCTTCATCTCCGGGGTGACCGGCACCGCCGATACGGATGCTCCCTGCGCGTAATTTGCTCTGAAATCATACGGATTGGTCCTGCGCATGCAGGCGACGGCCTCTCCCCTCAGGGAGAACAGCCGGAGGTCGGTCCCGCGGCTTCCCGGGTAGTACTCCTCGAAGAGCCATTCCTTCTCGGGCCCGAACCTTCCGGAGAGCTTCATGAAATCGTCCTCGGACTCGATCAGGAATATCTCATCCCCGCGGGAACCTTCCAGGCCCTTGGCGACAAGCGGCAGTCCCAGCTTTTCTGCGGCGCGGCGGAAGCACTCCTCCCCGCTCCCGACCGTGTAGCGGGGGACCTCCATATTGGACGTCTTCAGGTCGACCAGCTGGGCGGCCTTGCTGATGTACCTGTCGAACCTGTCGCGGCTGTTGTATATCCTTCCGGCCAGGGCGCACACCGTGTCGCGCACGGCCCCGCGCCGGCGCCTCAGGAAGGCGATATCAGCGCGGCCGAGCTCCGCCCCTCCGGAGATGAGCGTTCCGTCCTCTACCCGGCAGTCGAGCGTGCCGACGATGTGCATGTCCATCCCCATCTTCCTGCCCTCTTCGGCCAGGCGCCTGCAGGCATATCCCCCGGACATATCGGAATAGCGCTCGATGATGTAGCCGACCGTCATGGACCCCGCCGCGTTCGTTTTTGACGGAAGCGCGATTCCCAGAGCGCATTAATATAATTGCGCGCGCAGGGGGCGTTCCGTGCGCGGGTTACTGCGCAGGATTGCCCGATATACGGAGGCGTTCCGAAAGCCTTTAAGGGGAAATGGGGATGCGTTCCGCATGGACGCCGTAGAGTTCCTGAAGATCATCTTCGTAGGCCTGTGGGTTTTCCTGCCGGCGATGCTCCCCAACTCGGCGGCGGTCGTCTTCGGCAAGCACGGCAAGACGAAGATGGACTTCGGGAAGACCTGGCGCGGGAAGCGCATCTTCGGCGACGGCAAATCCTGGGCCGGCTTCTTCGGCGGGGCCTTCTCCGGCATCGTCCTCGGCCTGATCCAGATCGGCATCGCCTCCATTTTCGATGATTCCGGGGATTACTGGGGGTTCGGGGACTTCTGGGGCAACGTCGGGGTGCTGGCGACCCTGTCCTTCGGGGCCGTCCTGGGCGATCTGTGCGGCGCCTTCATCAAGAGGCGCCTCGGGCTCGAGAGGGGAGCGAAGGCGCCCGGTCTCGACCAGTACGATTTCGTGGTCGGCGCGCTGTGCGTGACCGCCCTGTTCTTCCCGGGATGGGTATACGACACGTACATCGAAGGCTGGCACATCTGCGCCCTGCTCTTCCTGCTCCTGATAATGTTCGGTATCCACCGCATGGTGAACATTATCGGGTACAGGATGGGGCTGAAGAAAGAACCGTGGTGATCAATTATGGCAGACATTAAGAAAGCGCTCGAGGAATGCGGAGCGCTGCAGTTCGGAGATTTCACCCTCGCATCGGGGGCCAAGAGCAACTACTACATCGACATCAAGAAGGCCAGCACCAAGCCGGCCGTCCTGGCCCTGATCGCCGACGAGATGGCCGCCAGGATGAAGGAGCTGGGCATCGAGCCGGACGAGGTCGCAGGCGTCGTCCTGGGATCGATACCCCTGGCCACTGCGCTCTCCCTCAAGACCGGCATCAACCTGCTGATGGTCCGCAAGGAGAGGAAGGACCACGGGACCGGGAAGCTCGTCGAGGGAGACCTGAAGGAAGGCGACCATGTCCTCGTCATCGAGGATGTCATCACCACCGCCGGCTCGTCCATGAAGGCCATCGCCGCCCTCCGCTCGGAGGGAGTGAAGGTCGACAAGGTCTTCTCCGTCATCGACCGCGAGGGCGGCGGCAGGGAGAACCTCGCCAGCATCGGAGTCACCCTTTACTCCCTCGTGAAGGGCTCCGAGCTCCTCAGGGACGCCGAGAGATGATAATCCCTCCCGGGAAGGACTGCCAGAGGTGCGACCTCTGCAGGCACCGCACGAAGATCGTCGTGCCGTGCGGGGACCCGGCATCCCCCGTGGCGTTCGTCGGGGAAGGCCCCGGCGAGAACGAGGACCTGCAGGGCGTCCCCTTCGTCGGCCGTGCCGGCAAGATCCTCGACGGGATACTGGAGGAGATGGGGCTTCCCAGGGAGAAGGTCTTCATCACCAACACGGTCAAATGCAGGCCTCCGGAGAACCGCGAGCCTACGCCCGAGGAGATGCAGGCCTGCCGCCCGTACCTGGTGAGCGAGCTTCAGGGGAGGAAGGCCATCGTCGGCCTGGGGAAATCCTCGATAAGGGACCTGCTCGGGTACGAGGGGTCCATGAAGGACATCGTCAACACGCGCCAGTACATCGACGTCGGCGGGGAGAAGATACTGTTCATCCCCACCTACCACCCGATGGCATGCATCTACCAGCCGGCGGCCCGCGAACAGCTCAGGCTCACCATAGCCATGGTCAGGGAGGAGTTCTTCTGATCGCCTTCGCCCTCGATATGGACGGCACCCTCTACCACGGGGAGCGCCCCATACCGGGAGCGGCGGAGTTCGTATCGGAACTGAGGGCCAGAGGCATCCCGTTCCGTTTCCTCACCAACAATTCCTCGCATCCGCGCGCGTTCTACCGCGACCGCCTGGTCCGCATAGGGTTCAGGGCCGAGACCGAGGAGGTCCTCACCAGCACGCTCGCGACCGTGCGCTACATGAAGCGCGCTCACAATGGGGAGAATGCGTTCGTCATCGCCACTCCCGAGGTGAAAGAGGAGATAAGGGAAGCGGGGATCCAGACGGACTTCCACGGAACTCCTGACAACGTTCTTTTGACATTCGATACGACCATCGATTATCAGAAGATCAACAGAGGGTACCATTATATCCTCGAGGGTGCCGGCCTCATCGCCACCCATCCGGACGATGTCTGCCCGACGGAGAGCTCGTACGATGTGGATATCGGGCCGTTCATCAGGCTCTTCGAATCGCTTACCGGGAAGAAGGCCGAGGTGGTCGGGAAGCCCAACCGGCTGATGCTGGAGATGGCCGCCGACGAGATGGGGGTGTCCCCCTCGGACGTGGTCATGGTCGGCGACCGCCTCTCCACGGATATCCGCATGGGAGCGGATGCGGGCACCAGGACGGTGCTGGTCCTTTCGGGGGAGACCGATGCCGATATGATGGCGCGTTCTCCCGTGAAGCCCACTTTCGCGGTCGGTTCCGTGGCCGATATAGCATCCGAGCTCCTGGACACCGGCAGGCTGAGGCGATCTCCATGAAACTGCTAGACATCAAATGGATCAATTGGCTCATAATCATCGGGATAGTAGCTTCCCTCGTGGTAGCTTTCTGCGGGATCAACGGCGGTTCCCCGAACCCGATCGGCCGCGAGATGAGGTACATAGTGTCGGGGTCCATGGAAGGGAACCCCCAGGACCAGTACGATATCCCCGAGATCCCCGTGTATTCCGTGGTCGTGATAAACACCGGCGAGGACTCCCTCGATGATTTCGAGGTCGGCGACATCGTGGCGTTCGAATATCTCGGGTCCACCGTGGTGCACCGCGTGATAAGCATCCAGTACGACGATTCAGGGAACGCTGTGTCGCTGACGGCCCACGGAGATTCCCGTCCGTCGGGTGACACGCAGACCGTCACCTCGGGGATGATCGACGGCAAGGTCGTAGGGGTCTCGGAGACGCTGGGCGCGATAACCCATTTCGCCAAATCCTCGTCGGTCCTCATCCTGGTGCTTATCCTGGTCCTCATTGTCGCAGCGTACTCCCTGCGCGATATCCTGGCCATCCTCAGGGAAGGCAAGTGAGCCTTCCCGGGCCCGGCGGCGCTGTCCCCGCATGACCCAGAGGGGACTTGTATCCGGCCAATCGCACCCTTTTTTAAATACAGAAAGAACGTACGGTGGGACGAGGTTGGAGCGCCTGCGCCGCTGACGGACGGACGCCCTGCCGCATCAGGGATGCACTGCGGCTATGCCGTACGTTCCGAAAGGATGGTTCGGGATGTATCTAAAACAGATAGAACTGGAGAACTTCAAGTCGTTCGGCGGTAAGGTGACCGTTCCGCTGATGGATGGCTACATGGCGGTCACGGGCCCGAACGGGTCCGGAAAGTCGAACATCGGGGATGCGATCCTCTTCGTCCTGGGCCCCAGGTCTCCCAAGGCGGTCCGCGCGGGCAGGATCACGGACCTCATATTCAACGGAGGGTCCAGCAGGTCCAGGGCCAGCTACATGAAGGTGTCGCTCGTCTTCGACAACAAGGACCGCATCATGCCCTGGGACGACGATACTGTCACCCTGACGAGGTACGTCAAACTGAACGACAACGGCGTCGATTACTCGTCCTATTTCTTCATCAACGACCAGAAATCCACGCTGACCGAGTTCGACCGCCTGCTCACGAAGGCGAGGATCAGCGCGGACGGCTACAACATCGTCCAGCAGGGCGATGTCACCAGCATCGTCGAGATAGGGGCCGTCGAGCGCAGGAAGATCCTCGACGGGATATCCGGCATAGCCAGTTTCGATGCCGATCTCCAGGCCGCCGGCGCCGAGAGGGTCGAGGTCAACTCGAACCTCGAGAGGGTGGAGTTCATCCGCTCGGAGAAGGAGAAGACGGTCAGGCAGCTGGAGAAGGACCGCGCCGAGGCCATGAAGTACAAGGAGGTCAAGGACAGGCTCGACACCGCCACGGCCCAGCTGACCGTGAGGCAGAGGGACAACCAGAAGGCGACCTACGAGAGCATCGTGTCCTCCCTGGACGGGACCGAGAAGGAGCTCGAGGAGCTCTCCCGGAAGAAGGCCGAGGCGATCGAGCAGCGCGACAGCAACGAGAAGGCCGTCAGCGAGAAGGACGCCGAGATCGAGGCCAGGCTCGGCTCGGAGTACACCAAGGTCAAGCAGGACGTGGAGGAGGCCAAGATCAAGGTCGCTTCCGAGAAGAGCAGGGCGGATGCCGCGTCCGAGGACATCGAGAAGCAGAAAGCGTTCCGCGAGGGGTTCGTGCAGGACAACGAGGAGAACCGCAGCCAGCGCCAGACGCTCACCGACAACCTGTCGGACCTGGAGATAAAGAAGAAGGACGCCGACACCGAGCTCTCGACCGCCCTCGCCGAGGAGAAGTCCATCCGCGAGGAGACCGCCAGCCACGGGGGCGAGATGACCGATCTCCAGAAGAAGCTGGAGGCCGTCGAGAAGCAGATCGACGCCGCCGCCCGCAGCGAGCAGGAGGCGAGCTCCAGGCAGGCGGCCGTCGGGTCCGTCCTGGAGAACGCTAAGAACGCCAAGGACCAGGCAGAGCAGGCGGTGGAGTCGGCCAGGTTCGAGGTCAAGGACGCCGACTGGAACCTCCAGGAGATCAAGAGGCAGGCCGGCCCGCAGAACGAGGCCGAGGAGCTCGGGAACAAGATCCTCGCCCTGAAGAAGCAGGAGAGCGAGCTCGAGAAGCAGGAAGATGAGCTCAGGTCGATCGCGGACAAGAAGACCGCCGAGTACAACCGCCTGTCGACGGAGAAGAGGGTCACCGAATCGCTCAACAGCGGCAGCGAGGCTCTCTCCCGCATCCTCACCCTGAAGGAGAGCGGCGAGATCAAGGGGATCCGCGGGACCGTGGCCCAGCTGGCCACCGTCGATCCCGGCTACGAGACCGCCGCGGCCGTCGCCGCCGGCGGCAAGATGAACGCGGTCGTCGTCGACAACAAGAACGTCGGCGCCGAATGCATCAACTACCTCAAGAGGAACGGGCTCGGGAGGCTGACCTTCCTGCCCATGGACGAGATGATGCCCGGGAAGCCCCGCGCGAAGGCCATCATGGTCCTCAAGAGGACGGACGGCTACATCTCCGGGTTCGTGGAGTACAAGCCGGAGTACGAGAACGTCTTCTGGTACGTCTTCGGCGACACCCTCGTGGTCGGCGATCTCGACAAGGCCAAGGACGTCATGGGCGGGGTCAGGGTCGTCACCCGCGCCGGCGAGCTGATCGAGGCGTCCGGAGCCATGACCGGAGGGAACCTCGACAAGCGCAGGATCGGCAAGTTCGGGCCCTCCGGGCAGTCCGCGCTGGAAGCGGCCGCCGCCGAGATGAAGAAGGCCCAGGACCAGCTGGACGAGATCCGCTCCGACCTGAGGGCGCTCCGCGACAAGATAAGGGAGACCGACTCCCAGATGACCCAGGCGGGCTCCCGCGGCATAGGGATGAAAGGGAAGATCGCGGCGGCCGACGCCACCCTCGCTCAGGCGAAGAAGGGATTGGCCGCCGCCGAGGCGGACCTCGCTAAGAAGGCCCAGGCCGTCTCGGACGCGGAGGCCCAGCTGTCCTCGGCGGATGCCGCCCTGGAGGAAGCGAGGGCAGGGCTGCAGTCCCTGAGGGACTCCCAGGCGAAGATGCGCGAGCGCCTCAGCGTCATAGCGCCCGCAGGCCTGCAGGAGAGGATCCAGAAGGCCGGCGACAGGGTGTTCGCGGCCAGGAACGCCGTGTCCGACCTTGAGTCCCAGATCAACTCCGTGAAGGCCGAGGCCGCAGGGCTGGACAGGCAGAAGGAGGCCACTGACGAGCAGATATCCCATGTCGACGGCATCATCGCCCAGGACGAGGAGGCGGTGCGCGTGCATACCGCCAACTCCGAGAAGCTCAAGGTCGACCTGGAGGCCGTCAAATCGATCATGGAGAAGATGGAGTCCGCCATCGAGGGGCTGAAGGCCGAGCGCGATGCGCTCATCGAGAAGGGCTATTCCCTCAGGAACAGGGCCGAGGCCGCCCAGAAGGACATCGAGGTCAAGGAAGGGTTCCTGACCAGCCAGAGGGCCCAGGCCGAGATATGCAGGAAGGAGCTGGAGCAGCTCGAGGAGGCCGTGCGCGCCATAACGGTGGAGGTCGCCGAGCCGGTCCCCTCGGAGGCCGCGCTCAAGGCCGAGATCAAGCAGTGCAACGAGGCCATATCCGCTCTAGGCAACGTCAACCTCCGCGCCATCGAGGATTACGATGCCGCCGTGGCGGAATACGGGCAGCTGGTGGAGCAGACCAAGGTGCTCACCGGGAGGATAACCGAGCTCGACAGGCTCGCCGAGGAGCTGTCGCAGAAGAAGAAAGGGCTCTTCATGGAGGCGTACGACGCCGTGGACGCCAACTTCAAGGAGATCTACGCCAAGCTCTCCGGCGGAGGCGAGGCCTACATGGCCCTGGACGACCCGGAGGACCCCTTCGCGGGAGGCCTGCAGATAAACGCCAAGCCGAGGAACGGGAAGATGACCCGCCTGGCGGCCCTGTCCGGAGGGGAGAAGTCGCTCACTGCGCTGTCGTTCATCTTCGCCATCCAGGAGTATCAGCCCTCGCCGTTCTACGTGCTCGACGAGGTCGACATGTTCCTGGATTCGGTCAACGCGGAGACGGTGGCCGCCAGGGTGAAGGAGTCCTCCGCCACGGCGCAGTTCATACAGGTCTCCCTGAGGCAGGTCGCCCTGCGGCATGCGGACCACCTCATAGGGGTCACGAGGCCGCCCAACGGCATCAGCAGGATCATCATGCAGCCCGATATCGCGGAAGTATCAAAATATGAGGAAGAAGCATTAAGGAATATGAAGAAGGAGGAGGAAGGCTCCTCCGGAACTCAATGAGGGATGAGAAATGGATGGGAAGGATGGGAACGCGGCCACCGAGCAGATCGAGCAGCATCTGCTCTACTACAAGGCGATGGCCGACAGCGATGCCGACATAGAGAGGTTCGACGGGTATCTGAGGACCCTCAGGGAGACCGGGGACAACGCCAAGCTCGACGACCCGGTGGACGAATCGATAAGGGCGGTGTTCAGCGCGGTGCTGGACAACGGGTTCGACCCCTGGGCCATCGACCTGGACGAGTTCGTCAGGGTGTACAGCGCCAAGGTCGCCGGCGGAAGGTTCGACATGGTGGTCGCCGGGAGCCTCCTGCTGATGGCATGGAAGGTCCTCAACGCGCAGTCCGACAGGCTCCGCCTGATCGCCGAGCCCCCCGAGCCCGAGGTCCTGGAGGAGGATTTCGCCTTCGAGGACGAGGACCCGATGGTGGTGCCCGACATAGTCCTGAGGGCCTCGTACGCCAGGGACGTGCCCCGCAGGGTCACCATGAAGGACATCCTCGATGCCTTCGAGGGGGCCAGGGAAGAGGCCGAGATCGCCCGCGCCAGGGAGATCAGCAGGGAGAAGCTGAAGAACAGGGAGCCCCTGAAGTTCGACAACAAGGCGCACCGCGAGGACGACGAGAGGACCGTCGAGAAGGTCTACGAGAGGATCAAGAGCATGGGCGCAGGGCCGATGCCGATCACCGAGTTCTACAGCGGGGACGTCGAGCAGAACATCACCGTCTTCGTCTCCGTGCTGCACCTGGTGAGGAACGGCCTGCTGGATGTTTCCCAGACCGAGCTCCCCTACGGGGAGATCACCGTCCAGATAAAGGCCCCCGAGGCCAGGGTGCCCGTGGCAGAGGCCGCGGTGAACTGATATGGACGAGAGGACCATCGTGGAGGCCGCCCTGTTCGCGGCCACCGAGTCTCTCAGGGTGGACGACATCGTCGCCAGGACCGGCCTCAGCGAGCCGGACGTCCGCTACGCCCTCAAGGACCTCAAGATGGAGTACGATATGCGCAATTCCGCGATCGTCATCTCCGAGGCGGCCGGGAACTACCGCATGGTGCTCAGACAGGAATATCAAAAATATATTGACGATTTCGCCAGGCCGGCCATCCCCGGCGGCGTTATGCGCACGCTGGTGACCATCGCCTACAACCAGCCCGTCCTCCAATCGAAGCTGGTCAAGGTGCGCGGGCCCCGCGCCTACGAGGACGTGAAGGTCCTCAGGAGCATGGGCCTGGTATCCGCCAGCAGCAACGGCCAGACCAAGGAGCTCAGTACCACGGCCAAGTTTGCCGAGCAGTTCGGCATCGGCACCAACTCCAAGGCGGCCATCCGCAAGTGGATCGAGGAGAACTCCTCTAAGAGCAGTTCCGCAGGGGATGCGGAGGAAGAGGACACGGCCCCCGAGGACAGGAACGACGCGTCCTGACCCCGTCTTTCTCCGGATCCGCACATCTATAGAGGCTATGGCGGGATATATCGCGCGCACGAAGTTATATAATCGCGCGGCAATCCGAAGGAGGCAATGTATGGGACCGGCGATCCTATCGCCAGGTCCCCGCAGGACGTCCTCCGATGAGTTTTCTAGACAGGGTGAACAAGGCCTCGGAAAAGGAGAGCACGCGCAGAGCGTGGTTCTCGCTGGCGCTCGCCGTCTTCATCATAATCATCCTGATACCGTCCGTATACGTCGTAACCAAGATCCTCACCCAATGGGACAGCGTCTCCGACGTCTGGAACGACGCGTCGGAGATGGGCCAGATCTGGGAGGCCGTCGGCAATTCCTTCGGGCTCGCGTTCGCCGTCACCATATTCGACATCATCGTCGGGCTCCCGATGGCCTGGATCATGGTGAGGAAGGAGTTCCGGGGCAAAGGGCTCCTGGATTCCCTCCTGGACATGCCGCTGGCCTTCCCCACTGCGGTCCTGGGCCTCAGCGTCCTCATGTTCTGGGGATGCCCCGACGGCGTGGACATCCCCGGGCTGGGGCTCCATCTCTCCCCCTTCTGTGCCCTGTTCCTCCTGCACGTGATCTTCACGTACCCTTACATCGTCCGCTCCCTCTCCGGGATCCTGGAGCAGATCGATACCAGCTACGAGACGGCAGCCATGACCCTGGGCGCCAGCCGCTGGACCGCCGTGCGCACCATAACCCTGCCCCTTTTCCGCGCCGGGCTCGTCACCGGGTTCATCCTCTGCTTCGCGCGTTCCCTCTCCGAGACCGGCGGCACCTACATCACCCTCATGATCCTGGGACATCAGACCGACTTCTTCACCGGCCCGACGTACATCATGACCCACAAGCACGGGAACGAGGCCACCCCGGAGATGATCCTCATCAGCGTGATCATGATCCTCATCGCGCTGGCCCTCCTGGTGGCCGCGAGGTACATAATCACGAGGGTCGGGATCCCGGGGGAGAAGGTCTTCCCGGAGCTGGGGAGGAAGCTCAGCCACGGCGCGGTCCCCAAGATCAAGGACGGCCTGGCCGTGCTGGTGCTGTTCGTGATGGTCCTCATACCGTCGTTCTACATCTTCATGTACCTGACGGAGCCAGGCGACATAGACGGGGACAGGCTGGCCGGGTCGATAGCCAATTCCTTCCTGATAGCCGGGGCGGCGGTGGCCTTCGACGTG
>Ga0256406_1006123_pt1 | contig 12274 bp, 13 predicted proteins | sample RumenRJG_03DNA_FD_185986 | JGI IMG/M metagenome (GOLD analysis project Ga0256406, IMG submission 185986) | Bovine rumen microbial communities from Lethbridge, Alberta, Canada - RJG_03 | ecosystem: Host-associated > Mammals > Digestive system > Stomach > Rumen | place: Canada: Alberta | collected...
GCGCGAGGAGCAGCGGGTCATCCGGGACTTCGTCGTAGCAGGCGAGGCCGTAGATGCCGTGCTCGACGGCATAGGCCGCCACGGCGTCGTTTGACCGATGGGACGCGAGGACATCGACGTGCGCGTCCTCGACCATGCGGGCCGCGAGGCGGCACGCGTTTTCGTCCGTGCCCACCTCGAGCGGCTGGAATGCTGCAATCACATGGGCCTCGGGGTTCACGCGCCGCACGCCGAGCGCGAAGGCGTCGAGCTCCTGCACGTTGTCCGGCGTGCGGTCATAGCTGATGAAGCCGATGTTGCCCGTCTTTGTCTTCAGCCCCGCGAGGATGCCCTGGAGGTAGCGCAGCTGGTAGATGCGCACAAAGTACGTGCGGACGTTTCCCGCGTAGTTCGACGGGATGATCGTGTAAAAATTCGTGTCGGGATATTTTTGCCCGGCGTCTTGGAACAGCCCGCCATAGCCGTACGTCGCCGTCACAATGATGTTTGCGCCCTTCGCGTGCAGGCGGTCGATGGCATCCATGCCTGCGGGACTGTCAGGGACGTCCGCCTCGATGAGGTATTCCGCGCCCATGGCATCCGCCGCGTCAGCGAGTCCCTGGCCTGCAATGCGGTACCAGGGTTCGGAGGCTTGGTTTTCCGGCAGGATGAGCCCGATCTTGATTGGTTGCTGCTGCTCCATCTCTGTCGTGAAAAAGAGATGCACATAGGCGATAAGCGCGACGAGTGCAGCGGCGAGGATGAGGTGCGGCAGCGATTGTTTCCATTTCATGGGAATTCCCTCCCCAAGGTTGCTTTCAGGGTCAGTCGTGCAGCTGGTCGTAGAGCTGCTTCATGAAGAAGGAGCCGACGCTCTCGACAAGCTTGTCGCGGTCGGAAGATTTCAGGATGTAGCCCTCCGGCTTCAGCGAGAGCACCTGCACGACGCTGTCACGGTCGCCTTTGCCCGTCAGGAAGATGACAGGGATTTTCGCCGTTTTCGGTTCGCTGCGGAGCATTTCGAGCACCTGCGGCCCGCTCGTCACTGGCATCTCGTAATCGAGCAGGATGAGGTCGGGGGGGTTGTCCGCGACATACATCAGCGCCTGCGCGCCGCTCGTCACGATCGTCACGCGGTACTGGCGCGAGAGCCAGTTCTTGACCGTCTTGAGGAACGTCTCGTCGTCATCGACGATGAGGATGTGCTTCAGCCGGTCCTGCGTCGCGTTGACATCCGTCAGATACGCGAGGCGTTCGAGCAGCGCTTCTGTGTTCACGGGGCGCTCGAACACCGCTGAAATGATTGGCTCGGGGATGGATTCCTCGACGGATTTGATGTCCGCCGGATTTCCGAGGAGGATCAGCAGCTTGTTTTTCTCCGTGCAGAGGTCTTTGAGGTAGACCAGTGCGTCCGTCTTGCTGTCCTCCTCGCCGTTCAGATACATGAGGATGAGCTCGGCGTCGTGCTCGTGTTCGTGCAGCGCCTCGACATCGAGCGAACAAGGGATGAGCTCGTAGCCGTTCTTTGTCAGATTGCGCTGCAGCGCATGGAGGATGAGCGACTTGCCCTCGCTGATGAATAAGATTTTTTCGCTTGCCATATATGTTTGCCTTCCTTCATTCGTCCAAAATCATCCTAAAGAGACCTATTCGACACGGGGAGGGATTGTCCTGCTTTTCGGGTGGACGCGGTTGCGAAGGAAGAAGGGGTGCGATACAATGAGAACAAGGGGAGGGATGCGGCTATGAAGCATTATTACAGCACGATTCAAGGCATCGTTACGACATTTTCTGATATTTATGCGTCACTTGAAAAAGGGGAAAGCATCATCGTTCACATGGAGCGTCCGTCGAAGCAGGGATTTGACGTTGCAGAATTCCTGCTTCCGAGCTTCACCTGCCAGAAATGCATTGGATTCAGCGAGGATGAGTGCATTGCTCTTGAAAAATTTGTGCGCAATAACAGTGCGCTGATTTGGGAAATCGCAAAAGAGGATGGTGAGACGATTGCCGACGTGGGGTGAACTTTTCGGCTATCGCATTTTCTTCTGGTCGCGTGAAACGGGGGAGCCTGTTCATGTTCACGTTTGCAAAGGGGCACCAACCGAGAATGCAACGAAGATCTGGATTCCGCAGGAGGGCAATCCCGTCGTTGCCAACAACAACAGCCGGATTCCGCAGAAAGACCTCAATCGCCTGTTGAAGGGGATTGCGGCAAACAAGGAAAGCATTGTTTTCAGCTGGTATCAGCATTTCGGGATGCATTGAAGCTGATAAAAGGAAATCGAACCTTTGGAAACGGATAGGATTTTTGCATGGAAGTCTGGAAACGGAATCTCTTGATCTGCTGCATCGCGTCGTTCATCGTCTCGGTCGGCATGAGCCAGATGGCGCCGATTTTGCCGCTCTATATCCACGAGCTCGGCGTTGAGGCGCCAGAGGATGTCGCGCGGTGGTCGGGCATCGTGTTCGGCTGCAATTTTGTTTCGCTCGCGATTTTCTCGCCCATCTGGGGACGGCTCGCGGACCGTTTCGGGCGGAAGCCGATGATCCTGCGCGCGTCGGGCTGGCTCGGCTGCATCATGATTGCGCTCGGCTTCGCGCAGAGCGTCTGGCAGCTCGCGGGGCTCCGGCTGCTGCAAGGGGCGATGAGCGGCTTTCAGGCGGCGGTCGTGCCGCTGCTCGCGGCGGAGACGCCGCGGGGGAAGTCGGGCTGGGCGATGAGCATGTTCTTCGCGGCGCAGGTGACGGGCGGCCTCCTGGGCCCGGTCTTTGGCGGCGGGCTCTCGGAGATGATCGGCTATCGCCATTCGTTCTTCTTGATCGGTTCGCTCTGCCTGCTCGGCTGCTTCGCACTGACGTTCGTACACGAGACGAAAAAGCCCGCGCCTGCCGCCGTGGCGCAGCGGAGCACGCGGGAGACGTTCGCCGCCCTGCCGCATCGCGAGGCGACGCTGGCTGTCTTTGCGACGACGTTCCTCATGCACTTTTCGATCACCTGCGTGCAGCCGGCGCTGACGATCTACGTCGCCGAGCTCGCGCCGGACACGGAGCATCTGGCGGTCGTTTCGGGCTTCGTCTTTTCGTGTTCGGGCCTTGCGAGTATGATGTTCGCGTCAAAGCTCGGCCATCTTTCCGACAGCATGGGGGCGCACCGTGTGCTGCTCGGCTCGTTGCTGCTCGCGGGGATTGTCTCCTTTCCGCAGGGACTTGTCTGGACGCCGTGGCAGCTCGGTATCTTGCGCTTCATCCACGGCATCGCGATGGCGGGGCTCATCCCGGCGACGAATGACACGATCCGCCAGATTACGCCGTCCGCCTGCCTCGGGCGGATCTACGGCTTCAACCAGTCAGCGCAGTTCATCGGCATGTTCACAGGCGCGTTCCTCGGCGGCCAGCTGACGGCATGGCTCGGTTTCGCGCATATGTTCTTCGTCGTCGGCGTGCTGCTGCTCGGCAGCGCCTTCTGGTGCAAGACACGCGTCGTCGACGGGCTGGCGAAAGCGTGAAAAAAGGCGGAGCTGCTGCAGTCAAGCTCGTACCAAAGCCTCTCCCTCAGGGAGAGGTGCCGAGCGTCAGCGAGGCGGAGCGGGTGTCGAAGGTATATCGTTACATTTGCAAACAAAATGAGCATCGAAGGTTTTCGGTTTCTTCGATGCTCATTTTTGGGATGTCGTTATTGCTTGCCTTCGACACCCTTTCCACCGCAAGCGGTCCCCCTTCCCCTGTGGGGAAGGCTTTTAAAAATTGCAACATCTCCCTCTTTGGGAAATATCAAAGCAAGGGTCAGTGCGCTTGGCAGAGACGGTCTGCCCAGTCAAAGAGTTCCGTCAGGTCATAGTCGCCGGCATGCCCTTTGCCCCAGGGAGCGGCGAAATCGACGTCATAGCCTGCATCTTGGAGTTTCAGCGCGAGGAGCGTCGGGATGGCGAGGCTCGTGTCACGGTCCTTGGCACCGTGGCGGATGCGCCAGTGCGGCGCGACCGTTGCATCCTTGCTGCCGATGTAGTTCATCGGATTCATGAGGCGGAGGATGGAGACGTCAGCCATCGGGCCATTCTTGTCACTGCGCTGGAACGAGAATGCGGTGAAATGCTTCGGCGCGTTGGCGCTGTCGGCAAATTCATCGTTTTCTCCCGAGCTCAGGTCGAACTTGTCAAAGGCCGGCGTCGCTTTGAGGCGTCCCGCCCAGGCGGCGTATTTTGCGAGGTCCATATCGATGACTTTGCCGTCCTGTACGGTCAGCCAGCCGAGGCTTGCAACGCTCGCGTCGCCCCGGTCGAGCGCGCCTTGTACCGATGCCATATAGACGGACTTGATGTAGTCTGCAAAGCTGCCCGTGCCATCTTCATGGAGCGAGAGCGGCTGGCCGTTATCGTCGCGGAGGCCGAGGCTGTTGACGTAGGCGGGGAACAGCGCCTTGAGCGCTTTCGAGGCCGTGATCTGGCGGCCCGTCATTTCCTGCGTGCCCGTCGTTTCCTGCGGTGCGTTGTCCGGGCGGTTCGTGACGGCGCCGTCAGCGGCGGGCGGCTGCATGTCCTGTGGCGGCTGTCCCTGCGGCGGCGTGCCCGCGCCATTCGCCATCGGGCGCAGTCCCTGCGGCATGCTGCTCTGGTGATACTCATTCACGCCTGAGAACATCCACTCGTATGCCATGTCGGCGTGCTCGAGGTTCGTGATCGGGCAGTAATCCATCGAGGCAAAGATGTCATCGCGTTCGTCTGCCGCGCCGATGGCAGCGAGATATGGCGCATAGGCCGGACTGTTGCCCGTCGCGCCGAGGAGCGCTGACAGCGCACCGCCGGCACTCGTGCCGTCGGAGATGATTTTTTCCGTGTCACCGGCAGGCAGGAGCTTCTGGTTGTGGCGCAGATAACGCACGGCGGCCTTGTAATCGACGATGAAGGCCGGTGCCTTGCCGACGTATGCGCCTGTGGCGTCCTGCGTCGTGCGGCCGCGGATGGCGGGCGCGGCGACGACGTAGCCGCGTGAGAGTGCGACGAGGGCCGCGTTTGGCCCTGTCGTACCATGATCGCTGGTGGCAGGTTCGCCCGCTTGGCCCGGCATATAGCCGCCAACGCCATTCGGCAGGAAGATCGGCGCGGTCTTTGCCGTGTAGCCGTTCACGGTGCCGCCCGTGAAATAGGCGGATGGGATGAAGATGTTCATCTGCTCGGCGTCGGCAGCCGCTGGATGCGCGACATAGACGATGCTGCGGTAGGCGCGATAGGCGACATCCTGGCCCTCGCAGTCCATGTGCTCTTCCGTGTAGTTCGATGCATCGAAATCAAGCGAGACGGCAGCGCTGGCGTCCTTCGATGCCGGAGCTGTCGTGGCCGTTGCGGCAGCCGCAACTGTCGCAGCGGATGCGCTGCCAGTCTGCCAGCAGACCGCGCCTGCCACGAGTCCTGCGGCGAGCATCCATTTCCAATGTTGCATGCGAATCATCCTTTCTGCAAAAAAGATGACCCTGTCAGGCATTTCGACGGTATGCGAACTGCCCGGACAGGGTCATGCGATTTCTCGTATCTGTAGCATAACAATATTTTTCGAGATGAAGATGATACGCTGGTTTATCCTGCATGAGAATCCAGCGCTTCAGAGGTGCGGCGCAAAGACGAGGCTGCCCGGCGCGTCGACGCGGCCGAGGTGATGGATGAAGAAGCGTGCAATCGAGCCCGTGATGAGCGCGGAGATCAGCGTGCCCTCGCGGATGCCCTCGATCGTGCCGAGCTGCGTGTACGAAAAGATGGCAGCGGAGGCGACGAGCGAGCAGTCAAACGCCGTCTTGACCCAGCCGAATTCGAAATGAAAGACCTGAGAGATGGCCTGGACAATGGCTTCGCCCGCGAGCATGAGGACATGCGCGATGACCTGCAGCGAGACGCCGAGCGCGACGAACGCCGCGCCGAGCAGCAGCAGGGCCATTTTGAAAATGTAGGACTCCGGCAGGACGGCGGCGAACAGCGCCATCGAGAGGTCGATGAAGCAAGCGAAGACGAAGGTCACGGGAATCTGGAACAGCTGGACGGAATCGAACCGGCGCCGCAGCAGCACGATCTGCCCGACGAGGAATGCCATGTTGACGACGAACGTCGTCTGGCCGAGCGTGTAGGGATAGGCGAGGCTCAAAACATAAGGCAGGCTCGAAATCGGCGACGTGCCGAGCAGGCTCTTGACGACGAGCGCGATGCCTGCCGACTGCACGAGGATGCCGATGGTGAAGATGAGATAGCGTTTCCAGATGGACAAACAAAGACTTCCTTTCTCGTGAAATTCAAGCCATCCTATCATGTTTTTCTTGTAAACTCATTGGTAGAAAATCGTGTGAGGAGGTCATCTCATGTTTGCGTTCTGGAAAGAGAAGAAGGTTTTTGAAACGAAGGACAAAGCGGCGCTCCGCGCAGCGGAAGAAAAGCTGGCGGCGGCAGGCGTCCAGGCGCGGACCTGGACGAGCCCCGAATCACCCATGGTGTGCTGCGGCGCCAAGATCGATGTCCGCCTGGTCGGCCGCAAGGAGCACAAGCTGCTGGATGTCTATCACATCGCCGTCGCGTCGGCCGATGCCGAGCGGGCGCTTCAGCTGCTCCAATCGCCCTGAGCCAGCGGGAAAAGCTGGAACAGGGATGGACGATTTTTCCAACATCAACACCCTTTTGACAATACGGAGAGCAACAGGCATTTCAGGCTTGCTGCTCTCCGCATTTTTTGATGTGCTGAAGTTTTCCATAAAACATACTTGACATATATGCAACAACGAACTATAATGGCAACAACAAATAAATAAAACATATCATGAAGCTATGTATTAACTGAGGAGGCAGACGTTATGGCAGAAGACAAGAAAGCACTGGTACTGGATGCACTGGCGGGGAAACCGGTCAGCCGCGTGCCCGTGGGATTCTGGTTTCATTTCCTGGCAGATGAAATCAAATCGGATGCGTTCCGCGAACCATCGCTGACCGATACGGTGCTGGCGGGAGAGCGCGAGTATATCGAGGCATCGCAGCCGGATTTCGTGAAAATCATGACGGATGGCTTTTTCCCGTATCCCAATCCGCAGGTGGCAGACGCGCGTTCGCTGAAGGATTTCGAAGGACTGACGCCGTTGCCGGACGACAGTCCCTGGTTCACGCAGCAGCTGGCATATGCCAAGGCACTGACGAGCCGTTATGGCGGCCAGCTGGCATTTTTCTACAATCTCTTCTGCGCAGGCACGATTCTGAAATTCATGCAGCCGGATCCGTCGCAGGGCGATGCGTTCCTGGCCTCGCTCATCCAGGAGGATGCAGCACGTGCCCGCGAGGTCTTCGACATCATCTCGGGGGATGTGGCAAAGCTGGCCCGCCGCCTGATCGAGGAAGCAGGCGTCACCGGCATCTATTTCAGCCTGCAGAATCTCAATGCGGAAGGCATCACACGGGAGCTTTATGAAGAGACGCTCGGGGCAGGCGAGAGGAAGGTGCTCACGGAGGCGCAGGCGGCGAGCGATACCAACATCCTGCACATCTGCGGCTATGACGGCCACCGGAATGATTTGTCCTGGTATGTCGATTATCCGGCGCGCGCCGTGAACTGGGCCGTCACGGTCGAGGATGTATCACTCTCGGAAGGGCGGAAGCTCTTCGGCAACCGCACCGTGCTCGGCGGTTTTGGCAACCTTTCAAGCTCCGTGCTCTACAGCGGCACGCGGGACGAGGTGGAGGCGGAGACGCGGCGCCTGCTCGCGGACGCTGGCCGCCAGGGCGTCATCCTGGGCGCGGATTGCACGGTGCCGCGCGATATTGACCGCGAACGTTTCCACTGGGTACGAGACGCTGCTCGTTGAGCTCGCTGAAAAAAGGAGGCAACATCATGAAGATCCGGAAATATACACACATTCTGATGGCAGTTCTGCTCGTTGGCGTTCTGGCGCTGGCGGCTGGATGCGGCAGTGAGGATGCTGCCGACTCCAGCACGGGCTCGGGTTCGGGCACGAACGCAGATGGCAAACGGGTCATCACCGTTGCGCATACGAATTATTATGTGCCGTATGATTTTGTGAATGACCAGGGCGAGTCGGATGGCTTCGAGGTCGCCGTGATGAAGGAGGTGGCCAAGAAGCTGCCGCAGTATGAATTCAAGTTCGTGCCCACGTCGGATGATGACTTGCTGATCGGCGTCGAAAGCGGCAAGTACACGGTCGGCACGAAGGGCATCTGGATCACGGAAGCCCGCAAGAAGAAATATGTCTTCCCGAAGAACAACCTCGGAGCGAGCGTCATCGGCCTCGTCATCCGCAAGGATACGGCCGACAAGATCAAGGATCTGCCGTCCTTTGCAGATTACAGCGGCAAGCTCGTGCCGATTGCCCCGCAGGATGCCCGCTACATGGTCATTGATACGTACAACAAGGAGCATCCGGACAAGCCGATTGCGCTGACCTCGTCGGAGAGTTTCCAGATTGCGGACGCGTATTCCTGGGTGCTGGAAGGCCGCTACGATGCCTATCTCGAAGTGGAACTCAGCTACAAGAACAACATCCAGAAGGAGGATGCACCGTATCACAAGTTCAATGACCAGCTGACGTACATCCGCTACAAGGGCATCCCGACGTATCCGATCTTCAACCGCAACGAGCAGAAGTTCGCGGACGAATATGACAAAGCCATCGAAGAACTGCGTGACGAAGGAAAGATTGCGGAGCTGGAGCAGAAGTATTTCGGCGAAAGCCTCAGCGATTATCTGAAATAACAAGACATTCCCCATCGGATAGAAAGAAGGCGAAGCGTATATCATGGAGACCAGAGCTTTTGATCCCGCCATGATCTGGCAGCCGCTCCCATCGCTGCTCTCGTATCTGGATGTCACGCTGCTCGTGGCTGCATTGAGCATCGTGCTGGGCTCGCTCCTGGGGCTGGTGCTCGCTTGGGCAAAGCTTTCGGGCATCCGGCCGCTGCGGTATCTGGCGCAGGCGTACACGTACGTGATGCGCTGCACGCCGTCCATCGTCCTGCTCTTCATCGTCTTTTACGGCCTGCCGGAGTTGGCGCGGGCGGCATTCCATGTGGACATCAACGGCTGGCATCGCGCCATCTATGCCGTCATCACGTTCCTGTTGCTGTTCGGCGCCTATATTTCCGAAGTCTTCCGCGCCGCGTATCTGGCGGTGCCGCGCGGCCAGTATGAAGCGGCCGTCAGCATCGGCCTCACGCCCTGGCAGGCGTTCTGGAAGGTGCTGCTGCCGCAGGCGGCGCTCATCGCGTTGCCGAACTTCGGCAATTCGTCCATCAATCTGCTGAAAGAAGGGGCGCTCGCCTATACCATCGGGCTCATCGACCTCATCGGCAAGGGCAATCTCATCATCGCGCAGAACTATGGCGCCTACGGCATCGAAATCTATCTCGCATGTCTCATCATCTACTGGGTGCTCGTGAATCTCGTAGAGAAAGGATTTGCGCTGCTGGAGAAAAGCCTGGCGAAAGGACAGTCTGCAGCAGCGACGCAGAACCGCACGCGGAACACGCGGAAAAGGAGGTGGCTGGCATGGTGCTCGATTTTCAATTCATGAAAGAGACATTCGGAACGCTCTGGGCGGGCGTGCCGGTGACGCTCTCACTGACGTTCCTGTCGCTGCTGCTGGCGGCTCCCGCAGCCTTTTACATGGCGGTGCTGCGCCTGCGCGGGACGCATGCGGGCGCGAAAGCCGTCCGGCTGTATGTGTCCTTCGTGCGCGGGACGCCGATCATCTTGCAGATCCTGCTGCTTTACAGCCTGCTGCCGAGCTTGCTGAATGTGCTGGTGCAGGCCGTGGGCCTGCCGGTCAATATCTTTGAGGCCATCGACCCGTTCTGGTATGCCGTTGTGATTTTCACGCTGAATACGATCGCCCTGCTCTCCGAGGTGTTCCGCTCGGCGCTCCTCGCCATCCCGCAGGGGCAGCGCGAGGCAGGGCTGGCCATCGGCCTGACGGAAGTGCAGACGTATGTCCACATCATCATTCCGCAGGCGCTGACGGTGGCGTTGCCGGCTATCTGCAATATCACGGTGAACCTCATCAAGGGGACGTCGCTGGCGTTCCTGATGACGGTCAAGGACGTGATGGCGCTCGGCAAGGTGGCGGCCGCCTATGGGTACAATTACGTCGAAGCATATCTGGATGTCTTTGTGGTCTATCTGATTCTCTGCACGATCATCCAGCTGGGATACGCCTTGCTGGAGCGGCGCCTGGCCGGGTTCCGGCAGCAGGCAGCATGAGAAGGGAGCGATATTATGCATCTGAGCATCAAGCATGTCCGCAAGAGCTTCGCTGACACCGAAGTGCTGCGCGATGTCAATATGGAAATCAAGCAGGGCGATGTCGTCGTCATCCTCGGACCGTCCGGCTCGGGCAAGACCACGTTCCTGCGCTGCCTGAACTTTCTGGAGCACGCGGATGGCGGCGAGATGGAATTTGACGAGCTGAAGATTCCGCTGGCCTCGCCGTCGCGGCATGACGTCCGCGCCATCCGGCAGCGCACGGCATTCGTCTTTCAGAACTACAATCTCTTTGCGAACAAAACGGCGCTGGAAAATGTGACGCTCGGCCTGACGGCAGGGCGCGGCGTCCCCGCGGAGGAGGCGCGGGAACGCGGACTGGCCGCGCTACGGAAAGTCGGCCTCGAAGACCGCGCGGACTATTATCCGAGCCAGCTCTCGGGCGGTCAGCAGCAGCGCGTCGGCATCGCCCGTGCCATCGCCGTGCAGCCGGAGGTCATCTTGTTTGACGAGCCGACCTCGGCGCTTGATCCGGAGCTGGTCGGCGACGTGCTGCAGGTGATGAAGAAGCTGGCGCAAGAATCCAAGACGACGATGATCGTTGTCACGCACGAAATGAAATTTGCACGGGACGTCGCAAGCCACGTCATCTTCATGGCCGATGGCGTCATCGTGGAGGAAGGAAGTGCAGAAGACATTTTTACAAGGCCGCGCGAGGAACGCACGCGCACGTTCCTGCAGCGCATCCTGCCAGAAGAATATGTGGATCCGGCGGTCCGGATCTGAAAGAAGCGATGAGGGAAGACAGGAGCTTCCTCATCGTTTCTTTTTGTCTGCCTGTTTTTGCAGGAAAGCAGGGACATCGTCTCGAATTACATCATGATATACGACATTGTGTCCGTTCCAGACATCCATCGAAAGGGGATTCCCATGCGAAAAAATGCTTTTCATGCGGCCTTGGCCGCAGCGTTCATGACGATGCTCGTCCTGCCGGGCCTCGCGGATGCGGAGAACCAGCCGGTGCCTGCTGCTGAGCAGGCCGCCGCGCAGCAGGATCCGGCACTGGCCGCCATCCTTGCAAAAGCTGACGCGGAAGCGGCAGAAAAGGCGGCGGGAGCGTCGACGCAGGCGGCGGAAGTGCCTGCACCTGCCATTGCTGCTGATGCGATCGCGGGCGACTGGCAGCTCGTGAAGCTTGACGCGACGGACGTGCCATATCTCTATGTGGACAGCACGCTCCATTTTGCGGCAGATGGCACCGTCACGATTCATCAGCGGCTCAAGAACCGCGACCGCACCGATGAATGGACGGCGACCGTCACGGGTGCGCAGGACGCCGCAGGTGCTTGGCGCTTTGCGCCAGCGGACGAGACGCTCACGGTTCGCAGCTATGAAAACCGCCCGATGGCAAAGACAGATCTCGAAGACCAGATGACGCCGTGGATGTTCCGCTACGATGACGCTGACCGTGCGAAGAACCATGACACGCATGTGCGCACGATGCATCGGAGCTATACGGTCACGGGCCTTTCGGGGGACACGCTGACCGTCAACCTCGTTTACAGCGACAGCGATGGATGCGAGCCGCGCACCGTCACGCTGACGTATGCGCGCGGCCTCCACGTTGTCACCGATGCAGACCGTGCGGCGCAGAAGGCACTCGACACGCCGTGGAAGACGTCGAAAGAAGCGGCGGCGGAACAGCAGCTCTCGAAAGCGAAATAAGGAGAAACGACAAGAGGCTGTTGCAGTTACTGGAACGGTTCCATAAGATTGTTGAACGTCACTCATCATACAGCAGGCTCTCCCTCAGGGAGAGCTGGCGCCGATAGGCGACTGAGAGGGTGTCGAAGGTACGTCAAAACTTTTATAGAAAAATTGAGTCGAAGGTTTCAAGGTTCCTTCGACTCAAAAATTTTTACATAGAGTTGCATTCTACCTTCGACACCCTTTCCACCGCTACCGCGGTCCCCCTTTCCCTGAGGGAAAGGCTGCTGAATAAGATGTGTTCGGCATCGAACGAATATGAAATCGGTTTAGTAACTGCAACAGTCCCTTT
>Ga0256406_1006124_pt1 | contig 12269 bp, 11 predicted proteins | sample RumenRJG_03DNA_FD_185986 | JGI IMG/M metagenome (GOLD analysis project Ga0256406, IMG submission 185986) | Bovine rumen microbial communities from Lethbridge, Alberta, Canada - RJG_03 | ecosystem: Host-associated > Mammals > Digestive system > Stomach > Rumen | place: Canada: Alberta | collected...
AAATGAAATACGAATACAAAGTCATCCACATGGGATCGGATGTCGCTGTCGAAGCGAAGCTGAACGAATTAGGAGAAGAGGGCTGGAAGGTCGTTGCTGCGTCATGGGATTCCACCGCTGATCTCCATGTCGTCTATCTGATGAGGGAAAAGAGATAAGACTAAGATAGTATTAAATTTGGGAAGAATAAACAATATTGTTGCTCTATCCTTGACTTTCCCCATTTTCCAGATGAAATGCCGAAAAAGAATGTTTCCGTGCTAATTTAGAAGTGGCATCCGTCCGCCGTCGAACGGTCCATCTGGTCAAAATACCGCGAAGAATTCGTTGTTGAGATAAGCCATCAGAGAGACTGGCGGCAACACTTTTGTTTATCCTCCCCATTTTATTTTTAGAGAAGGAATCGTTCCGTTTTGAGAGTTCACCTCGGACCGTTTCAGGCTGAGTTGAGGAGCATCGATATCCACCACTTTCTATGTCGTCATGTAATAGAAGTAGGCACCATGGGCGTCTCTTATTGGCGACATCCTTAAGTCAGGGTAGGCGTCTTCACAATGATCGCGCTTGTTTTTTATGTTGCTCTACTTTTATAGTTTGATCGGAATAGGTCAATCCAAAGTTGTCAATAACCATTTGGTTGATGCCGTCGCTTATGTCGGTTCCAAGATTGGCTTCAATGAGGTCATCAAAGTCCTTGAATGACATGTCCCGTCCTACTTTTGATATGAATTGATAAAGGTAATTCTTCAGCGAAGAGGATTTAACCAGCACCATTTTCTGATTTTTAATATCGACAAGGCAGCCATAAGAATATTTCGGGGTAACGATAAGAGAATATCTGCTGTTGACCCTTGTTGCGTGTAGCTGAATCCTGCTTATTTGAATGCTCATCAATTTATTGGAAGTGGATTTTGCATCAATGTCGAATTTGAATTTAATGTCATTATTTTCGTAACAACATTCAACATCCGTTTGGCCAGGCTCACCTCTATGGACCGCAACGACATCCGAAAATAGGTTAAAAGAGTCCGTCAAAGCAAGTTCAAATCGCTTGTCGTCCCCGGGGTTCGCCATGTGGTCGTAGGCTGATATTTCGTTTACAACATCCAGCATCGCCGAGATAGCTGGATCCACGGATTGTATCCCCAATTCCTTTAACAGCTCTTCGGGATAGAATGAATACATATCCACAATACGCTGCATTGGAGGCACTGGTTCATCGTCCGGGCCTTCAGTTACCGGCTTATCATAAAACGGATAAGCTCCAAGCAGGATTTTGGCATAGTTCTTTAATTCAGGGTTCAGAACCATGTAATCTTCCCTGTAACTTCTTACTGCGGTATGGCGACCATTTTTTAGGGAACCATATTCGAGCGTGCCTACCACTCGATCACCGTAATCGTTGTGATTGCTTATTAATCCCGCTGATTCAAAAAGTTTTGATAAATATCTCCACTCATGACATGCTAATCCAAGAGTCCGTTGGTTTTTGGAAAATTCTTTGTATTTGTCTTCTGAAGGAATAGAGCGCAATTCCAATATATCAGAAACAAGTTTTTCATAATCTTCCATTTCAATGGTCTTTAGGAACATTAGGAGGTAAAACCCTTCATCGGCGTACAGTTTGCCCTTCAATCGTTCATCCAGTAATAGTTGAAAGAGCAGTCTGAAAGGATAGATATTAAACTCTGGGCTCATTTGAGAGAAAGGCTGTCTAAAGGCTTCCCCTACCATCATCGTGAAGAATATTTTTTCTTTCTCAGTCTGATTTTTTATATGATCAAGAAGAAGATTTCCTAATGGGCTGAAAACAAATTTTTTCGTTCCTTTCGCTGAATGGGTGTTGTCGTAATATCCAAACATATACCACGCAATCTGTATTATTTTAAAAGTCACAGTAAAGGAACTTCCGCCATTCCTCGGATTGTATGTCCCGTCTTTCATCATTTGATGAATTATGGCTTCGATGGAAGCGGGATCCAAAGAATTGGCATGTTTCAAAACATATGCATAAGCAACCATGAGGCCGAAGTCATTCATATACATCATGATTGTCCATTTTTCTTTTGCGTTTTGTCGATTGTATGTTAATTTCATACCTTTCCCTCTTATTGTTCTCCGATGGTCTTCACAATCTCATAGCAAAGTCTTGGGGGAATTGCCTCCCCTATTATTTGCCTGAGAAATCCCTCATTGCACCCATCAGGAATATTCCAATCTAGAGGAAGAGAAGAAACGATGATTAATTCGCGCAAGGTCAATGCTCTTGCATCAGATTGCGTGCCATTCGGAAGCTTATGCCCTGGATGAACGTTGTTGTGGCCGCTGACTAACTGGCTATTTGTGGCTCTGGCTGGGCAAGGCGCATCCCACTTCATTCTAGTGTATGTGTTGTGAAAACCTTTTATCCTTGTGCCATCTTCCTTCTTTGGATAATAGATAGGATTTTTTAAAGCGCTCTCGCCCTCAGGTGTGTGTTTAAGCGCCTCGATGACCAATGGATTTGATATTCTAGGAGCGACATGCCATCTCAAGTCAGACGATTCTCCCGCTTCAAGCGAAGGCAAATCGCCAATCGCCTCCCTCAATGTAATTTCCTTTTGTGGCACTGGCCAAGGCCAACTCAGGCCTTTCAAAAACATCTTAATGATGTATCTTGGACGGCTTTGGGGAACGCCATAGTCCTTGGCGTTTAGAACACGAGCCTCAATAATGTATTTCTCACCAAAGATCTTTTGCAAAAGTTCATAGACATTACAATCATGCCCTTCATATGAATACCTAATCTTCGCAAATTTAGGGACATTTTCAATTAAAACAAACTCAGGATGCAGGTCTTGAGCGGCTTTAACAGCGTCATAAATTAAAAAATTCCTGGCATCGTTTTGATAGTCCTTGTGTCCCAAGGTACTCATGCCTTGGCAAGGAGGGGTCGCCAAAAGGAAGTTACATTTGAATGCTTTTGCCTTTCCAATCACGTTTGAATATACATTAGGGTCTCGAATATCACCGCAAATCATTTCCGTTTGTGGATGGTTGGCACGATAAAAGATAGCCCGTTCGGGAATAAGTTCATTGGCGACAAGCATTTTAATTCCGGCTTCCACAAAATAGGTTTCAGCAATGCCTCCTCCGGAGAAAAGGGAGAGGCCACGAAGAGTTTTCATACGGATATGCCTCCTATTATTTGTTTAAGCATGAGAGGCGGGATGCCTTCACCTATTAATTGTCTAAATGAAGTTTCGCTCAGATTTGATGGAACATCTAAATCGGCAGGCAAAGAAGAAACAATAAGCAATTCTCGCAGCGTCAAAATTCTTGCATCACTCCATAATCCGTCGCCAAGATAGCGGCCTGGATGTACGTTTTCCTGTGACGAAATGCATTCATTTCTCATAGTTATCGTCGGAGCCGGCTCATCCCATTTCATCCGCTTATATGTGTTAGGGAATCCCTTTATTTTGGTTCCATCTGCTTTGCGGGGACAAAATTCTTTGTTCTCAAAAGCAGAGTGGCCTGTGGGGGTGTGCCGCATGCAAAGTATCTGGTTTTTGGGATGGATCCTCGCAAAATGATTTTTTATGTTTGATTTGTCTCCCGGCTCGAGGCTTGGCAAGTTTCCAATGGCTTCCCGAAGAGTAATCAATGCGCTTGAAAGAACTGGGTCATTCCAAGTTTTCCCTTTTTTAAAAATCCGGTACACCAATCGTTGCCTTCTTTGGGGGACTTTAAAGTTTTCTGAGTGGAAAATGTTCTTTTTGATGTCATAGCTTTCGCCAAAGTAGTGTTTGATCAAGCCTTCGGTTGTTTGTTTTTCTCCGTCGACTAGAAAACTCATTAAATCAAATTTTGGCACGTTTTCAAACAGCACAAAGTCAGGGTTAATCCGCTTAATAATTTCGATTGCGTCGACAATAAGAAAATTTCTTTCATCGGTAAGAAAGTTTTCCTCATGTTTGTTTTTCCCTGCGGTGGAAAAACCTTGGCAGGGAGGCGTGGCAATAATTAATTTAACATTGTTTTCCAATGCACGTGAGATGATTTGTTGTTTAATACTTTCATCTCGTATATCGCCACAAATGATGTCTGCCTTTGGGTGCAACTTTTTATAGGCCTCTGCCCTTGAGGGAGAAACCTCATTGGCTAAGACGACATTTATTCCAGCATCATTTAAATAGAATTCATCGACACCGATGCCAGAAAAAAGAGATAACGCGTTCATCGGACTACCTCCACAATATCGCTAACATTGCATTCTAAAGCGAGGCAAATCTTCAAAATAACGGATGTGTTAACATTCTCGTTCCTTTTCAGTTTGGCTAGTGTTGTAGAGCAAACCCCACTCTTTTCGGAGAGGTCTTTTTTCGACATCTCTTTATCGATGAGCAGCTTCCACAGCTTGTTGTAAGAGAGTTTTCCCGCGCTTTCCATATTCTTTATTTCACTTTGTTCCATGATGTTCCAAATAACTCGTTTCCGCCTCGATCCAAGGCCAGCACTTTTGTTCTTTCAAGTATTCCCGCCGCCTCTTCACCATATTCTTGTGCTTTATCGAAGGCGATGAAAGCCTGTTTGCCTTTGATACGATCATATAGTTCCAATATCTTCGTCAGGGCCGTGTTCTCAATGTTTTTGAAGACATTTGAGTCATGCACCAAGAAGGGGAGATCAGTTTGGGATAGCACCGTCAGGTCGAAGGTGATGAGCCCTCTGAACTGTGCCCCTGCCCCATTGTCCTTCTCCACGGAGAAATCATATTTCTTGTAGCTGGAGACGGAGAAGACCGGAGCCGTTTTCTTGCCACCATAGATGAAGTCGTTGATTTCCTTCATCTTGGGGTTGATCACGCTGCTAAGTGAGGTTGTCTCCTTGGTCAAAACCTCGTTGAATGCGATCTCCTGCCGGTCTCTTTCTTCCCTGAACTTTTTAGACTTCTCGTAGTTTCTGTTGGCTTCCCTTAGATTATCCAACTCGCGGTGATATTCCGCATATTGTTTGAGGGTGGCCTTTGAGACGGTCGGGGTCTGCTTCGTTTCGCTCAGCTCTTTTTCGAGAGCGGTGATTTTTTGATTGGTGACTTCCAAGGTCGCCTCTAATGATTCTACGCTTTCCCGACGTTCGTTTTTTAGGATATCTGCCAATTTGGCATGAAATTCCTCCATCTCCTCTATGGCAGCCAGATTCACTTCTGGGAAGTACTTTTGGAGTTCGGAATAATCGCTGGCCTTCCCTTTGTATTTCTCTCCCTCTCCTTGCTTGATCGCATCAAGCTTGCTTTGGATTCTCGTTCTCTGCCTTCTTAGAAGGCTAAGCTGTGACTTTATCTCGGCGATTCTTTCGGCCTGCATCGAGTTTAGGTCCAGTAAGCCGTCATCGCTCTTTGAGGAGAGCTCCTCGCACTTCTTTTCGAGTTCTTTAATCCTCGCCTGGTTCTTTTTGTATTCAGTGTCGTTGTGGGAGGAATTCACGATGGAATAGGAAATGGACTTGGTCATGTTTTCGGATTTGTCTTTCGCGGTGTCGAATTTTTTCTCCTCCAGACCAATCCCTTGGTATTTCCCGTAGAGCTTCAGCAACCTTGAAATCTGGTTTTTGAACGCTTCTTTATCGGATACCTGCAAAGGGTATTCTTCATTCAAAGAATCCCTGTGATAGATGCGGATATAGGGATTCACGGCATCGCGGAAGCTGATGCCGTATTTCTCAAGCCCATATTTCTGTTGGAGGAATTTCCGATAGTCATCAAGACTCAGTTCTCCAGTCGGCTTGAAATTTGTAGAGCAGATGCTGACCCGGTTCGGCGTAGCCGTATTCCTTGAGAAGTTATATTCCCTGCCGTCGAACTCCAAAGTGAAATTGATGGTATGATGTCCGACCTGATCCGGGGAGATGACAGTCTTCGTTTTCTTCTCTAGATAGTCGTTCCCTCCGAAGACAAAATCGATGATCATCAAGAAAGTCGACTTGCCAATAGAATTGCTGCCATCTGAGCTTCCCAAGATGGTGTTAAGGCCATCGTGAAAATAAACGGGAGGTCTTACCTGGCCATAGGATATGAATTTGTCGCAGCTAATCATTTTTAACATAGTGCAATAATTCCTCCCTATTCATTCGGACTTTGTTCAGCAAATATAGGCAATCCATAGCTTCGATGAATTCATCGACAGACGAGAACTTCTTCTTCGTCTTGTCAAATAGTTTCTTTGGGGTCAAATCCCCTTTCACCAGCTCATTCAGGATGATGGGAAGCTTTGGAAGGATGCTTTTCCCATATGGGGTGACTTTATTAGGCAATCTCATAGAAAACCTCGCAATTCTGGACGAAGAAAGCAACTACGATACTGGCGACTGTCACTTTCTCACTTGGATAACCGATTTTTTTGCAAAGCCAGTTACTGAGAGCATAGAAGACTTCTTCATGACTCAGCTTGCCCTCTTTGTCTAGGCTCAAAAACGCTGTTTTCACCTGGTTGGCGATAAGGTCGAAAGTCGCCTTTCCTTCTCCATCGAGTGTCGAAAGTCTCTCTTCAATGTACTTGTAATATTGGTTCACCCACATCTGAATTGTGGCTAGAAAAACAGCTTCAGAGGCTGGAATTTTGTTCTTCAAAGGAATGGGCTGCAGACTTAGCACACCTGCATTGAACTGGGCGGAAAATTCATCAAGCGCTTTAAGGAATTCTGAGATTTCTTTTTCGACATCAAGGCCGTCCAACTGTTCTTGGATATACTCACGTTTGTCGATTTCTTTCCGAATTCCTAATAGCTTAGCGTATTTGTCGTAATCAGGATCGTCCAGGTAATCAGCAGCACAGTTGCAGCAAAGGGCGAGCTTGTTCTTTGGTGTATACACATTCTTGGGCATCAGCCCTTTTTCTTTTATTTCCTCTTTCAATTTATCGGGCAAAGAATCGTCATATATCGAAACAATCTCATATCGGCACACCTTCCTTTTTGCTTCGTGTCCTATTAGCGGGTAATGGCAGACCGGACATTCGCCATTAACTTCAGAAAGATAGGGAATATCGTTGTTTTCCATTACTTTCCTATCATTCGTATTTTTCATCGCTAAGGATGTTCGAAAAGACTCGACGATAAATTTGTCTTGGTCTGCTGTGAGATATTTGTCCATCTCGGCTTTTGTGCTGTCCGGGATATTCGGATCGGACTGAATGATTTTATTTAGCTTTGTGCAGCAAACCCCCACCGTCAAAGAGTTAACATCTGGTTTAATCTCCTGATTATAAATATCTATCAAATCGTGATGGCCCAGTATTCCATCGGCGGCTTCGACTATTTCCTTTCTAACTTCGGCTTTGTGGTTGGCCATTAAGGATATTTTTGCATCATCGAAAATCATCTCCTTACCGCCCGTGACCACATATTTTCCAAGCACATCAAAAAATTCAATTCCGAGGCCACTCTGGCTTCCGTGACCTTTTTTGAAAGCACCCGTCATGATATGGAGATAAGTTCCGATGTTATAAAGATCCATTTTCCTTCCACAAATTAGCTACAAATCATCTACAAACCAGCTCTAAAGACTTTCCATAGCCCCTTTTTTAGACTAATCGAGATGGTTCAGGAAGCTCAGCGCCATATGAATTATACCATAGGGCATTCCGCGTTCTCAATTTAATTTGCGCGCTCGCGAAGTTAAAGCCGAGTAAACGAATCATCAATGCTGCTTAGATGCCTGGATTGATCACCAGGTCACAACGTCTGAGAAGCAACCAACATCAAGGCAGCCTCTTGTGAGGGCTGCCTGTAATCAAAACGGAGAAATCCGCATCGGTTACAGGCTCCTTTAGGCTGCTTTGACCATGCCCGGTTTCTCCGAAACAAAAAAGGAGAAATCGAGTATGAAAAAAGACGATTACGAAGACTACAAAGAAAACGACGACTGTACTTACGAGAAAGACGAAAGACATCCCTTCTATCAATGGGTGGAACTTTATGGAAGGAAATTCCAGGTCTGGATCACCAAAGAAACCTATGACCTCATTTGCGATGATGAGAGGACTATTAAGACGAAGGAGAACTATCGGAATCAGCATGGACTCACTCCCCTTTCCTTGGAACAGTTGACCAAAGAGTCCAATTTTGAGCCTGAGGATGAGTCCGAGAATCCCAAGCAATATGCCGAGAGAAAGTTCTTCGAGGAGGAAATCGATCGAATTATCGCCGAGGAATTCGACGATAAGGAAACCGAAGTTGCCAAATGCCTCATCGAAGGCATGACCGAGCGAGAAATCGCAGCCCAACTTGGCCATTCCAAACACTGGGTTCAGGACCGGAAATCTTCGATGAGGAAGAAACTTCAGAGAATTCGCGACGAGGGTTTCTAGAAATTATCAGGGGCCAAAAAAGCTTTGTTTTCCCAGATGTATTTGGAAGGAAAAAAGACCATGGCCGATGCGGATCGGAAAAGAAAAACCCAAAAACAGGGCAAGGAAAAGCCGAGACCGTAGACGATTTCTTCTTTCCGTTTTGCCTTTCAAAGGGGGAGCGCAGGCAAGCAATAAGGCTCAATGCAGGAGGTATATATCCACGAAAAACAATCAACTTAAGACAGTAACGATCATGAACAAAGCCGGTATTCAAAAGACGGTCAGATTTCCTCTCGATGAAGGGATGTACAAGGCGATCAAATCGCTTTCCGAAGAAGAACAACTGAAGTACTTCACCGACGAATACCGCGAATGGAAGAAAGAGAGAAACTACCAGCGAAACATCGTCGGCTCCCTGGATGTTAAGGATAGCCTATACAACTTCGTCCATGACATCCCTGATGAAGGATCAAACCCAGCTGAAGTGTATGAGGTGAAAGAAAGACAACGCGCGGTGGACAAGGCAATCGCTTCGCTCATCCCCGGACAGCAGGTCGTCATCCACATGAAGTATTACCAAGATCTCACACCCGGAGAAATTGCCGAAAAACTTGGCATTTCTCTTAGTGCTGTCTCCCATCGTCTGCAACGCGCGGAAGACATTCTGAGAGCGATGCTGAACGACTATCAGTAAAAATTCCTTCTGGGAAAAACGGCAAATTTCGCTCATCTCGTGAGGTATTAAGTGAGGGGAGGGGAAAAGGTCAACAACCACAGTGTCCAAGAGATGTGAGGGCTTCTTTAAGAAACCCTTAGTACTCAGACATATAAGGCGTGAAGCCCGAACGACCGACTCTCCCTTCACATGTTTTCAAAGAAAAGGAGGTATCGATGGCAGTCAATGATCATCTGAACACGAAAGAAATCACCAAGTGTACGATCCGTTTCTACGATCCGGAATTTGTGGAGAAACTGAACGATCTCTACCAGAAAGTAGGGGGTACTCAGTCTTCCTTCTTGGGAATGCTGATTAAGGAAGGCTACAAGACAGTTTCTCCACTCTATGCCAACAAGGAAGTTCCTGTGTCTGAATCCGTAAAAAGGGTACGGGAGAAAGAGACCGAAGAAGCTCTGAAAGAACTTCGGGATCTTCTTCTCGAAAAAAGCGATGTCGAGCTGAAGTCGATGGACGGCATCAGCGAGGACCAGCAGTCTCTCATCCGCCTTCTCTCCTGTGTCTATAACGTCCTCCTCCAATGCCTGATCGGCAGCGGTCCCATCAAGGATCTTGCCGACAGCGGTGGATTCGATGACGTGCCGAAGAGATTCCGAAAGGAGGTCTCCGCCAGGCAATGAGCGAAAAGACCCCCAATGTCCTAGCGAGGTTTCACTTCTACGCCCCGTCCGACAGAAAGAGGGCCTTCTACGCATCCAAGGAATCCGGGGACTATCTCCGCTATGTCGATACAGGCTCCGTCAAAGGGAAATATCTCGACTACATGGACTACAGCGGTTCGAGGGAGAAATCCTCGGGTGCCTTCTCAAGAAACGGTCTGATGACCGCGGAAGAGAAAGCAGAGATGAGGAAGAAGCTCCGCTCGACCGAATCCGTTGTCTGGGATGTGGTCATCTCCTTCGAGGAAGACTACGGGAAAAAGAAGATGCAGAGCTGGAGGAACGCCTTCGATCTTGTCACCAACGAATTCCCGAAGTTCCTCAAGGACAACCATATGCCTTACGACAACGTCGAGTGGTTCGCCGGTCTCCACGAGAACACGGATAACCGCCACATCCATCTGAGCTTCTTCGAAAAGGGACCCGTCCTGAAAGATCCCGACACGGGGAAGACCCATTTCCATACCGGCTACCTCAGCAAACTCTCCCTGGAAAGCTTCAAAGTCCGCATCGAGGAAAGGCTCAACGGCAAAGAATACGCCCTGCATAGCCACCGAGACCGGATTCTGGAGCAGGAGGAGAAGAAGCTGTCCGATCTGGATCAGGGAATCGAGAAGGACCAGACGACCAAAGAGATGCTTCTCGACCTCTACCGATCGATGCCGAAAGGCAACTACGGCTACTCCAACCACAAGGCGGACGAAATCCGCCCGAAGATCGACCGCCTGACTTCCTATCTCATCTCTACCGATCAGGAAGCCATGACGGAGTTCATCGCCCTGACAAGGAAGCTGAACGAGAAGGACGAAGAGATCCTCGGAATCTGCGCAAGGGACAAGATCGACCCAGAGCCTTATCTCCTCACGGATAAGTTCCGAAAAGACCTCTATCGGCGTTGCGGAGACAAGATTCTAGCCTATCTCCGTGAATCAAACACGCAGAACATCCATTCCATGAGAGGAGGGAACGAAGAACAGAAGAAGAGGTGGTCTGAAAAGGCGAAGAGAAGCTGGCTCTTCTCCAAGACCGCAAGGCTGAACGAGGAAGTCGGAAGCGAAAGAAGATTCGTCTTCGATGAATTCGAGCAGGCCCTGAAGAAAGCGGAGTGGAGCCGTCTCATCGAGTCCGGGGAGGTGGAAGCCGAATGAAGAAGAAAGTCAGCAAATGGCTCCTCTACGGCTTCATCGCCTTCTGGGCAAGCTACCTCAGCGCGTTCTCCATCGCCTGTGTCATCCGAAAGAGATTCGACTTCCGCTATCTGTTCGCCAAGGAGACCCTGCTGATCTTCCTTCTCCTCTTTCTTGCCTGTGGGTTGGGCGGTCTTGTCTATTACTACCGGCATTACTGGCTGCTCAACGGCAAGAACCTGATGAAAGGGAAAGCGGGGGATCTTCACTTCGAAGGGAACCTCGAATCCGCTCACTTCCAAAGCGATGCCGAGATGGAGAAGAACTACGAAACGCTCGACTGGGATGAACTTCCCGACCGGGAAATGGTAGGAACTCCCATCAAGGCCATAGAGAAGGACGGGCATCTGAAAATCACCTTCGCAAAGCCTGCCCACTCCCTCGTGATCGGCACGACCGGTTCGGGAAAGACAAGCACGTTCGTCTCTCCCTGCATCCAGATCCTGAGCCGACTGAAGAACCATCCGTCTCTCTTCATAAGCGACCCGAAAGGAGAACTCTACGCTACCCACAGCCAGTTTCTGAAAGACCAGGGCTATGAAGTCAAAGTCCTCGATCTGAGGAATCCGTATGGCTCCGTCCGATGGAACCCGCTCGAGAGGCCGTATCTGCTCTACCAGAGGGCAATCCATCTGTCCGATGAAGCTGAGGAGGATCAGGAGAAAGGATGCTATCGCTTCGACGGAAAGGAGTACTGGTCCAGGGAAGAAAGGGATTCCGCCATCCAGGTCAAGAAGCAGGAGCTCCTCGATTCGGTCTACGAAGACCTCAACGACATCTGCACCGTCCTCTGCCCGATCACGAACCGGCAGGAGCCGATGTGGGAGAGCGGAGCCAAGAACTTCATTCTCTCCATCGCACTGGCGATGCTGGAGGATTCTGCCGACCCGAGGCTCGGTATGACCAAGGAGAAATACAACTTCTATTCCCTGATGAAGGTCGCAACGACTACGGATAACGACTGTCAGGATCTCATCGAATACTTCCGCCATAGAAGCCCGCTCTCCAAAGCGGTATCGCTCTCGCGTCAGGTCATGGACACGTCGGACAAGACGAGAGGGAGCTATCTCTCCTCGGCCTTCGACAAGATCTCCATGTTCGCCGACCAGTCGCTCTGCGCCCTTACTTCCGAGAACGAGATCGAGTTCGGATCGATGGGGGAGAAGCCGATTGCGCTCTTCCTCCAGATACCGGACGAGAAGGAGACAAGGCACACATTGGCTTCCATGGTCATTCTCCAAGCTTATAAGGAGCTTGTCCATGAGGCGAACCAAAGCCCGAACCTCACCTTGGCAAGACCGGTCTACTTCCTGCTCGATGAGTTCGGAAACCTTCCGAAAATCCACAAGCTGGCGCA
>Ga0256406_1006125_pt1 | contig 12268 bp, 7 predicted proteins | sample RumenRJG_03DNA_FD_185986 | JGI IMG/M metagenome (GOLD analysis project Ga0256406, IMG submission 185986) | Bovine rumen microbial communities from Lethbridge, Alberta, Canada - RJG_03 | ecosystem: Host-associated > Mammals > Digestive system > Stomach > Rumen | place: Canada: Alberta | collected...
ATCTCCGGTGGCACCATCACGGGCAATGTGGTCGGCGGCGCGAGCCCCAAAATTGCGACGGACAACAAGATCATCCTCGCCAAAGGTGCAGCCGCAGCCAATCTGCAGAACGCCACGCTCATGGGCTTTGACGAAGCATCCACCCATAGCGGCAACACGCTGACCGTCGAAGGGGAGAAAAACATCACGGTCGGGAATGTGAAAAACTTTGACGTCTACGACTTCCAACTCGGCGACGTGGAGAACGGGGATACCATCCTTAACCTCTTGAATAATACAGACATCGGCGACGCCACCGTGAATGTGGCGAACGCAGGAAATATGTTCCCCACGGATATTACGGGCGACCGGACGCTCTACCTGATGAAGCTCGCGGATGGGAAAACGCTCACGTTCAACGGCACCGTTGACGTTGACGGCGGCTTCACACCGATCAGCAAATCCTATCAAAACGACACGAATACTGCCACCTTCACGATGTCGCGCACAGCGGGGCAATCGGGCAACAATCTCGCCATCATCGACAAAGTGGCGTACACATGCGACCTCAGCACCGAGGTGCTGACAAATGGAACGAAGCTCCTTTCCTACGCGAACGCGGGAGCTATGACGCTCACGGACGAAGATGTGACGCTGAACAACGCCGATGCCCTTGATGGCAAGCTGCTTTCCCTCAACAAAGGCGACAAGGTCTATCTGCTGGAGAACACGGCAGGCGGCGCGCTCACGTATACCGGCACGAACGGTGAGAATCAAACGCTGAACCACACCTACAAAAACAGCACGGACGCCGGAACCGCCACCGTCACGACGCATGCCAAAGTAGAGGCAAGCGGCAACGACCTCATTTTGAATGTCGATGGCGTGAAGTATGCGTTCACGCTCGCTCCCACGGCGCAGGACGACGATGTTTTCCTCACGTCTGCGAACACGAGAACAATGATCTACCAAGACGACGTGAAAGTGACTGCCAGCGGCTCGCTGAAGAAGCTCAAGGCGAAGGACAAAGTCTATTTGATCCAGAATACGGGCAGCGGCACGCTGACGGCTGACGGCACGAAGACCGTCACATTGCCCATCGTCTTCCAAAACGTCACGGGTACGGTGGAAGCTGCTGACAACAACCTCGTCCTCACGATTACAAACGCGGAATCCCTTGCGCCTGCGGATAAATCCTATAAATATATCGTCATCGTGGAAGATGCGACGAAAAACACGGGGCACGAGGTCACGGTCGGCACGGGCGAAACCGCCGACAAGAGCGCCATCGCCGCTTTGGCGAAGGACGAGACAGATGCGACGGAGCTGACCGGCAACACATTGACGGTCAATGGCACAGTGACGGGCCGCGCCGTTGGCGCGAACAGCTATGCAGGTGATGTCACGCAGAACAATGTCACGATTAACGATGGCGCGACCGTGAACGGCTTCGTCGCTGGCGGCATGACGGCGGACGGGACGGCGGATGGCAATACCGTCAACATCAACGGCGGCAAGATCACGGGCGATGTCTATGGCGGCTGCAGCGAGAAGGAAGCCAAGGACAATACCGTCGAGCTTGCTGGCGGCACAATCAAAGGGACGGTCTATGGCGGCTATGTCCCAGATGCGTCTGCCGCGACGCCTGTGAGGTCCAAGAGAAGCATGCCACGGAGAACGCTGGCTGCGACGACGGGCAGCACGAGCGGCAACACGCTGAACGTCACGAAGGCGACCACGGTCGGCAATCTTGCGAAATTCGACACGTACAACTTCTATCTCCCCGCCGAGACATCGAACGGAGCCACCATGCTCCGCCTCACGGACAATGCAGATACGGACATGACGAACAGCACCGTCAACGTCAAAGCCAGCGGTGCATTGAACCTCTACAACAACGAAAACGTCTATCTCATCAAGAAAGAGGGCGGCAGCCTGCTCACGGATGGCATGACGACGAATGTCGGCGAGGCCAACGTCCTCATCGGCGTCACGGCCGAGCTCACATGTGCCGTGGAAAACAAGGACAACAACCTCGTCCTCAACGTCACGAAAGGCCCTGAAAAACCGAGCAGCCCCAGCAGCTCTGGCGGCTCTGGCAGTTCCAGCGGTTCTGGCAGTTCCAGCGGCTCTAGCGAATCGAGCAACACCAGAAACAAGGAAAATGCGAACAGCGCAAGCAACTCCAGCAATGCAAGCAGCTCCAGCAGCTCGACGACTTCGAGCACGCCGCGCGTCACAATCAACCCCGACACGAAGTCGGCCGTCGAGACGCGCGCGGCGCAGAGCAACGTCGTCAACATGGGCAGCGACTACTTCGTCGATACGACATTGCCGCAGATTGCGGGGCTCGCGTATGGCGCGGACGGCTTCGGCGCGTTCGGCGGCTCGAGCGGCAGCGCGCACATGCGCTACAAGACGGGCTCGCATGTCGATTCGCGTGGCACGGCGTTCAACGCGGGCATCGCGAAGAAGAACACGAACAAGTCTGGCACGTTCATCTGGGGCCCGTTCTTTGAGACGGGGCACGGGAACTATGACAGCTACCTCGACAACGGCACGCACGGCAGCGGCTCGACGAGCTACACGGGCGGCGGCGTGTTCGCGCGTCAGGAATTTGCGAGCGGGTGCTACGTGGAAGGGGCCCTCCGCCTCGGCAAGACAAAAGCAGACTACTCTTCGTCCGACCTCGGCACGAGCTACAGCACAGATGCGCCGTACTTCGGCGCCCATCTCGGCGTCGGCCGGGTGCTGCCGATGTACGGCGGCTCGCTCGACATCTATGGCCGCTATCTCTACAGCCGCACGGGCAGCGGCAGCGCGCACCTTTCGACGGGCGAGACGTACGACTTCGACGCCGTCGACAGCCACCGCCTGATGCTTGGCGCACGCTACACGCGCGAAGCGAATCAGCTCAGCAAGTGGTACGCCGGCGCCGCGCTGCTCTACGAATTCGGCGGCGAAGCACGGGCCCATTTCCAAGGCTACAGCCTCGCAAGCCCGTCGAGCGCAGGCGCATCGGTCATGCTCGAAGGCGGCTGGAAATACACGTCATCGGCGAACTCCCCGTTCGAACTCGACCTCGGCGCGACGGGCTGGCTCGGCAAGCAGCAAGGACTGATGTTCCACGCGGGCATCAACTACGCATTTTGAGCAGCCTTTCCCTCAGGGAAAGGGGGACCGCGTCAGCGGTGGAAAGGGTGTCGGAGGTAGAACGCAACTCTATGTAAAAAAAATGAGTCGAACCTTCGACTCATTTTTTTCTCTGAAAAGTTTTGACGTACCTTCGACACCCTCTCAGTCGCCTGTCGGCGCCAGCTCTACCTAAAGGATAAAGCAATCACTAAGCGCTAAAGCGCTAAGTGTCTGCTTTTCCCTGAGGGAGAGCCTGCCATATAAGGAACGGGCGGCAACAGAAGGTGGATTTATTTCAGCGTCACGAGCTCATACTCGCGTGAGCCCATGCCGAGCTTTTCAGCGTGCTCAAGCGTTTCTTTCCATTTGACGTTCGGGTTCGAGTCGAGGAAGTTGTCGTGATGATGCTCCCAGTCGGGCTTTGCGAGGTTGTCGGAGAGCTGGCTGTTCGGCATCGGTTCGGCCTTGAGGCACATGTCGGCGCTGGCCTGGTCGAGCGCGACGGGGTCGAACGAGGCGAACATGCCGATGTTCGGGAGAATCGCCGCATCATTTTCGCCGTGGCAGTCGCAGTTCGGCGAGATGTCGCGCGCGATGTTGATGTGGAAGCACGGGCGGCCATCGACGACGGCCCAGGCGTACTCGGCCATCTTGCGGTCGAGCTTGTCGTTCGCATCCCACGATTCGTTGCTGATGGCGTCGAAGCCGCAGGCACCGATGCAGCGGCCGCAGCCTTTGCAGAGGTCTTCGTGGATGTGCGCCTTGCCTCCTTCGTACGTGATGGCGTTCGAGCCGCACTCTTTTGCGCACTTGCGGCAGCCTTTGCAGAGCTCTTCGTTGACGACGCACTTGCCGGACGAATGCTGCTCCATCTTGCCGGCGCGGCTGCCGCAGCCCATGCCGATGTTCTTGAGCGCGCCGCCGAAGCCCGTGGCCTCGTGGCCCTTGAAGTGCGCGAGGCTGATGAAGACGTCGGCGTCCATGATGGCGCGGCCGATTTTGGCTTCCTTGACGTATTCGCCGCCACGCACGGGCACGCAGACATCGTCCGTTCCTTTGAGGCCGTCGGCGATGATGACCTGGCAGCCTGTCGTGAGCGGGTTGAAGCCGTTGAGGTTCGCGCAGTCCATGTGCTCGAGCGCATGCTTGCGGCTGCCCGGATACAGCGTGTTGCAGTCCGTCAGGAACGGGCGGCCGCCCTGCTCCTTGCAGATGTCGGCGACGCATTTCGCATACTGCGGGCGCAGGTACGCGAGGTTGCCGAGCTCGCCGAAATGCATCTTGATCGCGACGAACTTGTTCTCCATGTCGATGTCCTTGATGCCTGCCGCGAGGCAGAGGCGGCGGAGCTTGTCCGTGATGCTCGTGCCGACGGGGCAGCGGAAATCGGTGAACCAGACTTTTGATTTGCTCATGTTGTTTCCTCCTGCAAAAAATTTCTGCGTCCAGTATACCAGCTTTTCCTCGTGTTTTCATGAAAAAACAAAAAGTGCATTGACAAGAGGCATTTTGTGCGTTATACTCCGTGTATCAACTTTACAGATGCAGGCAATGGCGCCCGGCAGGAGACAGAGGTCTCGGCCAGGCGCTTTTTCGCGCCTTGGCACTGTGCTGTTGAGACAAAGGCATATCCACGGCAAAGGTGCCGGCAGGCTTGCGGAACGCGGGAGTTTCGCGCGAGCCTGCCGGCTTTTTTGCTGGGAAGAAACTCGAAGAGGCACAAGCCCGCAATAGGGAAAGGGGAATGACGTATGAGCATGAATCCACAGGGGGCAGCCACGTTTGGCGGCCCGTCAACAAACACAGAACCAGCGCATGCAGAAAAAGAAGAGAACCTGACGCGCGTGCTGAAGCCGGTCCATCTCTGGGCTCTCGCGGTTGGTCTCGTCATCTCAGGCAATTATTTCGGATGGAGCTACGGCTTTTCTGCCGGTGGCGTCATGGGGCTCGCCATCGCGCTCGTCCCGGTCACGATCTTCTACGTGACGTTCATTCTTTCGTATTCGGAGCTCGCGACGGCCATCCCGCACGCGGGCGGCCCGTCGGCCTATGCGCGCCGCGCCATGGGCAAGTTCGGCGGCTATCTCAACGGTATCAGCTGCCTCATTGAGTTCGTCTTTGCACCGCCTGCCATCGCACTCGCAGTCGGCGGCTATGTCCACGCGCTGCTGCCGATGATCGACCCGATGGTCGCGACGGTCGCCGCGTTCTTCTTCTTCATCTTCCTGAACTATCTCGGCATGAAGACGTCGGCGACGTTCGAGCTCGCCGTTACGGTCATCGCGCTTGCGGGCCTCGTCATTTACTGGGGCCTTGCAGCACCGCATTTCGATGCGTCCCGCGTCTTTGCCGAGCCGCTTCTGCCAAATGGCTTCAGCGGCGTTATGGCGGCCGTGCCGTTCGCCATCTGGTTCTATCTCGCCATCGAGGGCGGCGCGATGAGCGCCGAGGAAATGGTGAACCCGCAGCGCGACATCCCGAAGGGCTTTTTGAGCGGCATGGCGACGCTCCTCATCATGGCGGCGTTCACGCTGTTTTTGACGGCTGGCATCGCGGATGTCAATGCCGTTGCCGAAGTTGACTTCCCGCTGCCGATGGCACTCAGTGCTGTTTATGGCGACGGCTCGCTGCCTGTTCTCCTCATGAGCGGCATCGGCCTGTTCGGCCTCATCGCTTCGCTGCATGGCATCATCGTCGGCTATTCGCGCCAGACGTACGCGATGGCGCGCACGGGCTATCTGCCGAAGTTCCTTGCGCATCTTGACAAGAAGCATCATACGCCGGTCTGGGCGCTCGTGCTTCCTGGCATCGTCTGCCTCTTTACGGCACTCACGGGCCTCACGGACGTCGTCATCACGATCGCCTGCTATGGCTCGGTCATCATGTACCTCACGAGCCTTGTCTCGCTCTTCATCCTGCGCCGCAAGGAACCGGAGCTCAAGCGCCCGTTCCGCGTCGCGTATCCGATCGTGCCGATCATCAGCGTCATCATGGCGATCTTCTGCCTCGTGAGCCTGCTGATGGCATCGAGCGATGTCCTGCCGTATGTCGCAGGCATCTATGCGGTCGCGATCGTCTACTACTTCCTGCATGGCAGCAAGCACATCCGCCCGTTCGAAGAGGAGTTCGGCGTGCTTGACGAGCTCGACAGCGCAGACGAAGGCTGATGCATCATGGCGCAGGAAATCCTCAGCGCGGGCATCGACCTCGGCACGACGACGTCGCAGGTCATCTTCAGCCGCATCGTGCTGGAAAACATCTCGTATACGGCGATTCCCGAAGTCCGCGTGCAGAAGAAGGACGTGCTCTATCGGAGCCCGATCCGCTTCACGCCGCTGACGGCGGAAGGACGCATCGACATCCCGGCCATCCGCGCGATGCTCGCAGAGGAGTATGAGGCCGCCGGCATCCGCCGCGAGGACATCGCGACGGGCGCGGTCATCATCACGGGCGAGACGGCGCGCAAGGAAAATGCCGATGAGGCGGCTGAGGGCCTCTCGTCGGCGGCTGGTGACTTCGTCGTCGCGGCAGCAGGCCCGGACCTCGAGTCCGCGCTTGCAGGCTGCGGCGCCGGGGCAGCCGATGCTTCGAAGAGCTTTCCGGAAGATGTCGTGAATTTCGACATCGGCGGCGGCACGACGAATGCCGCCGTGTTCCGCGACGGCGTGCTCGTCGATGCCTTTGCACTCGACATCGGCGGGCGGCTCGTCCGCATCGACGAGGCAGACGCTATCACATATGTCTCGCCGCGCATCGTGCCGCTCATCAAGGAGCTTGGCGCTTCCATCGCGGCCGGAGCCCGGGCAGAGGCCAGCGAGCTCAAAAAGCTCACAGATGCCTTTGCCGCGATTCTCCGCCGCATTGCCACAGGGCAGCCGCTCTCGGCAACGGAAGATGCGTTGTTCCTCGGGCATGGCACGGAGGCGCGCCGACTGCCGTGCGTCATGTTCTCGGGCGGCGTTGCGGAATGTATTTATGGAGAAAAAGAGGATGGGCCGATGGCGCTTGAGAATGTGCGCCAGTTTGGCGATATCGGCCCGCTCCTCGGCCAGTCGATTCGAAAGGCATTTTCTGAGGCACAGGGCATCCGCCTGCTGACGCCGCGCGAAAAGATCCGTGCGACAGTCATCGGCGCAGGCAGCTATTCCGTGCGTCTCAGCGGCAGCACGGTCATCGCAGACGACAGCTGCGTGCCGCTCAAGAATGTGCCGGTGCTCCGTCTGACAGAGACGGACGACCTCGGCGTCCTGCGGAAGGCCTATCAGCGCATGCGCCGCATGTATCCGATGGACGCGCCCGTGGCGATTTCGTTCGCGGGACAGCGATCTCCAGACTATGCGACGCTCAAGGCGCTTTCAGAAACGATCACATCGATGACGGAGGAGGACGAAGGTGTCCTCCTCGTCTTGGTGGAAGAGGATTTTGCAAAGGCGCTCGGCATGATGCTGCGGCAGCGGGCGAACGGCCGCAAGGTCATCTGCCTCGACCGCATCCATGCGGCCATGGGCGACTATGTTGACATCGGCCGCTCCGTCGCGGGCATCGTGCCTGTCGTCGTGAAGACACTGATTTTTAAGAGCTGACTGAAATCATAGAAGCGAAAGTGTGATACAATGAAGCTGAAGACAACGCTGTTCGGCCGCACGTATGCGTTCCGCGACGTCAAGGACGTGCTGGCCAAGGCGAATGAAGAGAAGTCCGGCGACATCCTCGCCGGCGTGGCCGCGCAGTCGACGGTCGAGCGCATCGCGGCGAAGGCCGTGCTCGCGGACATGACACTCAAGGACATCCGCGAAAATCCCGCTGTGCCCTATGAGGACGACGACGTCACGCGCGCGGATCAGGACGCGGTCGATCCCGTGGTGTTTGCGAAAATCCAGTCCATGACAGTCGGCGAGTTCCGCGAGTTCTTGCTCGGCGCGAAAGAATCCGAGATTGCCGCTATTCGCCCCGGCCTCACGGCGGAGATCGTCGCGGCGGTCGCAAAGCTCATGTCGAACATGGACCTCGTCTATGCCGCGCATAAGATGCATGTCGAGGCGACGTGCAATACGACGATTGGCAAGCCGGGCACGCTTTCGGCACGTTTGCAGCCGAACCATGCGACGGATGACATCCCGGGCGTCATGGCCTCCGTCATGGAGGGCCTCAGCTACGGCTGCGGTGATGCCGTCATCGGGCTGAATCCTGCCGTCGATACGATTGACAACGTCGCGTCCATCCTGAAAGAGTTCAAATCGTTCATGGAGCGCTGGCAGATCCCGACGCAGAACTGCGTGCTCGCGCATGTCACGACGCAGATGAAGGTGCTCGAGAAGAATCTCGCGCCCATCGACCTGATGTTCCAGAGCCTCGCGGGCTCGCAGATCGCGAGCCGCGCGTTCGGCATCAGCGTCGCGCTCATGGATGAAGCGTATGCGCTCATGAAGGAAAAGAAGAGCTCGACGGGGCCGAACTTCATGTATTTCGAGACGGGGCAGGGCTCCGAGCTTTCGGCTGACGGCAACAACGGCGCCGACCAGCTCGTCATGGAGGCGCGCTGCTATGCGTTTGCAAAGCGCTACCACCCGTTCCTCGTCAATACGGTCGTCGGCTTCATCGGGCCGGAGTATCTCTATGACGGCCAGCAGATGATCCGCGCGGGCCTCGAAGACCATTTCATGGGCAAGCTCACGGGCATCCCGATGGGCTGCGACTGCTGCTATACGAACCACATGCGCGCCGACCAGAACGACCTTGAAAACCTCGCGATGATGCTGACGATGGCCGATTGCAATTACATCATGGGCATCCCGTGCGGCGACGACGTCATGCTGATGTACCAGACGACGAGCTACCATGATGCGGCAGCGCTGCGCACGATCAGCGGCAAGCATACGATTGCGCCATTCGAGCAGCGCATGAAGGAGCTCGGCATCTTTGACGAGAACGGTCGCCTGACGGATATCGCAGGCGACCCGTCGATTTTCGCCGGGCAGGAGCAGGATTTCGGAGGTGCAGCAGTATGACGCAGGAAGGATTCGTCCGGGACGTCTCTGCCCCGGAAATCAAGGACAAGGTGCTCATCGACCATCCGAAGAGCCTCGAAATGGTGCAGCGCCTCAAGAAGACGACGAATGCGCGCCTCGGCGTCGGCCGCGCGGGCGACCGCTTCAAGACGGAGACGCTGCTGAAATTCCGCGCCGACCATGCCATCGCGCAGGACGCCGTCTGGACGCCGATTGACGAGACGCTCGTTGACGAGCTCGGCTTTTACAAGATCCAGACGCTCGTGCATGACAAAGAGGAATATGTGCGCCGTCCTGACCTCGGACGGCGATTTTCCGAGGAAACGCTTGCGACCGTCCAGCGCGACTGCATCCATCATCCCGACGTGCAGATTATGGTCGTCGACGGCCTCAGCGGCTTTGCCATCAATGCAAACCTCAAGGATATGTACGCGATCCTTCTTGACGGCTACAAGGAAAAGGGCTATACGGTCGGCACGCCGATCTTTGTGCGCTACGGCCGCGTCGCGACGATGGACCCGCTCAGCGTCGCGCTCGATGCGAAAGTCACGGTCGAGCTCATCGGCGAACGGCCGGGCCTCGCGACAGGAGAGAGCATGAGCGTCTACATGGCGTACGAGGCGACGCCGGAAAAGCCCGAGTCGCAGCGCAACGTCATCTCGAACATCTACAGGGACGGCATCCCGCCCGTCGAGGCCGGTGCGCAGGTCGTCTCGCTCACGGAGCTCTTCATGCGCGAAAAAAAGAGCGGCGTTGATCTGAAAATATGATTTGAAAATATGAGACGAAAGGATACGTTATTTTTATGGAAGAAACAACGGGGAAGGGAAATGAACCCGTGCAAGAAATCAAAAATGAAATCGATGAAGCCGAGCGCCTGACGGCCGGCATGGCCGTGCCGAAAGGCAGTCTCGGCGTGCTCGAACGGCAGGTCAAGAAGCTCATCCGTGCCTGGGGCAGACCGCGCTGGGAATGGAAGCCCTGCCATTATGTCTTTGCGGCCGATAACGGCATCACGGCAGAGGGCGTCGTGCATTACCCGCAGGACATCACATATTTGCAGGCGTGCAACATGGTGAAAGGCATTTCGACGATCAACTGCTTCTGCCAGGTGAACGACGTGCCGTGCACTGTTGTCGATGTCGGCATCAATCGAGAAGAGAGCGCGGGCATCAACTGCAAGGTGCGGCGCGGTACGCGCGACTTTCTCGTCGAGCCTGCCATGACGCCGGAGGAATTCCAGGCCGCTTTTGATGCGGGCGCGGCGCGTGTTCGCGAGGCACAGGAACGCGGCTGCACGATTCTCTCGTTCGGCGAGATGGGCATCGGCAACACGACGACGTCGTCGGCCGTGCTCCATGCGCTGACGGGCGCACCGCTCGAAAAGATTGTCGGCTATGGCGCGAATCCCGAACACCCTGAGGTCATCGGCCGCAAGCGCGAAGTCATCGCGCAGGCCATGAAGATGTACGAGGGTGAAATGAAGACGCCGCAGGCCATCATCCAGCATGTCGGCGGCTTCGACATCGCGGCGCTCTGCGGCGCGATGGTCGCCTGTGCGGAGTGCCACATGCCGTTCGTGCTCGATGGCTTCATCACGTCTGTCGCATTTGCCTGCGCCGCACGCATCAACAAAAATGTGCCGGCGATGGCGATTGCCTCGCATCTCTCGAAAGAGCCCGGCATGACGTATGCGCTGGCCGTTGGCGGCATCACGCCGGACGATGTTCCGATTCATGCGGCGCTGGCGCTCGGCGAGGGCACGGGCGCGATTCTCGAGCTCATGATTCTCAAGACCATGCTCTATACTGTCCAGCACGTCGAGCAGATGGCGAACCTCGAAGCTGAAGCGGAAAAGTCGGGGAGCAGTCCGTCATGAATCTCTTTCTCGTGCGCCATGGCGAATCCCTTGGCAATGTGCGCGGCGGATACTGGGGACGCACCGACGTCCCGCTCACAGAGCGCGGCGAGCAGCAGGCGGCAGAGGCCGCGCGGCAGCTCGCCGCTTTTTTGACGCCTCTTCCGACAGCAACGCCATCAGGGCAGGGGAAATCCCGAAAGCCGCTCGTGCTTTACGCCAGCCCGCTGCAGCGAGCCGTGCGGACAGCGGAAATCATTGCGGAGCATCTGCGGATGGCTTTATCTTTATCAGACGCGGATGGGGACATCCGCATCGAAATCATGTCCGAGCTTTCGGAGATCGACTTCGGCGACTGGGAGCAACTGCATTATGAAGAGATTGCGGAGCGCTTTCCCGAAGCCTGTCAGGCATGGCAGGAGGACTGGGCGCATTTCACCTATCCGCATGGCGAAGGATTTCAGGAGTTCCTCGCGCGCGTCCAGCGCGGCTGGCAGCGCATCTGTGCGGAGCGTCTGGAGGCAGGTATGGCGGACGGCAGCTGCATCCTCGTCGCGCATGGAGGCACGCTCAAGGCGTTGCGCCTCATCGCGGAACATCGGCCCACAGAGGATTTCTGGCGCATCAGCCTGCCAGTCGGCGGCGTGCAGATGGTGCATATCAGCGATGTTCTTCCACTCTAAAAAGTCCACAGAGAAAAGACTTTGGATAAAAATATACTTTGTTTTAGATACAAGACTCAGTACGTCCACTCTGCAAGAACAAAATTGCTGAAAATAACTTGAAAAACAGGGACTGGTAGTGTATACTAGTCCCTGTTATAGTTACAAAGGTATTTTCAAGGAAGAATCCAAAGGAAAGTTAGGAGTGTTCCCCATGCTGAAGAAAATCGGTCAGAAATATCAGGAGACCGCGCTGATCAAGCTGATCGCCGTCGGCCTCGTGCTCGGCATCCTGCTCGCGGTCTGTGCGCCGCAGGCCGTGCCGGCCGTCGCGATTCTCGGCGACTTGTTCGTCAAGGCTTTGAAAGGCGTCGCGCCGATTCTCGTCTTCGTGCTCGTCATGAACGCGATGGCGCAGAAGAACGCCGACGCGAGCGCGTCGATGAAGCCGATCGTGAAGCTCTACATCTTCGCGACGTTCTTCGCCTCGCTCGTCGCTGTCGCGTACTCGTTCGCGTTCCCGACGACGCTGTCGCTGGCCGTCCCGCCCGATGCGAAAGTCGCGCCGCCGTCCGGCATCATCGAAGTCCTGCACAACCTGATCCTCTCTGTCGTCGACAACCCGA
>Ga0256406_1006126_pt1 | contig 12266 bp, 15 predicted proteins | sample RumenRJG_03DNA_FD_185986 | JGI IMG/M metagenome (GOLD analysis project Ga0256406, IMG submission 185986) | Bovine rumen microbial communities from Lethbridge, Alberta, Canada - RJG_03 | ecosystem: Host-associated > Mammals > Digestive system > Stomach > Rumen | place: Canada: Alberta | collected...
CTGTATAACCCAATTATAACGCATTTCCCCCTTCTCCCTCCCCCCGGTCGAAGGGGGATCCCGCTTAAATCCTGAGGGAGTCGATTGATTGAAGCTGCTTTGTTGCAATCTCTCTGTCAAGTAACAAAATCGTAAAGATTTGCCCGCCTAAGGCCCTCGTTTCGACGAAACGGGGGCTTTTGCTTTATAATCAATTGCCTTTTCTTTTCGTGCCAACCCCCTAGAATAGGTGGCACCCTTGGAAACGGGGAGGACCATGTATGAAAAAAGCAAAGAAAACCTTAACCATATTCTCCATCTCCCTTTTGACAGGGATCGCTTTGACGTCTTGCAACATCTATAGCATCGTCCATGTCGGGGAGCGGAAAAGCTCTTCGGTTTCTCTGAGCAAAGCCGATTCCAAAGCCTCGTCGAGCGATGGTGCCAACAAAGGTTCTTACTATTTGGCCAACGACTCCGCCTATCTTTATGGCGACGTGGAACGCAGCATTGACCTTGCCACGGTGCCGAGCACGGGCGACGTCCACCTTTTGGCCATCCCCGTCGAGATCAGCGGCTATTCCTTCTCCGCGAACTTCCGCACCGACTTGGACCACGTGTTAAATGGCCAAGGCAAGACGGACACCGGCTATTGGGAGTCTCTCGCTTCTTTCTACGAAGAGAGCTCTTACGGCAACCTGCATTTGAGCTTTGACATTGCCGACACCTACGACTGCGGTTACACCGCCAGCGAACTGGTCGACTACGACACGAAAAACGGCACCCCCGCCGCCTCGGAGAAGGTGCTCAATGAAGCGGTGGAGAACATCGCAAGCGTCAAAGGCGCGGATTATTTAAAGCAATTCGACAACGACGGCGATGGTTGGCTCGATGGGATCATCTTGATTTACTCCTGCCCCAATTACCTCGCCAACAACAACAACAAGATTTATCAGATCGATAAGAACGGCACCTTCTGGGCCTATACCTATTGGGCGAGAAATGACCCCAACACCGCCCGCCCGACCGCGAATACCTATTTCTGGTGCTCTTACGACTTCCTTTACGAAGCGGTGCATAGCCCGAAGGTAGACTCCCATACCCTCATCCACGAATTCGGCCACATGATGGGCCTCGACGACTATTACGGCATGTACGATGCCAGAGGCAACCAAGTCAGCGGATACAACCCCGCGGGCAGCAGCATCATGGAGGACGAGAACATCTGCGACCATGACGCCTTCTCCAAATATGCCCTTGGTTGGCTGAAGCCTTACGTAATCACCGGCGATTCCACGATCACGATCACCCCGAGCCAAGACGGCGGCGAGGGAAGCGCCATCCTCATCCCCTCGGCCAGCTACAACGACACCCCCTTCGGCGAGTATCTCCTTTTGGAGTTATACACCCCGACGGGATTGAACTACCTTGACTCCCACGTCAAGTATTCCAGCCGTCCTTTGGGGGTTGACGTCTCTGGCATCCGCATGTGGCACGTCGATTCCCGTTTGGCGGATATTCTCATTGATTCCAAAGGCAACGTCTCCCGTTATTCCTATTTCACGGGAGATGAGCTTGAGGACAATCATTATTACCGCGTCGCGGCGACCAACTCGCAGAAGAATGCGGGCTTCGCCTCGAATTCGGCCTTCGATTTGCTCTCTTTGGTGGACGCCTCAGGCGTGAAGGATTTCCGTAACGGCGACTACGCCGGTCGGACGACCCTCTTCCAAAGCGGCAACGAGTTCAACCCCGCGGCCTATAAGAAGTATTTCACCAACAAGACGGCGGCCTGGAACGATGGAACCGCCCTCGACTTCACGATTTCCTTCGACAAAGTGAGCGAGGAATCCGCGACCGTCACCATCGAATTCACGGCCTGAGGATATTGCTACTTCGATGAAGAGAAAGGGTGCCGATCCATTACTGCTTGAAAACCGTAAGGCGCACTTTCTCTATTTCCTAAGCGACTTCATGACGGCCGGCCTCGTCCTCACGGGCACCGAGGTGAAGTCTTTGCGGGCCCATAACGCCTCTTTGGCGGACACCTACGTCGTCGTCCGAAAGGGCGAGGTCTATGTCGTCAACATGCACATCGCCCCTTACAAAGAGGGCACGATTTATAACGTCGACCACTTAAGGGACCGCAAGCTCCTCCTCACGAAGCAGGAAATCCGCCGGTTAAGCTCGCGCCTTGCCTCTTCGGGCACCACCTGCGTCCCCACCAAGGTGTTTTTGAAGCACGGCTACGTCAAGATGGAGATCGCCATCGCGGTAGGCAAGAAGCAATACGACAAGCGGGCCAGCATCAAGGAGCGCGATTTGAAGAAGCGCTTAAACGAGGCCAACCGCGCCGGGGTGAAGGCCACGGGGGAGTGAAATGGATTCCCGCCGCTACACCTCGGTGAGGAAGATGGCCATCGCCGCGATGTTCATGGCCTTGGCCACCCTCCTCACCGCCTTTGCCAAGATGATCAAAATCCCGGGCATCACCTTCGTCACCTTTTCTTTTGGCCCGGCCATCATCATGTTCATCAGCCTTTCGCTAGGCCCCCTTTACGGCGCCTTAGTCGGCGTGGGGAGCGACGCCTTGGCCGCAGTTTTGTTCTCGCGCGGCATCTATAACCCGATTTACACCGTCATCGCCGGGCTTTGGGGGGTGCTCCCCTGGGCTTTTTCCCTCCTAAGCAAGAAGTTTCTTCGACGCTCCCTGAGGGCGCCTTGGCCGACCTACGTCCTCCAGCTTTTGATTTTGGGGCTGACCGTATACGCTTTTTACGGGACGAGCATCTTCGATAAGGGCTTTGCCAAGGCCGGCCCCTTTTTGAAGCCGACGATTTTGGGCTGCCTGGCTGGGTTGGATCTCCTCGCCGGGGTTGGCCTATACTTCATGAACCGCCACTTCCAGAAGAATGAGGAGGAGGTGGGGGACATCCCTTCGCCAAGCGAGGTCTCCTTCCTCTCTTGCTTATTAGAGACGTTACTCAGTTCCTTCGGCGAAGCGGGGGCCCTCTATTTCTATTTCCACGTCTTAGTCGATTCCAAGACGTTCTCGGGCGTATCCTATGGTTACTTCTTCTTGGCGCTACTACTCATGAGCACGGTGAACATCGTCTTGGACAGCTTCCTCGTGAGTTGGCTCCTGCTGTTTGCGAAGAAGTATGGGGGCAACCGTGGCTCATCCTTGGAGAATTAACGTGAAAAGAAAGAACAAGAACCAACCCGAATACGACGAAGAGGGAAACCTCGTCCGTCCCACGAAGGATCTTCACGTCGACGAATCGCAGCTAAGCGAGGAAGAGAAAGAGGAAATGAAGACGCGCGTCCCCGTTTCCTGGATCGTCTTCATCTCGGTGATCATCGCCTTGATCATCGCCTGCATCATCGTCATTTGCATCCTTTCATGACCTTTTGCGCGCTTGCGCGTATGCTATAAGCACGAAATGAGGGAGGGAAAAGATGGAATCGCCTAGGAAAGACAACTTAAAGTGGGACGAATACTTCATGGGGATCGCCCTTTTATCGGCCAAGCGCAGCAAGGATCCCTCCACCCAAGTCGGCGCCTGCATCGTCGATGGGGACCACAAGGTCGTCTCGATTGGCTATAACGGGATGCCCACCGGCATCGATGAGTCCAAAATCCCTTGGGGGCATGGCGAGGGATTGGACAGCAAGTACCTTTACGTCTGCCACGCCGAATTCAACGCGATCCTCAACACGCGTAATGGCTTAACCCTAAAGGGGTGCACCCTCTATGTGACGTTATTCCCCTGCAACGAATGCGCGAAGGCCATCATTCAGGCGGGCATCAAAGAGGTCGTCTATGCCGACGATAAGTACCACGACCACCTCGAAGAGCAAGCCTCCCGCCGGCTCTTTGACATGGCGGGGGTTTCCTACCGCCATTACGAAGGGCGGAGCATCGAAATCAACGTGCGATGAGTCTGCTCGAGGTCGAACATCTTTCTTTCTCTTACGAAGAGGGGAAAAACGTCCTCTCCGACGTTTCTTTCTCCGTGAATGAAGGAAGCTACGTGGCCATCATCGGCCATAACGGCTCGGGCAAATCGACGTTAGCCAAGATCTTGATGGGCTTACTCACCGATTATGAGGGCAAGATCGCCCTCTTTGGCCAAGCGGTGGACAAGAAGAACGTCAAAAGCCTCCGTTCGCGCATGGGCATCGTCTTCCAAAACCCCGACAACCAATTCGTCGGCTCGACGGTGGAGGATGACATCGCCTTCGGCCTGGAGAATCGGAGGATCCCCCACGAAGAGATGCAGCCCATCATCGAGAAATACGCCGAAAAGGTGGGCATGAGCGGCTACCTTCAGCACGAACCCACCTCCCTTTCCGGCGGGCAAAAGCAACGCGTCGCGATCGCCGGCGTCCTCGCGATGAAGCCCGACCTCGTCATCTTCGATGAGGCGACGGCGATGCTTGATCCCCAGGGGAAGAAGGAAATCGCCTCCTTAATCGGCGAGATGCGGAAGGACAACCCCAAGCTCAGCATCCTCTCCATCACCCACGACGTCGAAGAGGCTTCTCAAGCGGATGAGGTGCTCGTCCTCGACGCGGGGAAGATGATCCTTCAAGGAACCCCGCGCGAAGTCTTCTCCCACCAAGAAGAGCTGGAAAAGGCCCAACTGGGCATCCCCTTTTTCCCGTCTTTGATGGCTGCCTTGAAGAAAGAAGGGGTGGACGTACCCCCTGAAATCCAAGATTTGGATGCGTTGGAGGCTTATTTATGCCGATAAAGTTCTCCAACGTCTTCTACACCTACTCCCCAAAATCCCCCTTGGCCAGCAAGGCCTTAAACGGGGTGAGCTTTACGGTGGACGATGGCTCCTTCACCGCCTTGGTGGGCCGCACCGGCTCGGGCAAGAGCACGATCGTCCAGCAGATCAACGGCCTCTTAACCCCGATGGAGGGCGATGTGGAGGTAAACGGCATCCACAACACCCCCGATAAGAAAAAGAAGAGCAAGAAGAAGGAGCTCCGCCTCCTAAAGAAAAAGGTGGGGCTGGTGTTCCAATTTCCCGAGTACCAGCTTTTCGAGGACACCGTCCTTAAAGACGTCTGCTTCGCCCCCAAAAACTTTGGGGCCAGCCAAGCGGAGGCCGAGGAGGCCGCCAAAGAGGCACTATCCCAAGTGGGGTTAGGCGAAGAGTTTTACGAACGTTCCCCCTTCGAGCTTTCCGGCGGCGAGAAGCGCAGGGCCGCGATCGCCGGCATCCTCGCCTTCCACCCCGACATCTTGGTCGTGGATGAGCCCACCGCGGGATTAGACCCCGCCGGGGCGAAGCAGATGATGGACCTCTTCCAAAAGATACACGAAGGGGGCACCACCGTGCTTTTGGTCACCCACGACATGAGCCTCGTCTTGGCCTATGCCGAGAAGGTGATCGTCGTCGAAGAGGGCAAAATCGCCAAAATCACCGACCCCGTCTCCCTCTTTGAGGAGGACATCGAGCAATATTCCTTGGAGGCCCCGTTGCTCTTCCGCTTCTTACGGAAGCTTCGCGCCGATGGGGCCCCGATCGATCCCCACGCCGTGATGGACGTCTCTAGCTTGGCCAAGGCCATTGCGAATTGGAAGAAAGGGGAGCCCCATGCGTAGCTTTACCTTGGGCAAATACATCCCCTATGACACCTGGATCCACCGCATGGACCCGCGCGTGAAGCTTTTGGGCACGATATTGCTCATGGTCTGCGTCTTCTTGGGCTATGGCTCGTGGGCGATGAGCTTCGCCATGCAAGCCGCCATCTTATTGATTTCCGTCGTCCTGATGGTTTTCTCCCACATCTCGATCCGCAGCCTCCTCCATAGCCTCCGTGCCTTATGGCTCACCATCATCTTGCTTTTGCTCATCTACTGCCTCACCCCCTATCCCCAACCCGTCTTCGGCATCGCCTGGCAGGTGAAGAGCTGGGGGTGGACGGTTTATTGGGATTCCTTCGCCCAGGCGGCGAAGATCTTGCTCCGCCTCATCATGATGATCGCCCTGACCATGGTGCTCACGGCGACGACGAAGCCTTTGGACCTGACCTACGCCTTGGAATGGTACATGACCCCGTTGAAGGTCGTGCGCTTCCCCGCCCACGAAATCGCGATGACCGTCTCCATCGCTCTCCGCTTCATCCCGACCTTGCTCGATGATGCGATGCGCATCATGAAGTCGCAGCAAAGCCGCGGGGTGGATTTCGCCCATGGCCGCTTCTTGAGCAAAGTCACCGGCATCACCTCCCTCATCATCCCTTTGTTCGTCTCGGCCTTCGTGCGGAGCGACCAGTTGGCTGACGCCATGGAATGCCGCGGCTATGATCCAAAGGAGAAGAGGACCCGTTACCGCGTTCTTCGCCCCCACTGGTTCGACTGGGTCGCCTTGGTGCTTTTATGCGGCATCGTCGGCGTCTACATTTGGTGGGCCAACGACCCGAACTGGGTGGCCATCTTGAAGTTCCCCGCGGAGATGGTGGGGTTACTTTCCCTATGAACTACCTCCTCACCTTCGCTTATCAAGGCCAGGCGTTTTATGGCTTTGAGCGGCAAAAGGGGAAGAGGACCGTCCAAGGCGAATTAGAGCGCGCCCTCACCGCCTTGATGGGGGAGGAAATCCATATCCATGGGGCCGGCAGGACCGACGCTGGGGTGCACGCCTTAGCTCAACGGGCCAACTTCCACGCGGAGAGAAGCGTGGAGAAAGCCTCTTTTCTTTATGCCCTGAACCGCTTGCTCCCTCCCGATATTTTTGTGAAGGAGGTGGAAGAGGTGCCCGAAGCCTTCGACGCCAGGCATAACGCCAAAAAGAAGCGGTATATCTACCGTTTCCGTTATGGGGAGCGAGACCCCTTCCAAAATGGGCTCGTTGGCCAATACACCTACCCCCATTTCGATGAGGATGCCTTCCGCGATGCCCTTTCTTGCTTCCAGGGGACGCATAACTTCCAAAATTTCACTTCCAAGGCCGAAGATCCCCATGGCTTCCTCCGCACGATCGACGAGGTGGAGGTGAGGATCGACCAAGAGAAGAAAGAGGGGACGGTTTCCTTTTTGGGCAATGGCTTCATGACCTACATGGTCCGCCTCATGATGGGGGCCGCCCTCCGCGCGGCCGCCGGAAAGTGGGGCAAAGAAGACATACAGGATAGGCTAAACGAAGAGAAGCGCCACATCTTCTCCCTCAAGGCACCCGCGGGAGGCTTATATCTGGCGGAGGTGTTCTATGAGTGAGCAACGGGTGAAGAAAAACTACCATTCCCATACCTGGCGTTGCGGCCACGCGCGGGGAAATGACGCCGAGTTCCTCAAGGCCGGCTATGAGTTTGGCCTATCGGTGTACGGGGTATCCGACCACGTCATCTTGCCCGAGGGCTATTCCCAGCCCGGCATGCGCGGGGATCATTCCCTTTTCGATGGCTATCTCTCTTCGATCCGTTCCCTCCAAAAGGAATACGAAGGCCGCATGGAAGTGCTTTTGGGCTTCGAATGCGAGTATTTTGATGGCCGCTTCAACGATTACTACCGCGATTTGCTCCAAAAAGAGGGGATGGATTACCTCATCCTGGGGGAGCACTGCCGCGTGGAGAATCATCGTTTCATCCCCTATGTCTCGTTGGAGAGGGAAGCCGCCATCGAGGAGTACACGGATAACGTCGTCGCCGCGATGGAATCGGGCCTCTTCCTTTACGTCGCCCATCCCGATTTCTATATGCTTTTCGGCGATGGAACGTGGGACGAGGTTTCCGTGAAGGCGGCGCGCCGCATTTGCCAAAAGGCAGAAGAGACGAACACCCCTCTCGAACTCAACATGGGCCCTTCGCGCCGAATGAAGAGGGGGCCGGGGCTTGAGGAGGAGCTTCCTTACCCCTATTCCAAGTTTTGGGAGATTGCCTCGCATTACCAAATCCGTGCAATTCTAGGGATAGATGCCCATTTTCCGGAGGATTACCTCCTCTCGGATTACCCTGCTTTTTATCATTTCGCCAAGAGAATGGGCCTCACCCTCATCGACGATCCCTTCCCCAAGAAGTGAACGTTTGCCTTAAATTCGGCGTTCTTAGCCTTATTTCGCGGTGCTAGAATAAGCGCGCTTAACAGCAGGAGATTTTTTATGGGAAGACACTTTGAAGTCAGGGCTGCCGCGATGGCAGCCACCGCAAAGGCCAAATCCGCGGCCAACATGCGGGCCAGCAAAGAGATTTACGCGGCCGCCAAAAGCGGCATCCCCGATCCCGAATCCAACCTCGCTTTGAGGAACGCCATCGAGAAATACCGCAAAACCGTCTCTAAGGACGTCATCGAACGCGCCATCGAGAAGGCCAAAGGAGGAGACGCCACGGCTTACATTCAGGGCCGTTACGAATTCTTCGGACCGGGCGGAAGCTACCTCATCATCGACACGCTGACCGACAACGTGAACCGCGCCCTCGTCAGCGTCCGCACCATCGTGACCCGCAAAGGCGGCCACATGGGCACCGTTTCCTACAACTTCCAGTACATGGGCATCATCGATTTCAAGGGGACGGATCCCGACTCCGTCACCGATAACCTCATCATGGGCGACGTCGACGTCCAAAACGTCACCTGCGAAGACGGCGAAATCGAAGTCCAGGTCACTCCTTCCGACCTCGACAAGGCGAAGAAGGTCCTCCAAGATAGCGGCGTCACCGATTTCGACACCTGCGAGAACACCATGCTCCCCAACGAGTACATCACGTTGGAGGGCGATGACTTACAGCACTTCAAGGATCTGCTCGCCGAGCTCGACGAATGCGAAGACGTCCAGGCCGTCTACCACAACGTCGAAAACGCCTAAGGAAGGAAAAACAAAAGGGGCTGTTCGAAAACCTAAATAGGTAATCGACGGTCCCTTTTTATTGTGCCTTTCTATAGTGATTTTCCAACATTGCTTGGTTGATTCTGCTCCCTTTTTGGCTAATCGCTTCTGATTCGGCTGTTTGAATAGCTCTGGCTCAAGGTTATCCGGCGCTTTCCAAAACGAATTGAGCTTGCCCGTTTCAAAATAGCGGAATAGCTTGGCTATGTTCAGCCCCAATGAATTGAGCATTATCTCGGTCGATACCTTTTCAATCCCCCTTCGCCTCGTTCTGGTGTATCCGTAATCCTGCTTGGTGATCCCGAAAACGCCTTCGACCTGTATCGAGCGGTTCACCCTTATCTCGATGCCTTTCGGGGAGCATAGGTTTTCTTGGGCCCTGCGCTTGTATATTTCGAGCTCCTTGACCACCTCGAATATTTTGAAGTCTTCGTCTTGGAGCCTCGTGTATTTCTTGCAAAACGGCATCCATGGGCACGAATTGCAGCCGTCGATGCGATAGAAAACGGCCTCTTTCTTCCTTGGATGGCGCCTTTCCAATTTGATTTCGCGGCCGACGAAGACGTTCAGGCATTCAATCGTGCCGTCGTCGTTCAGGCGGTAGCAGTCCGGGTTCCTCGCCGATTTGTTACCCTCCCAGGACTGGTGCTTGACGTAGCTTTCGATGTTCCTCTCGTCGAGATGGCGGTAATTGTCCAAAGAGCCGTATCCCGCATCGGCGCATATCCTTTTGGGGAAGCAGCCGTACAATCTCGCGAACCTGTCGATGACGTCCGTGAAAGCGTTGATGTCGTCCCTTTCCTGGGAGACGTGATAGGAGAACACGTATCCCATTATCACGAGGAGCTGGACGTTGTAGGCGGCGTGCATGTTACTGCCCAGCCCGGAATAATAATCGGCCTTGAGGGCCATCGCGGTGGCGTCGCGGTCCGTTTTGCAATACGATTCGCTTCTCGGCCCGCACGTCTCCTCCTTCTCCTCGCATTCCATCACCTTGCCCAGCAACGCGGACAGGGTTCTGTCGAGCTTGCGGACCGTGAGGGACTCGAACCCGCGACCCGATATAAGAACACCTTTCCACATAAAATATACATATCAAACATTCGAATATGTACACCGTTAGTTTTGCTGCTTCCCAAATTTGCTTCTTGTTTTTGTAGAATTCTGTTTTTTTGGACTAGCTAGATCATTATTTGTAATTTCTCCCAATTAAAAAATAATAGAACTATTTACAAAACGGTTGCTCGTTTCTTCCGACCGTATCGGTCTTTCACGCGGAAAGTGGCCATGGTCTGGAAGCAATACGATTCCAAAAGGGCTATTCTTTCCTCGATTTTGCCCTCCCTGACGGAGGATTTGAAGGCGACCCACGCGGCATAAAGGCCGAGGTATTCGGTCCTGATGCCCACATGGCACCTGAGGAAATGCTTCAGCTCGGCGATGAGGGAATCGGCGGGCTGAAGCTTGGGATGGGCGTCCCTCGTGGTCGATTTGCATGCCTCGTCGGGCGATTCCAGGAAGCGGATCGGGCGGTCGTGGCTGAAGATGCCGTCGTGGACTACGAGGGTGCCCTTGGATATGTGCCCGCCGTAGGCTTTGGCGCACCTCGCCGACGTGATGTGGCCCCTTCCCGCCTCGATGGCGATCCTGTTCCCGTCGGCGTCGACGGCGCAGGCTATGGCGGCCCGGTTCCTGGAAACGCCCCTGGGCTTCCTGCCGGAAGGGAGCCTGCAGGCGATGCCCTCGTTGACGGGGACCGACGCCTCATCGATCCAGCATTTCCCCGACAGCATCGTGGATTTCTGCACCTCGAACGCCGCCGCGAAGGCCTTCGTCCGCCACACGTGGGCCGTCCGGGACGATATGCCCACGGAATCGATGATCGCCTCGGGCTTGGCGTCGTTGAGCATCAGGTTGGCCATCGCCCTGAATTTGCCCCGGGGCAGCTTCGTCGACGACGTCACCGTCGGGGTCGACGGCCTGAAGGACCTGCGGCAGGATTTGCATAGGCGCCTGCCCTCGCCTCTTTTGACGGTGTCCACCGAACCGCAGAACGGGCACTCGCTTCCACGCATAAAGAAAACCTCTCAGGTAAGAGGATCCGGGTGGCATGGCCCAAGAGGTTATCGCCAAACAATCTCCATCCATGCCACGCGGATCCCGGATTGTTTGGCGAGGTTATTTTAGCACGGCGGGGAAACGGACTCGACTGCATCACCCGTTTTGTAAATAGTTCTAAAAAATAAAAGAGCCTCAGATCTCTCCGAGGCTATTGCCCTATGTGATGGGCCAAGCGACTCAGTATCTGAACCGCGGCATTTTGGCGAGTCGCCACCTATTCAGCCCATCGATAAGAGTAGAACGCGTCATCGTTTTCCACTTCCTTGATGTAAATAGTGATACTCAGAACGGTCCCATCATCTAAATCGTCTTCCAGCCAATATCCGTTTTCCGATTGGAATTCCTCATTCCATTCATCGAATTTTAGTGTTGGATCTATCTTTTGCGCTTCCAAAAGGGGCATTCCAATTCTAACGCCGTTAGGGAGTTGGCCCGAAAACCCCTTCTCAAGGTATATCTCCCAAAGCCTTTCTTTTGCGAAAATCAAAGTAATTGATCCCTTTACATGAAGAAGGGTCCATGGAACATCTGGAACACACCCTTTGTTTGACTGGATTTCTTCTGTGTATGGAATCTTGTTGGATTTTAAAAAGGACTTGACGTCTTCCATCTTGGAAAGAAGCTTGAACGAATCCGTTCCAACATATGGGATGATGCTTTCTTTCGTGATCATTGCTTTTTCCTCCTAAATAATAAATGTGCGGTTTCTTTGCCGTCCGTTTTATATTTGTCTGGATCCGATCCAATAATTTTAATCTTACCGTAATCAGACGTACTTATTTTTACATACGGAACCGAGCCGTGTCTTTTGCTTCCCGGCGACACTTGAATTTGTATGATATTTCTATCTTTGCTTGGATTTAATGTCACGATGAATTTGGCCTTAGACCCCGGGTGAGTAGAAGCTCGCCTTGTGGTTTCGTAACCTCTTTTGTTCAGTTCATGCTCCAATCTTGCCACTGATTTTCCCAAAAAGAACTCACGCCTATCTGCGATGCCTCTAAGTGTGACATGCCCAGTTTTGGTGAAGATGGGATCCTTTTTCTTGCGAATTTGCTTTGTATTACCCTTTTGCCATTTAGGATAAGAAAAGATGGGGCTTTTACCTTTCATCGGTTTTCGCCTCCGAAAGTTTCCTTTCTTTATCCTTCTTGTTCTCCTTCATCGTGTAGGAGTCGTATTGGTAGATCGGAATGTCCTGTCATTATGGCGAAACTTGTTTCTACCCCTTTTTGGGGTTTATGACGAACTTTCTCCAGGGGTGATTCGGGCCAGGCACGAACGGCGGCCTGCCGGCTTTCTTCGGCTTCGGCTCCGCTTGCCTTC
>Ga0256406_1006128_pt1 | contig 12263 bp, 16 predicted proteins | sample RumenRJG_03DNA_FD_185986 | JGI IMG/M metagenome (GOLD analysis project Ga0256406, IMG submission 185986) | Bovine rumen microbial communities from Lethbridge, Alberta, Canada - RJG_03 | ecosystem: Host-associated > Mammals > Digestive system > Stomach > Rumen | place: Canada: Alberta | collected...
CCAGAAGGCACTTTCAGAACGAAATCAGGCTGCCTGAAGATTTTTTTCGCGCCGGAATATAGAGTTTTCAAGGTTCAACACGTCATTTTGACGTGGGAAGTTTTAGTCATAATGTTAAAGTATTGCCGATGATGATATACTACTGCAAACGGATGGAAATAAAATGTACATGAATATGCATTCTATTTGCATGTTATGGTGTGTTTTTGGCAAAAATGCATATATAATTTCAACTCACCTTGGTGCATATACCGTAAAGACAGGAACCTCGATCTCATGATACACTGTAAATAACTCGACACGTCCATACGCAATCACAGGAGGTGGTCCGCATGAATGATCCCGTTACCCGCGACGCTCAGCTCGCTTCATTAAAGGCTCTCATTGAGAATATCGATAATACAATCTCCTTCGAAAAGACTCTACATAAAACTGCGCCGAAGCGAAAGACTTCACCGCTCCGGTATATCTTTACCATTGCCTTCGTGATAACCGTCCTGCTGACAGCATTGTCCTTTGTGCGGTATCTGAGAACCGGCACCTTTGGAACCGACGACTATATTAAGTCCACGATCATAACAACATTCGCGGATTTCTTCGTGCTGATCGCCTACGACATCCATCAAACGATGCTGAACAATCAGAACACGGTCGATGTCTTCCAATGGGCAGAGCAACACCAAAAGGATCTGCAGGAAGCCGGCTTCATGGAACAGCGGTCCAAGGATCTGCTGCAGGAGCTTGGACTCACCGGCACAGAATCACCGAAAGCACTCAAGAAAGCCTACCAGATGATGCTACACGATCCCGGCGTGAGCCTGAAGGAGGCATTGGAACATTTCGGAATTAAAGGAATATAAAGAAGCAGAGTCAACAACCTATGAATAGCCGACTTCTTTGTTATGTTCTCTAATCAATTATATGCCTCCGAGGAACTGATCAATTTATCATGACTTTTATAAGGTCTTCCGCCATTCTCGACATTTTACGCACCTCCTAAAAATGGGTAAAAGAAAAGCACCGATCATTTCTATGACCGATGCTTACATTGTTAATACAATAATATTCCGCAATTACCACTTCACGGTGTTTCCCACTGGCAGTGTAAATGGTGTTCCATCCAAGTCTTTGTAAGGGCTATGTCCAGCTATTACAGCTACATATGGGACGCCATCATAGATTCTGATAGCAATCCTCGGATGAACAACTTCTATGCCTGGGTGGTTTAATACCTTTGATTTAAAATGAATGCTTTGTATCTGTTCATAAAAATTTTTCCTTACTTCCTCGTTTTTGAAGGCTCTATAGAATTTTCCATCATTATCATCCCAGCCGGGGCCGTGTCCCGTTGTGTAATAGTACATGGCATATGTATTATCTTGTACAAAGTCTCCTTCAAGCACTGCAATAGAAATAGCCTCATATGCGTTATAGAGGTTTGTCCAATCTACAGCCTCTCTCGCCTTCTCTACCTGCCTATTAAAGATCGGGATGCTGATAGCCACAAGTACTCCGATTATTGCTACGACGATGAGAAGCTCCGCTAGCGTGAACCCCCCCTCTTCGAAAATTTTTCCATATTCATTCTCCTCTGCCAAAACTTACTATCTTTTATTCTAGCACAAATAATTAGTACCAACGCATATATTTGCAAAACATTTCCGATTTATAAGGCCTTTCAAATGTTTATTTCGGATATAGTAAAAGCCCCTCGGAATCAATAATCCGAAGAGCTTCACATAGATTTGAAATATTCAATTTTTTTAATCTGCTATTACTGCACTGTGTTTAGAAGAGCTTCTTCATCACATACGTTTCCATCACGGAATCCACTGCCGTCTCCGGTACATGAAGGAGACTGGCGATTCTCTCCGATGTCTCGCCTCTCCGGATCAACTGAAGGATCATGTTCGTGTTGACCTTCTGTGCTCTGCCTTCTCTTGTTCCATATACTACATCCTGCATGTTTTTCGTCCTCCCATACAAGATATAAGGTTACTACAGAAATATTTCATTACAAGGCTTGACAGACCAAATCTAAATTTCTAAGCACATAGTTACTCATTCATTTGCCAATGACCGTACTTCTTGCCTCCCACTCGAACAATCCTACCTTCTTTTGAAAATTTACTAAATAATCTTTTTATCGTACTCCGAGATATCTTTAATTCCAGCGCTAATTCATCATATGTAACCTTAGGATTATTGTGAATTGCACGAATAAACTGCATTTCTATTGAATCGTCTTTAGGGTCATTTAAAGGTTCATCTTTAGGGTCATCCTGACCCTTTGGCATTTTAGGCTGATCCATAAGAGCACTTTCTAGTGCCTTAAAGCGGACTCTTAAGCCGGTTCCGAGCAAAGTATATTCCGGTAGGTCTTCACCTAACTCTTTGCACGCATCGCAGATTTTCTGAATACCACGACCCCATTGCTCGATATAGCCTGCGCGGTAGAAGACATTGGCAATATCCGGATTATAGGGATTTGATTCATGAGGCTCCATCAGCGTTTCTACCGTCCAGCCGTCCGGAAGTACGCATTGATTGCTGATGATAATCTGCTTATCCTCGATTCTAATCTGAATCGGTGTTCCATACATATAACAGTTATGGGCAATCGCATTGTAAATTGCTTCCCGGATGGCATTTCTTGCATATGGGTAGGTTTCTACCCGGCGGTCATGCTCATAAGTAATCTTTGCCTTCAGATACTTGAGATAGATAAGGTCAATTATCTTATCTGCCGTCGTAATAAGTGAGCCTTCCAAAACATCTTGATACTGCAGATCGGCTCCTTCGCCAAATCTGCCAATCTTTACATTGCTTCCATTCTGTACGAAAGCCGGATCATGATAAAATAGCAGCACTGCAGAGCGCTTCAGCTTGCCGTCCTGCATAAGATGCAGCTTGTTAAGAAGCTCCACGTTGGAAACATTGAGTTCCTCCTGCGTCATTCGCTTACTGCGAAGTGCTTCTCTTCGGAAGATTTTAAAGCTTTCATCATCCAGATCATCAACAGAAATCCTGTCAACCGTGACATCTTCCCAGCGTACGCCGGTTTTCCGCATGATAAACTGAGATAAAGCAACACCGGTAAGCTGTTGTTTTGTGGCGCCGCTCCGGAGATGAAACTCTCCATGATAACTGATCGGATACGAACTGGGATCTACCTTGATTTCGATATATTCAAGTTTATCCTTTGTCCTCTTATTGACCTCCACCATGATACCAAGACTGCTCTGTACCTTATTTGGAATGTCCTCAAGAAGCTTCTTCGCGTTCTTTACGCCGACAACCTTGCCATTGTCATCAACGCCGATATACATAGTACCGCCCTGTGCATTGGCGAAACCACAGATCCATTTCAGATATTCATCCCGCCAGGATTCCTTATATTCTATGTTCTGGCTTTCTGACATACTTTCTTACTCCCTCGCGTAATTTATTATGCACATAATAGCATAATCTGTCCGATATATCTTCTTTTGCTGTCAGAACTTTGGTCTCAAATCTATCTTGATCCAGTCTATCTAACGACCAAACTTTTAATTCAATTCTGGACACGGATCATAATCATCCCAGTTCATGATCCACTGCCGCATTTCTTCATCCGTTGTCTTATCAGGATAGCCTTCCGGATATTCCGCGCCGACGTGCTTTGCGTACCATTCGATTTTCTCCATCAGCTCCGCTCGTGTCATCTTACTGCTATCACTCATCGTTTTGTCTCCTCTATTTCCTTGATCTTAGCCCAATCTTCAAACTGTCTTTTCAACTTATCTTCGTGATTTGTTAGCGAATTATTTCCATATCCTTTATTTCGATTCATAGCTCCCATCGCTCCACAATGAGCAAGCGGAAAAATACTGGATTCACATGATCCGAAATCATAACCAGAATACGAATAACGTAGCGTGATTAAATCATGTCGATCCAGGAACCTGTTGTAGTCATTAGCGAAACCATCAGGCAATTTCACCTTCTTATCAATGGAAAGTGCTCTATAAACGCACTCAAAAGTGTTCTTTCCGAGGCATAAGATGTTTTCTGGCTGAAGGATAGAACAAAGCCGTAAAAAATACTCCGCATCCTTCATCATCTGATTCAGCGTCATTCCGCCGCTGTCTTTCCCGGATCTATAGCCAAGGCAGAAATTTGTGAAGAAAAGCTCGGAATACCGCTGTCTAGCAATATCCTTTTTCTTTTTATTATCGTAACCAAGAATTCCGAAAAGCCTAATCAAATTCTGATCTGTAACAAAGGAGCTTCCATCCGCAGCACAAATATATAAAGATTCCTCTCCCTGATTCATCCGAAGAATTCTCGCAAGAAACGAATCTGCAACATTAAAAGGATTTCCCCAATCCTGCCCAACTAGAAGATATTTGATAGCTGATGTACTTTCCGCATAACCAAATCCCTGCCAATAGGTATAGAGATTGATTTCATTGCAGAAACAGATACCTGGTTTCTTCTTCACAAGTTTTCTGTCAACTGCGAAGATATTAATGTCCGGCGGTAGTAACTTGATCTTGCCATCACATTTCCCGTCTACATTGTTTCGATAGCTGTCCTGCGATTCCTTGACCAGCTCACGATACGCTTCTGATTTTGTCATCTCGACTCCTCTTGTAAACGTAATCCCCTGTTTCTTAATATCTCAATTACTGAATCGTGGCTCATTTAACGATTTTTAAATGCTTAGGCTTGTTGTTCTCAAACGGAATGAAAGCCATATCCGTTTCCGCGAAATGCTTCCCATCCTCTACGAAGGTAATCTTTACCTCTGCGAGATCATTTCCCTCAGCATCCGAACGATAAAACACAGCGCCATTATAAAGCTCGCTGGTGAAACGGAGAATCTGCATCCGGCAAAGGTAATTGACATACTCCTCAATGATTGAATCCTCATTCTCCTGCCCAAGGTCCGTCATGCCAACACAAAGAATACCTGCGAACTTTGTCGCATACTGTCCCTTGAAGTTCACAACCGATTCATCACCAGATGAAGATTCCGCGTCCTCAAAAAGATCCTCCTTGACCGGCAGAACGACATTGATACCCTCTGTTTCGTCCGTTCTCCAGTACTCCGCCTCAAATGGTGTTCCGTCATTCATAATGCCTACAGCATAGCCGATATTTTCATCATCTGCTCCGGAATGGTTGCAGATTGGAAAGGATGATGTCGCCAGCAGATAGCCTATCTCCTCCGGCATTACCATGGTTTCTTCGATCAGTGCTTCTTCTTTCTTCTGCTGTTTCAGATCTGTCAACCGGTCATATCCGTCTAAATCCTTCGGAAAATAATTTTCGAGCTTCTCGCCAAACACTTCAGAAAAATCTCTGATCTTATCCTTATCCCGCAAAATGGCAAAGACGATCGTATCGAAATAACGGTCCATGCCATCTTCATAGAACAGCTCATAAAAATATCTCGCCACTCGTCTAGCTGAATTACCAAAAGCGCCACAGCCCCAGGCACCGAGCACAAGTTGCCGATATCCATAGAATGCTGCCGCATAGAGCATCTTTCGGAGTCTTTCCTTCATGACAAGATCAAGCTCATCCTGCGGTACATCCACTGCTCTGCCATAGCGATTTGGTGCCGGCACCGTGATAACAGAAACAGAAAAAGGCTTCTCCAGGAACTGAAGCTTTGCATCCCGAAAGACGGTGACATGCGGGCTCAGCAGCATATAATCTGAATCAACTGGATCAAGATGCAACGCATTGAAATCATACATCACCCTTGCCGTCTGAGATGACAGCGACGCATACAGCGTACTACACCGGCAGAGACTCTCCTCCTGTGCTCTCGCTCCATTGAGAAATCCGCCACCCGGATAGATAGCATTAGCAAAATTCATAACCAGCGGCTTTTCCGAAAGCAACCGCGCAGCCTCAAATGAGTCAGCATTGAACAGATAGCACTTTAGATCATTTTCGTTTCTTCTGATCTCGTGCCCATCGCTCTCCTTAATCCTCTCCAGCGTATCAGGAGAAAGCACGATGACATCAGAATAATCCTCATCCGGAAGAATTACCTCCCGTCCTTCACATAGATACTTCCCCTTCGCTGTGATCTCTATCGTATCAGCTGCAACTGCTCTTAAAAGTTCACGATCCATATATCTGCCTCCTGCTCTTTTCTTACAGTTTTATAATAGCAAAAGGCATGTACATAATAATGTTCATGCAGTTTTTCATTATGTTAGTCGAAATCAGGAGTCTTCACAATTTACAGCTTTCAGCTGTATGAGCACCCTTCCTTGATTCGCTCATCTTCAGCACGGATATAATTTGCCCGGTAAGCAGCATTGATCTCTGCAATCTCCTTCTTGCCTTCAATGTACTCGTCATACATCTCAAGAAAAGCATCTTCATCGCTGTCGCAGGTTCCATTCGCGATACCGAGTGACTGCCGCACGATCTCCTCACGTTCTTCTCTTGTTGTATCTTTAATCAAGTATCCTGCCATTTTTTATCCTCCTGATTTTCAGATTTCCGGATACATATCTACATCAAGCTGAAGAAGCTGCATGATTTTCAGTTCATCCTCAGCATCACAAAGTGCATTATGTACTTCCGAATAATTGCGTGCGCCGCTAAACATTCCCATAACAGATTGTCTCTGTATCGATCACCGCAATCCCTTTCTTCATTACTTCTTATTCAGCGCATACCCGATGAGGCCGCCGATCAGTCCACCGACGATATGCGCCATGTTGGAAATATTGTCTGTCACTATGATGCCTTCCAGTATCTGCTGTCCGATATAAATCACAGCGACCAGAATGAATGTCAGCGGGATCTCTCCATCACGAAAACCTGTAAAGGAGGCAAGGATGATAAATGCAAAAACGACACCACTTGCTCCGCAGAGCGCAACAGCCGGAAAGAAAATGTAATTTACAAGTCCGGTTACTAATGCAGTAATTGCAATGATCTCTTCAAGCGTTCTTGATCCATACTTTTCTTCCAGCATCGGTCCCAACAGCAAAAGATACGCCGCGTTATTAATAAAGTGTTCCCACCCACTGTGTCCGAAGACATGTGTAAAGAATCGGACATAAGTCATCGGATTCTTCAGTGACGAATGATACGTCATAAAAAGCGTCTCTGTGGTTGTGCCACGTGTAATCATTCCGAGAACCAATGCTACAAGGCAGATCAGAACAAACGTAAGTATCACCGGAGAGTTATAGGTTATTTTCAGTTGCTTCATTTCAGAAATTCCTTAAACCTCACAATCTAAAATTTGGAATTAACTGCATCCCTCACATATTCCTGAAGTTCTTTACTAAAGTCAGAAAGATCATCCAGTTTAATTACCCGGTCCTTAATAAGGCGAATGATATCATATAAAGCTTCATCTTTCTCGATTGTCAAACGAACGCCTGGTTTCCTTTTGTCACTATTGATTCTCTTTTCCAATTTCCAAAATCGATCGGATGGATAGCCTTCAGTGTCCTGCAGGATTTTAATGTATTTTTGGTTCAGCTTATCCATGTATCGTTCCTGCCAATCGCCAAGCTTTTCCTGAAATAGCTTCCAGTCTGCTTTTGAAATCTCCATGTCTTGTTCATCCTTTCACTTCACATTTATCAGGTTTACTGTTTCCGGATCTGGCTTTCCACTAAAGAATTTTTCCAGTACTTTTTTGAAAATATCTTCACTTGGATCTGCAAGATGAAACAACGTCATCGAAGATCGAAGCTTCATTTCAGATAGCGATTCTTCATAATCAGTCTTCTGAGCTTTTACAAATCTCTCAAGTCCTTCTTCTCCACGCATACTTTTACCCTCCCGTAGTTTCAACTGTGCGGACACTGAAATTATAAATGTCTTGGAGTATTGTTGCCATAAGAAAATGAATTCAAAATAGCCTCAAAATAATTTTGCAAAACTTTTCATGGTTTTCAGCTTCATTTCATCTTCGCCGGTTATAGTCTTCTCAAGATAAGAAATAAATAATCTTACCGAGAAACAAAAAGCTCTTTTTCATAATTACCGGCTGTTTCTTCGAAGGAAAAACTTCGGGGAAACAGCTACCTCCCCAAGGGGCAATCGCCTTCGGGCGTTTACATATAGAAGTCCTCCGGATGTGACCAATCCAATGGCTCCGGATACAAATTTTCAGAAGCAGAATTCTTTTTACCAGGGATCCTGCTTTCTCATTTTTAAAATCAAATAAGACCGCATCTACGATTTCTTTCTCGTAAATGCGGTCTCCTTGATTTCAGCGTTTTTGTATTTTCCTTTGCTTTTCATTCCTGAATATTCCCGAATTCGGACATCTTCCGGATTTCGAATTCCTTCCGATTTTTCAACAGCAAAACCGCAGGAACCCCGCAAAACAGCGAACTGTCACCGACGTAGATTTGGGCGCGGCAAGCAATGCTTCCGTGTGCCCCTTGGGCACGGAAGCCGCTTGCCGGGCTCAGCCCGGACCTCACACTTCTCCTTCGGAGAAGGCTACGCGTTTTTTTCAAAACGCTGATTTTCAATCCGCCAGATTTTTTCAAAATTCGAAATTTCAGAGTGTCGGTTTTTCTCGTTTCTGTTGTTTCTGCTTTGGCTTCTTTCTGTCAATTTCGAGAATTGTCTCAACGTTCTTTCTCGCAATTTCAAAATTTTTCATCTTGTCTTTTACAGATTTATACTCCCGATAAAGTGCTCGTTTTTCTTCAAGTGTCTTCTGAAATTCCTCGTTCAGCGTCTTAACTTTCGGCAGCTTCTCCAGTCCCAGTTGGTCAAAATAATTTTTCGCAGCCTTGTGAAGTTCTATCTCTGATCGATCGTTCTCATAAAAGCTCTTTGAATATCCATGCTTCCGATATTCAGTATAGACATCTTTTGTTTTTACATATGAGATAATCTGGTTACGCAGTTCAGAGATCATATCCAGCGTTTCTTCTCGCTTCTTGATTTCTGTTCGAAGCGTATGATACTTCTTCTCAGCCTGATCGGTGATATCACAAAGGCTCTGATAACTATCGATCTTGTTTTCCTGAAGAAAAAGAATTGTCTTTGACATCTCCTTTGCATTAAAGGTCTTCGCCCAGCCGGCATAATTCTTTCCTTTTTGTGATAGCTTTTTCTCAACATCGATAAGAAAATGAATCGTCTCTCCAGTCTGTTCAGTCTTTTTCTCTTCCTGCTTTTCCGCCTTCTCCTTTTCATTTTTCCATTGTGGTTCGATAACAGATAATCCGTTTTCGAGACAGATCATATCGCTTAGTTTCTGAAGGGCACGATCAGATCGATAGAAATTTCTGAATTTACGACATCCGTCCAGATCAACAGCACTGAATAGCACATGATTATGAATGTGCTCCTTATCTGTATGGGTAGAAACAACAAACGCATGCTTTCCCTTTGTGAATCGCATTGCAAGTTCATAACCAAGTTCATTTGCCTTCTCTGGCGTAATCTCTCCAGGCTTAAAAGACTAGATCAGCTGATATGCGATCACCTCCCTTCCGAAATTGACTTTTTCTGTGTGACGTAAAAGATATTGTTGCCTTGATAAGAGAAATTCTTCTGCCGCAGTTTCCGGTGCGCACATATATGCGGAGACAAATTTCCCGTTCTCAGTTTTCTTGTCGTTCTCCGCATAATCGATTCTGTCGCTGATACTTTTTAATACACTGTTCCCCTTCCGGTTATGAAGGGGAATAATTTTAGTGACAGCCATCTTTAATCATGCTCTCCGGCATAATATTTGATGATATCTCTCTGGTTATCAAGAATCTCCTGAAACTTTTCCTGTAGATCTCGGATGTCATTCCTATAAATATCTCCGACTTCATTTGCTCTTCTCGCATACTGATTAAGGTTGTTGCCCGCAATGCTCATTAGTCTGGTAAGCTCTCTGACGCCTCTCGGATCAACGAACAGGCACTGACCATCTGTTGCCATCTTCCGAATATACGCGCTCCTGTTTTTCATCTTTAAATATTCCATGTTGCTCTTGATTTTCGTCGCTTCCTCTTCTGTAAGTGACAGATGAATTCTGATCATAAACTGATTTCCCCTTTCTTTTTTACAGGATTGATTTTTTCCAATGCTTCCTTCTCCGCTACATTTTTTCCCGGATTTTTCTCGGCTACCTTCAGCTTTTTCCGGATACTTTCGCGTTCCTCTGCGTACGGATAAGGTCTTGGTCGGTGCGTATCCTTGCCGAAAAGATATCGATCACCCTCGGTCAGTTTTGCGAAATCATATCCTTTCGACTCGAGTCTATGAAATGCTGCCTGGTCGTCATAATCAAGGAATCTGCTGTTATCAATCATCTCTGAGATACGACGTTCGATTTCATTCCAATCCCAGGATGCTTCGAATTCCTTCGTGAAATTCTGAAGACGAAGTCCACGTTCATCAGAAATGAGACGGCATTGGTCGAAGAAAATGCCTTCGAAATCGCGTTGCCGGTTTCCAAATGCAGACCGAAGAAATTCTGTCCGAAGTGCCTTGCTGTGAAACCGATTAAAGTAATCCATTACATGAAGATTGAAATCCGGACGCCAGGAATGCCTCAGTTCATTCTGAAGTTCGAAGTTCGCGCTATAACCCTGCATACTGTCGTAGCGTGTGATGCCCTCAGCCGTTTCGTTATAGTAGCCGCTAATCTTTTTATAGAAATAGCGAACCTGATCATTATCGTGTTCGATTCTCCGGATATCCATTTACAGCGATACTCCCTTCGAAACATCCAGAATTTTTACACGGTCGCGTCGAACTAACTCTTCAAGAGCCTTGAACCAAGACTGCTTCTGATCAATAAATCCTCGAAGCTCACTATTCGTAGCTGTAAGAAGATAATCGAGATCACCATCCACCTTACTGATATCCTTCACAAGCTTTCCGAATTCATCAGAGAATCCTTCTTCCAGTGTTTTAGGTTCCAGCGCTTTCTTCTGTTGCTCTAAAATTGCTTTATAATCCGTGCAGACTTTCGTTGCCCATTTAATATCCTTTTTAAGCTGTTCCTTCGGTGTCAGCTGATTCCGGATGGAGATCTTCTTTTTGAAATTTTCTCTGTCCTGCTCAGTCAGATGTCCGATCGGAACACCGAAGTCATTGGCAAGTCTTTTCGCTGCATCAATCGGACGAAGGTTAAAAAGTCTCGCCGTGAAGTCGATAACATCACCGGTTGTCTCACAGCCGAAGCAGTAGTATCGCGTTCGAAGCAACATGCTAGGATGCTCATCCGGATGGAACAGGCACTTCGTTAATCCCGCACGATTCATCGGGACATTGTAAAAGGCAGCGGCTTCCTTTACGGTTACCGCTGCCTTTACTCTCGCGAAGATACTGTCTTCTCTGTTATATTGTTTCTGATATCTGATTCGTCCTTTCGAAGGATCATGTCTGATGTCATCGCTACGACTTGTATTCAAATTTGGCTTCGTGCTTTCATTCAAGTCCCTGCCATCATTTTTTCCAGGGTAATTGTTTCGCTCTTTTCCCTTGTTTTGTTCTGCGTTCGAATTTTGATTTTTATCCTTGTGTCGCTCCATGTTTGCATTTTGTTTCATGTTATTATTTTGTCTCATGTTATCATTTCGCGCCATGTAAGCATTACTCCTTTCCTCTCCCAGATTCTCGGGTGCTCTGTCTGTATAGCTATATACAAGTGGTGTTAGTCTTCTTCCTACTGCACGCTCGGCAGCCCTGAGCGTCGCCCCGGTATCGATCACATTGTCGAGGAAGAAAATCCTCTTGTCCTTCGGCAGGTTCTTGTAATCGGCAATAAACAAAGGAGCAGAAACTGTTCCGCTCAGCTTCTGCTCGTACATCGTCTTTCTCTCCTTGCTATGAAGAATATCGATCACCACTGCTCCAGTCTCATCGGCGATCATCTCTGCAATCTGCAGCGTGTAAATAGCCTTGCCTTCATGCTGTGGTGCCGGAATGATGAGATCGCCCTTACGAATCATGCCATCATCCAGAATAAAATGTGTCATCATTTTCAGAGCCTGTGGATCACGGTCCTTAATACCATGAGAAATTTCCCTGATAACCCGATCCGTATATTTCTGTCTGAACGGTTCATTTTCCTTACGGATCTTCATGACAACCTCCACTTCCTATCGAAATTTTATTATAGTTTTCCATGATGCTCATATCCTCGTCGCTTAAATCTCTGCTACAAGATTTTTCTTTTGAATCTGTGTCTTACTTGGCAAAGCCGGCTCTGTCGCTTTCATCTTCGAGTTTTCCATATCACTCAGCTTTTTGCGAACTGATTGCCGCTT
>Ga0256406_1006132_pt1 | contig 12256 bp, 18 predicted proteins | sample RumenRJG_03DNA_FD_185986 | JGI IMG/M metagenome (GOLD analysis project Ga0256406, IMG submission 185986) | Bovine rumen microbial communities from Lethbridge, Alberta, Canada - RJG_03 | ecosystem: Host-associated > Mammals > Digestive system > Stomach > Rumen | place: Canada: Alberta | collected...
TTTTGGCCTTTGCCTCAATTTTGTGATGACGGTCAGTATAGGGGGTGATGACGACATCAACACCGTTACGCTCTACAATATAGTTGTACTTGCGTAGTTTTTGACGAATCCAATACTTGTTTTTATTGGGGAATACTTTATACTGCGTATTCTGTTCAATCCCAAACAAAGCATGAGCACGCTCACTTTTGTATTGCATTGTGCGATAGGCAGACATGATCTGAATGTCAATCTCGCGACCACGGGGTTTCAAGCCGTTTTTCTTCTGCTCGTTGATAAAGCGAAGCACAGTGCGCCTTGATATATGCAGCTCCTCAGCGATACTTTGGTAAGAATGGGTATGGTACTTCTCTAATATGGCTTTCTTGACTTCTTCCGTAAGTTTATAGCCTGCTTTTTTGGAAAGATGCAGCTCTGCAGCCTTCTTTTTAATAGATGACACAGACATATCCAGTAGTACAGCAAGTTTGGAATTGCTTGTAGAGGCATAAACTTCCTTGAAGAAAGTTAGTGTCTCTTCTGTCCAAATTCTTTGTCTTTTACACATTTGCTTGTCTTTTATAACTTTAGAAATCAGGGTTAAACTAAACTTGTTCGACTCCTACTTACTTAACTCTTGATGCAGTTTAGGACAATTCTTGGGACTGCATTTTGCAAATACATAACGTCCAAGAACATCAGCAGATTTGCATCGCTTGTCAAGACGTTTATTCAGGCCACAATAGTATATGCTCATACTGTCTTTATTGAAGTCCTCACCGCATTTCCTACGGATAAGGTCATACTTCTTGTTTTTTCCATTTTCCATACGAACCCCCTATTTTTGACTACTAATCTGCTTATGTAAACTGATATTTTTACCATCAGAGAAGCCTTCAAAGAAAGCCATGTTGTCAATGTTACCTTTTTCAGGGTAGTTCTTAGTTTTCTTCCCTGTATAGTTATCGTCGTGGGACAGATACTCATTGATGGCATCATCATGCCGAACCATCAACGCTGTCTCCTCCGAAGTGGGTTGCAAAGAACGAAATTGAGCCATAAGACCACGCCCAGCACCCTTAAAGTAACTCCTGAAAAAGATGGACTTTTTCTCCTTGCCATATCGTTTCTCCATAACCTCAAAGGGAAGACAAACATAACAATTTGCTCCATAAGAGGTTACAGTTGTCACCCATTTCTCTTGTGCAAGACGCTTGAAAGATTTGACAAGATATTCAAATAGCTGCTTGACTATTATTACATTCTGTTGCTCTCCTACAATGCACATGCGCTTTGAAAAGGTATTAACGAGACAACGACAGTAGTTATACATACAGATGATTATTAACAATTCACGCTGCCATGTCCCATAACTGTTGGCATAAGAGAACATATCTGTTTCGGTGATGTCAATAGATGGCTTCTTTTCCTCGCCAATTGGAACTTCGTCGATGGTGAGGTTGTACATGGTCAACAAACGATGGACACCTTGCGCTGCAGCGTATGCCTCGCCCTCACTGCCTATCTTCTTTGCGTTTTCTGCCAAATCTACAAGTTTGCGGATTTTCAGAAGAATTTTGTCACGCTCTTCGTCAGTAATAGTTTTTGGTTTCATCATTTCTCTTTTTCTTTGATATATAAGTAAGAACTGTCATCATACATGATGTAATGTGAGGTGGTCGCGCCCTTACTCTCCTCATAAAACTCTTTTCCTTCACGATAGAGTTTTTCAGCTTGTGGCGCGTTACCCTCACTGACTACCGCAGTCCATGTAATATAACCAATAATGGCTATGAGCATGTATTTACCCAACCTGAATAGCAGCTTTTTGCCAATCCGATGAATGCAGTCCTTACGCATATTTTGTTAACTTACAGCAATGGGTTTTTCTTGGCTCTATACACTAAGAATTGACCTTTGTAATGTAAAAAGAAGGCACGAAGAATAGAATTAATCATCGTCGTGAGAGAATGGTCATTTACGGGACACATGCGAAGTGCCTGGAGAAGGTCTTTCTCCACACGTACCATTCCGGCAGTGCCGTTTCGGCCAACTTCCATAGTAACCTGTTGTTCATCCTCACACAAAGACACGAACTGTGACCAAAGGTCATCGCCTTTAAGGGTAACCGGCCCCTCACCACGAGCCTTGACTGTCTTGCGCTCTTTTCGAGGCTTGACAGTCTGCTTTTTTTCTTCCGCTGGTGATGGGGCTTCTTTTTCTCCCTCCAGTTCATTGTTAACTGGTGCAGAGGCTTTTACCTCTTTCTGACCGTTCACTTCCTGTAAGATGCCTTCCAAGTTTGCAGGAAGGTCAAGCATATCGTCGGCAGCTTGTGCCATATTACTTTTGAATGTTGCCATTGTCTTTATCTTTATTATATATAGTTTCGAACAAGGAACTAAAGCAAGGATTCAGATCTTTTTCTACTTCCTTGCCATTTGAGATAGTGTTGTATCGCATCATGATTTCGGCACGGTGATTAATTCGGGGCATGAGAGTTCCAAACTTCTTGAAGTAGTCGTCTATCTTTTTGAATGCTTGTAGCTCCTCCGCCTTGCCAACTTTCTTCTCATGGTTGTTGCAGACAAAGAGTATTTTTGCCTTGATGTTCGGATAACTCATTTTGAGTTTGAGAACAGCAAGGGCAAACGCCCGGGTTGAGCCGAGGGTGTTCATATCGTAGTGATACGGGCAGATGATGTAATCCGTCTTAGCTATCAACTCCACGAATCCGTCCTGCGAGAGGTTGCCCGGCGTGTCAATGATAATAGTACCAGCAGTCTTTTTCAAATACTCCATGATAGTACGAGTATTTTGCTGATTACTGATGGTGACAGATTGAACCTTGTAAGGTATCAAGCTATTTGGATCTTTGTCTTGATATTGAACCTTTAACTGTTTGAGGTCATCTTCACGTTGCTTTTTGAGCGTTTGCTGGATGTCTGCGTCAAGTACAAGAAGCCTCACATTCTGTTCTGCAAGATAGTTGGCGAACATTGCACAAAGAGTTGTTTTGCCAACACCGCCTTTTTGATTAGCAAACAGGATGATATTGTTGTCCGTTATAACAGGGCGTACCTGTTCCTCGTCGTTTGTCTTTCCCATGGCCTAATACTGTGTGTTAGTGAAACCTGTATTCGGATCATAGGTATAGACTGCAGACGTCACACCCTCTTTAAACTCGATCTGTTGAATGTCGGAACGATAGAGTTTGCCGTCATGATAGATTCTGCCAGTGACAGTTACACTACCATCTTGATTTTCATAGTTCAGAAGGACAATGGAAGCTTTGAATGTGCTGAAATAATCGTTGATTTCGGCAGTAACAGAGTTGTACGGTGCATCATCGTAGAGTTTGTTCCAGTTCGTGTCTATCTCGCCATCCGATGTTTTCATTGTCAACCCCTTTCCGTTCAAGCCGAAGGCATAGAAACCGATAGAGGGAGAAAAACGAGCATAGTCACCGGAGAAAGTTACTTCAATTTTTGTATTCTTACTGTCAACGACGGTTTCGCCGTCGTCATTGTCAGAACCACCACACGACGAGAATGCAAATGGCATGGTGAGCAATGCCAACATTGCAGGAAAATAAAGAAATGATTTTTTCATATTAATATAATGTTAAGTGATACATGCCAAACTACGGAATATTCCCAATCCGAAAGAAAGGGGACATTCAACGGTTTTTACTGTTAACCGAAGAAAAACAACGGCTCCATAGTTTGGTAGGTCACTTGGCGTGGAAGACCAGAGGAGAGGGACCCCAGATAACATTACCATTCAGTTTCAACCACCCTGACACCCATACAACGGGAGTTAGTAATGCCATATATTAATATGCGCTGCAAAGATAAGTGAAATTTTAATAATCACCAAATTTTTCATCGATAAATTTTATCGTTGATAAAAATTATTACAGTAAAAATATATAAGCATAGCAATTATAAACTATATTTCTCTATAATTTTTGTAGTTTACTAATTTATCATTTATTAAATGATACATTTTATTTTTGATAAAAGTATAAATTTTATAAGTGATAAAATTGTCAATATACGCCCTTTATGTGGATAAACGAAAACAATACAAGTAATAAAAAGAAACACCCTGCCATGGGCAGTGGCAGGGCTTGAATCTCGGGCAGTGAGACTCGCAAAACATCGAGAATTCGGGGGGATGTGTTTGCACCAACAAAGTTACGCTATATTTTCATTGTGCAAAGAATTTACACCAAAATATTTTTGCCAGTTGTCGGAAAATTAGTATATTTGCATGTTATAAGTACATCCTTAAATGACATGAAAGAGTTTCGAGTAATCATAGCCGGTAGCCGCAAGTACGACGACTACGAAACGCTAAGGGACAAGTGCAACAAAATCCTTTCCCTAAAGTTGTCTGACCCTGCCTGTCAAGTTATCATCGTGTCGGGCGGCGCAACCGGGGCGGATGCGCTTGGTGAACGGTACGCCCGGGAACATGGGCTGGCCATTGAAAGCCATCCTGCCGACTGGACACGTTACGGCCGTTCTGCCGGACCTCGACGAAATGCGGAGATGGCTGCTGTAGCCGATGCCTTGATAGCCTTCCCAAAGGAAGGAGAGAAAAACATCGGAACCTTGAACATGATAGAACAGGCAAAGGAAAAAGGACTGACCATTCGCATAATTAAGTAAGAATATTGGAAAAACAATACATGGAACAATTAGAAAACATCAAGTCCGACCTTATCAGGGAAATTGACGAAAGGGTTGAGGACAAAATACTGGAGCCAAGCAACGCCCAGTTGCTTCGAAAGCTCATAGGCAAGGCAGAGAACATCAATGAGGCCATAAGCATTGCGCAGATGGGTACCATCTTTCGTCAAACGGGATTCCATTACGACATCCGACTGGAAAAGACAAGGGACATCAAATACTTCAAGAAAAACGAGACACTGAGTTTCCACGTCAATGACGATGCACCCACCCACAAACTTATCATTGGTGACAACTACGATGCGCTGCAGAACCTCCTGATTGAATACAGGGGCAGGGTGGATGTTATATACTTCGACCCTCCTTACGGCAAGGACAGCATGGGGGAATTTGCCATGACAAATTACACAAACGGATTGTCAAGGGACAACCTGCTGTCAATGCTGTACCCAAGACTACTGCTGGCGAAGCGCTTGCTTTCTCCGAACGGAGTCATCTTTTGCAGCATTGATGACAGGAACCAGGCATACATCAAGTGCCTGTTCGACGAGGTGTTCTCCGAGAAGGGCTTTTTATTCTGCCTGCCAAGAATAACCAAGAAAAGCGGAAAGACAACACCTACCATTCAGAAGAACCACGACTACGTGCTTGGCTATACCATATCGCCGGATATTGTGTTCGACACCTTGGAAAGAGACCTTTCGTCCTTTACCGAGGAAGACGAATATGTAAACGAGAGAGGAAAATACAAGCTTACCCAGACCTTGGACTATGACAGCTTGTCGTATAGTGCAGGCATGGACTATCCTTTAGAATATGAAGGCAAGACCTATTATCCCGGTGGAAGCAAGGCCGAATGGGAAAAGCGTCAGGCTGGTGACCACAGAAGTTCCGACTGGACTTGGAGGTGGCAAAAGGATGCGGTAAAATGGGGCTTTGAAAACGGATTGATTGTACTGAAAGGCAACCGGCTGTACACCAAGACCTATTCAAAGTGCAGGAAGAAGACAGGTGTGAACGAACTGGACTTTTCGGACCGGGGAAAGGCCTATACTACATTGTCCTACATAGACAACGAATATTCGAACGATAACGGAAAGAAAGAACTGGACAGAATATTCCCAAACTCTGACGGCATCTTCAAGAACCCTAAGCCTTCTGCACTTGTAAGAAAATTGATTAAGATGGCGTGCGACAAGAAAGATGCCGTCATCCTTGACTTCTTCGCAGGGAGTGGCACTACGCTTCAGGCCGTCGCGCAACTCAACAGTGAGGATGGCGGCCAAAGGCAGTCAATCCTTTGTCAGATTAACGAGAAGACAGGAGAGAACCCAAACGGAATAGCATACGACGTGACAGCCGAGAGGAGTAAACGCATCTGCACCGGCACTGGCTATCATGGTGAAGCGGACTTCCCTTGGTGTAATGACAACAAGCCCTACAATGAGAACCTCGACGTATACGAGATGGAATCAGTACATGACTCAGAGACGGTGGAAGGAAAAACTGTCATTGATGTCATAGACGAGACCCTGTACGGAAAGGAGCCGTTCACGAGCCTTCAAGACAAGATTGAATGGGTTTGTGAGAATTTTGTCGCTACGGAACAAAAGATAATGGAGGATTGAAATGCTTCAAGAAGTTATCCAATTGCAAAAAAGAGCCGTAAAGCAACTTTACGGGAAACTGAATGGCACAAAAGACTCCATTACCTTCAAGTCGCCTACAGGAAGCGGCAAGACCTATATGATGGCAAACTTGATGGACAAGTTTCTGAAAGACAGGGATGACCTTGTCTTTCTTGTCTCCACACTCTCGAAAGGCGAACTGGCCAAACAGAACTATGAGAAGTTTTGCCTTTATAAGGAACAGGGGCTGTTCCCCAACCTCGAACCCTACCTGATTAACACGGAAAAATCAGGTGAGGAGAGTGTATGCATCCCAACTGGATATAACGTATATGTGTTGCCAAGAGACCTTTACCATAAGAACACACTTCTCATGCAAGGCCCCATGGAGAAGTTCATCCGCTCCATTAAATTCAAGGATGGTGGCATCCTTGCCGATAAGGAAATAATACTTATCAAGGACGAATGCCATCAGGCAACAAAGAACATCGACGAGAAGATAGCCAAGGAATGCAAGAAAGTCCTGAACATATCCGCCACACCCAACCTGTCAAGAGGACAAACGCCCGACGTGGAGATAACCGACGACGAGGCCGTGGCGGCCCATCTTATAAAGGAAATCGTGCCAGGCAATGAAAGCGACACCTTGGAGGACGCACTCCTGAAGTTCCAAGAGGTAAAAAAGGATTATCGTAATCTGCTTGGCGTAAACCCATGCCTTATCATTCAGATTTCCAACACGGACAAGGGAGTGGACGAGTGGTCAAAGACCATCCTACCCCTCCTGCAAGACACGAGGTTTCAAGACCTGAAATGGATATATATCGTCAACAAGGAAAAGGACTGCAAGACCAATGACGAGATAGGAAAGCTGCCGGTGTCCAGATGGACGGACTATGCCAAACAAGACACTTCCGGCATAGACATAATCATCTTCAAGATGAAAATAACGGAAGGATGGGATATTCCAAGAGCCTGCATGTTGTATCAAATAAGGGACACACAAAGCAAGCAGCTTGACGAGCAGGTCGTAGGGAGGGTAAGGCGCAATCCCAGGCTGAAAGACTATGAAAGGCTGGCCAGCAAAGCCCAAGAACTGGCCACGACAGCATGGGTATGGGGTATCATGCCCCAGGAAATACGAAAGGTCTTTGACGTGAAGCGTGCCGACAAGAACGGCATTATAGAAAAGGAAGTGGCATTGAAGACGGTGGTGCTTAAAGAACTGACCAACAAGGAAGACTTCGACTATGAGACATACCTTGACTCCCAAAAGGGCATGGTGGTACACAAGAGCCTGTTTGAACTCAACATGAAGCTACAGAATGTAGATGCCAACATTAGGAAAATCTGCTATGAATATGCTGGCGGCAACATGCAGAGGTGGTACAAGTTCGTCGAAAACCTTGACGGGCTGAACAAGCTTTACAACAGATATATCTGCGACTATGAGAAAAGCATGCAGATTGCGCGGGACGAGGAGACCGGCGAGGAACTGAGGGTTAGTTTCCCGCTATACTCTCGCTATACTGACAACGGAAACTACAAGCGCATCGACGACTGGGTTTGGGAACGGAAGGATGGACAGAAACGCTTTTCCTTTGACAGCAACGCCGAGAAAAGCTGGGCTGACTTCCTGTCTGACTGCAAAGATAAAATCAAGAAGGTGAACGTGTCGAAAAGGCAAGAGCCGACATTTGGGGACGACTTCTCAAAGCCAAAGGAATACAAGGTGCTTTGGGGAAAGAACTTCCCATATAACTCAGGCATCAAGTATGAATACTACATGGACGGCATCCATTCCTCATACCCGGACTTCATAATGAAAGACAGGTCCGGCGGCATCCATATCTTTGAGGTGAAAAGTCTGAACGGCTCAACCAATTCCTTCATAGACGACGAACAATACAAGGACAAGATAAGGGCATTGAGGGAATGCTACCGTTATTGCTCTAAGTTGACCGGGTACTATTTCTACCTGCCCATACTTAAAGGCGAAGAGTGGGAGATTACAAGGTTCGCCAACGGAAAAGAGGACACCATGTCCGAAGACAGCTTCGAAAGCTGGTTGGAAGAAAGATACCAAGAATGATGTCAGAGGTTCCGCATGGATAACCAAGCGGAACCTTACTCTTCAGGACAATTCGGATGAATAACATATTGCACGTAGGCCTTCAACACGGTACAGTACCGTCCGTTGATGCAGCTACGCCCATGGACACATCGCATGCACTTATCGTTAGCACTCATTCCTCTCTTCACAACAGTTACGCCAATGTTCTTACTTCATCGCCGTCAGAACGGCTACCCTTGCGGCAAGGATAGTGTTGCTGCAAGCGGAAAGCCTGTCATAGAGTGACTGCAATGCCCCGGCCTGTGTTCCCTTTGGCTCGCTCTCAAAACGGCCGATGCCATTCACGTCAACGGAGGCTATGGTTCCTCCGGGTGTAAAGTTGAAATCAATCTTGTTCATTTGCTTTTATTAAAGGGTTATTGTTTTTCTATATTCTCACTTGTGATTCTCACGCTTAAATCTCTTGCCTTTACCATAAACCATATTTACCTGGATGATTTAACAATACATAAATGAAGCATTAGTATTCACGCATTTCAGCCTTTTTGAGTTTAAGTATGAAAACTTTTTTGTCAGTTGGTGCTCCCCATTCGGGTTTTCCAAAACCGACATCAAGATCAACTATCATAAATGTTACAGTAACGTTAGTATAACCTCTATGGAAGCATACAAGGTCATTTTGTTTAAGACACAGTATCCGTTTGCACCAATATGGTTTAATCTCGCGATATTCCTCAGTTTTAATACCAGAAGCAATCATATCGTACCATTTCGATTTGAGGAAGAGGTGGATCGTGGCTTTTCGTTGTTCCATATTTTTATACAAATGATATTTTAAGTTGGACGGGTTCCTGCTTTTCATTTGAAAACTTGCGGATCTGTATCATCGCAAAGTTTGGATCTGGCTCTTTATACTGACGGTGAGCTGACATGTATGCTGCCCTTAGCTTCGCCTCGATGACAGCACGTTCGTTTGCAGAGACATTGTTTGCATCTGCCTCACTGTTTTCCCACAAAGCAAAATCAAGACTGTTCCTGATAGCTTTGTCGTCCATGAAGATGTTATATTCAGTGAACATGCGGGACTTGCTCACCGCATCCTTTGCCTCTTCATCCGTCTGATAACGCACATAGACGGTATTCTGCATCTTGCGGATGAAACCATCCGTCCGCTCAGAAGACTGCTTGCCATTCTCAAAGATGACAGATATAGCCTCTCTCTTGCGGATCTTGTTGAGCTTTGCCCAACCATACCATACTCTCAGATTGCTCATAATACTGATTCTTGATGGTTGATTCTTTCTGATCTCTGGGTTAACAACTCCAATCCGTCACACCCACTTCTAAGACACTGCTTTAAAAAGTGTGCTGTTGCTCTCTTGGATGCACGACGCATCACTTTGCCTGACTTGTCACGCAAGGTGATAGATACGACAGTACCAAACCGACGAATGTATTTCTTTCGTAATTTTCTATAGTTCATAATCTTTTCTTTCTCGTTTCTGCTCTGTGCTTGGCATCATATTGATTATGACACCTCTGGCACAAGGCTCTTAAATTTTCAGGACGACAATCTTCCGGAGTATGATTAAGATGGGCTATGGTGAGCACAACCTTAATCATCTTGCCGTGACCATTATCTACAATAGAATGGTTCTCACGTCCGCAGAACTCACAACGGTTGTTTGCACGCTGGAGTACCTGCAGGCGTATTTCACTCCAGTTCTTGGGATATCTATTTCTATTCTCCGGGCGTATTGGCATATGTATCACCTCCTTTCGGCAATTCGTGTATCGGCATCCAATAATCCACCCATTCAGTCACTTTTTTGTTTCATAGTTGAAACAATTGCACGAAAAATTTCGTACATCACCTGTGGAACCATGCTGTTCCCGTAAGCCTTTATGGATTGTCTCCTCCATTGTGAGAAAGAAATGGCAAGACTGTCCACATCAAAGGATAACCCATCATTTCGGCTACAAACAGGGGAGACAGATGGGAATCCACTCCACCAATCTTGTGGGCAATCTGCTCCGAAAGGTTTGACTTTGGCTTGTTGTGCGCTTTCAGTATGTCCAGCGTCATACGTGAACGCATGCTGTCCATTGCCCCAGGTGTCAGCAGTAATGTCTGAGGTGAAATCTGCCTCACGAGTGCAGCAAGCGTCGGACGGTCTTTCGCTCCATCGCTGAGTGATCGGTTGACCCGACCTGAACCTGAGTCTATCGCAGTCGGTGTGGGAAGCATTCCATTCAATGCCATTGCTTTCAGACCCTTTCCCATCTGAGATGTCGGATTGAAGACTGTTGTGCCTTTCTCCTCTTCCACTGCAGTCGGCGTGGGGAGTAGTCCCAACGGTATCGGCCACGACTGTCCGTTTCTGTTGATTTTCAGACCTTGTGTCTGTGCGGTGGGCAACAATCCAGATTCGGTCTCGGCGGTGTGGCGCACCGACGGCACAAGCCGGAATAACGAATGGCTGGACTTCATATCCAACTCGTCCAAGAGAACTGATGATGTCGGAGAGGACATACCGCTGTTCCTTTCTGTATAAGTGACTTTCGCTGAATATATTGCCTGTTGTACCCATGTCAGTCTCACTGCCGGGTTGTACCATCGTAATGAGGCCAGCAACGTTCTCGCCAACGACCCAAGCGGGCTGGATTTCGGAAATGGCACGCAGCATTTCCGGGAAGAGGTAGCGGTCATCCTCCGCTCCCTTTCTTCGTCCTGCAAGGGAGAAAGGCTGGCATGGAAAGCCGCCTGTGAGGACATCCACACTGCCCCGCCATTCCGTAAAGTCTGTTTTTCTGATGTCTTCATAAGCCTTACTGTAGGGAAACCAATAATGAAGTATACTGTTGCAGAATTTGTCAATCTCGCAATGGAAAAGGTTCGTCCAGCCCATCCATGTTGCAGCAAGTTCGGCAGCTCCTATGCCGCTGAATAAGGATGCGTGAGTCATATTATTTTTCTTTTGTGGCTTTCCATTCGGATGAAAATCGTTGGTACTGAGGTATAGAATCTATTCTGTCCAGATTTATGATCTTTCCTGATTCAGACGGTCTCTTACTTTTCTCTACAGTATCTGTCTTAATGACAGTTCCCATACTCTTCTTCGACGCAAGGTATTCTTCAGTCGTTGGAACAAAGATAAATAGCAAAAGCAGGCAAATGAAAAGAGAAAGAGACCGGCGGACAAATTTTTTCTCCCTTCCGAATTCAGGCTCCTCACATACCCATGAGCCTATATAGTCAACAGTATATATTACAGTAACCAGACCAACAATAACTGTTATGGCAAGCAACACATAATGTATGTAGGTCAACCGTTGAATCAGGTATATTTCCATATCTTAATTGCTAACAAATACTTTTTTGTCTGTTAAAATCATCCAGTATTTCCTTTACCGCCGGTATCATAAAATCAAGTTCGTAATCATCCGAAGTTTTTTTTATATAAAACTTAATGTTGTATTTCTTGTCAGATATGGCAGAACGTTCTTCTACGCAAATCATGGACGCTGCATGAAGATGCAGGTGTCCATAACAGTCAAAGAACACTTTCCAAGGTTTGGGAAGATTGATAATGTGAGACTGAACCATTGTAGATAGGATTTTATGAATTCAACGTATTTATTGGAACTACTCTTCTGAATTTTCGTCGATATTGCCACGCGAGGAATTCAGAAGGCCACTAACAAGCATGCCGAAAACAGCACCTGCCATAAAGCATAATACTGAAATGACGATATTCATAATCTTATTTTCCAAATTCAAAGACATCCATAATTTTTGTTTCTTGTAATGATAAAGAGTCATAATCTATTGTTGTACCATCCATAATATCATCAATGGATTTACAAGCCTTGCTAAG
>Ga0256406_1006134_pt1 | contig 12252 bp, 6 predicted proteins | sample RumenRJG_03DNA_FD_185986 | JGI IMG/M metagenome (GOLD analysis project Ga0256406, IMG submission 185986) | Bovine rumen microbial communities from Lethbridge, Alberta, Canada - RJG_03 | ecosystem: Host-associated > Mammals > Digestive system > Stomach > Rumen | place: Canada: Alberta | collected...
ATTTACGGATTCCGGATTCTTTCTCTGTAAGCTTCCATAAATCTTCAGGAGGCATAGCTAAAACATCAAGAATCTCTGCTTCGGCAACTACCTTTTTCATAGGAGCAGTCTCATAGATAATCAAGGAGTCAACATCCTTCTTAGCAGCACGTGTACGGTACTCGAACTTCTTGCTTCCATCTAAAATCTTTCCCACGTATTCCGGCTTGATGGATAACACTATATTTCTCTTCATACCGTTGTCTCCTACTTCAGTGATTTAGTAAATCGATGATATCTTCTTTTGCTATGATGTCAAATTTATAAAGCCCTTTTTCTGTCCCTCGGTTAGTGTAATCTTTTTTCCCGAAGGTTTTCATAAAGTAGAAAGACCTTTTCTCATTTACTAAGATAGCTTCTAAGAAATAGGAAGTTCTGTCACGTCTCATTTTTCAAAGAGAAGTGATGAATAGAAGCCCTAATCTAATGAAAAGGTTAGTGAAAGCCATCTTTAAATATTAAAAATGGATTGCTATTAAATTTACTAGTATAAATTCAATCTGCTTCTTTATCTTGCTTCTTCCCTTCCTTTGATTCTGTCTTCTTTGCAAAAGCTAATATCGGTTCCTTCTCTCCCTTCTCTAAGAGATAATCCTTCCACTCTTCAAAAAAGAAAGCAGGATTATGGTTATCTCTTTGAATAAGAGAATTCAGATCAATTGAACGTATATCTTCTTGTTCCTTTGCTTCTTTTCTTAAAAGAACTAATTCCGTTCTTACCTTAGAACCAGGATACGTTCCTTTCGGTAGATAGATAACCGTATCTAAAGAAGAAAAAAATTTCTTTTCTTTCTTTAGAGCATCCAAGGTAGGCTGATAGACTTCCATGACCATGACTTTGGATCTTTTTGCGGAAGCAAAAAGAGCCTCATCAAAGTCATGGTTTTCTTTTTCATTCTTGGTTCCGATAGGAGGAATCGTAATCGTATAGTCAAAAGAAGGAGGGATTAACTTTTCCTCTTTCTGTCTCTTTAAAAAAGAAAGACTATCGGAAGCAAAGATATGGATGTTCTTGCATGAAACCCCGCATAAAAGCAAAACAAGTTCACTGAGGTGAGCTTTCTCTGGATCAATTTCAATTCCGTAATATTGGATATTAATATCCGTTCCATATTTCTCTTGGAGTGCTTTTCCTGAAGAACATAAAAGATCTCCGACTCCGCAGAAAGGATCAAAGAGAGAAATGTTCTCTTTATTTCCTGCTTCTTTTGCTACGGCAGTTTTCACCATCGTGTGATTGAAAAGAGGATTCGATAGATACGTAGATAAAGAATCTTTGCTCTTTCCTAAGTATCTCAAAAGAGCAAACCAAGGTTCCGCTTCTCTCCCTTTCGGAAGAACCAGAGAATCTGTGATACGGATTCCCTTCTTCTCTGCATTTTTCCTTGATTTCAATTTAGGAAGATAAAGGATATCTTTCAAAAGAGCAGAAACACTCTTTCCACTTACCCCTAGTTCTTTTTCAAAACGACGATAAACGGAATTCGCCCATTCCGTGAATTCTATGGTCCAAGGAATATTCCTATATTCCTGGAGAGTGAAGAATTCATGGTTAGATTGTTGTAATAGAGCTTCCGGAATAACAGATGAAAAACCATTTCTACGAAGCAATAGAATTTGAAGATAAAGGATACCGATCATCTCTTTTAAGAGATTCGTATCTTTTACATACTTTCGATATGGACGAAAAGCATGATTGATTAGGTGGAAGAGAACATCGGCTTCGGTAATTGTCTTTTTCTTAGAATCCGAGGGATCCCCATCTCTTTTCTCTTTCAATTCAAAGTCATGGACTTTAGGAACCCGATGGATATCTCTACTCTTGGTCTGAATGCTATTAATTACGCCTTTCTCTTTTCTCAAAGTGGCAAGAATCCGATTCTTCTCTTCCTCTGCTTTCTTCTTTTTTGAATAGCAATCCTTTAAAGCAGAAAGATAAACGTCCCCGAAAGAATTTTCTTTCTCTTTCGGAATAGAAACCTCTACCTCCTTCAGAGAAGAAAGAGGAATCAGTTCTATCTTCACTCCTTTAATCAGCTTTTCTAGCCCTAAGTCTCCTTCCATCAAAAGATAAAGAAGATAAGTTGGGGAAAGCGGCCCGTTTTCCTTCTTCCGGAAAACGGCTACATTTCCCGTAATAATCAATCCGTCTACCTTAGAAGAAGAAATTAAGGCATCTACATTTTCTAAATAAAGAACCTGAAAAGGAGGAACCAAAGAAAAAAGAACATCTCCGCTCTGAAGAAGATACTTCGTCTTCTCTTTCCGGATATCCGGAAGAAGAGAAAGTTCTCCCTCAGCTAAAGGTCTTCCATCCGAGAAGGTATTCACCTGTTTCGGAGTAAGCTCTAAATAATCGGCTATCACTTCTTCCCCTTCTTTTGCTCGGATACGGGAAGATGTTAATCCGGGATAGATATCGAAAGCTTCTCCTAAACGAATTGATTTTTGAGACACGGGTTCTATCTCCTTCCTGGGGATACTTTATTTAGAAAGATGAATAACACCCTTGGCTTGATTATATCAGAAGCAGAAAGGTTGAAGATGAATATTATGTACAATTTTTATTGTACTAACAATATATAAAGATTGACCAAAGATTTTATACGGAATATTCTAAGCAGGAAGAATCTCAAAAAAGTTAAGGAATCCTCACCAATTTTTGAATTTCATAGGCTGAGTCCTGAATCTGAAATATATAATTGCACAATTTTTATTGTGCTTTTTTATTGATGAACTTAATTTTTCTTTCTAGAATATATTAAAAAAACATAGACGAACTTTTCGGATGTAAAAAAGAGGTAAGAAAAGAAATATGAGAACGAAACAAAAGGACGAGTTTTACGGATGGAGAATTCCGGAGAATGCTATCTCGGATGGTACCTTTTTCTATGAAGAATATAAACCCGGAGAATTAAGAGCTTCTCTTCTTCCTTATCCTATGAGAGTAAAGCAAAAGAAGAATAAAGAGTATCTAGAAACTACCAAAGGAAAAGAAGTGGCTCCTTTACTTCCCGAAGAAGAAATAGCTATCGTTCCTTCAAAGATCGACGGAAAAAAAGTAACCATGATCGGCCCCAGTCAATTGATGGTTATGGATATCGTAGTAGAACCAAGAGACAATCACTTAAACAGAGTCTTTATTCCAGATACGGTAAGGATCATCGGTCCTAGCGCTTTCGGAAACTGCTTTTCTCTTCATGAAGTCATTCTTTCCAACGGCCTATTTGAAATAGAAAGGAAAGCTTTTTCCGGTTGTGTTTCTTTAGAAAAGATAACTTTTCCTTCTACTCTCCGTGTTATCGGGGCAGATGCCTTTCAGGGATGTTCTTTTTCTTCCTTTATACTTCCTTCTTCGATTGTGGAACTAAAAGAAAATCCCTGCTCGAATCAACGACATCTCGTTTCTCTTTCCGTTTCTAAGGATAACCCTCGCTACTATTCCCCAAAAGGTTCCAATGTCATTCTGGAAAGAGAAACCAAGAAAGTCATCTCCGGCTGTAATCGTTCGATTCTTCCGAAAGATACCCGCTTCATCGGTAACAAAGCCTTCTTTGGATGTTCTGATCTCAAAGAAATGGACTTCCCTTCTAGTTTAGAAGCAATCGGAGAGAATGCCTTTTCTTTTGCTGGACTTAAGAAAGCCTATCTTCCGGATTCTCTCTATGAGATAGGAGAAGGCGCTTTCTGCGATTGTGAAGAATTAAAAGACGTAAGACTACCTTCCCATCTCAAAGAGATTCCTTTTGGTTGCTTGGAACGAACTCCGCTAACGAAAATCACTTTTTCAGAATCGTTAAAAGTCATCCGTTTCAGTGCTTTCTCTCAGTGTACTTCCTTAACCGAACTCACTTTCCCGGAAGGGCTATTTACTATTGAGGATGGCGCCTTTTATCAATGCAAAGGAGTAAAGAAAATAGAACTTCCTCCTACTCTTACTCATATCGGAAACTTTGCTTTCAAAGGATTAACCTCTCTTGCTGAAATCACCTTACCACCCCATCTTAAAGAGATCGGAGAAGGAGTCTTCTCCGATTGCTCTTCTCTAAAAGAAGTAAAGATTCCAAAGAGTGTTTATTTTATCGGAATAGGACCCTTTAGTCATTGTCCTTCTCTTACTTCCTTAAAAGTCGAAGAAGGGAATCCCTTCTATGATTCCAGAGAAAACTCCAACGCTCTCTTTGAAACCCAAAGCAACACTCTTCTCCAAGGAACCAAGAAGACTATCGTTCCCAAAAGTACCAAAAGAATCGGGGCACTGGCTTTCTCCGGAGTAGAAATAGAAGAACTCTCTCTTCCCGAAGAAATCGAATTCATCGGAAGAGATGCTTTTGAAGACTGTACGAAACTCAAAAGCCTTGTTCTTCCTAACAGTATCAAAGAAATAGAAAGATGTGCTTTTGAAAACTGCACCTCCTTAACTTCTTTGTCTTTCCCTTCTTCTTTAAAGTCACTGAAGAGTCTCTTCTTTAAATGTGATTCCCTAAAGGAAATCACTCTTCCGGAAGGACTTCTAAGTATGGATGAGGATGCTCTTGATGGATGTGAATCTTTAGAGAAAACCACCCTTCCTGCTTCTCTTACCTTTATCGGTTATGAATCTTTCTCGATCTATTCGAAAATCAAAAAGATCGTTTTAAAAGGTGGCGTTAAGCAACGGAAGTCTCTTCCTTTTCTCGAAGACTATCTAAAGAAGCATCCAGAGACAAGGCTGTCAATAGAAGAATAACGTAATAAGCCAGATAATCCATTTTCCATCTTTAATGCATATAAATAGATTGCTAGAACATTTGAATACGTATATTCATTGACAAGGAGAAAAGAAAAATATGGATAAGAGGGAATTTAACATGGACGGAATTCTCTATACGATCGCCTTCGATGGCTATTCTCTCCACGGGGAAAAGAAAGGTTCTCTTTGGATAGTCGGATACCAACAGGATAGGAAAGTATTAACTCTTCCAGAAGAAATAAACGGAAGGATAGTTTATGGTATCGGTCGTTATGCTTTTCAAAGAGATCCTTTGCTAGAAAGAGTCATTCTTCCTCCTTCTATCGGAGTCCTTGGATACGATTCTTTCTTCTATTGTCCTTCTTTGAAATATATCTATCTTCCGAAAAGTGTTCAGACAATAGAAGTAACCCGTCTAGGGGATACTCCTTTCCGTGGTTGCTCCGCCTTAGAAAGGATCGAAGTAGAGAAAGAAAATTCCTTATTAAAGAGCGAAGGAAACTGTCTTCTTAGTAAAGGCGGAAAAAAACTGATTGCCGGTTGTAAGAACAGTATTCTTCCTTCCTCTGTCAAAAGTATCGAAAGGGGTGCTTTTTCCGAGATCACCTCTTTAAAGAAGATCCTTATCCCCGAAGGAGTCGAAACAATCTCCCGCTCTGTTTTCTATGATTGTGTATCCCTGAATCATGTAGAACTTCCAAGAAGTCTACATTATATCGGGGAAGCTTCTTTTGCTTTTACCTATTCCCTAAAAGAGATTACCTATAGAGGTAGGAAAGAGGAATGGGATAAGATAGAGAAAGAAAATCAATGGAACATAGGAAGTGCTCTTTCTACGATCCATTGCAGCGATGGAACCTTCTTGTTGAAAGCGGAGGTATCTCCGGTTATTGTTTCCTGAAAAAAGAAGGAGGAAAAGTAATATGTCATTCGGTCCTAGAGAAGTTAAGGAAGGTTGCTTCCGTTTTCATCCCTGTTTCGGTGGATATGAAGTAACCATCCTTCCGTTCTTCCAAAGAAACGAAGAAGAGAGAAAGAAAGAGACTCTTGTTGTTCCTTCCTCCTTTCAAGGAAAAACGGTTGTCCGTATCGGTTGGGACTCCTTTTCCGAAAGAAAAACGGAGGCATTAAAAGGAGATATCCGGGTTAAAAAGATTGTTCTTCCGGATACGATCCAAGAGATCACGGAAAAGGCCTTCTACCGCTTTGGCGCTTTAGAAGAAATCAATCTTCCTCAAGGTCTACTCGCCATCGAGGAAAAAGCTTTTTATGGTTGTCGAAGACTGAAAGAACTTTCGTTACCTTCTTCTCTACTTAGGATCGGAGAAGATGCTTTCGGTTATTGTCCTTTTGCTTCTTTTACGCTTCCCCGTTCCGTCATTGAAATCCAAGGAAATCCGCTGACAGGTATCAACGGACTACTTTCATTAAACGTGGAAGAAGAGAATCCTATCTACTTTTCTCCGAAAGGATCCAATGTAATCTTCGAAAGAACGAAGAAAAGAGTCGTGAGTGGATGTAATAACTCGATTCTTCCCGAAGATACCAGGATTATCGGAAAGGATGCTTTCTTTGGAAGAAAAGAACTACACCATATCGATCTTCCTTCCTCCTTAGAAGAAATCGAAGAAGGTGCCTTTTCTCAATCCGGGTTATCTTCCCTCATCCTCCCGGAATCCGTTATCTCCTTAGGAGAATCAGTTTTCTCCGGATGCCACGAATTAAAAGAAGTTGAGATTCTTTGCCCACTTGTTAAAATCCCTGCTCACTGTTTTAAGGATTGTTTCCTGTCCGTTTTGAAACTGCCTTCCTCGGTAAAGAAGATTGAAGAAGAAGCTTTCTTCGATTGCCCTCAACTGACAGAGGTATCTTTACCGAGAAACATAACTACTATCGAAGACTCTGCTTTCGGGAATTGTCCTCTTCTGACATCGATAGATCTCCGTTTGACTTCCTTAATAAAGATCGGAAAAAGAGCCTTCTCCGGAGATGCTCTCGGTCAAAGTCTATCTTTTCCAGAGACTCTACAGGAAATCGGGGAGGGAGCTTTTAGCCGATGTAAAGAAATAGAGGATGTCTCTATTCCTAAGAGTGTGTCTCTCTTTGGAAAAGAAGCCTTTGCTTCCTGCCCTTCCTTAAAGCATCTTTTTGTGGAAGAAGGTAACCTGCTTTATGATGCAAGAGATAATAGCAACGCTATCTTTGAAACAAGAAGTAACACCTTGATACAAGGATGCACAGGGTCAAAGATTCCTACTTCGACAAAAAGGATTGCGGATTGCGCTTTTCTCGGATCCGATATCGAAGAAATTTCTTTTCCTGGCGGATTAGAAAGCATCGGAAACTGGGCTTTTACCAATTGTAAAAAGCTAAATGAAGTTATTCTTCCGGATAGTATTACCTTCCTCGGTCTAAGAGTTTTTTCTGACTGCCGTTCTCTGAAAACCTTAAGACTATCAAATTCACTTATCTCCTTAGAGATAGGTTCCTTCGATGGCTGTGAATCCTTAGAAGAAGTCGAAATACCTTCCTCCTTGAAAGTGATCCGTGCCGATGCTTTTGCAAACTGCTTTTCTCTTAAGACAATAAAGATCTTTGATACTTTACAGGTTTTAGAAGAAGGTACTCTTCCGGAAGAGGAGAGCAATAAACCGATCGGTTTAGAGAATATCGTTCTTTCTTCTTCCGATGCGGAATCTGCAAAGATTCTCCCCACCTTACAGGACTATCGAAAAAGGCATCCTTCGATCCAATGGATTACCGAAGAAAAGAATCCCAGGAAATAACAGAACTGACGAAAGATTCCTCTTACCAAAGTTCGTAGGTCTTTCCATCTTTTTGATAGTGCCAATATCTTCCCTCTTTCTTAGGAGTTTCACTAAACCAATAAGGTTCTCTGATACACCGTACCATCCAGTGATCGTCCCATCCCTTCGGTTTTTCTCTTGCTTCGCAGAGAAGGCCGAACAAATGGGTGCAACTGACAAAAGCCCACTTCTCGATCGTCTGAACAGAAGAAGGAATAATAAGGAAAGAAAGAGCATAACAATTGGAGAAAGCACCTTTTGCTATCGTAGTGACCGAACGGGGAATGATCGAATTACGGCATCCTAAAAGAAGTGTCTTCCCATCTTTGGATAGAAGACAGTTTCCTTCGGATTTATATACTGGATTCAAGGGGGCCACCTCTATCGAAGCGATTCCACAGCAGGCATCAAAGGCTTCGGTATTAATACTGGTAAGAGAAGAAGGAACAAAGAGAGAGCGAATACTCCAACAATCCTGAAAAGCGAGCGCTTCTATTTTTGTCACCGATGAAGGAAGAAAGGTGGTTAAATTCCAACATTCCATAAAAGCGTTAAACCCAATCTCTTTCACAGAAGAAGGAATACGAAGAGTGGTTAAACCGGAGCATTGGCAAAACGCCTCTGTTCCGATCCGGACAACAGAGTCCGGAATAAGAGATGTTTTACATCCCTGAAGGAGTACCTTACCGTCTTTGGATAACAAGCAGTTCCCTGCGGATTTATAAACCGGATTCAAAGGATCCACCTCGATGGAAGAAAGTTCTTCGCAATCGGCAAAAACAGCGTATCCGTAATGAGTCACGGAAGCAGGAAGGTATACCGATGCAAGCTTAGAACAACCCTTAAAAGCAAAAGAATAAATGCTTTGAACCGAAGAAGGAAGAACAAGCGAGGTTAGATTCCTACATTCTTCAAAAGCGCCAAACCAGATCTCCTTCACCGAAGAAGGAATACGAAGGGAGGTTAAACCGGAGCAATGGCAAAACGCCTCGGTTCCGATTCGGACAACAGAGTCCGGAATAAGGGATGTTTTGCATCCCTGAAGGAGTACTTTACCGTCTTTGGATAATAGACAGTTTCCCTCGGATTTATAAACCGGATTCAAAGGATCTACCTCGATGGAAGCAAGTTCTTCACAATCTGCAAAAGCACCATATCCGAAATGAGTCAAGGAAGCAGGAAGGTATACCGATGCAAGCTTAGAACAACCCTCAAAAGCAAAAGAATCGATGCTTTGAATCGAAGAAGGGATTCTTAGAGATAAGAGACTCTTACAATACGCTTCCCCAATAGCAGTAACAGGTAAGCCCTGATAAGTGGAAGGAATAACGACCTCTTTGATATCTTCTTCGTTCGCTATAAAAAAGCTTATCTTATACGACTTTTTGTCTTTCGACAAAGTAAACTTAAACTTAGATACGTCCATCGGATTTTCTCTTTCTTTTTCCATATTTCCCCCACAAAAAAAGGAAGAGCTATCTCTCAAAGATGAACGATGAGAGATAGCTCCTTTTCATTAGAAAAACAATGTTAAATGATAAACCAACTTCTCAACTAATCAAGAATATGGCTTACATCGACCACTTGCCCGTTCTCGACTTTCAGATCTCCCTGAAGCAGAGCTTTCAGAACAAAACCATGTCCCATCGTCAGATAAGAACAATCCATCACTTTCTTCATCGAATCAATCCGGAAGAAATCCCAAACCGTTTTTTTCGATCTCAGATTGTTCTTCTCTAGCTTATTCACATAAGCTTCAAAAGCTTTCCGCATTGCATTTCTCGAATAGTAGTTATACGCATCAAAATCAACTAAAGCCAGTTTCTTTCCGCTATCCACAATACTCTTCAGATAACGGAAGGATTCACTATTCGCTACTAGCTTTGCATATTCCGGAACAAACACCTTTTTTCGAGCCTGAACATAATTCAAAGGAACATATTCCTGCTTTTCTTTATCATAATAAGCAAAATAAAGGGCATCCTTATTCTCATAACCGAGATCATGACAAGCATGTCTCATCAGATCCTTCGTACATTTCGTTTTCGCGTAGAAGCTATTTCTCCACTCGAAATATGCTTTATTCGGATGTCCGTTATCATCATGACAGGGGTAAACCTTACCACACTGCCAAAAAACCTCGAAAATATTCGCCTTCACTCCATCCGAAGAAACAACAGGTCCGATATAGAACGGAGAAATCTCTTTGGCAAAATTCGGATGTTCCGCCATGAATTCCTTATTTCTCGTCATTCTCGAAGTAACATCAATCACCACATAATCCTCAATGCGGTCTCCGGAATCCAACTGATTCGTATAAAAGCTGTTATCGTAATAAACATTGAGAACATGATGCTTCAACATAATGATTTTCTTGTTTTCCATAATTTTTCTTTTCCTCTTTCTTTTCTCTACTACCTCTTCCCAAAGCTCCCTTTTTCCTCCCTTCTTCCTTATCAAATTACACTTTGATAATTCCTCCTTATCTTTTCATTCCCATAAAGAAGCAAAAGAAAAATCCCATCGACACGATGAGACAAGAAATCAATACTCCTTTATCCCATCGATCAGCCTTTAGCACCTTACTTTTCTTAGCAGGTTGCTGTGCGTTCCTAGGGGCTGTCCCTCCCGCACTCTTTATGGTTGACTATATTATAGCGGTGAAATGAGGTTTCTTCAATAGAAAAGAGAGAGAAATAAAGAAACAACCTTTTATAGAAAGACAAATTTGTAGCATTTCTAAACCTTCTAAATTAATTGAAATTCAGAAAAAGGAATTTAACGATTCGGTTGTTTCTCTATTGCCCGTATCGAATAGTGAGAATAAAGTTCTACTTTTTGTCTTACTTTTCCCACACGACCGGTTTTCCATCGACATAATGCCAATGTTTTCCGTCCGTGTTTTCTTCTTCGCTATACCAGAAGAGATCGGCATCGCAGTCTTCTAAGAAATCCGGATCCCAGCTTTCCGGAGCACTCTTGCATTCGCAGTAGACCTTCCTTAGAGGGAGGACTCCTTTAAATACATTCTCATACATCCATGCGACCGAAGAAGGAATAATAATCGAACTCAGACTGCTGAACTGGAAAGCGGCTCTTCGAATATCATGCAAAGAAGAGGGAAGATTAATCGTATTTAGTGGAGTATTGAAGAAAGCCCCTTCCCCAATGATCTCTACCGAAGAAGAAAGGTGGATAGAAGTCAGATCATTCATCTCCGCAAAAGCGTATCGGTCGATATATTTAACTCCTTCCGGAATAACGCTGTTATGGCATCCACAGATCAGTTCCGTCCCATCTTTGGAAAGAAGGCAGTTTCCTTTGGATGAATAATTCGGGTTATCGCTATCGACTTCGATAGATTGAAGATTAGAGCAGCCGCTAAAAGCAAGCGAGGGAATGTGAGTCAGGGTTGCCGGAATATGGATAGAAGTCAAGGAGGTGCAATGGGCAAAGGCCGGCCCTTTCAGAGAAGTGATGGAAGGAGGAATCACTAAATCCGTGAGTTTTTCGTTTTGAACGAATATCACTGCATCATGCCCATATCCGTTCATCAAAGGATTCGAGAGGAGAGTGATCTTGCACCAGGATTCGACATCATCGATTTGGACGATTTGGAAATCGGAGCAGTCCGAAACACAGTCTTTCCCGATCCGAGTGACCGAAGAAGGAATATATAATCCACGAAGGTTATCGCAATTCGTGAAAGCATTCGAACAAAGTTCACGAACCGTATTCGGAACCTCGATACCGATTACGGAATCCACGTTTACGAAAGCATAAGGACCGAAAGCCACTACTTTCTTCCCTTGGACTTCCGAGGGGACTTTCGCTACTTGCTCTTCCCCATGATACCCAGTAAGGACAAGTTCGTCCCCAAGCAGAGTAAAATCGAAATCTCCCTCCGTAATCGTTTCCGGATCGCTGAGTGCGTTGAGTTTATCCTCAATGCTCTCAGATTCCTCCTCAGGTTCTTCTTCTAATTGCAAATCGGCATAATCCGCGGTGTTAATCGTGTTGTTGTATTTGAGGTTCGACAGCTTAACGAGTTCATCCTCAGTCGGCTCTTGAAAACCTGGTACACCCATTTCCGAAAGCTGAGCGACAAATCTCGGATTCTGCCAAGTCATTTTTTCGGCATACTTTCCCGTTTCCCCGATCATTTTTTTCTGCAAAGTCCGATGACCTTCTGTGCAAATGAGAATCTGACGTACTAATGCGGAGAGAAATTCTCCGCTCCGGAGCATATAGTTGGGATATGCCTCAAGCATTTTGCCAAGATATTCTTCGCCTTCCTTTTCTTCAAATTCAAAGTTCCAATTTCCGATTTGACCATTGAGGAATTGATAGAGGCAGAAATTGATCAGTCCTTGATCTTTCTTCATCTCCTTAGGAAGTTCTTCAAACCAGGTGTAATTCTGAGATAGCAGCTCTTTGACATCTTCTTTGTTTTTCAGAATCTCCTTTGGATAAATCTTCCGGATATCGTAGTTGCCATAATAATAGTAATGGATGGCGTGGTCTTTGAAGTCCTTGTCTTTCCAACAAGAAGCGGGGATAGGAAGGTGGTAATCTTCTTTGCTTCCTCCCTCCTCCGGTTCGAGATCCGTTTCATGAACTCCGATTGCAAGATCAAACAGTTTTGAACCAATCTCTTTATCCGACCAGAAATCG
>Ga0256406_1006135_pt1 | contig 12251 bp, 12 predicted proteins | sample RumenRJG_03DNA_FD_185986 | JGI IMG/M metagenome (GOLD analysis project Ga0256406, IMG submission 185986) | Bovine rumen microbial communities from Lethbridge, Alberta, Canada - RJG_03 | ecosystem: Host-associated > Mammals > Digestive system > Stomach > Rumen | place: Canada: Alberta | collected...
GCGACGATAACAGGTATGAGCATGGAGCGATGCGAAGCATCGCGAGAATGCGAATGCCTGTAGCGACGCGAAAGCACGCAGTGCGAAGCGGCGCGTGGACTTATACAGTATGTGGCACTACCTGTAGGATTGCGGGAGTGCGAAGCACGGAGCAATCCGTAGCTTATACAGTATGTGGCACTACTTGTAGTATACAGCGGACCTGCCGGGAGGCAGGACAGATCCGGGAAAACAGGACAGATCCGGGAAAACAGGGCGGCAGAGGTATGGATATGGAAAAGAAAATTATCTGTGAAACCGTCGGCGGCGAAGGCTGCGGACTGAGAAGGGTGCTTGAGCTGATCGGCGGGAAGTGGAAGGTTCTGATTCTCTGTGCGATGCACAGCCGCGGCGCCATGCGCTACGGACAGATCAGGAAAGCCATTGTCGGCATCACGAATACCATGCTGGCGCAGTCTCTGAAGGAGATGCAGGATGACGGTCTTGTGGAGCGGCATCAGTATGATGAGATGCCGGTGCGCGTGGAATATTCCCTGACGGAGAAGGCAGGAAGCCTGATTCCGATTCTGCTGGAACTGAAGGACTGGGGTGAGCAGAATCTGTGACGGATCAGTCGGAGAAATTCTCCTGAATATGGTTAACAGGGCTTGTCAGCAGTTAGAAAATGGGATATTATTTAACAAAAGTTAGATAGAAAAAGACAGGATTTTTCCGGTGGACCGACGGGGAAAAATCTGTCAGATGGCGGGGTGATGTGTAATGAAAATTCTGAGATCTTCTGAAGATTATCTGGAAGCCATGCTGATGCTGAAAGAGGAAAAAGGATATATCCGTTCAGTGGATATCGCGGACAGGCTCGGTGTGACCAAACCAAGTGTGAGCTATGCGGTGAAAAAACTCAGGGAGAACGGATACCTGACGATGGACAGATCCGGTTTTATTACGCTGATGGACAGCGGCCGGGAGATCGCCGAACGGATCTATTCGCGTCATAAAATGCTGACGGCATTTTTCGAACAGATCGGCGTGGACCCGGAGACGGCACGCGATGACGCCTGCAAGATCGAGCATGATATCAGTGACACAACGTTCCGCGCGCTCTGCGATGTCGTTGAACGGCAGAAGAGCGCCGGCAGCACAGACGGGGAATAAGACAGCATGGGCGGAATAACAGAGAAAAGCTACCGGAAGACAATCATCGCATGCTTTGCTGCTTATGTGGTACAGGCCATCGTCAACAATTTTGTGCCGATGCTCTTTATCACGTTTCAGAAAGAGTTCGGCCTTTCGCTCGCTCAGGTCACCGCACTTGTCACTTTTAATTTCGGCATTCAGCTGGTGCTGGATATGGTGTCCGCGTCGTTTGTCGACAGGATCGGCTACCGGGCTTCCATGATCCTTGCCGATGCCATGTGTATACTTGGGCTGGCTCTGCTGACGGTTCTTCCGCAGCATACAGGCAGCCCTTTTGCGGGTATTCTCATCAGCGTGATGGTATATGCCGTGGGCGGAGGTCTCCTCGAAGTGCTGGTTTCACCGATCGTTGAGGCCTGCCCGACAGAACATAAGGAAGCGGCCATGAGTCTGCTTCATTCCTTTTACTGCTGGGGCCAGGCGGCCGTCATTCTGTTCTCGACCGTTTTCTTTGCTGCGGCAGGCATCGGGCACTGGAGAATCATGGCGCTTCTGTGGACTGTCATTCCGGCACTGGACCTGATTGCCTTCACCCGTGTCCCGATCGCACCGCTTCTCGCGGACGGAGAAAAGGGCAGGAGTCTGAAGGAGCTGTTTTCATCGGGGATTTTTCTGATACTCATGATGATGATGGTCTGCGCAGGCGCATCGGAGCAGGCGGTCAGTCAGTGGGCGTCCGCCTTTGCAGAGTCGGGACTGGGGGTTTCCAAAACGATCGGAGATCTGACAGGCCCGCTCTTTTTTGCTGTCATGATGGGCATTTCCAGAACCGTTTTCGGCCTGAAGGGGAAGCAGATGAACCTCAGAAAATTCATGGCGTTTTCCTCCGTGCTCTGCATTTTCTCCTATCTTATGATCGGGCTGTCGGCGGTCCCTGCGATGGGCCTTGTCGGCTGCGGTCTGACCGGCTTTGCCGTCGGCATTTTCTGGCCGGGCACATTCAGCATCGCCTCGGCGGCGATACAGAACGGCGGAACCCTGATGTTCGCGATGTTTGCTCTTGCGGGCGATATCGGCTGCAGTCTCGGACCGACACTGGCCGGGGCCTTTGCTTCCGCGGCGGGCGGCCGGCTCGGCACGGGAATTCTCTGCTGCATCTTCTTCCCGGTGCTGATGGGCACAGGACTCATGCTGGAGAAGCACGCGGCATCCGGTCATAATGAAGATTTGTCATGCCGATGACAATGATTCGGCGTTTTACAGGAAGGGAAGGTGTGGTTATACTTGCAGTCATAAAACAGGTTCTGAGTTACACATCCTGACGGACGTACAGAACCGGGGAGGTGAATCGTATGAGTGAATTGTACCGGTTCCCCCTGAAACAGAGTGTAGGGATTAAGGCTGTCCCCTGTGTCATCAAAGGTGATGATGTACACAGAGGGCAGCCTCTTGCGTTTCAGGGAAATGGACTGGGCTGCGGAATCTGTTCATCCGTGACCGGTCAGATCCATGAAGTGACAGAGGATGAGATTACGGTAGAAGCATCGCCGGAACAGGACAGGGACTACGTCAGACTGAAAAGCACGGAACCGCTGGACCTGATCCGGGAGGCCGGCATTGTCGGACTCGGCGGGGCAGGCTTTCCCACCTGGGCCAAGCTGGCGAAGCCGTTTGACGGCAGCGGGACAGTGATCGTCAACGCAGCTGAATGTGAACCGATTCTGGATCACAATCTGACGAGAATCAGAAAAAATCCGGAGCAGCTGCTGCGGGGACTTGATATTGCCATGGAACTTGTCCATGCGGAGCACGGCATCATCGCCATCAAGGGCATCCATAAGGAAACCATTGCGCTTCTGAAGGAAAAGCTGAAGAATCCCCGCGTGAAGATCTCCCTTCTGGAGAATGTGTATCCGGCAGGCGAGGAGCGGGCGATCGTCAGAGATACGATGGGTGTTCTGCTTCCTCCGACAGCTCTTCCGTCGGAAGCCGGCGCGGTAGTCATTAACGCGGAGAGCTGCTGCAGGATTGAAGAGGCCGTGGATCAGAAAAAGCCGATGATCGACAAGGACCTGACAGTCGCCGGCAAAATCCGCGGCAACGAACAGGATAAGCTGATTCAGGTGTTTCTGGATGTGCCGGTCGGCACGCCGGTCCGTTCCCTTTTTGAGCGGGCGGGCGGAAAAGAGAATCACGGACTGGCTGATACTTACGGAGAGCTGATCATGGGCGGACCGTTCACCGGCCACAGAACAGATCTCGATGCACCGGTCTTAAAGACGACAGGTGGCCTGATCGCTGCAGAGTGCTTCCCGAAGGGGCCGGAAAAAATCGGCCTGCTCGTATGTGCCTGCGGCGCTGATGAGGCAAGGCTCCGTGAGATAGCGAAGAGCATGGGTTCTGAAGTCGTCGGCGTGGCCTTCTGCAAGCAGGCGGAGCCGGTGAAGAACACAAGAAAATGCCAGAATCCCGGCCACTGTCCGGGACAGGTTGAAAAAATCATGAAGCTGAAAAAAGCCGGTGCGCAGGCTGTACTCATCAGCAACTGCACCGACTGTACCAATACCGTGATGGCCTGCGCCCCGAAGCTGGGCCTTCCGGTTTACCACTGCACGGACGGAGCGCTCCGCGCAGTGAACATGAAACTGATCAGGCGGTTCAAAGGATAAGGAGGGAGCAAATATGTCACTTACCAGAGAAGTTCTTGAAAAACACATGAAGGATCCCGCAATTTTCTGCTGCAGAAGACAGAAGGGACTGGTGATCAGCGGAGCGGATCTTGAGGATCCTGATCTGTTCGACGATATGGTTGACGCTGATCTGCTGAAACTGAGTCCGGACGGCCTGACCATCGAGCAGGTTCTGGGATCAACGCTGACCAGAGATGTCGACGCCCTGACGCCCATCACGGCTGACATGCTGGATAAAGTCAATGAAGTAAAAGCACCCGCAGCCCCTGCGCCTGCAGAAAAAGCTGCACCGGCACCGGCAGCCCCCGCTGTGGCGCCGCCCTTTACAGGCACCATCGGAAGCAACGGCGTGCTTCATCTCGAGATCGGCAGGGCGGAAAAGATAGAAGGCCTGAAGATGGATATTCCGCTGGGCGGCGCTTTCTCCGGAGGAGCAGCTCTGCCGCCCGTTCCGGGTGAGAAGAAAACCGGAGAGAAGAAGGTCATCCGCCGTCTTGTCAAGAAGCATATGAAGATCACCGATGTGGAAATCGGCACGGAGACATCCATCCGCGACGGCAAAATCACCATTGACGGTTCGATTGTGGACCGTGCCGTGAAAGAGGATCCGCTCTGCAGGAGCCTGAAGCTGGATGTGATTTATCCGGATAAACGCCACGTATATACCGATACCATCATGGACGTATGTCCGATCGCCACCAAGGTGGAAGGCGAACTCGGCGAGGGCGTGACCAAGGTGGCCGACGGCGTTGTGTTCATGCTGACCGGTGTTGATGAGGACGGCGTTCAGGTACATGAGTTCGGTTCATCAGAAGGATATCTGGATGAGCGCATGTACTTCGGCCATCCCGGCTGCGCAGACAAAAACGATATCATCATCCGCTGCCATGCAGTGATCGCATCAAAGACCGGCATGACCCGTCCGGGCCCGTTCGCAGCTCACAAGTGCCAGGATTTTATCATCCAGGCCGTACGTGACAAACTGAAGACATATGACGGAGAGGTAGTCCGCGAGGAAGTCTGCGAAGATGTACGGAGAGAGGGCAACCCGAGAGTCGTTCTGGTCAAGGAGATCATGGGACAGGGCGCCATGCATGACAATGTCATCTGCCCGAACGAGCCGTGCGGCGTCGCCGGCGGCCAGAAAAATGTGGACTGCGGCAATGTGCCGATCATGCTGACACCGAATCAGGTCCGCGACGGTTCCATCCATGCGCTCACCTGTATCGGACCGGCAACAAAGGAAATGACGCGTCATTACATCCGCGAGCCTCTGGTAGAAGGTCTGGCGGCCGATCCGGAACTTGATCTGATCGGCGTGATTTTTGTAGGATCGCCGCAGGTCAACGATGAGAAGATGTGGGTATCCGAGAGACTCGGCACCCTGCTGGAATCGCTGGATATCGACGGCTGCATCGTCACCACCGAGGGATTCGGCAATAACCACATTGATTTTATCCAGCATATCGGGCAGGCCGGCAAGAGAGGCATCCCGGTGGTCGGCGTATCGTTCTGCGCTTATCAGGGCCAGCTCGTGGTCGGCAACAAATATGCGACGGCCATGGTCGAGGAGAACATGGATGCCGGCGGATTCGAAAACAACGTGGCAGGATGCTCCTGCATCACAAAAGAAGTTGCCGCACGTGCCATCCAGATGCTCAAAAACCGCATGGCCGGCGTGGAGATCAAGGCGGCACCGAAGAAGTGGAGCAATGATGTCATCAACGCGAACAACCGTCTTCTCGGTCTTCCGGAGACGAAGCTGGTCGATAACGGAACCATGCACTGAGGTATCCGGGTACGATACAGCCGGAACAGAAAAACGTTTTCAGGAAAGCGAAAGGGCAGCCAGAACAGCGAAAGAGCCGCGAGGCAGACGTCCGTGCGGAAGGAGGAGTGCAGATGGAGATGCCTGAATATACGATCAGTCCCGTCCGGATGGGCGGGCTTGTGAAGGAAACAGAGAAGGATCTTGTCCGCATACATCTCCGAGGAAGGCTCGGCGTACTCGTGGTGCCCCGCTGGCTGATCCGCGGCGATGAAGAGATTGTCCCGGGTCATGAGCTGTCCTTTTATTTCAGCTATGTGTGGGTTGTGACGGATCCCGTCGAATGCGATGCATCCGAACTGAGACAGGGGATGGATCCGTTTCCGGTGCTCGTCAGCGGAACCATCACAGAGGTCAATGACACCGCGGCAAGAATCACGGTGCAGGACGGCCTCGGTACCGTCGCCGTTCCCCGCCGGTGGCTGTTTACGCCGGTTCCGCTGAAGACCGGTCTGAAGGTTGAATTTTATTACAGCAGCATGGATGTGACCGGAATGAGCAGTATTCCCGTGGAGAGCATCTGATCTGACAGAAGGAGGATATGACTATGTTGACTACGGTAGAAGGCATGCAGTCTGAAATTTTTGTTCCCGTAACACCGCCACCTGTTTTTACGGAACTGAAGAAGCCGCTGAGTGAGTGCTGTGTTGCTTTTATCACGGCAGGCGGCATCCATAAGAAGAGCCAGGTGCCGTTCAATACCTCCGGTGACTATTCCTACCGGACCATTGAATTCGATACGCCGTCAAGTGAACTTATGGTAACGCACGGAGGTTTTGATAACTCGGATATCAATAAGGACGTGAATGCCATGTTCCCGATCGACCGGCTGCACGAGCTGGTTGCATCAGGATTTATCGGATCGCTGCCGAAGGAAACCTATACCTTTATGGGCGGCGGCGGAAATGTCGAGAAGTTCCGCAATGAGACGGGACCGGAGATTGCGAGAAAGCTGAAGGCGCAGGGCGTTGATGTCGTTCTCTGCACCGGCGGCTGCGGCACATGCCACCGCTCTGCGACCATCGTGACCAGATGCTGTGAGGCCGCGGGCATGAGCTGCTGCGTTATCGCAGCGCTTCCGCCGATCGCACGTCAGCAGGGAGCGCCCAGAATTACGGCGCCGCATGTGCCGATCGGTTCCAATGCCGGTGAGCCGAACAATATTCCGATGCAGACGGCCATCGTAAAGGAATCACTGGAGTGGGTGCGCGACTGTCCGAGCTACAACCAGCTGAAGGTTCTTCCATACGAATACCGTCATAATGTCTGATCCGTTCTTACTCACCTTTCCCATGAGAGCAGCGGAAAGTTCATGCGTGCAGAGCAGCTTCTGTGGCAGCGGTATTGCTGCCGTCTGCCGGAAGGGATGAAATGAAATCCCTCACTGCCGCTATGAATTTTCCGGCTGCCGGTGAAATGGCTTCTTCCGGCGGCGCTGCAATGCCGAGTTCACGGCTGCGGGCCGGAGAGAGCGGAAGCGTCTGTATGGCATGAATTTCCGGGTCCAGAACCAGCTTCGGAAGAATGCTGATGCCGAGATGATTTTCCACCATGGACTGAATGGCATGATCATCTTTCGAGGAGAAACGGATAGCCGGATTGACGTGCCCGTCCGCGAGAACCGCGTGAATATCATAATCCACGCCCTCGGCGGAGATGATGAAAGGCTGTCCGTCAAAGGCTTTGATCGGGAACGATTTCCGGTTTCCGACAGGGTAGTCCGCAGGCAGGACAGCGACGAGCGGGTCCTCATAGAGAGGAATCCAGGTCAGGCTGCTGCCGATATGCCGGTGGCTGAGCAGACCGAAATCCGCTTCCGTGTTCAGAATCCATTCTGTAATATCATCCGTTCCGCCCTCACGGAGTTCAATTTCAATTTTCGGGTATTTTTCCCGGAAGCTGTAAATGATTTTCGGAAGCCAGCGGCGTGAGATGCTGGCAAAGGAAGCAATCGTGATATGGCCGCTTTCTATGCCGTTGATGGCGTTGACGGTCTGTTCGATCTCCTCATTCATGCGGATCAGTGCCCGGACCTTCGGAAGAAGGGCACGTGCGTTTGAAGTCAGAGTGACCCCCTGGCGGGAACGCACAAAAAGAGGAAATCCAAGTTCTGTTTCCAGGGTTTTCAGGATATGGCTGATGCCGGACTGGGTATATCCCAGCATCTCGCCGCTTTTGGTGAAGTTCAGCGTATCAGCTACGCTCTCGAATACAATGAATTTGTTAATATCCATGTGACAGCCTGCTTTCCGGATGGATTTTTACAGACTTTATGATAACAGAAATCATGCAAAAATCTACCGGATTCGTCAGGATTCATGTAAAAAATTCAGAATCAAACGTATTTACAGTAATTTTTACTGACATTACAATTTTGCATACCGGTTATCACGAAATGATGTTTTACTTTTCAGATAAATGCAGATATAATCTCAGACATTAACAGAAGGCAGAAGAAGCCGGCTGTTAAACTTATATGACTGATAGATCAGGACAGGCAACGGTGCTTAATCGGAAGCACCGGGGCCTGTCTTTTTCTATACTGCAACCCGAAGACAGGGACAAGTAAAGAGAGGAGAAATAATTATGATGAAATCTCGAAAATGGTTATCGGTTCTTTTATCGGCAGCTATGGCCGGCGCACTGATGACAGGATGCGGAAGCAGCTCAGCTTCGACATCGTCCGCAGGTTCATCCGCAGCATCGTCTTCGACTTCCGGAACGGCATCGTCTTCCGCTTCCGCGACGGAATCCGCATCAGCTGAGGCTTCTTCAGAGGCGGCATCCTCTTCGGCATCATCGGATACAGAGACAGTGGCAGCAGTTTCCTCCACATCGTCGGGTTCAGCGAAGGGAGCGCTGAAAGGTGTAAAGCTCTCCTTTGCCACGACGGCACTCTTTGCTCCGTTCACCTACTATGATACCGACGGTACGACGGTTATCGGTTTCGATATTGATTTTGAGAAGGCACTGCAGGATTACCTGGGATTTGAAATCGACGGTGATACGCAGGTTATGGATTATTCCGCAATCGCGACATCGCTGGCGCAGGGTCAGGTCGACTTCGGCATGGCTGCCCTGTGTGCAACCGATGAGAGGAAGGAAGTTATGAACTTCTCGAATACCTACTGCGATTCCGGTCAGGTTGTCATGATCAATAAGGAAACCTCACCGTCGGAAATCACCGACATCGATACCCTGGTTTCCGGCGATTACACCATCGCCGTTGAGAAGGGCACCTGCTCACACATGTACTGCACCAACAACGGCGTGCCGGCGGACAGACTTCAGGTGCATGATACGATCACGACCGCCTATGAATCCCTTGAACAGGGCAAGGTGGATGCGGTGATTCAGGATGGCCCGAATGCCAACTATTACGTAGAGAATACGCCGGACACAAAGCTTGAGGTTGTCGGCGACGAGTTTAACCAGGGCCAGGCGCCGTACGCCATTGCCATCTCCAAAGAGGCCTGCGAGCGGGTTCCGGGACTTCAGGAAGATTTCAACAAGGCGATTCAGGCACTCATTGATGACGGAACCTTCGACGAACTGAAGGCGAAATGGCTCGACTGATGAAAATCTTTCACTGATACACTGATGTACACCGCCTCAGCGCGGATCCTGGGGCAGTTTCCAGCTAAATACGGAGGGAGGTATTTTCCATGGCAGAGGTTTTGAAAGTATTGCTCCCGATGCTGTTCCGGGGCCTGAAAACGACAATCTACATCGCCGTTATCGGTATCCTGCTTGGATTTGCCATCGGGGCTCTGGCCGGATTCGGGCTGAGGGCAAAAAATAAAATCGCAAGAACCATTGCGGAAATCTATATCTGGATCATCCGTGCAACACCGCTGATTGTGCAGGCGCTGTACATCTACTATGTGACACCGAAGCTGATCGGCATTGATCTTTCAAGCAATGCAGCCGGCATCATTGTCATTACTTTTAACTCCGGCGCCTTCATCGCCGAGATTGTCCGCGGCGCCCTGGATTCCATCGATCCGGGGCAGCGGGAGGCGGGCCTGAGCCTTGGCCTTTCGCCGGCGCAGACCATGTGGCATGTCATTATTCCGCAGGCCTTCCGCTCGATGCTTCCGTCGCTGTTCAACCAGTTTATTATTTCCGTGAAGGATACGGCACTGCTTTCCGTTATCGTCGTGGATGAGATCACACATGAGATTCAGAACTATGCTTCTATCACATACAAGACCATCGAGGCCTATACCATCGGCGCGGCATTTTATCTCGTGATCATTTCGGTGCTGATCGTGATCCAGAAGACCGTGGAAAGTCATCTGAAAAAGTAAGGAGGGATCGGTATGGCATTACTTGAAGTCCGGCATCTCGCCAAATCATTTAATGATCTGCAGGTGCTGAAGGATATCAATATGCAGGTGGAAAAGGGCGAGGTGATCGTCATTATCGGCCCCTCCGGTTCAGGAAAAAGCACGCTTCTCCGATGCATCAATCAGCTGGAAATTCCTTCAGCCGGACAGGTGATCTACAAGGGCCAGAACATGCTGGAGAAGGGCGCCGACATCAGGAAGTTCCGTGAAGAAGTGGGCATGGTGTTCCAGAGGTTCAACCTTTTCCCGATGAAGAATGTTATCGACAACGTGACGATGGCGCCGGTCCTGACAAAGCATAAATCAAAGGCCGAGGCAACCGGACTGGCGATGGACCTTCTGAAGAAGGTAGGACTTGAGAGCAAGGCGAAGGCGAAGCCGATGATGCTTTCCGGAGGACAGCAGCAGCGTGTGGCCATCGCCAGAGCGCTGGCGATGGAACCGGAGGTGCTGCTGTTTGATGAACCGACTTCGGCACTGGATCCCGAGCTCGTCGGCGAGGTGCTGAATGTCATGAAAGATCTCGCGCAGGAAGGCATGACCATGGTGGTGGTCACGCATGAGATGGCTTTCGCGCGTGATGTGGCAGACAGGGTGATTTTTATGGCGGACGGCTACATTGTCGAAGAAGGTGCGCCGGCGGAAATCTTCGGCAGTCCGAAGGAAGCACGGACGAGGGCATTCCTGTCCCGTTTCCTCGGAACGGACGCCGCACAGGCCTGAAAAACGCCGGAACAGGTAACGGAGGAAAAGCAGATGAAAAAATTTGTCATTACGATCGGAAGGGAATTCGGAAGTCTCGGCCGGCCGGTAGCAAGAAGGCTGGCAGAGCTTCTCGGCGTTTCCTATTACGACAGGGATATCCTGGAGGCAACCTCCAGAATGATGAATCTTCCGGTGTCCGTTCTGGGGGATCAGGAGGAATCCAGGAAGAACAGCTTCTGGCGCATGGTGGTTCCCCTGGGCACGGAGTCGTCAGATCAGCAGAACAGGGTTTTTGAGGTTCAGTGTAAAATCATCGCGAAGCTTGCGGCTACAGAATCCTGTGTCATTGTCGGACGATGCGCGGACTATGTCCTGCGGGATGATCCGAATGCCATCCACGTCTATATCTACGCACCCAAAGAAGCGCGGCTTGAGAACTGCATCAATTCCCTTGGCATGGACAGGGCAGAGGCCAGAAAAATGATCCGTGAGGTCGATAAGGCAAGGCTCAATTATCACAGACATTACGCCGGCTATGCGCCGGGAGATCCGAAATACAAGCACATCATCATCAACAGTTCACTGCTGGGTGTCGAGGGCACGGCAAGAGCACTGGCTGCGATCACGAAGGCCAAGTTCGGAGAAGCAGACGACGAATGAGAGCGGGGGATGCACCATGAGACGCACACCGGAAATCAGTTCCTACAATTTTATCATCAAGGTTATTGACTCACATACGATGGGGGAGCCGACCAGGATTATTTATGACGGCATTCCGGAGCCTTCCGGCAGAACCATGATGGAGAAAAAGCAGTATATGCAGGAGCATTATGACTTCCTCCGGGCTGCTCTGATGCTCGAACCGAGGGGCCATCGCGATATGTTCGGAGCGATGCTCACCGAGCCGGTGAATGAAGAAACCGATGTGGGTGTGATTTACCTGAACAGCGGCGGGTATCTGAATATGTGCGGTCACGGAAGCATCGGCGTCGCATCCATGCTGGTGGACACGAAAATGGTGGATGTTCACGAGCCTTATACAGAGGTGGTGCTCGATTCCCCGAGCGGTCTCATCCGGACGAAGGTGCATGTCGTGAATGGAAAGGCAGCGGATGTCAGCATCTACAATGTGCCTTCTTTTCTTTACAGAAAGAATCTGAAGACAGAGACAGAATGGGGCACGGTGACGTACGATATCTCCTTCGGCGGTTCGTTTTTCGCACTGGTAGACGCGGACAGGATCGGTCTTGTTCTGGATCCGTCTCATATGGAAGAAATCACCCGTCTCGGCATGGAGCTGCTTGAAAAAATCAACGCTTCTGTGGAAATCCGGCATCCGACGCTGGATATCACTACCGTTGATCTGGTGGAATTCTACACACGGAAGGCAGACAGCGGTGCTTCCATGAAGAACTGCGTGATCTTCGGAGATGCCCAGGCCGACCGGTCGCCCTGCGGCACCGGAACGAGCGCCAAGCTTGCCACGCTGTATGCCAGAGGCGAGCTCGGGCTGCATGAGGAGTTTATCTATGAAAGCATCACAGG
>Ga0256406_1006136_pt1 | contig 12250 bp, 10 predicted proteins | sample RumenRJG_03DNA_FD_185986 | JGI IMG/M metagenome (GOLD analysis project Ga0256406, IMG submission 185986) | Bovine rumen microbial communities from Lethbridge, Alberta, Canada - RJG_03 | ecosystem: Host-associated > Mammals > Digestive system > Stomach > Rumen | place: Canada: Alberta | collected...
CAAAAGCAAGGAGAAAACTCTTGAAAGAAGAATTAAAAAGCTTCAAGCAAAGATTCTTCGCCTACAGAATGAGCAAGCTCAATCTGGGCTCAAGGTAACGGATGGCACTGATTAGTTATATAGAAGTGATGAAACATTCTAATGATGAAAAGATAAAGGCATTCAAACGGCTCTTTGACGTTCAGGAACGACTGCGTAAGGAGTGCCCTTGGGACAGGAAGCAGACTTTCGAGAGCCTACGTCCAAACACTATCGAGGAAGTGTTTGAGCTTGCCGACGCTCTGCAGAAAGACGACAGGAAGGAGATTTGCAAGGAACTGGGCGACGTCATGGAACACGTAGTGCTCTATTCCATCATTGGCGAGGAGACCGGCGACTTCGATATAGCCGATGTCTGCAACCATCAGAGCGACAAGCTTATGTTCCGCCATGATTTCATTGACTGGAGGAATACGACAACCGCCCCTGACGTCCCACAATGGTATGTTACCGACACCTCTCTTGTTATAAACAACAGAGGGCAGGTGGTCTATAAGGATGAGGTCGACGAGAACAACGACCCTATACCGACTACCGCCACTGAGGTGGAGAGCTCCTGGGAGCGCCGCAAACAGAAGGAACGCGACGGCAATGAGACAGTGCTCTCCGGTGTCCCCAGCGCTCTTCCATCTATTATAAAGGCTTACCGCATCCAGGACAAGGCCCGTAATGTGGGCTTCGACTGGGCTGAGAAGGAGGACGTGTGGGATAAGGTACGTGAGGAGCTCGGTGAATTTGAGGAGGATCTCCGTCGTGGTGATAAGGAGAAGTCGACACGTGAGCTCGGCGATTTTCTCTTCTCCATTATCAATGCGGCCCGCCTCTACCATCTAAACCCCGACAATGCCTTGGAGAGTACCAATCAGAAGTTCATCAAACGCTTCACATATATTGAGTTGAAGGCGAAGGAACAGGGGCGTAATATCGCCGACCTTACGCTCAAAGAGATGGACGAGCTCTGGGATGAGGCTAAAAGAAAATTTAAAGAAACCAATAACTAAAACTTTGTGATATATGAGAAAATTCGCTTTTCTGGCATTTTTTATTATGACAGTAGGACTGTTCTTCGGCTGCAAACCGTCGAAGACTGATGGAAATAACGGCAGTGGCGACTCTACGAATGCGGCATCAGCTACTGCCGGCGCAGTGGAGGACTCTACGATGTACGGCACCTATGTCGACGGCGGCCACGGTGGCTTCATGCTTAAATGTGATGATGACAGCGTCAGGGAGTTTGTCGTCGACCTTGACAACGACTCCGATGTCGTCTTCGGCGGTATGGCTGCGGGCGACCAGATGGCCGTTACCTACCGCACCAACGGTCTCGGCGAGAAAATCGTTACCAAGGCCATCAACCTTACCACCCTTCAAGCCACATGGACAAGCCTGGACAAGAACTTCGAGATAGAGAAGGGCGGTACCGTTCAGTCGCACCAGCAGGGCGAGGCCAGGCCATGGACGTCATGGAGAATACTCAACGGCCACCTGTTGCTCAACAGTGATACTTTCGACATAGACCGTCTCGACGGCGACTCGCTGCTGCTTGAGAACCATGACGGTATCTTCGCTTATTCGAGGCTGAAGAAACAGTAAACCGGGACATTCATGGAGCTGTTCAAAATCCATATCCTGGGCTGTGGCAGTGCGCTGCCCACCCTTCAGCACAACGCCTCCTCGCAAGTCGTTGAGATAAGAGGAAAGATGTTTATGGTCGACTGTGCTGAGGGAACGCAGACCCAGCTGCGGCGGAGCAAGATAAACTTCCAGCGTCTGCAGGCCGTCTTCATCAGTCATCTCCATGGCGACCACTGCTTCGGACTGATAGGAATGATATCCACCTTCGGTCTCATGGGCCGTACTGCACCGCTCAGCATCTATGGTCCGAAGGAGCTGGGACCGGTCCTCGACATGCTTATTACGACATTCTGCGATAGGTTAAGTTTTGAGGTTGTCTTCCACCCTGTTGACACAAAAACCCGCAAGGTGGTCTATGAGGACAGGAGTCTGACCGTGGAGACCATCCCCCTGCAGCATCGTGTGCCGTGTGCCGGCTATCTCTTCCGTGAGAAACCCACGCTGCCGCATATCCGCCGCGACATGATCGACTTCTACGGCATTCCGTTCAGTCAGATAAACAATATCAAGGCAGGTGCCGATTGGACTACGGAGGACGGTGAGACGATAGCCAACGCACGTCTCGTGACGCCGGCCGACAAGCCGCGGAGCTATGCTTACTGCTCCGACACACGGTATGTCCCCGATTTGTGGAAGGAGGTGGAGGGTGTTGACGTGCTGTATCATGAGAGTACCTATGCCAGCGACTATGCCGACAGGGCGCGTATGTATTTCCACAGTACGGCAAAGGAGGCGGCAGAGGTCGCCAAGGCGGCACACGTCGGAAAACTCCTCCTCGGACATTACAGTGCCCGGTACAACGATGAGAGTAAAATACTGATGGAGGCTCGCGCCGTCTTTCCAAACTCCTTCCTCACTAAGGAGGGCATGACGGTTTCCGTATGACCGCCCCGCTATGTCATTGCGCTACGTCTCATTCATCATTCCATCATTAATATAACGAATTATGTACATCAATAATAACCGACAGGACGCTTATACCAACTACACCGTGCGTGGTGAGGCAACGCTCCTCGACTGGCTTCTTGCCAACCTTAAGGAAAGCAAAAGTAAGGTGAAGGCCACGCTGAAAAACTCCGGCATCAAGGTCAACGGCAAGTTCCGCACGCAGTTCGACTATCCTCTGCACAACGGCGACAGGGTCAGCGTCAGCAAATCGAAGAAGAACAACACCTTCCACAGCAAGTTCCTGAAGCTCGTCTATGAAGACCAGTATCTTGTGGTCATAGAGAAGAATGTGGGAATACTCAGTATGGCGGCAGGCCACAGCACACTGAACGTGAAGACGGTGCTCGACGACTACTTCCGGCGCACGCGGCAGCACTGCACCGCCCATGTTGTGCACCGCCTCGACCGTGATACCAGTGGTCTGATGATATATGCCAAGGACATGCAGACGGAGCAGATCCTCGAGCACGACTGGCATAACATCGTCTATGACCGCCGTTATGTGGCTGTTGTCAGTGGCGAGATGGAGGACGACGAGGGTACTGTAGCCAACTGGCTGAAAGACAACCGCGCGTATATCACCTACAGCAGTCCTGTGGACAATGGCGGAAAATATGCCGTCACGCATTTCCATGTCCTCGACCGCACCGCTACCCATTCTCTTGTGGAGTATCGTTTGGAGACAGGACGCAAGAATCAGATACGCGTCCACTCTGCCGATATGGGGCATCCCGTCTGTGGCGATGTGAAGTATGGCAATGGTGATAACCCTATCGGACGGCTGTGCCTTCACGCTTACATCCTCTGTTTCTATCATCCTATAAACCATAAGCGCATGGAATTCGAAACAGAGATACCTGCAGATTTCCGGAAGTTGTTTAAGTGAAAATATTCTAAAGACTCATTATGGAAGACTTGAAATACTTTATGGCGATAATAATTGTCGTCGTTGTCGGTTTCATTCTGATAAAACGCATCTCAAGTTGTCTGTGGAACATTATTGTCGGTTTCATCATGATGGCAGTCTTGGCATGGGCTCTCGCCGAGCTTGGCATGCTGTGATTGCTTCTGACCATGGCAGAATAATAGCATAACCTTGTAGAATCCGGCTTAAAGGCTATCAAAAAAACAACCGCCAAGTCACCCTGCATTGGATGGCTTGGCGGTATGTGTTTTTATGTTAGCTCATTTGGTCACTCCCATGAGTCCAACGAGTTCGCATTGTCGGCCCAGAGGTTCTTCTTAGAGAGGTTTATGTATTCATCGCCGTCGTCAGTTCTCTGTACTTTTCCAGGGTCTCCGGTGTTTACAGTACCGTCCTCTGTCAGGCTGCCGGCCGATATCTCTGTTGCCGCAACATTAATCTGTTCTGTTGTGGGCTTTATATATTTGCGCCTTATAATACAATCTTAGTTGCAAGTAAAACAAATCCATTATCTTATTATCACCTTTTTGCCATTGAGGATGTAGATACCCTTCGGCAGTCTGACATGGCCATTAGCTATGGCGCTATAAGTGGTAACCTCGCGTCCTGCGATGTCGTAGACGATGCTGTTGACATGGAGGTTGGGTTCGGTAGTCTTGTTGTCATCAATCTCCTTTATGCCTGTAACGTCGTTGTCGTTCCAGTCCGGATAATCGACGACGAAGGTATTGAAGATTTGAGCCTTTGCCATGGCGTCAGCCTTGTTGTAACTGATAAAGTTATCCCATTCGTTAGTCGGGGTAGTGCCACCGGTCTCCTTACCGGGCAACTGCAGATAAGAGCGGTTGGCTGATGTCATTACGTCGTTTTTCTCGGATTTGTTCTTGATGCGGTAGAAGCCAAGCTTGTAGTTGGTCTCATCTTTCTTTCTGTAGAATGAGAAGTTATAGTTTCGGTACTGAATTGTCATAGTTAATTGTTGGAAGTCAAACTATTACATAATTTTGTAATGTCACATAAACTTAGCGTGTTTGAAAATTTTTTATTTTTCTTGAAAAAAGACGAAATATATTTTGCGGAATAATAAAAAAGCAGTACCTTTGCACCCGCAAACAAGAAATGAGCGTCCTTAGCTCAGCTGGTAGAGCAACTGACTCTTAATCAGTGGGTCTAGGGTTCGAATCCCTAAGGACGCACAAAGACTACGGTCTTTCGTCAGATTCATTATCTGTTTGCTCGCGTCCTTAGCTCAGCTGGTAGAGCAACTGACTCTTAATCAGTGGGTCTAGGGTTCGAATCCCTAAGGACGCACAATAAAGGAGTAGAGCATTTCGCTTTACTCCTTTTTTCGTTTTTACCCCTTCGATAAAGAATCTCGTTTTTTTACCTTTGCGTTAACGAAAGCCACCTCTCTTACTCTTCCCCGGGACTAGGGAGGAGCAACCCGCCGCCAAACCTTACAGAAGTCCTCTACTTGCTAGAGGAAGCTATAGCAGCTATAGGGACTATAGGAAGCTATAGCAGCTATAGAAACTATAGAGACTATAGAAACTATAGGATCTATAGAAACTATAGAAGCTATTGGAGCTAAAGAGGCTATAGCCCCTTCAGATACTCTGCGCACATCTCGGCACAACGTTCTCCGTCGATGCCGGCGGAGACGATGCCACCAGCATAGCCGGCACCCTCACCACAAGGGAAGAGGCCCTGGATGCTGATGTGCATGAGTGTGTCGCGGTCACGGAGAATTCTTACAGGAGAGCTGGTGCGTGTTTCCGAGGCAATCATCACCGCCTCGTTGGTAAGGAAACCGTGATGATGCTTACCGAAAAACTTGAAGGCCTGCTGGAGACGGGTGACGATGAACGGCGGCATCCAGAAGTGGAGAGGACTGGAGATGAGGCCCGGCGCATAGCTCGACTTGGGGAGGTCGTAACTCAAGCGGCCATTAACGAAGTCGGCCATGCGTTGAGCCGGAGCCGTCTGCCGCATATTGCCCTGTTGCCATGTGGCCCGCTCCAACTGTTCCTGGAAATGCATGACAGAAAGTAGATGCTCACTTGCCGTACTGTCTTTTATGGATGTTGCCGTGCTACTGTCCGTTATTGCGTTGCTGCCCACAACTGCACCTTCCGCCACTGCGCAAGCCTCGTTTTCCACATCCTCCGGCCTTATCTCAACGACCATTCCGGAATTGCTCCATTGCGTGCCACGGTTTGCGGGACTCATTCCGTTGGTGACGATCTGCTCCGGCCCCGTGGCGGCAGGGATGACGAAGCCGCCGGGACACATACAGAAAGAATATACGCCTCGGCCGTCGACCTGCGTTACCATGGAATATTCGGCGGTGGGCAGGAACTTGCCTTTACCGTTGCTGCTGTGGTACTGTATCTTGTCGATGAGACTCGCCGGATGCTCAAGGCGTACACCGACGGCGATGCCTTTAGGTTCTATCTCTATCCTGGCACCGGCAAGGTAGCGGTAGACGTCGCGTGCGGAATGACCCGTGGCAAGGATGACCGGTCCACGGAACGTCAGCTCCTGTCCTGTTGGGAGGTAGACGGCCTGTGCTCCTACGACACGAGGAGTGCCGCCGCCGTTGTCAAGGAGCAGTGATGTCATCTTTGTCTGGAAGTGCACCTCTCCACCACATCTTATAATAGTGTTGCGCATGTTCTCTATGACACGTGGCAGTTTGTCGGTACCTATGTGCGGATGGGCATCATAAAGTATGGATGTGGAGGCCCCGTGCTGGCAGAAGACATTAAGGATTTTATCCACGTTGCCACGTTTCTTGCTCCTCGTATATAGCTTTCCGTCGGAGTAAGCACCGGCACCGCCCTCGCCAAAGCAGTAGTTCGACTCCGGGTCCACCTTCTGTGTCCTGGTTATCGCAGCCAGATCCTTTTTCCGTTCACGTACATCCTTGCCGCGCTCCACTATCACCGGACGATAGCCCAGCTCTATGAGCCTTAGGGCTGCGAAGAGACCGCCGGGTCCCTCACCGACGACAACGACCTGCGGCCGTCCCTCCACATTGGGATATTCCGTCGGCTGGTAAGCCTCGTCATCGGGATACTCGTTGACGTAGGCGCGCACCTTAAGGTTTACGTATATGGTTCTCTGCCGTGCATCGATGCTCTTCTTCAGCACTCTGACGACATTGATAGTTCTTATGTCCAGTCCCTTCTCGCGGGAGAGATATTGTTTTATGGCCTCTTCGTTGTATCCTTGTTGTGGAAGAACGCGAAGCTGATATTCGTAAGTCATCGTTAATCTAACATTAATTGGGTATTTTGGTGCAAAAATAAACAATTTTATCGTAAAACAGTTGGCCGTTGTAATAAAACTTAGTATTTTTGCAACCAAGTTTTGCATATCCCTTATTGTAAGAGGGGGTGCTTAATAATAACCACATAATTAATAATGTAAATGAAAGTATTGAAATTCGGCGGAACATCCGTAGGTTCCGTGAAATCGATTCTCAGCTTGAAGAGCATAGTAGAGCGTGAGGCCAAGCATCAGGAAGTCGTTGTTGTAGTCAGTGCCCTTGGCGGTATTACTGACAAGTTGTTGGAGACTTCCCGGCAGGCCTACAAAGGCGACGAGAGTTGGAAGGAAAACTACAAGGCTATTGTAGACCGGCATCACAGCATGATAGACACTATCATCACCGACACGGCCGACCGTGAGGCCCTTTTCAATAAGGTAGACGCGCTTTTCGAGCAACTTCAATCCCTTTTCTACGGAGTTTTTCTCATCCACGACCTTAGTCATAAGACCCAGGACGCCATCGTCTCTTATGGAGAGCGTCTGAGCTCGAACATCGTAGCCACACTTATCCGTGGCGCAAAATGGTTCGACTCGCGCGACTTCATCAAGACTCATGACCAGCAGGGACGACGCAGTCTCGACTCTGAGCTTACCAACCAACTGGTAAGGAAGACCTTTGCCGAGTTGCCGCGTATCAGCGTGATGGGCGGATTTATAGCCCGTGACAGCGAGAGCGGCGACATTACGAACCTGGGACGTGGAGGTAGCGACTACACGGCATCCATCGTGGCGGCATCCCTCGATGCCGAGGTGCTGGAGATATGGACCGACGTGGACGGCTTCATGACCGCTGACCCGCATGTCATCAAGACCGCCTACACCATCAACGAGCTCAGTTACATAGAGGCCATGGAGCTCTGTAACTTCGGAGCAAAGGTCATATACCCACCGACGATATACCCGGTATGCGTTCGCAATATCCCCATCAGGGTAAAGAACACCTTCAACCCTAACGGTAAGGGTACCATCATAAAGCAGAAGATAGACAACGACCGAAAACCCATCAAGGGTATCTCATCGATAAGCGGAACGACGCTCATCACCGTCACCGGTTTGTCAATGGTCGGCGTGGTGGGAGTGAACAGGAGAATTTTTACTTCTCTGGCCAGTAACGGCATCAGCGTGTTCATGGTGTCGCAGGCCAGCTCCGAGAACTCCACGTCAATCGGTGTGCGTGATGCTGACGCAGAAAATGCCGTCAGCGTGCTCAACGAGGAGTTTAAGGCAGAGATAGAAGACGGACGGATGTTCCCGATGCACGCCGAAAGCGGACTGGCCACCATAGCCATCGTCGGTGAGAACATGAAGCATGCCGCCGGCATAGCGGGAAAACTCTTCGGCACCCTTGGACGCAGTGGTATCAGCGTGATAGCATGTGCGCAGGGAGCCAGCGAAACAAATATCTCATTCGTCGTAGAGGGAAAGTCGCTGAGGAAGTCGCTGAACGTACTCCACGACTCGTTCTTCCTCTCGGAATACAAGGTGCTGAACCTCTTCATCTGTGGCGTGGGCACTGTCGGCGGACGGCTCATAGATCAGATACGCAACCAGTATGAGGACCTCAAGCAGCGCTCGCGTCTCAAGCTCAATGTCGTGGGCATAGCGTCATCACACAACGCCATCTTTAACCGCGACGGCATAGACCTCTCAAACTATAAGGAGGAACTCCATAACAGTGAGCCCAGCGATGCAATAAAGCTCCGCGACAATATCATCGCAATGAACATTTTCAACTCCGTGTTTGTCGACTGTACCGCGTCGAAGGACATTGCGGCCCTCTACCAGTCGTTCCTGGAGAACAACATCTCAGTGGTGGCAGCAAACAAGATAGCGGCATCCAGCGACTACGAGAGTTATCTGAAACTGAAGAAGACGGCCATAGCAAGAGGTGTGAAGTTCCGCTTCGAGACAAATGTCGGTGCCGGACTGCCTATCATTGGCACTATCAATGACCTGCGCAACTCCGGTGATAAGATACTGCGCATCGAAGCCGTGCTCTCCGGAACGCTGAACTTCATCTTCAATGAGATAAGTGCCGACGTGCCGTTCTCTGAGACCGTGCGGCGTGCCAAGGAACAGGGATATTCTGAACCCGACCCGCGCATAGACCTTAGCGGCACTGACGTTATACGTAAGTTGGTCATCCTCACGCGTGAGGCCGGCTACCGCGTTGAACAGGCTGACGTGGAGAAGCATCTCTTTGTGCCCGACGATTTCTTCAAAGGATCGGTAGACGACTTCTGGAAGAGGCTGCCGGAACTCGACGCCGACTTTGAGAGCCGCCGGAAAGAACTTGAGAAAGAACAAAAGAAATGGCGGTTTGTGGCTACTATGGACGGTGGAAAGACCAGCGTGGCGCTGAAGGCCGTCGGTCCGGATCATCCTTTCTATAACCTTGAGGGATCAAACAATATAGTCCTCCTCACAACGGAGAGATATAAGGAGTATCCTATGCTCATACAGGGCTACGGTGCCGGGGCAGGTGTTACCGCTGCCGGTGTATTCGCCAACATCATGAGCATCGCTAATGTATAAAAATCTTTATAAAAGTGATTTGCAAATGAAACACATTATTATATTAGGTGATGGTATGGCCGACCATGCCATTGAGCGGCTCGGAGGAAAAACTCCTATGCAGTTTGCCGATACACCATATATGGACATGCTCGCCAAGCGCGGACGCACAGGACGCCTCGTCACCGTCCCCGATGGCTTCGCACCAGGCTCGGAAGTTGCCAACACCGCCATTCTGGGCTATGACCTTAATAAGGTCTATGAAGGACGCGGACCTCTTGAGGCGGCATCCATAGGTTATGAGATGCGGCCCGACGACCTCGCGATAAGGTGCAACATCATAACCATTGCAGATGGAAAGATAAAGAACCACCATGGAGGACATCTCAGCACTGCTGAAGGAACACAGCTCATTGAATACCTCGACGAACATCTTGGCAACGACCGTGTGAGATTTATCCCCGGCATCCAGTACCGCCATCTGCTCATCATCAAAGGTGGCAACAAGCATATTGTTTGCGTCGGTCCTCACGACCACCCCAATGAACCGTGGGAGCCGCTGCTGGTGAAACCCGAGGAGAACTATGACGAGTCGAAGGACTCCCATAAGGCTGAACTCAGTGCGCAGGAAACCGCGGACCTCCTCAATGACCTCATAAGAAAGAGCCAGGAGCTGCTGCCTAAGAATGCGTTCAACATAGAACGGGCAAAGGAAGGTAAGGACCAGGCAAACTCTATATGGCCGTGGAGCGGTGGCTACCGCCCGTCGATGGAGACGCTGAAGGACCTCTTCCCACAAATCCACTCCGGCAGTGTCATCTCTGCCGTTGACCTCATCAGAGGCATTGGACATTATGCTGGGCTCGATGTTATCAAGGTGCCGCGTGTCACGGGACTTGCCAACACCAACTATGAGGGTAAGGTGCAGGCTGCGCTGACACAGCTTTACAACCAGGACTTCGTGTTCCTGCACTTTGAGGCAACTGACGAAGCAGGACATGACGGCGACCTCGACCTCAAGATTAGGGCCATACAATACCTCGACCATCGTGTCGTAGAGCCTATATACAACGAGGTGAAGACGTGGAAGGAACCTGTGGCCATAGCGGTGCTCCCCGACCATCCCACTCCCGTGGAGATACGCACTCACGTCAAAGAACCGGTGCCGTTCTTCTTCTGGTATCCGGGAATAGAACCCGACAGTGTGCAGGAGTATGATGAGGAGAGCTGCGTGAACGGTTCTTACGGTATGCTTCGTCTCAATGAGTTTATTGAGACGTTCATGGAACTGTAGACCGCCATAAAAAGAAATCACGTTGCACAGAAAACATAATAACCGAACAAAAGAACAAAGACAATGCTATACTATTCCACAAATAAGAAAGCGCCACTGGCCACACTCGAGAAGGCTGTGGTGAAGGGCCTGGCAGAGGACCGCGGTCTCTATATGCCCGAAAAAATAAGTAAACTGCCGCAGAGCTTCTTTGACCATATCGACGGTCTGTCGTTCAAGGAGATAGCACGCAATGTAGCTGACGCGTTCTTCGGTGAGGACGTAGAACCGGGGGCTCTGAAGCGTATCGTATATGATACGCTGGCCTTCGACTGCCCGATACATAAAATCGATGAGAATATATACGCCCTGGAACTGTTCCACGGACCGACGTTGGCCTTTAAGGATGTTGGCGCGCGGTTCATGGCAAGGCTGCTACAGTACTTCATCAAGCGGGAGAACGAGAAGGGTGAGGTCAATGTGCTCGTGGCCACCTCCGGCGATACCGGCTCTGCCGTGGCCAACGGTTTCCTTGGTGTCGACGGCATCCACGTCTACGTACTTTATCCTAAGGGTAAGGTGTCGAAAATCCAAGAGAGCCAGTTTACGACCCTCGGGCAGAACATTACGGCTATAGAGGTTGACGGCGTCTTCGACGACTGCCAGGCTCTGGTGAAGAATGCCTTCATGGACGAGGAACTCAATAAGCACATGCGTCTGACATCAGCCAACAGCATAAACGTGGCTCGGTTTCTGCCACAGGCGTTCTACTACTTCAACGCCTATGCACGTCTGAAGGAGAAGGGATTGCTGAAGATGGAGAATGGTGTGTCGAACATGGTTATGTGCACTCCGTCGGGAAATTTCGGAAACATAACCGCCGGACTTTTCGGTAAGCGCATGGGATTGCCAATAAAGCACTTCATTGCTGCCAATAATGCCAACGACATCTTCTACAACTATCTCATGACAGGTAAATATGAGCCGAAGCCGTCGAAGCAGACGCTGGCAAATGCCATGGATGTCGGCGACCCGTCGAACTTCGCACGTGTCTACGATCTCTACAACGGCTCGTGGGATGCCATCAGAACGGATATCAGCGGTGCCACCTACACCGATGACATGATACGTGAGACGATGAGCGAGTGCTATAAGCGTACCGGATATGTCCTCGACCCTCATGGTGCCTGTGGATATCGTGCGCTGCGAGAACAATTGAAGCCGGGCGAGATTGGCGTGTTCTGTGAGACTGCACATCCTGCAAAGTTCAAGGAGAAGGTCGACAGTATCATTGGTGACGACATAACAATCCCTGACCGTCTGGCAGCATTTATGAAAGGAACGAAACAAAGTGTTCCTATGTCGAAGAACTTCACGGAGTTCAAGACATTCCTCATGGAAAGGTAAAAATAATGGATTAATAATGTATAAGTGCGCTTATCTCACAGTTTTTATTACTCCTTAATTCCGCAACTAATTGCGTAATTCGTTATTAATATTTTTTATAAGTCTCTGAGGAACAATAAGTTCCCCAGAGTTTTGTCATGTGCAGAATTTTCACTAATTTTATGGTGTCAAAACAA
>Ga0256406_1006137_pt1 | contig 12250 bp, 11 predicted proteins | sample RumenRJG_03DNA_FD_185986 | JGI IMG/M metagenome (GOLD analysis project Ga0256406, IMG submission 185986) | Bovine rumen microbial communities from Lethbridge, Alberta, Canada - RJG_03 | ecosystem: Host-associated > Mammals > Digestive system > Stomach > Rumen | place: Canada: Alberta | collected...
CTCCTGAACCGAGTCTGTTTGATTAGAGGGGGCTTACTTTTTGAAAGAATAAGCCCGAAGTCTAAATTTACAGGGCTTCGGGTTGGATGTTTTTGCCATTTTGAGTTTTAGCGGACAGCAATAATTAATAAGATAAATCAAAAAAGAAAGGGCGCCGGCAACTTCCTGCCAACGCCCCTAATATTATCAAGGAATTTAATTCTTCACTCTTCCCTCTTAGTTCTTCCCTTCACAGGAAGCGAATTCTTCCCTCTTCGTTCTTCCCTCTTCACTTATCAAACTCCCGCCTTCAGTCCACGGATGACTGCTGAGGTGAAGCCTGCATGCTCCATTTCGTTGAGGCCCTTGATAGTCACACCGCCTGGAGTTGTTACCTGGTCGATTGCTGCTTCAGGATGTTGTCCGGTCGACTGGAGCAACTCCACGGCGCCTTTGACAGTCTGAAGAACAATCTTCTCAGCGTCGGAAGCCTTAAAACCGAGTTCCACACCGCCTTCAACTGATGCACGGATGTAACGCATTGCGTAGGCTATTCCGCAACTAGCGAGTGTCGTTCCGGATGGCAACAGACGTTCCTCGGTGACGAGTGAACCGCCAAGTTCATCGAAAATCTTTTTCACTTTCTTCGTCTGAGCTTCCGAAGCACCTACCGGAACGATGAATGTCATCGACTCCTTCTGCGCTATTGCAATGTTCGGAATTACGAGGAAGTAAGGTATGATGCCGTCTTTGCGGTCGTTGAGCCATTCGTTCAGCTGTGCCGATTTTATCCCGGCGGCAATCACGATTAGAAGTTGATGCTCATAGTCGAGTACATCCTTAATCTCATCTATTACCGATTCAACGAGCCATGGCTTAACAACCACGGTCACAATGTCAGAGCCCTGCGCTGCAACGACATTCTCGCTGGTAACGCTTGCGCCCTTCTTGGCAAAGTGCTCGAGCTTCCTCTCGTCCGGGTCGGCTACCGTTATGTCAGCCGGCTGGAATGTTTCACCTTTCAGCAGGCCCTCAACGAGCGAACCGCCCATGGCGCCTGCGCCTATAACTGATATCTTCATATATTGTTGTATTTTTAAAGTCTGATTCCTATTTTATATCCTGCCCATACTGCCAGCATACCGATGATAAGGCTGGTGGCGAGATATGCGATGAATGTCAGCGGCAGTTGCTGAGACAGAAGTCCGTCGCTCTCCTTCATAAAGGTCGAGAATGTGGTGAAACCGCCGCACAGTCCCGTCGTCAGAAGCAACCTTGCGGATGGTGACATCCAACCTTCTGTAGCGGGAATAGCAGAGAAAAAGCCTATCAGCAGGCAGCCTACAATGTTCACCGTGAACGTTCCGAGCGGGAACGGAGTAGCAACAAGAGCCGTCATAGCCTTCGATACGATGTACCGCAAGCCTCCGCCGAGTCCTGAGCCGATAAATACGAGCATGAATTCTTTCATTGTTTTCGAGTCAATTGATGGAATTTAAGCAAGCCGTTTGCCAACGGATGCGATGTCTGTATCTACCTTTCTTACTCAGCGTTGGAGTCTGCTGGATAGTTGTCGAGGACCTTCTTCAACCTGTAAAGGAAGTCGTCGACATCCGATTTCGTAAGAATGAGAGGCGGAAGGATACGCAGAACGTTCGTGCCGGCGCCTCCCGTGAAGCAGTGCTGCTCGTAGATAAGCTTCTTGCGGACCTCTCCCTGCGGTATGTCCATTTCCACTCCGACCATCAATCCACGTCCGCGTACATCCTTGATGTGCGGCTCCGACTGCTGTAGCTTTTTCAGTTGCTCTATCAGATAAGTGCCTACCGTGTTGGCATTCTCGACCAAGTGCTCCTTCTCGAACACATCGAGGACAGCCAATGCAGCAGTGCAGGCGAGGTGGTTGCCGCCGAACGTAGTGCCCAGACGACCGAAGACAGGCTTGAACTCAGGTGAAATGAGCACACCGGACATTGGAAAACCGTCGCCGATACCCTTCGCTACGGTTATCAAGTCAGGCTTGATGCCGAGCCACTGGTGGGCAAAGAACTTACCGCTACGACCGTAACCGCATTGTATCTCGTCGGTGATGAGATACGTGCCGTACTTCTTGCAAGCCGCAGCAAGTCCCTGTGCGAACTCCTTGCTGACAACATTGCAACCGCCAACGCCCTGAATGCATTCTATGATACACGCACAGACATCACCCTTGGCAAGCTCTTTCTCCCACGGCTCCAGCTCATTTAGCGGCAGGAAAGTTACATGGTCGTTGTCGTTGATAGGTGCGACAATCTTCGGATTGTCGGTCACCTCGACAGCCAGCGACGTACGTCCGTGGAATGCTTTGTCGATAGCGAGTACCCGTTTGCGCCCATTCTGGAACGAAGCAAGCTTCAGAGCGTTCTCGTTAGCTTCAGCTCCGGAGTTCACGAGGAATAGTTGATAATCCTCATATCCGCTTATCTTGCCGAGCCTTTCAGCCAGTTCGACTTGTAACTTATTAATGACAGAGTTGCTGTAGAAGCCCAACTTGTTGAGCTGCTCTGTCATTTTCTTGATGTAATGAGGGTGACAATGCCCTATACTGATGACCGCATGGCCTCCGTAAAGGTCCAAATACTCTTGTCCTTTGTCGTCCCAGACCTTGCAGCCTTTGCCTTTCACGATGTTGACATCGTAGAGTGGATATACGTTGAATGGTTCCATAGAATTCATTAAAAGACCATGTCAATTGCTCCCCAAGCCCCTCCCAATGGAGGGGATGTTTGATTACCTACTTAAAGATAATGAGGATTCCATTGCGCTATGGTATGTTTGTTAAAATGTTTAACCTGGTATTTATTCTACTCCCCTCCTTCGGAGGGGTTGGGGGGAGGCTAGAACGCCGACGCCTTGAGCCTCAATCCCGCCTTCTCATCTATCCCGAACATGAGGTTCATGTTCTGAACAGCCTGACCGACAGCGCCCTTCAGCAGATTGTCGATGCACGAAGTGACGAACAGCTTGCCGTCGATTTTCTCACAGTGGACAAGCGCCTTGTTCGTGTTTACTACCTGTTTCAAGTCGAGTGCCTTATCGACGTAATGCGTGAAAGCGGCATCCTTGTAGAAGTCCTTGTAGCCCTTGACGATTGTCTCCTCGTCGACATCAGTGTGAACGACCGCCGTTGCGAATATTCCACGTGGGAAATCGCCACGGTACGGGATAAAGTCAATCTTCGCCTCGAGGCTCCCCTGCACCTGTGTGAGGCTCTGTCGTATTTCGGCGAGGTGCTGATGAGTGAACACCTTGTATGTGCTCATATTGTTGTCGCGCCATGCAAAGTGCTTCGTAGGTCCCGGTTTGACACCGGCTCCGGTAGCTCCCGTGATTGCGTTGACCGATATGTCGCTCGTCAGAAGATGCATAGCGGCTGCCGGAAGCAACGCCAACTGTATGCAAGTGGCAAAGCATCCGGGATTGGCGATGTGTTGTGCGCCCTGTATCTCCGTCTTGTTAATCTCCGGAAGACCATAGACGAAGTCGTGGTGAAGTGAAGTGGGATGGGTGAAGAGTGAAGAATCATCTTCTTTTGTGTTTGATTCATCGTTCTTCACTTTTCGTTCTTCACTTTTGATTCTAAAATCCTGTGCCAAATCGATTATCTTCACCCGTTTCGGAATGTCGTGCTCCTTCATGAATGCCTCGCTCTTTCCGTGTCCGAAGCAGAAGAATACGACGTCGACATCATCGAAAGGCATTTCCGAAGTGAACCTCAAATCAGTGTCTCCGTACAGCCCTTCGTGTACGTCAGTTACCAGATTGCCCGCGTTGCTCTCTGAGTTCGCGAACACAATCTCTACGTCCGGGTGGTTAACTAAAACTCTAATAAGTTCGCCTCCTGTATATCCAGCAGCGCCTAATATTCCGACTCTAATCATAAAAAGCCTCTCCAAGCCTCCCCGAATGGGGAGGATTTTTAGTTACTATGTTAAACTTTTGAGCGTTATTATTATTTTTTGAATATGCGTAAACGTTCAAACGGCTGTGCCATCCACAGCAGGGGCGCCCCCTGCGGTGGAGGTTTTTGTGGCTGTTTGGACTTTTGCGGATAATCATAGATGTTTTCCACAAGTCTATTTTCCTTTTCCCCTCCTTCGTAGGGGCTAGGGGAGGTCTCCTATCTCTTTTCGTCTGGATGCGTTCCGTAATAGACTTTGAGGGGCATGCTGAGAAGTTTGATGAAGCCCTTGGCGTCCTCAGCGGTCCAGCCATGCTGCATTTCGCCATACTCACCAAGCTTCGACTTCGTCAAATCATCGTCAGAATCGACACCGACAGTCTCAAAACCATAAGGGCGGAGCTTCAGGATGGCAGTACCGTTGACGTGCCTCTGCGAACTCGAAAGGAACGCTTCCATGTCCGGCATTACAGGCTCGAGATACTGACTCTCATGTAGGAACATGCCATACCAGTTGCCTATCTGGTCCTTCCAGTACTGCTGCCACTTGCTGAGAGTAGATTTCTCCAGCAGACGGTGTGCCTCGATGATGAGCTTTGGCGCTGCTGCCTCGAAGCCAACACGTCCCTTGATGCCGATGATGGTATCGCCGACGTTGCAGTCGCGGCCGATGGCGTAGCTGGCGCCTATCTCCTCAATCTTTTGAATAGCCTTCACCTTGTCGTCGAAGTGCTCGCCGTTGACAGCGTCAATTTCTCCTTTCTTGAACGTAATGGTAAGTTTTGCCTCCGGCTCCTTCGCCGTCACGTGCTTCAGATAAGCCTCCTCCGGCAGTCCCTGTGTAGGGTCGAGAAGCTCACCGCCGCAGATTGACGTTCCCCAAAGTCCTACATTGTATGAGTATTTCAGCTTTGCGAAGTCTGCTTTGAAACCATGCGCGTTCAGATAGTCGACCTCTTCCTTACGGCTAAGTGCGTGGTCACGAGTCAGGGTGATAATTTCCTTACCCGGAGCGAGCACCTGGAACGTCATGTCGAAGCGTATCTGGTCGTTGCCGGCTCCCGTGCTGCCATGTGCGATGGCGTCAGCACCAATCTCATTGGCATAGCGTGCGATGGCGATAGCCTGGAAAATGCGCTCTGAGGAGACTGAGATAGGGTAGCAGTTGTTGCGGAGCACGTTACCGAAAATCATGAACTTCAGCGACTTCTCGTAGTATTCCTGCGTTACGTCGAGCGTGACGTACTTCTTCGCGCCAAGCTTATAGGCGTTCTCCTCGTTTTTCTTCAGCTGCTCGGGACTGAAGCCTCCCGTGTTGGCTGATGCTGCATAAACTTCCCAACCTTCCTGGCTGAGCTTCATAACGGTGTAACTTGTATCAAGGCCGCCACTGTAGGCGACAACAACTTTCTTTGCCATAGTAATTAAAAAAGCACCCTGTCATTCCTCACCAAGCCTCCCCCAAAGGGAGGATGTTTAGTTACCTAGAAGCTGTGAGAAATACTATTGGTGTATGTTGTTTTATAATTTGAATTCGATTCCTGTTTATTTCCAATACTCAGAATTACCTGGGTAATCAGTCATCCTCCCCTTGGGGGAGACTTGGAGAGGTCGTCCCGTCAATTTTCCTAATTCTCTCAATTACCTCCTTGCTGAGCCTTGCGGGCAGATGCTCTTCCGGGTCGTAGAGCATGGCGGTGCAAATGCAGTAGCGGCGGTTGGTGCGGTGCAGGACGTCAACGTTGATGCAACCCTCGCAGCCACGCCAGAAAGCCTCGTCATCGGTGAGGTCGCTGAACGTTACGGGATGATAGCCGAGCTGCGTGTTCATCTTCATGACAGCCGAACCGGAGGTCAGCGAGAAAATCTTAGCTTGCGGCCAGCGTACCCGTGCCAGTGTGAACGTCAGGTTCTTGATGCGCTTGCTGAGTCCCAAACCACGGTAGTCGGGGTGGACAATGAGTCCTGATGTGGTGACATACTGCTTGTTGCCCCATGTCTCGATGTAACTGAAACCGGCGAACTTATCACCGTCGAGGGCTATGACGGCCTTCGCCTCCTTCATCTTTGTTGCAAGGTACTCGTGTGTACGCTTGGCTATTCCCGTGCCGCGGACCTTCGCAGCGTCGGAGATAGTTTTCAAAATGGTGTCGACGTACTTCTCGTGCGATGTGTCGGCGACAATTACTTGAATATTGTCTTTCATCTTATTCGCTATTCCTTTTATTCGTTTTCGAACGTATATTCTAAGTTATTTATGCTTCTTCATCGATGTTCTCCTCGGCAATCGTTATGTCGGGGATGACGTCTCCGAGTTCGGCAATGACTTCATCGTGGCTTACGCCTTCCTTGGCGACTATGAAAATGGTGTCGTCGCCGGCAATTGTTCCGATGACATCGGGTATGTCGCTGTTGTCGATATTATAGGCAAGACTGCTGGCATAGCCCGGACGGGTCTTGATAACGCCCATATTGCCGGAGAAGTTTATTGATACGAAGCCGCTCGTCAGCAGCATCTCGCCGGCGCGGCGCGGACGTGTCACGCGGCGGTACATGGTCTCGTTGGGCAGAACGTAGACGTACTTGCCGTTCATGGAGGCTGCTTTCGCTACCTTCAACTGTTTCATGTCGCGGCTCAGAGTTGCCTGGGTCAGCGTGTAGCCTTCCTTGGCGAGAGCCTTGAGAACTTCGTTTTGTGAACTGAGCTCTTGACTTGAGATTATCATCTTGAGCGTTTCGAGGCGGCGTGTCTTTATCTTCATATTTGTAATTTTATTCGTTTCTGCGCTGCAAAATTATACATTTAGTTGAATATATGCAAAGAAAAATCGAATAAAATTTGACTTCTAATTAAAAATTGTATAATTTATTGCAATTTTACTGTATATGTATGTCTTTTCGGCATGTATTCGGCTGATATGCAAAACACGCAAGGCTTTCGTCGCGTCGTTCGACAGAAGCCTTGCGTGGTGTGTGCGTTTATCGTGCCTTCTTATCTTTTGAGTGATAACTTGCAACTGCAATAACCTCGAAGAGGTTAAACTGTCGGTAACCCCAGACAAACGATAGTGCAGTCAGGGGATTAATACGACCGTGTATTATAACTACGAAGCGAGGAGTCTTTCTTGTAGTTTTTGTCTTATCCCCAGTCTGCGGTCGTTGCACTCCCTTGTCTGGGGTTATCGATTGTTAAACTTCTTTGAAGTTTGTGGCACCCATCAATCGATATGTTGGATGAACATATTTCTACCTTTGGGGATAGTCTGATAGCAAATTCCCCTATCTCTTTAGTTAGTTGTCGCTGCGTCCGAAGATTCTCAGCAGATACAGGAACAGGTTGATGAAGTCGAGATACAGGTTCAGAGCACCAAGCAAGGCAATCTTCTGTGCACTCTCGCCGGCGTCAGGAGCCATAAGCAGCGCCTGCTTGATTTGCTGTGCGTCCCATGCCGTAAGACCTACGAATATCAGCACTCCGACACAACTTATAATCATGTCGAGCATGGTATTCATGAGGAAAATATTGACTACAATAGCGATGAGCAGTCCGATGAGCGCCATGAAGAATATTCCGCCGAACCGCGTCAAGTCCTTCTTCGTTGTCGTTCCCACTACAGCCATGGCCGCAAACGTGCCTGCCGTGATGAAGAACACTGTCGAAATGCTCGTCGCCGTGTACACCTTGAAGATGTAGGACATCAGCGCACCGTTGAGCACGGAGTATATAATGAACCACACGGTGCCCGTCGTCAGCGATATTCGGTTGATGCGTGCCGATACGTAGATGACGATTCCAAGCTCTGCAAGTGCCATTACCCAGAATACGACTTGGTTGCCGTAGATGGTGTAGAGCAGGCTTGGTGACGAGGCGACCATGTATGAGGTCAGTCCGGTTATGACAAGCGCAAGTGCCATCCACCCGTACACCTTGCGCATGAGGGCGGGAAAGGCTGCCTGAAGGTCGAGGCCGCGCTCTTTCTCGTTGATAACTCTCGTGAAATCGTTGTATTCCATAATTATCGTTTCTTATTTATTGATTTGGTTTACAAAGCTAACGGAAAAATATTATATCACCAAATTTTTTTGCTTTCATTAGCAAATGTGTTACTTTTCAAGGTGTTTCGGCTCGCTGAATGTAATTGCCACCTAATTGAAAGCCTGTCTTTACCCGCTGCATGGATAGCCCTTGTGGCTGTCCGTTTGCCATATAAGGGCAAATAAATATGCCTTTATGAATGTGGTAAATGCTCTTTGGAAATACGGAAGCTGACCTACCGCACCACGAAAGCTAATCTTTGGAATTAGTTTTTAATTTATTTTTGTGAGAAAAATAAATTAAAAATGGAGGAAAAATAAATTAAAAACCAATGAAAAATAAATTTAAAACGAAGCCGAAAGCTAACCTTTGACAATCAGATAGTTAGCGAACGGCCTTTAGGAACCTCTCTTATGACCTCTCCGGAATTCATTTATTGTTTATTGTCACTTCCTTATCGAACCCTCTAATATCGTGGAGTATGAACGTATGCTTGCTTGTCTTGTCCGTCAACTTTGGGTCACTGTCGCTGACAACAGCCTTTCCGTCGACGCTTATCACCGTATCACCCTCGCGGAAGCCGTTCTTGTAGTACTCGCTGGTGTGGCGGATGGACGCCACGACAATCTTTCCGTCTTCCTCCATGTAGCTCACGTCGTCGATGCGGTTGCTTACCTCGACGCTGTTGCCACCCGAATACGACCAGAACTTTATCCTCTTGCGCTTCGGATTGATGACGAACGTACCGTAGTTGAGTATCGCTCCGCCGAATTTTGAGTCGCCCTGAGTTGTGTAGGAGTGAACGTCACGGAAGGTGAAGTTGCCCCATGGTAGGGTAGGGAACTTGATGAAGAATATCAGGTCACGCTTCTCGGCTCCGTAGCTGCCCACGGCATTCTGTCCGTAGGTCGTCTCCTCGACGAGCATTGGCACGCGCGGGTCTTTCTTACGTTCCGTATCGAAATGCTGTTTGTTCATAACGAAGATGTCGCGGGCACCCGTGTCGAAGAGAACGGGCTCTTTATGGTCGAGGAAAGTATTGATGCTGAGGTACGGAGTCCACCGAATCAGCTTGTATTTCACCTCGAAACCGGGCTCGTCGGCAAAGTAGTTCTTGCGGTCGGTGATAACTATACGCTTGCGCTTGACGTCAATCTTTGCCTGCAAGCCTTTGTTGAAGAGGTCGAAACCTATTATTCCGTCGTAGATGTAGTGCTTGCCGTGGCGCGGAAGAAGGCTCGCCTTGTAGCCTTTTATCGACAGACCGTCGGCGCTGCCGAGACGTAGCTCGGGGTATTCCACTATCGGAATAGTGTCGATGGAACCGTTGGCGTCGCGTGAGTTGATGTTGCCAAGGGGCTCGCTGTAGTCAATGCCGGAGCCGATATATGCCACGCCCTGCGATGAACCGGTGTCGAGGTTGAAGAGATGGCGCTGCCCGCCGATGTAGACAGGTATGTAAATCTGGTTGCCGACGAACTCTATCGGTATCGTGTCCGCAAAGTCGGTGCTGCCGATGGTCATCTCGCGGGTGTTGTAGCGGTGCATGCCGTCGTCGTTTTTCTGTGCCGTCATGTTGAGGCAGAATAGTAGTCCTAATATAATAATGTATAGTATGCGGTGTTTCATAGCGTTTATCTTCTGCTCCTTTTTATGAAATTCATCATCAGACGTATCTCTTCCCATGTTACATCGGGCGGACACAGTGCTTTTATAGGTTTGGCACTGTCCTCCATACCTATCTTGTCGATGATGCGGGTAATGGCTTGCTGGTGCTTGTCTGAAACGAGGGTGTCGATTGGTATTTCGCCACGCATGACGTAGTATGACAGATGGTTGAAGATGGTGGCGTCCTTGAGGTTGCGCTCTTGGGCAATCTCGTGGATGGTCTTGCCTGCCTTGTACATGTCGATTGTTACCTTACGGGTGTCGACTTTCGGTTTCTTCTCTTTCTCAGTGCTGACTTTCGGTTCTGCTTTCTTCGTACCCGTCGATTTTCGTTGAGTCTTTTTCGCTGTCGCCGGCTCGTCGTTTTCCATCGCTTTCAGAATAGATTCTTGCTTGAACTTCAGATAGTTCTGAGGCGTGAAGCCGTTGTTGGAAATGGCTGTCATGGTGAAAACCTTGGCAAGGTATATGTCGTGCATGTCGTCGTAGGCATGTTCGAGACGGCGGCGTATCATCTTGTTGTTGGTGTTAAGGTATTTGGTGCGGCTGACAACATCATCGAAGATGTCCGTCAGCTGACCCGAGAAGTACAGTGTGCTGCTCTTCAGTCGACTCTGAAAAGCCGCAGCCTTGAGGTCTTCGGTAGATGTGGCGTTGATGACGGCAAGCCATTTGTCGGCTATAGGCATCACCTTCGTCTGCAATTCGGTAAGGGCGGTGTGGTGGAGGGCGGCAAGTGGGGTCTTGCCATAGAAGAATTCCTGCATCACACGGTCGAGGGATGCCTCGGCAAGGAGTATCGGGCGGAGGTTGAAAAGCTCGGTGAGAAGCTGGCGGTGGTACTCTTCTTTCAACTTCGGTAGTCGCTCTATGCTTGCTTTCGCGGCTTCTTCCTGATGGGAGATGTAGTCGGTGACGCGGTTGTCCTTGATGATTGCCTTCTCCGAAATAGGGGAGGCGAGGACGAGTCCGGCAAGGGTCTTGCAGCGGCTGAGGGCTACGTAGACCTGACCGGAGGCAAAGGAAAACTGTGCGTCTATGATTGCGTGCTCGAAGGTCAGGCCCTGGCTCTTGTGGATGGTTATCGCCCAGGCCAGACGGAGGGGGTATTGGGTGAAGGTTCCGACTACTTCGGACTCTATCTGTTTCGTCTCTTCGTTCAGCTTATACTTAGTGTTCTCCCATACTTCCTTCTCTACCTCGATGGCTATCTCGTCGTCAGGGCACTGAACGAGTATCTGATGGTCGTCGACGTAGGTGACATGGCCTATCTTTCCGTTGTAGTATCTGCCTTTGGAGTCGTTCTTCAGAAACATGACTTGGGCACCGGTCTTCAGCGTCAGACGCTGCTCTGTGGGGTAGTCGTACTCCGGAAAATCCTTGTCGACTTCTGCTTCGAAGTTGAACGCTTTCGACTTGAGGGCGAAGAGTTCTTTTGTATTGTAGTCGTCGGCGATGCGGTTGTGGGTCGTCAGCCGTATATAGCCGTCGTTGACATTAGGGCGGAAGTTGGGATTGTAGCGGGCGTTGAGACGGCTAATGTCCTCTTGGGTTGCATGACCGTCACGGATGTCATTCAATATACTGAGAAACTCGTCGTCTTGCTGTCGATACACGTGCTTCAACTCTATCGTTACGTAGTCGATGCTCTGCAAGGCGTGTGAGCCGAAGAAGTAGGGCGTGGTGTAGAAGCTTGACAACAGTTTCACTTCGTCTTGCCTTACAACGGGCGTCAACTGGTTGAGGTCGCCTATCATGACGAGCTGTACGCCTCCGAAAGGTTTGTCGTGCTCGCGGAAACGGCGCATGACGTTGTCTATTGCATCGAGGACATCGGAACGAACCATCGATATTTCGTCAATGACGAGCATGTCCATAGTGCGCATTATCTTGCGTTTCTCCTTGCTGTAGGTAAATTTATTGTCAAGTGATGCTCCGGGGACGTAGGGCGAAAGCGGTAGTTGGAAGAACGAATGGACTGTAACACCGCCGGCATTGATAGCCGCTACGCCCGTCGGGGCTACAACGACCATGCGCTTGTGGCTGTGTTCCTTCACGGCTTTGAGAAACGTTGTCTTGCCGGTCCCTGCCTTTCCCGTCAGGAAAAGGCTCTTCCCTGTGTGCTCAACGAATTCCCATGCCTCCCTCAGCTCTTTGTTCTTCTCCATCCTTCTTCGTTATCTTTACATTATATATAATATGTGCAAAGTTAGTGTAATCCCTCGATATTCCCAAACAAACCTTCCTTTTTGTTTTCCGTTCCCTCGTTGTCCCTCCTTCTTCTCTTCGTTCCATCTTCTTCTTTTCTTTCCTTCCCCCATCTTCTTTTCCTTTGTCCTCCTTCTTCTCATCCTTCGTTCCCCATCTTCTTCTCCTCCTTCGTCCCACCGTCTTCTTTTCTTTCGTCCTCCATCTTCTTCTTGTTCGTCTTCCTTTTCTTTCCCTCCTTCCTCCCTTGAGTTCGGTGTGCTGCCGCGCCGGCCCCTTTTTTCTTCATTTATCTTGACCTATATCAATTATTGCAAGAAAAACGCATTTTCTTGAAAAAAAGATTGCTTAAAATTTGGAGGGTATCCATAAAACCCCTACCTTTGCACCCGCTTTCGCACAAACGGCGGGAGCGCAAC
>Ga0256406_1006138_pt1 | contig 12247 bp, 11 predicted proteins | sample RumenRJG_03DNA_FD_185986 | JGI IMG/M metagenome (GOLD analysis project Ga0256406, IMG submission 185986) | Bovine rumen microbial communities from Lethbridge, Alberta, Canada - RJG_03 | ecosystem: Host-associated > Mammals > Digestive system > Stomach > Rumen | place: Canada: Alberta | collected...
TCATAGTCTTCCTGCAGTGGCAGAGGCGCGAAACGTTCAAGGGCATTCACCACTTCTATTATTTTCACGCTAAGTTACGTATTAAATTAACGTATTTGGTGCAAAGATAAGAAACAATTTGGAGAAAGCGGTCTGTCAGTCTCCTAATTTATAATCTTTTAACGATTACAGACTTCATCGTAACTATTCCGCCATTTATATTCTTGATTTTTTCTTGCTCCTACCCACTTCGTGGGATATATAGAATATTAGAGAATATTGAGAAGTTTATATTCTTCGATTTTCTCAATATCCCACGAAGTGGGTAGGAGAATAATAAAGGTGTGCAGGAACGAGAAGCCAATAAAATATTGAGAATATAAATGGTTGAATAGTTACACTTCATCAGAGTTACGCTTCTTCACTCTCTTCCGCTTCGTCCACGTTCTGCCCCATCATCCTCAACAGCAGGGTGACGCCAAAGGTCACGGCAAAGGTCACGAGCACGAAGATGAAGAAACGGCGGTAGCCCAGCATCTCCTGCACGCTTCCCGCCACCAGCCCCGGCACCATGAGCGAGAGCGTCATGAGGGCTGACGACAGCGCGTAATGGCTTGTGCGGAACTCGCCACGGTTGTAATAGATCAGGAAGAGCATGAAAGCGGTGAGGCCAAAGCCATAACCAAACTGCTCGAGAAACACACAGCAGTTGATGACCATCAGGTTCTGTGGCAAGGCGTAGCTCAAGAACACGTACACCACGCCGGGCAGCGCATAGGCTGCCACCATCGGCCAAAGCCAGCGCCGCAAGCCTCCCCGGCTCACCACGATGCCACCGAGAATACTGCCAAGGGCCACTCCGATGACACCCACCGTGCCCTGCACCAATCCATACTCCTGCGGAGAGAGTCCCAGTCCGCCATTATGTCCCGAGTCGATAAGGAAGAGCGTAGTAACCTTAGACAGGAAAGCCTCCGGAAGGCGGAACAGGACGATGAAAAGCAGTGCAGCAACCACCCCCTTCTTCATAAAGAAACTGCGAAAGGTAAGCAGAAAGCCCTGCCACACAGAGCGGACGCTCTCCACCGGCCGTTGCACGTCATCCTTCGGCCATGGAAGGGCATAGTTATGCCACAGCCACAAGGCGATGAACAGTCCTGCCACACCATAGAACGCCAGACTCCACGAATAGCTGATGCTGCCACGGAACACTACCTGCAGATTGCCCGCCACCATGACGAGCAAGCCCTGGCCAAAGATGGTGGCCAGGCGGTCGGCCAACGACCGTATGCCCATGAACCAGGCTTGCTGGCGGTCATTGAGTCCCAGCATATAGAAACCGTCGGCAGCCACACAATGGGAGGCTCCTAAAAAGGCGACAGCCCAGAAGAAGAACAAGGTGCCCTGCAGCCAGAACGAGGTGGGAATGGTAAAGGCAATGCCACCAAATGCCGCGCCGAGCAGCAGCTGCATGGCCAGCACCCACCACCGCTTGGTCTTTACCAAGTCGATGAACGGGCTCCAGACCGGTTTCAGGATCCATGGCAGATACATCCACGACGTATAGAAGGTGATGGCAGAATTGCTCAGTCCCAGTTGCTTGTACAGAATCACCGAGACGGACATCACAGCCACTAAGGGCAGTCCGTCGCTGAACGCCAGCGACGGCACCCATAACCAAGGAATGCGTTGTTTTTTTGTCATTGTATCTATTCAGAGGGTCACCAGGCCTTCTCCAAGGTGGCACCCGGATAATAATGTTTGAGGATGGCATCGTAGGCATAGCCTTTGTCGCCCATGACCGCCGCGCCTATCTGGCACAGTCCCACGCCATGTCCCCATCCGGCTCCAACAAGATGGAAAGCCGAAGGAATATGATTGTCGTCGGCATAATCCTTGTCAACGACGAATGCCGAGCTGTAGAGATGGCTCTCGCTGAGCGCACGCCGTATTTCCAGTTCCTTGCCGATCACCATCGTACGTTTTGTGCCCACGATGCGCAGTTCATAAAGCCGGCCGCTCGTGCCCCGTCTGACGGGCTGCAGGTCAACAATCTGACCGAAGTCAATACCCGTCTTGCGCTGGATGAGTTCGGCCAGCTGCTGCTGTGTATAGTCCACACGCCAACGGTAGAAGTCAGTCGTCTCCTGGTCGTAATCGTTGAGCACCTGCGAGAGGATGCGCTTGTCATGAGTGTTGCAGAAGCTGTCAGGCTCCGACCTTATCCATTGTTCGGCATTGGCCTCCACAGTAAGGTCGGGGATAGCCTCTCCTGGTGTGTCGCCGATGCCCTTGAGATAAGGCTTTGGCGTATCGTCCCAACAATATTGGAACTCCTCCATGGCGCCCCCGCAGCACTTGGAGAAACGGGCATCGCAGATTTCGTTGCCATAGGCCAGCACCTCGCCGTGTGTACGCCGGATGGCCTCAGCCACGTTGCTGCTGGTCTCCATCGTGATGCCCTGATAGCGCTGACAATGGTCGTCGGCACACACATCGAAAAGCGTATGGTCCTGACGGTCGTACCATTTGATGAGCCGGTCGGCGACTGTCGACGGTTGCAGTGCCGGAGTCTCTGTCCGGACGGCTGACGACGCCTGAGCCGGTGAAGGAGCATACGACTTGAGCATGTTGAGCACCCACGACCGCGAGATGACGGCATGCGCCATGAGCAACGGCAGGTTTGACGTAGCGCTCATCTCCGACGAGATGACACTTTCCAAGTACTGCTCCACCGGCAACCGGTTGATGGCCCATATCTTACCGCCATCGGCCAGCAGCCGCAGCGTTCCCTGGAAGGTCTGCCGCTCCTTGCGCTCCCAATGGAAATTGACGCCAATCGTGACATCCTCCAACGAAAACGACGCGGACGCCGCCACCGGCTTGAACATCAGCTCTGTAAAGGCCATGCCGTCCCAATGTATGAGTCCATGGGCCATCGTAGCCTCCTGGGCACCTTCCACCTGACGGTCGTTGACCGTATAGCGGCCATTGAACGAAAAACAAATCTTCTTGCCACTGACGATCCCTACAGACACCATTGGCTCCGTGGGAAAATGTTGTATTGCCATGCTCTTATACTTTTAGTCATGATGCAGCAACGCCGTAAGACAATCTATATGTCTGTTTTTGCGTCTTACGACAGCGCTTCTACACCATTATTTTTGCAAAGTTAGTCATTTTGGCACGCAATCCGCAACGATTGAACGAAAACTTTCGTAACTTTGCAATATGAATAAGAAAACATTATTAGGTCTGACACTCGATGAGCTGAAAGGCGTGGCCAAGGAATTGGGCATGCCGGCATTCACAGGCAGTCAGATAGCCAAATGGATTTACGAGCAGCATGTGCGCACGATTGACGAGATGACCAACCTCTCCAAGGCCAACCGGGCCAAGCTCGCTGAGACCTACGAGATAGGCAGCATGGCACCCATTGACGCACAACACTCCAAAGACGGCACTATCAAATATCTTTTCCCCGTACGCACCACCCAGCCCGAAAAAGCTGGCACGAAGTTCGTCGAGACGGTCTTCATCCCAGAGGAAGGCGGCCACGCCACGCTTTGCGTCTCGTGCGAAGTGGGCTGCAAGATGAACTGCCTGTTCTGTCAGACGGGCAAGCAGGGATTTGAGGGCTATCTCACCGCAGCCGACATCCTCAACCAGATCTACAGCCTGCCCGAGGTCAACGAGCTGACCAACATCGTTTTCATGGGTCAGGGCGAACCGATGGACAACCTCGACAACGTGCTACGGGCTACAGAGATTCTCACCGCTTCCTACGGCTGGGCATGGAGCCCGAAGCGCATCACGGTGAGTTCGGTGGGACTAAAGGACAAGTTGCGCCGCTTCCTCGACGAGAGCAGTTGTCAGGTAGCCATCAGCCTGCACTCCCCACTCCACGACCAACGTGCCGAGCTCATGCCGGCCGAGCGTGGCATGGCCATCAAAGACGTGGTGGAGCTGTTGCGCAACTACGACTTCGCTCATCAGCGCCGACTGACGTTCGAGTACATCGTCTTTGGCGGTGTCAACGACAGTGAGGCTCACGCCAAGGCCATCTGCCGGTTGCTGAAAGGACTCGACTGCCACATCAACCTCATTCGCTTCCATCAGATACCCGACGTGCCGCTCCACGGTGCCAGCGAGCAGAAGATGGAAGCCTTCCGCGACTACCTCACGCAGCATGGTTTCTACACCACCATCCGCGCCAGCCGTGGCGAGGATATCTTCGCGGCCTGCGGGCTGCTCAGTACCGACCGGAAGGTACGCGGCAATATCAAAGAATAAAGCCTCTGGCAAAGAATCAGACATTCAGTCATGAAGAAAACACACTGGACATCGGTATTGCTCATCGCCTGGGCCACGGCCATGTTGCTTGCCTCGTGCAACGACCGGCCGACGCTCATGCCCCCATCCGGTGGCCGGCTGTTCGACGTACTGCTCGTAGGCAACGACAGCGGTGTCGTGAGAGACGTGCTGCAACAGGACATGCCGGGACTGCCACAGAGTGAGCCACAGTTCGATGTGTCCACAGTAGCGGCCGACAACTTCAAGAGCACGCTGCGCCTGTCGCGGTGTATCGTGATGGTACATGTCGATTCAAAAATCTTCACCGAACCGGCGATACGCACTGAAAAAAACGTATGGGCAGCGCCACAGACCGTGGTGCATGTCAATACGCCGTCGATTGCCCGACTCCGCGACAGCATCCCGGTCCTTGCGCCCCGGCTGCTGCTCATGCTCAACAAGGCCGAGATGAGCAAGTCGCTCAGCATGTTACGCAGCAAGCGCAACATCAAGGCCGAGCGACTCATCCAACAGCAATTCGGCATCACGATGTGGATTCCTGCCGACATGATTGCCTCAAAGCAGGCCCCCGACTTCTTCTGGCTGAGCAACAACTCGCCAACGGTGATGAAGAATATCGTAGTGTATCGCAACTGGCATCGGACTACAGCCGATGGACTGCTTTGGTATTACGACTCGCCGGAAAGTTTCTTCGTCAGCGCACGCAACTATTGGCTCGGACGCAACATCAAAGGTGAGACCGACTCCATGCAGATGTCAACCGTCAACGGAGCCTTGATGGACTCCCCGTTACTTGGCAAAAGACAAAACGACCGTTGGATCTTCCGCGGTTTATGGGAGATGACCGGCGACGATATGGGCGGTCCCTTCGTCAGCCTCACTCTACCGATGGATTCCAAGCAATGGAAGCAAAAAGGCGATTATGGCTGTGATCACATCGTGATAGAAGGCTTTGTCTTTGCTCCGGGGAAGAAGAAGCGCAACGCCATGCGGGAGCTGGAGGCACTGCTCTATACGGTTAATAAGGAAAACAAGAAACCAAATAATAAAACTAAATAATAGCAAGATATGGACAATAGGAAAATACGCGTGGCCATCACCCACGGAGACACCAATGGCATAGGTTACGAGTTGATATTCAAAGCATTCGAAGACCCTGCAATATTCGATTTCTGCACACCGATTATCTATGGCTCGCCCAAGATTGCCAGCTACCATTGCAATGCGCTGGGCATTGAGGGCAACGTCTTCAGCATCATCAACAGCGCTGACGAGGCTCAGGACGGCAAGCTCAACCTGCTGCCATGTTTCGACGAGGATGTGAAGGTAGAGCTCGGCATGCCGTCGCAGGATGCCAGCCGCGCTGCCATCAAGAGCATCGACCGCGCCATCACCGACTATAAAGACAATCTCTTCGACGTGCTCATCACCGGACCTGTCGACAAGGACAACATGCACGTCGACGGTTTCAACTTCCCATGCAACGAGCGGTTCATCGAGAGCTGTATCGGTGACGGGAAGAAAGGACTCGACATCCTCATCAACGATGTCATGCGTGTAGCCTTTGCCACCGGCGACATCGCGCTGAAGGACGTACCTGCCGCCATCAATAAGGAGAGTCTCATAGAGAAGCTCGCTTTGTTCTATGCCACCCTGCACCGCGACTTCACCATAGAGAGTCCACGTATCGCCGTGCTGGCCCTCAACCCCAATGACAGCGATGCTCACCACGGGAAGGAAGAACAGGAAGCCATCATTCCGGCCATCAACCAACTCGTGGAGGCCGGTGCCTGCGTGTTTGGTCCTTATCAGTCAGAGGCCTTCTTCGCCAACGGTGACTTCACAGCTTTCGACGGCATCCTCGCCATGTACCACGACCAAGGTGCAGCACCACTGAAGGCCGTCAATCCAGACAACAATATCCATTACCTGGGCGGACTGCCGCTCATCAGCACCTCTGTCGATCTCACACCGCGCTACGACATCGCCGGACAGGGTAAAGCCGACGCCGCGTCGTTCAGACAGGCCATTTACCAGGCCATCGACTGCTTCCGTGCCCGCCACAACTTCGATGCTCCCTACGCCAACCCGCTGCCCAAGCTCTTCCACGAGAAGAAAGACGACAGCGAGAAAGTGCGGTTCTCCATCCCCAAAAAGCGCGAGGGCAGTGGCAAAGCACCACGTACCTACAACGGCAACAAGGGCGAGAACAAAGGTACGAAGACCGTGGCAAGCAACAGCCAAGAGCCATCGGACACGCCTTCCGCCAATGCTGAGTAAAAGAACTGACAGTCACCACACCCCTGCCCTATGAGCAAGAAATATCAGAACGGATTCTTCATCTTTGGGTTGACCGTGCTCATCATCATGGTCACCCAACTTGATTTTGCTCAGGTATGGAGCGGACTGAAACACGCCGGCTACTGGTTTTTTGCCGTTGTGGGACTTTGGGCTGTGCTCTATGTGTTCAACACCTGCTCATGGTTCCTTATTATAAAAGGTGTATGCCAGCAGTCGGCCCATGATGCCCATCAACCGACTGTAGACACCCGTCATCCCGTGTCGTTGCCGTGGCTGTACAAGGTCACGGTATCGGGCTTTGCACTCAACTACGCCACCCCTGGCGGCCTGATGGGCGGCGAGCCCTACCGCATCATGGAGCTGGCCCCACGCATCGGCACCGAGCGCGCCTCGTCATCGGTCATCCTCTATGTGATGACCCATATATTCAGCCACTTCTGTTTCTGGGCCTTCAGCATCCTGCTGTTTGTCTTCACCCACTCCGTCACCTTCTTCCTGGCCGTCATGCTCACTGCCATCGCAGCCTTCTGCACGGCCGGCATTTGGTTTTTCATCTACGGCTACCGCAAGGGACTGGCCAACCGCATCATGACGCTGCTGCGCCATCTGCCACTCATCAAGCAATGGGCACGGCCCTTCGTGGAGCGCCACCGCGAACAACTCGACACCATCGACCGGCAGACAGCCGCCCTGCATCGGCAGAAACCGCTCTACTTCATCGGCGCCCTGCTGCTCGAACTGTCATGCCGCATCGTCTCAGCCCTGGAAATCTATTTCGTGCTGCTCGTGCTCATGCCCAACCCCAACTACCTCGACTGTATCCTCATTCTGGCCTTTACCAGTCTGTTCGCCAACCTGCTCTTCTTCATTCCCCTGCAACTGGGTGGCCGGGAAGGAGGCTTCCTCATGTCGGTCACAGCACTGGGAATGACAGCCAGCGCCGGCATCTTCGTGGCCCTCATCGTAAGACTGCGCGAACTGCTGTGGACCGGCATCGGACTGTTGCTTATCAAGATTGAAAAACGGCAAAACCTACGAAATAACCACACCAACACACCCTAAAGCAGGCCTTCTGCAATAATAAAGCCGCATCAATGCTTCTTCCTTGAAAATATTCTGCCAAAATTGCAGTATTTCTCAAAAAAAATATGTAATTTTGTCACCCAATGAACATAAAATGAACATAGAAGAGATACAGCGCGTCAAACAGCGTTATAACATAGTTGGCAACAGTGAGGGTTTGAACCATGCCCTTGACATCGCCCTACAGGTGGCTCCCACCGACCTGAGCGTGCTCATCGTCGGCGAGAGCGGCGTGGGTAAGGAGATCATTCCACGGGTCATCCACGACAACTCTCCGCGACGCCGGGAGAAGTATTTCGCCATCAACTGTGGATCCATCCCGGAGGGCACCATTGACAGCGAGCTCTTCGGACATGAGAAAGGCTCGTATACGGGCGCTGTAGGTGAGGCCGACGGTTACTTCGGTGTGGCCAACAAAGGCACCATCTTCCTCGACGAAGTAGGAGAACTGCCCATGGCTACACAAGCCCGGCTGTTGCGCGTCCTGGAGACAGGCGAATATATACGCGTAGGAGGACAGGAGATACGCAAGACCGACGTGCGTATCGTGGCTGCTACCAATGTGAACATGAGAAAGGCCATAGCCGAGGGACGCTTCCGCGAAGACCTCTACTACCGCCTCAACACCATTCCCATACAAATGCCGCCACTGCGCGACCGCGGAAACGACATCTTGTTGCTCTTCCGGCTCTTCGCCATGCTCATGGGACAGAAATATCATCTGCCCAAGATTACGCTCACCGACGATGCCAAACAGCTCATGCTGCACTACAAATGGCCAGGCAACGTGAGACAGCTCAAAAACATCACCGAACAAATGTCTGTGCTCAGTGAGAAGCGTGAGATTGATGCTGAGACGCTCAAGCACTTCATCCCCGATGACCCCGACTCCACCGAACTAGCTACCATCAGCAAGCCCGGACAGCACTCCTACGAGAGCGAGCGGGAGATACTCTACAAGATACTCTATGAGTTGCGTGGCAATGTGGCCGACCTGCGTCGCGATCTCACCAATATGCGCAAACAGATCGATACCTACCGGGAACTGCAGGACAGCACCTACAGCAATGGTTACCTCGGCAACTCCAACCAACTGCCATCCATTGAGCAGAGAAGACCAATACAGAACTTTGACCAAGCCTCCCCGCAAGAGGCTGACGCCGAAGAGATCAAGACGGAGGAGGAACCCGAAAGCCTCAACCTCAACGACCTCGGACGACAGATGGTAGAGAAAGCGCTCGAGCGCAATGACGGCAACAGAAAGAGAGCCGCTCAGGAACTGGGCATCTCCGACCGTACATTATACAGAAGAATCAAGCAATATGGCCTCGATCAGAAATAAATGGGCTTCGTTCCTCGTTGCAACAGCCACGATGCTGTTGTCTACGATAGGGTTGTCATCGTGCAGCATAAAGTATGGTTTCAATGGAGCCAGCATCGACTACTCTAAGACGAAGACCATACAGATTGTCGACTTCCCCATCCGCAGCAGCTATGTCTGGGGCCCCATGGGACCGATGTTCAACAACCAGCTGAAAGACGAGTTTGCCAACCACACCCGTCTGCGACAGGTGAAGCGTAACGGCGACCTCATCATACAGGGCGAGATCACCCAATACTCACAACGCAACAAAGCAGTGTCGAGTGAAGGATACTCAGCCCAGACTGAACTGTCAATGACCGTCAACGTGAAGTTCACCAATACAAAAAACCATAAGGAAGACTTCGAGAAACAATTTACGGCCACACAGACCTACGAAACCACGCAGAGCCTGGCCAGTGTGCAGGAGCAGCTCGTAGAACAGATGTGCGCCGACCTCACCGACCAGATATTCAACGCTACGGTGGCCAACTGGTAAAAAGCAACAATAGAAAAAAATGGATATTGCGCATTTAATCAAACACCCTGAAGAGTTAGACCGCGAGACGCTCTACGACTTGCGTGGTCTGCTGGCGCTTTACCCGTACTATCAGTCGGCCAGACTGCTGCTGCTGCAAAATCTCTATCTGCTCCACGACATCTCGTTCAACGAGGAATTGCGCAACGCCGCACTGTACATCACCGACCGTAAGGTGATCTTCAACCTCGTGGAGTCGGCACACTATCAGTTGCCAAAAGCCGAGAAACCAGAGAAAGAGCAACAGCCGGAAGGACAGAAAGAAGACCGTACCATCTCTCTCATCGACAGCTTCCTGCAGTCGATACCAGAGGATGAGGAAGCTGAAAAAGAAGAACAGAAGAAAAAGAAACGGAAACCCACGCCTGCCGATGCGGCCATCGACTACGTGTCGTACCTCTTGGAGACGGAGAGCGAGGAAGAGAAGGAAGAAGACCTTCATGCCCCACAGATGAAAGGACAGAACCTCATCGACGACTTCATCAACAACGAGGCGGGAAAGAAGATAAAACTAAAAGACGAACCGGAATATACACCGGAGATAGAAATATCACCCGAATCGGAGAAAGACAGCAACGAAGGCTACTTCACCGAGACCCTCGCAAAGATCTACATCAAGCAAGGACGCTACGAGAAGGCCCTGGAGATTATCCAGCGATTAAACAAGAGTCATCCACAGCAGAACGCTTACTTTGCGGATCAGTCCCGATTTCTGGAAAAGCTGATATTGAACAACAAAAGCAGCAAAAGCTGAAATATTCATACAGAATCATAAAACAAGCAATAACAAAAACAATAAATAAAACAAACAAATTATGCTGTACACAGTTTTCATTGTACTTATTTGTCTGGCATCCTTGCTGATGATTTTCATCGTACTCATCCAGGAGTCCAAAGGCGGCGGTCTTGCCAGCAACTTCTCATCCACCAACGCCATCATGGGCGTTCGTAAGACCACCGACTTCATCGAGAAGGCTACGTGGGGTCTTGCCATTGCCATGGTCATTTTCAGTATTTTCTGCGCCTATACAGCTCCGAAGGCTGTCACCGACGAGAGCGTACTCGAGAAGGCCGCTACTGAGACACAGGCTACCAACCCGACCAACACACAGGGCTTCGGTGCTGCTCAGCCAGCTCAGGGCGCCGCACAGCCTGCCAAGGGCGCTCAGGGCGCTGCAAAGGCTACTTCCGCTCAGCCCGCTCAAGGTGCTCAAGGTGCTGCTAACGCACCCGCTGCTCCAGCCGCTCCTGCAGAGGCTCCCGCAGCACCTGCAACACCCGCAAAATAAAATATTTGAAAAAAAGTAGGGAAATTGTTTGGTGCAACCAAATAATTTCCTTACCTTTGCACTCGCTTTGAAACACTAAGCAACAACAACACGGTGGGCGTAGTTCAGTTGGTTAGAGCGTCAGATTGTGGTTCTGAATGTCGTGGGTTCGAGTCCCTCCTCCCACCCTCCGTTAAAATCCCGCAGTTCCTTACGGACTGCGGGATTTTTTACTTTCCCTATACTAATCTTACGAATGAGGCCCCGTCAAGCTGACATATCTTCGTCCCCATTGCATTCTCTTTGCATGACGATTTCATTTGTTTTTCGAAAATATGAAAGATTCCAAATAACATGATCTTCACAACACCCGTCAGGTAACAGGATTCATCAACACGCCTATTGTCAAGGACAAGATGGCCAACCGCTTTCTTGACTTCGCCAATGCGTCACCCTATTTAAGGAAAATAGTCATGCACGGACTTTCGCTCCCAATGGAGCTCTGGGTCTAAAGCTGAAGGGATAACCTTACGAGCAAGCTCGCAGGCTATCCCTTCAGCTTTAGTCCCACCCCTACGGGGTCTGCGCCCGTCCATGACGAAAATCGCTTCGCGTAAAATTGCACCTACGGTGCATAAAATATAAATGTCTGTAAGGAATACGTGGCAAGTAGGTCACACAACAGCTTTCGTGCCGCATTATTTTATGCCCGAAGGGCAATTTTACGCGAAGCGATTTTTGTCAGTGACAGGCTCACACCTATGGTGTTGTTCTGACGCAATGGGGTTGCCGGCGAGCTTGCTCGTTAGGCGACCCCATTGCGACAGAACAATAGCTCCATTGGGAGCGGAAGCCTGTCAGTGACTATTTTCTTTTCCATTGGCTAAGTGTCTGACTATGCGTCACCTAAATTACCTAAAAAACTTAATAACTGATTGATAATCAATCTTGGTAATTTGTTTGTACAAAAATGTGACGAAGTCAAGAGGATTCATCAACACGCCTATTGTCAAGGACAAGATGGCCAACCGCTTTGCCTTCGACTATGACGCGCGCGACGGTTTCATCAAGAATCTCACAGGAGGCCGGTTCAATGGCAAGAGCGCCATTGCCTTCCGCAACTCAACGGCCTGGTGGATGGACAACACCTCCATCGACCTCGTACTCGACTATCAGCACGACAGTTATCCGGGCACCAGTTTCCGTACCGAATTTCCAGGCTTCAATGTCAGTACCGACCCTAACGATCCTGCCAACCTTGACATGGGCAAGGGTACCTTCATCCATCGCAATGTAGACGGTGGCACATTGCTCATCAACCATTCATTCAACAGCAATCTCACGCTCAGCTCCATCACAGGCGTCAGAGCTTTCAACAGCGACGAGAAGTTCGACGCCTACGGC
>Ga0256406_1006139_pt1 | contig 12242 bp, 12 predicted proteins | sample RumenRJG_03DNA_FD_185986 | JGI IMG/M metagenome (GOLD analysis project Ga0256406, IMG submission 185986) | Bovine rumen microbial communities from Lethbridge, Alberta, Canada - RJG_03 | ecosystem: Host-associated > Mammals > Digestive system > Stomach > Rumen | place: Canada: Alberta | collected...
CCGTCATACAAGTGGAGAATCATTCTGAGTCAGAATTCCTGCATGATTGTTCAATCATCGTGCAGGGATTATTCTTACCCTCTCTACTCTGACAAAAGGCCATGGTACATGGCATCAGCAACTAACTTAATGGCATTGAGAAGATGTCCGCATACAAAAACGGAACGCTGAATACATCAGAGCACGGACTGATGGACGAATGATTCTCCCTCTTCGTACGGTTTCTCTTCGTCATGCTTTTCCATGAACACAAAGAACTCCCGGCAGCCTTGCACTGCCGGGAGTTCCTTACGTTTTATCTTACGTTTTGCTTCTGATCAGCGGATTGCCTCGAGGACCTGATCCTTCTCCAGGCTTCCGTCCTTCTGCTCGCCGGCGGAGATGATGCGGTCCGTGCCATCGGCGTGTTCGAAGGCTGCCAGTTCCGGATGTGCCTTCTTCTCGGGCGTGTAGTTCTCGTAGGACGGTCTCTTGTGCTTCTCCTCGGCCCAGATCTCGTCTGCTACCGGAGCCCACTCCTTTGCGTAGTCGTCGCACTTTGCACACAGATGATCGACGTCCTCCGGGGACTCCTGGTTGGTCTGATGCGCGCCGGTCTCCTTGACCATCTTGCGGAGCAGCTGCGGGTTCTCGAGCATCGGGCAGGGGCGAAGATGATTGCGGTTGAACGGCTGTCCCTCGTGGTAAGCCATGAACAGAGGGCTCTGGAGCATCTCCAGAATGGTGTTGTCGTGGATGTTCGTGTTCGAGAAGTGAATGAACACGCAGGGCTCCGCGTCACCGTTGCTGTTGATGTGGAAGTAGTTGCGGCCTCCTGCAATGCAGCCGCCGACATACTCGCCGTCGTTCTGGAAATCCATCGGATAGAAGCAGATCGGGCAGTCGTTCGAGCGGATGTAGCGGATGCGCTCGATCATGTACTTTCTCTGCTCGACAGTGGGCATGAGCTCCGGTGCTGCGTTGTTGCCGACCGGCATCAGATGGAAGTAGAAGCCAAAGCGGGCGCCCTTCTCCTCCAGCATCCGGAAGAAGGCATCGGAGGTGACGGCCTCGACGTTTGCTCTCGTGTAGCAGACGGAGGTGCCGTAGACAATGCCGTACTTCTTTAACAGATCCATGGCTCTCATGACGGCATCGTAGTGGCCGTTGCCGCGGCGGGCATCATTGGTCTCCTCGGTGCCCTCGATGGAGAGCATGAAGGTGATGTTGCCGAGCTTCTGGACCTTCTGCACGACTTCCTCGGTGAGGAGCGTGGAGTTGGAGTACAGCGCGAAGAAGCAGTCGTTGTGCTTCTCGGCAAGTTTGAAGATATCCTTCATGCGGACCGTCGGCTCACCGCCGGTCATCATGTACAGGTAGACGCCAAGCTCCTTGCCCTCGGTCACGATCTTGTCCATGTCCTCATAGGAGAGGTTGCTCTTGTGTCCGTAGGTGCCGCTCCAGCAGCCGACGCAGTGCATGTTGCAGGCCATCGTGGGATCGAAGAGGATCAGCCACGGGATGTTGCAGCCGTACTTCTCACGGTTTGCGCGGATGGTCTTGGTGCCGCGAAGGAAGGCCTCATAGCCGAGGTTCAGGAGCATCTTCTTGGCATAGCCGGGATCCGTCTCATCGATGATCCGGTTCAGGTACTTCGTCCACTTGTAATCCGGATCGGAGAGATTCTTCTTGACCGCGTCGAAGGTGGCCTGATTGTTCTCGTTGCCGAGGAAGCGCTTTGCGAGGTCGACGAGCTGACCGAAGGTCTTGGTCCTGTCGTCTGCCTTGCGGACGTGCTCCCAGAGACCGTCGATGATTGCAGAGACGGCCTTGCGCTCCGCTGCATGTGTCAGATTCTGAACTGTTCCTGCCATATACTGTAAACTCCTCCTGGAATCAACTGGAAATCAACGAATTGATATGGTTTTGACATCTTTGTATTCTTCTCAGAACGCGCCTATCATAACGTAACTTTCTTTCTCTGAACACGGACAAAACTTGCAAAGTGTGACTTTGAGGGCTCTTTCGCCGCACCGGAGCGTGGTTCCTCCTCTTCCCTTCTGATCCCCGTTCTCTTCCTCACGGTTTCTTTTGCGTCTTTGTTTTTTCCAAGTTCCCTTCCTGTTTCTGCCATTGTTAGAGATTATTTAGAAAACATGACCACCTGTTCTGTTATAATGATGCTGTCAGGAAAACGGATTCACCGATGGCAGTCCCGGAGGGTGATTTTTCAGGGGCTGCCATCGGATCGTATTGGAGGTTACATTATGGGATTTCTGGATCAATTATCGGGAAAGCTCTCGGAAGCAGGCAGGAGCATCAAACAGGCCGGCACCAGCGCGGCGCAGCAGACGAAGGACTTTACGGACAGGACAAAGCTGAATGCCCAGATCCATCAGTATGAGAAGGACATCGAGGCGCAGTACACGGCACTTGGCAGGGCGCTTTATAAGCAGAAGCCGGAAGAGGCGAAGACCTTTGCACCGGAGATCGTGGCAAAGATCGAGGAGGCCAGTGCTTCCATTAAAAAGGCACAGGATGAGATCCTTGCGATCTCCAACAAGAAGATCTGTCCGGTGTGCGGGCGGCAGAACGATGCGGGCGCAAAGTTCTGCGTCGGCTGCGGCACCGCCCTTGAGGTGGACCCTGCGATGAAGCAGGAGGAGGAAAAGAAGGAAGAGGAGAAGACACCGCAGGAGACGCCTGAGGCTGAGAAGGCGCCGGAATCCGCTGCCGCATCGTCTGATTCTTCTTCCTCTTCTTCTTCCGCACCGGAGCATGTCACCGGTGAAGTGGTGGACGATAAGACGACAAAGGAAGCGTAAGGCATGGTTTTTCGTGCGGATTCGGGCAGTTTCGGGGGAAAATTGTGGGAAATGGGGTGGATCCTCACTTGCAATTTCCCCTCCTCTGTGCTAGAGTACGTACGGTTAACAAGAGTTGAGCATTGGAGTGGGCCGAAAGGTCCACTTTTTTATTGCCGGCGGTGATGTGATGTCAAAAGCAAATGCGGTGGAACAAAAGACGGAAGAGATCCTGACCCCGATTGCAGAAAAGTGCGGTGTCAGAGTCTACGACGTGGATTACGTAAAGGAGGGGCCGGAGAGGTTCCTTCGCTGCTTCATCGATAAGGACGGGGGCGTGAATATCGGCGACTGCGAGGCGGTGAGCCGTCTCCTCTCCGATGCGCTCGATGAGGCGGATTTCATTCCGGATGCCTACACGCTGGAGGTATCGAGCCCGGGACTTGGAAGGACACTGACCAAGGACAGACACTTTGCCCAGAGCATCGGGCAGGAGGTCGAGGGGACGCTCTTCAAGCCCATGGAGGGCTCGAAGGACAAGTCCTTTACCGGGATCCTGAAGGCCTTCGATGAGAACAGCGTGACGATTGAATCGGACGGAAAAGAGAAGGTCCTTCCCCGCAGCGGCATCGCAAAGATCCGCCTGACGATCGACTTCTGATAAGCTTGCACGACAAGGAGAAAAGAATGAGCACGAAAAAGAAAGATGCCACAACGGAACAGGAAGACACTCTGCAGAGTGCGATGGAACTGCTTGAAAAAGAGAAGAACATCTCTGCGGACGTCCTGTACGATGCCATCGAGCAGGCCCTGACCACCGCCTGCGAAAAGACCTTCAACGGACGCATGGACAACATCCATGTTGAAGTCGACCGTGAACATTGCAAATATCGTGTGTATGCGGACAAGACCATCGTCGAGACCGACGATGACGTCATGGATCCGCAGGAGGACATCTCGCTCAGGGAGGCCAGAGAGCGTCACATCGACGGCGAGATCGGCGACATGGTCCAGGTGGACATCAACAGCAGAGGGTTCGGCCGCATTGCCACCACGATCGCAAAGGGCGTCATTCTCCAGAAGATCCGCGAGGAGGAGAGAAACTCCGTCCTCAGCTACTACAGCAAGCTCGAGAAGACCGTCGTCATCGGCACCGTGGAGAGACAGGTCGCAAAGACCTATGTGATCTCCCTGGGCCGTTCCGAGGGTGTCTTAAATGAGAAGGAGCAGGTCCCGGGCGAGACGCTTCGCGTCGGCGATCACGTGAAGGTGTATATCCTCGGCGTGCACCGCACCCCGAAGGGAGGACCGAAGATCCAGCTCTCCCGGACCCATCCGGACATGGTTCGCCGGATGTTCGAGGAGGAGGTCTCCGAGATCCGCGACGGCACGGTGGAGATCAAGTCGATCGCAAGAGAGGCGGGATCGAGAACGAAGATCGCCGTTGTCTCCAACAACCCGAACGTCGATCCCATCGGCGCATGCGTCGGCCTCAACGGTGCAAGAGTCAACACGATTGTCGATGAGCTCGGCGGCGAGAAGATCGATATCGTCAACTGGGATCCGAACCCCGGAAACTTCATTCAGAATGCTCTGTCCCCGGCCAAGATCGTCGCGGTCTTCGCAGATCCCGACGAGAAGAGCGCAAAGGTGGTCGTTCCCGACTATCAGCTCTCCCTTGCCATCGGCAAGGAGGGCCAGAACGCACGCCTTGCCGCGAAGCTGACCGGCTACAAGATCGATATCAAGAACGAGACCCAGGCAAAGGATACGCCGGGCTTCCGCTACGAGGACTATGTCTCCGATGACGACGAGGAGTTCGAGTACGTCGACGAGAACGGAAACCCCGTGGACCAGTACGGGAACCCGCTCGATGAGAACGGAAATCCGATCGTTGAGGGTGAGACGGAGCCCGAGGGAGCAGAGGAAGCTCCTGCAGAAAACGAAGAGGTCTCCCCGGAAGAGGCTCCGGAGGAGCCTTCCGAGCAGGAATAAACAGGAAAGCACATGCCAAAGAAAGTTCCGATGCGCAGCTGTATCGGCTGCATGGAAAAGAAGGAAAAGCGCGATCTTGTGCGCGTGATCAGGACCCCGGAGGGAGAGATCCGACTCGATCCGACCGGCCGGGCAAACGGGCGGGGCGCATATCTTTGCAGAAATCCGCAGTGCCTCGAAAAGGCAAGGAAGAAGGGGGCCCTTTCCCGGGCTCTTCAGTGCGAGATCCCCTCTTCCGTCTATGATGAACTGGAGGCGCTTCTTGAACAACAGAGCAGCTGATTCGATGTTAGGACTTGCCCGCAGGGCGGGCGCTGCAGAGAGCGGCCTGTTCCTGACCCTGGAGGCGATCCGGGGCGGAAAGGCACTTCTCGTGATTCTTGCAGAGGATGCAAAGAAGAACACCGTCAAGCAGGTCATGGACAAGTGCAGAAGCTATCATGTACCCCTTCGGGTATACGGCACGGCCGAGGGTCTCGGGCATGCTCTTGGGCAGGAGGAGAGATCCTGTCTTGCGATTACGAAGAGCGGTTTTGCAGATAAACTTTCGGATCTTCTGGAAGAGAGAAATCCGGTTGGTTGATTGTTGAAGGGCGATACCAAAGTACAGCAGTAAGGAGTTCCAAGTGGAGAAAAACGAGGGAGCAAACAAGACGAGCGAAGAGAAGAATACCGCACCGGTGAGGAAGACATCTCCTGCGGCCGGCGCGGCGCATCCGACAGCAGTCCGTAAGAAGAAGATCATCATTGTCACCAACAGAGACGGCTCCGGAAAGAGTCAGGGTTACTCCAGCCAGGGATCCGGCCGGCAGGGCCAGTCGGGCCAGGGACGGACCGGTGTTCGCCGGGACGGCGCAAGACGGCCTTCTTCCCGTACCCCGCAGAGGGATATGGGCGGAACGGGTGTCTACCATCCGATCAAGCCGAAGACCGCACCGAGCCAGATGAGCGTGAACTATCACACGCCTGAGGAGGTGGAAGCGGATCTCGAGAAGGCAAAGCGCGAGGAGGCGGCAAAGGAAAGAGCCGCTGCCGCCGCAAGGGAACAGCAGGCAAAGGCACAGGCCCAGGAGATGGCTGCAAAGGCTGCAGCTGCAAAGGTTGCCGCTGCAAAGCCCGAGGCTGCACCTGCAGCAAAGCCTGCCGCTGCCACTTCGCCCGCACCTGCTGCCGCAGCACCCGCCGAGAAGAAGGAAGCGCCGGTCGAAAAGCAGCGCCCGACCCACTACGATCTCTCGAACCCGGATCTGTACCGCAGAAGAAGCTCGTCCTCTTCGAATACCCAGAGCCAGAACCGCTCCGGAAACGGGGAGAGACGCTCCTATCAGGGAGGCCAGGGCGAGAGAAGTAGCTCCTATCAGGGAAGAGGCCAGCAAGGCTCCTTCCAGGGAAGAGGCCCCGCACGTCCCGGACAGGGAGCCCCGGGTGCAAGACGCGGCGGCGCCGGCCGCTCGCAGGCACCGCAGGGCGGCGCGGAGGAGAATAACAACCGCCGCCGCAACAATCAGGCCCGCGACAAGAGAAACAAGAAGGACGTCGCTTTTGCAAGCGATGAGATGCGCGAGAGGCACAACAGGTCCGGACGCTTCCAGAAGCCGCAGATTCCGGTGAAGCAGGAAGAGCCCGAAGAGAAGATCAAGGTGATCACGATCCCGGAGAAGCTCACCATCCGCGACCTTGCGGACGCGATGCACATGCAGCCCTCCGAGATCATCAAGAAGCTCTTCCTTGCCGGCAAGGTGATGACGGTCAACTCCGAGATCACCTATGAGGAGGCCGAGGACATCGCGGCGGATTACGAGATCCTGTGCGAGAAGGAGGAGAAGGTCGATGAGATCCAGGAACTCCTGAAGGAGGACGAAGAGGATCCGAAGAACCTTGTTCCCCGTCCGCCGGTTGTCGTGGTCATGGGCCACGTCGATCACGGCAAGACGAGCCTTCTCGACTATATCCGGAAGACCAACGTCACCTCGAAGGAGGCAGGCGGCATCACGCAGGCGATCGGTGCCTACACCGCAAAGGTGAAGGACCGCACGATCACCTTCCTCGATACGCCCGGCCACGAGGCCTTCACGGCCATGCGTCTTCGCGGCGCCCAGGCAACGGATATCGCAGTGCTGGTCGTTGCAGCAGATGACGGCGTCATGCCGCAGACCATCGAGGCCATCAACCACGCACGGGCAGCCGGCGTCGAGATCATCGTCGCGGTGAACAAGTGCGACAAGCCAAATGCCGATCCGGACCGCGTCCGTCAGCAGCTGACCAAGTACGAGCTGATCCCCTCCGACTGGGGCGGACAGACCGAGTTCGTCAACGTCTCCGCCAAGACCGGTGAGGGCATCGATGACCTGCTCGATACGATTCTCCTGCAGGCCGATGTCATGGAGCTCACCGCGAACCCGAACCGTCTGGCAAGAGGCATCGTCCTCGAGGCAAAGCTCGACAAGGGCAAGGGCCCTGTCGCGAATGTCCTCGTCCAGAAGGGCACGCTCCATGTGGGCGACTTCATCTCCGCAGGCGCAGCCTCCGGCAAGGTGAGAGCCCTGATCAACGACAAGGGACAGAACATCAAATCCGCAGGCCCCTCGTTCCCGGCCATGGTGCTCGGCCTCAATGCCGTGCCCGCTGCCGGTGAGACCATCGTCGCCCACGAGACGAACGATGAGGCAAAGCAGTTCGCCGAGACCTACAAGGCGCAGCACAAGGAAGAGCTTGTCGAGGAGAACCGCATGAGCATGAACGTCGAGGATCTCTTCGACCAGATGCGCGAGGGCAAGATGAAGGAGCTCGAGCTCATCGTCAAGGCCGACGTGCAGGGCTCTGTCGAGGCACTGTGCTCGAGTCTGTTAAAGCTCTCCAACGACGAGGTCAAGGTCAGGATCATCCACTCCGCCGTCGGCAACATCTCCGAATCGGATGTGGACCTTGCCGCGGCATCGAATGCGGCGATCATCGGCTTCAATGTCGTGACGGATCCTGTCGCAAAGACCAATGCGGAGAACGAGCATGTCTCGATCCACCTCTACAAGGTCATCTACGAGGCAATCGACGATGTCGATGCCGCGTTAAAGGGGATGCTTGCTCCTGTCTACGAGGAGAAGGTGACCGGACATGCCGAGGTGCGGCAGCTGTTCCGCTCCGGCAAGATCGGCAACATCGCGGGCTCCTACGTGCTCGACGGTGTCGTGGAGAAGGATTCTCAGATCCGGATCAAACGCGGCGAGGAGCAGATCTACGAGGGCTCTCTTGCATCGCTCAAGCGTTTCAAGGACGATGTCAGGGAAGTCAAGGCCGGCTATGAGTGCGGTCTTGTCTTCAAGGATTTCGATTCCATGCAGGTCGGCGATCTCGTCGAGGCCTACAAGATGGTCGAGGTTCCGAGAGAGCAGGTCATCGCCATGAAGGAAGCAGAGAAAAAACAGAAGGCCCAGCAGGAAACCAAGGCCTGATTCACACGGGACCGGGATTGTTCCCGGCCCCTTTTTTTCATTAAAGGGCAGCATATGCGAAAGAACAGTGTAAAGAACAGACGAATCAACGATGAGGTGATGCGCTCCATCGCACAGATCATCCGGGAGAGCAAGGACCCCCGCGTGTCGAAGATGACAAGCGTCATGGCGGTCGAGGTCGCACCGGACCTCAAGACCTGCAAGGTCTATGTCACGGTCCTTGGCGATGACAATGTTCAGAAGACCACCATGGAGGGGCTTAAAAAGGCGACGGGCTTTATCCGCACGGAGCTTGCCCACCGGGTGAATCTTCGGAATACGCCGGAGCTTCACTTTATTCTCGATGATTCCATCGCCTACGGCGTCTCCATGTCCCACCGCATCGACGAGGTGCGGGCAGAAGATGAGAAGGCCGAGGAGGTGCGCGAGGAGAAGGGCATCGACATCAACGATACCAGCGCCTATGTAAAGCCGCTGGACGATGAGGAGGAGTAAGCATGTTTATCGATGAGGAGGCAAAGGGAGCTTCTTCGATTGCAATCTCGGGACACGTGCGGCCGGACGGGGACTGCGTGGGTTCGTGCCTCGGGATGGCGCTGTACCTGAAAAAACTGCTGCCAGGCGCGGTGATTGACGTCTTCCTCGGGGATTTCTCCGAGACCCTCCGCCGCAACATGCTTGGCGTCGAGCTGATCCACTCCGACTTCAAACCCACCGTCTCGCAGTATGATCTCTTTGTCTGCCTTGACTGCGAGAAGGAGCGCCTCGGGGAGGCGGAGCCGATCTTCAATGCGGCAAAGAAAACCATCAACATCGACCACCATATCTCCAATCACGGAAGCGCCATGGTCAACGACGTCGTCCCGACGGCAAGCTCCGCATCCGAGGTCGCCTATGACACCATGGATCCTAAAAAGGTCGATGCCGCCATCGCCCAGGACCTCTACATCGGCATGGTGACGGACACGGGGCTGTTCCACTTCTCGAACACCTCCCGCCACTCGATGGAGATCGCGGGGCGCCTCATCGACTTCGGGTTTGACTTCCCGAAGATCGTGCAGGAGGTCTGGTTCCAGAACAACTATGTCCAGCTGCAGATCCTGGGGCGTGCGCTTCTTGAGTCCGTGCTGATGCTGCAGGGGAAGCTCATCTTCTCGGTGGTCACGTTGAAGGAGCTGCAGTTCTACAAGGCATCCTCCAAGGACTGCGAGGGGATCGTGAGCGAGCTTGCGGACACCGAGGGCGTTGAGGCGGCGCTGTTTCTCCTTGAGATGCGACCCGGGACCTGGAAGGTCTCGCTTCGCTCCAACGGAAAGGTCAATGTCGCCTCCATCGCGGAGAGCTTTGGCGGCGGCGGACATGTAAGAGCCTCCGGCTGCACGACGGATGGCAGGTACCGGGATATCGTAAGCCGCATCGCGGGCCTTGTCGAAGAACAGCTTGAGGGCGCGCATGCGTGACGGAATCCTCATCATCAATAAGGAGGCGGGCTACACCTCGGGCGACGTGGTGGCAAAGCTTCGGGGGATTCTCCACACGAGAAAGATCGGTCACACCGGGACCCTTGATCCCGCGGCCGTCGGCGTCCTTCCCGTCTGCATCGGCAGTGCGACGAAGGCAGTCGAGTACCTGACAGACCACGACAAGGAGTACAGGGCCGTCCTGGAACTCGGGGTCACGACGACCACGCAGGACCTCACGGGAGATGTGATTGAGAAAAAGGATGCCTCCGGTCTTACGAAGGAGCAGATCCGTTCTGCCGTTTCCTCCTTTACGGGAGACATCCTGCAGGTCCCGCCGATGTACTCGGCCCTCAAGGTAAACGGCGTCCGGCTCTACGAGATGGCACGGAAGGGCCAGACCGTGGAGCGAAAGGCAAGACCGGTGCACATCGAAAGGGCTACGGTCGATGCCGTGCGTCTTCCGTACGTGGACCTTACGATCGTGTGCTCGAAGGGAACGTATATCCGGACGCTCTGCGAGGACATCGGGAAAGCCCTCGGGGTGGGAGGTGCCATGGCGCACCTGCAGCGAACAAGGGTCGGTGCCTTTGGTCTTGAGGAAGCGCTGACGCTCTCCGAGGTCGAGAAAAAAGCAAAGAGCGGGACCATCGATGCTCTGATCCGTCCCGTGGAGGACGTGTTTCCCTACGAGAGGGTGAAGGTGACAGAGCCTGCCTTTTCCCGTCTTCAGAACGGGAATGCGCTCTCTGCGGAGTGCTTTGAACGGGAACCTTCGGGTTCTCCCCTTCTTGTCTTTTCCCCGGACGGGGTGTTTTTCGGAATCTATGAACAGCGCGGGGAGTCTTATTCCTGCCAGAAGATGTTTCAGACCCGGGAGGACGGTCCAAAATGCAGATCATAACCGATGCTGCGCTCTGCAGCACGAAGGGAAAATCGGCCGTTGCGATCGGCAAGTTTGACGGAGTGCATCTGGGACACCGGGTGCTGCTCCGGGAGCTGGTGCGGCATGAGGACGAACACCTGACCAGTGTGGTGTTCACGTTTTCGCCATCCCCGGAGTCCTTCTTTTCCGGGCAGCCGGAGATGCAGCTGACAACACGCGAGGAAAAGCGCCGGATCTTTGAGGGACTCGGCGTCGATGTCCTCATCGAATATCCGTTCGATCAGACAACCGCCGACATGCCCCCGGAGGACTTTGTAAGACGGATCCTCTGTGAGAGACTCCATGCAAGCCTTGTCGTTGCGGGAGAAGATCTTTCCTTCGGGCAGGGCGGAAAAGGCGACTTTGCGCTCCTTGATGCGATGGCGGGCGAGTGCGGGTACAGGACCGTGAAGATCCGGAAGGTGCGCGAGGGCGGAGAGATCATCAGCTCGTCGAGAATCCGGAAATATGTCACGGAGGGGCAGATGGAGGAGGCCGCCTCCTGCCTTGGCTCCCCCTATCAGGTGATCGGAAAGGTCATGCACGGCAATGCGATCGGACGAACGATCGGCATCCCCACGCTGAACCTTCTGCCGGAGAAGGACAAGCTCCTTCCGCCGTATGGCGTGTACTACTCCCATGTCCACATCAACGGGAAGACGTACTTCGGGATGACAAACATCGGCCGGAAGCCGACGATTGAGGAAAAGGTAAAGCGCGTCACGGTGGAGACCTATGTCTATGACTTCCACGAGAACGTCTACGGCGCGGACTGTATCGTGGACCTCCTGACATTCCGCCGCCCGGAGAAGAAGTTCGAAAATCTCGAGGCGCTCCGGGAGCAGATGGACCAAGACGTTTCGGACGGAAGACTCTACCACGGAATCAGGTAAACTATGGCAAATCGAGACAACAACATCATTCTCATCGGCATGCCGGCGTCGGGAAAGAGCACGATCGGCATCGTCCTTGCAAAGGCGCTTCGCTACAGCTTCATCGACGGAGACATCCTGATCCAGAACCGGACGGGCATGACCCTGTGCGACTACATGGAAAAGTACGGGAACGAGTCGTTCTTAAAGCTCGAGAACGAGGTGAACGCGGGGATTACCTGTAAGAGGACCGTCATCGCCCCCGGAGGCTCCATCTGCTATGCAACGGATGCCCTGAAGCACTTCAAACAGATCGGCACCATCATCTACCTGTCGATTGACTACGACATGCTCGAGGACAGGCTGCACGATGCCAGGGAGAGGGGCGTGGTGCTCGAAGAAGGGAAGAGTCTTCTCGACCTCTACAACGAGCGCGTGCCGCTCTATGAGAAGTACGCGGACATCACGATCGCGGAGGGCGGATCGACCCTCGAGAACCTCGTGGTGAAGATCGTGAGCGAGCTGACCAGGAGAAAACTGATCTGAGTTTCAGATCAGATTGCAAACAGATCGGTCCGGATGTAAGATAATTGCATGAGAGCAGAGACGTTCCAGGCGGAGCGTCTCTGTTTTTTTTAGTGCGCCCGGCGGCGCACGTTTCTAACCGGTGAAAGTCCGGAATCCGCCCGGTAGTGGGAAGGATACAGTCGAAAGCAAGGGTGTCCACCGTGAGGTGGAATCTGAAGGAAGCTGGATTC
>Ga0256406_1006142_pt1 | contig 12238 bp, 9 predicted proteins | sample RumenRJG_03DNA_FD_185986 | JGI IMG/M metagenome (GOLD analysis project Ga0256406, IMG submission 185986) | Bovine rumen microbial communities from Lethbridge, Alberta, Canada - RJG_03 | ecosystem: Host-associated > Mammals > Digestive system > Stomach > Rumen | place: Canada: Alberta | collected...
CTAAGGGCTTAGGCATTTTTATGGTTAAGCCATGTGGGTATCAAATAACAAAAGACGGTTATTCTGATAATATCCGCATGAACGAAAAAGATAAACTTTTATTCATGTTCCAAAAATCAATGTCATCAAAATAATGGAGCGAAACATCCATTCAGGACGTTTGACACTCTAAAGTATCAAAGTTCCCGTCCCCTGTATTTCTATGTTTCAAAAGTTTTTTGCGAAAAAGTTTTACAGTTATGTTTTTAGTTGTAAATTTGCAACTGTCAAAAATTTCACTAACTAATAAAATTTTTAAGAGATGAAAAAGAACTTTAAGAAAATCATGTTTGTTGTTATGGCTTCCGCACTTGCTTTCGGTTTTATGGCATGCGGAGATGATGACGATGATGAAGTAAAGGGAAAAGACTGTGTTTGCACTATCGGTTATGCTGATCCTGAAATACTCATAGATGTAGAAAACTTTACAAAGAAGAATTGGAAAGGAAAATGTTCGGAAATAGAATGGGATGACCTTCCATTTTCGTATGGAATCTATTGGCAGGGAGACGAAGCTGGTGTATATACTTTGACCTGCGAATAACATAAAAAAAAGGAAATCCGCTGTTTAGCGGATTTCTTTTTTTTAGAACAACTATTTTGTAAAATATAACGTGTCTTCTTTTAGAAAGAAAGTATATAATCCATACGTTTTTGAACTCCTTGCATATTGGAAATATCTCTTAGCTGCAAAAAGAATGAATATGGTTTGCCAAGTTCTTTGGTGAAGGCTTTCAGACTAAGTTCCTTAGACTCAGTATCCATTATCTGCTCCAACAGTCCTTTAGTCTTTGGATAAGAGATAATTCCATACTGTTTTAATCCTGCTTTTTTAGCTGCTATTTGTATGGCTTTATTTAATCCTCCAAACTCATCAACCAAGCCCAAGCCTTTGGCATCTGCTCCTGTCCAAACCCTTCCCTTTGCAATGGTGGATATATATTCAGGAGTGCGGTTTCTTCCTGTCGCTACTCTGTTTATGAAGTTTATATAGAACTGTTCCACGTTTCTTTGCATTAAGGCCTTTGCATCAGAAGTCATTGGCGTTGTAACACTCAAAGGATTGGAGTTCTGATGTGTCTTTACTGTGTCAAAACTGATTCCAAGATGAGTCTTCAATGCACGAGAGAAGTTAGGCATTACTCCGAATACTCCTATAGAGCCTGTAATTGTTGTAGGATTGGCAACAATGTATGAAGCATTAGAAGACATTTCATAACCAGCAGAAGCTGCGTAGTCTCCCATAGAAATAATGACGGGTTTTTTCTTCTTTGCTTTTATCACTTCATTAGTAATACTTTCTGAAGCAATAGCATCACCTCCCGGAGAATTAACCCTAAGCACAATAGCTTTTACTCTTTTGTCTTTGACTGCTTTTTCTATTGCCTTACAAGTTGTCTCGCTGCCAATGGAAAGGTCTGAGCCTTTGCCTTGAGTAACATTTCCGTATGCATAAACAACAGCAATATTCTCCTTCTCTACCTTCTGCAGAGAGGCAAAAGACTTTCTATATTTAGAATAAGAGATAAAATTTACTTTACTTTTCTTTGAAAGAGAGTTTTCTTTAACAACATTGTCGGCTATCATTTCTTTGAAATCAGACTTGAAGCCTATGTAGTCTATGATATGGTTTTGCAAAGCGTCTTTAGGCATAAAGCCTTGCAAAGAAGAAACAACACTGTTAAATGTGTCTATATTAATGTTCCTACTCTCAGACATCTGCAAGGAAATTACATTCCAAATAGATGACAAGTACTGACGAGTTTGAACACGGTTGGAATCAGACATCTTATTGTTTATGTACATTTCTCCTGCACTTTTAAATGCGTTGCTTTTAGGACGAACAAGATCTACATCAATATCAAATTTGTTTATCAAATCCTTAATATACATCACCTCTGCTCCCATTCCTGAAAGAAGGACTTCTCCCGCTGGATTTATCATTATCTTATCTGCTGCAGATGCAATATAATAAGATTTCTGATCCATTAAATCACCGTAAGAATAAACCTTTTTGCCAGATTTTTGGAAGTCTTGTAGCACCTCTCTAATCTCTTGTGCTGTTGCTATTCCGTTAGCCTGTAGGATAGAAAAGTCAAGCATTATAGCTTTTATTCTCTTGTCGGTCTTGGCTTTGTTAATCACGGCAATAAACTCCGTCAAGCCTATGTTTGACTCCATATTAAGCCCTGTAGTTGAGAATATCTCTTGAATACTCTCTACTTCTCTGTCATAAATAGGCTTATCCATCTTTATAACCAAAATAGAATTGTCTTTAACCTCAACATCAGGTTGAGAAACAGATGAAATCAATCCTCCAATAATGAAAAAGATGAAAAAAACTATAGCCATCAGTGCCAAAAAACTTCCTAAACAAGAAGCAAATGTAAATTTAAAAAACTGTTTCATTGTATTTCTTTTTTTTATTAATCTCTAACAAAAACTTAACAGAAAAATATCCTCACTATTATGCTGTTTTATTATAACTCATTATTTTTTACTTTCTCTAAATCACTTCGTACCATAATACGTACAAGGTCTTCAAAGGAAGTCTGTCTTGGATTCCAACCAAGATTGGTTTTTGCTTTTGTTGGATCTCCTAAGAGCTGTTCAACCTCAGCAGGACGGAAAAACTTAGGATCTACTTCTACTAAAACCCTACCTGTCTTCTTGTCAATGCCTTTTTCATCAAGACCCTCCCCTTGCCATTGTAGTTCAATACCTGCTTCTTTGAAAGCTAAGGTACAAAATTCTCTTACCGTATGATATTCTCCTGTTGCAATAACATAGTCTTCGGGTTTATCTTGTTGAAGCATAAGCCACATACATTCAACATAATCCTTAGCATAACCCCAATCCCTTAATGCGTTAAGGTTTCCAAGGTAAAGTTTATCTTGTTTCCCCATGGAAATACGTGATGCAGCAATAGTTATCTTACGTGTTACGAAGTTTTCGCCTCTTCTCTCACTCTCATGATTGAAAAGTATTCCATTAACTGCATACATTCCATAACTCTCTCTGTAATTCTTCGCTATCCAAAAACCATATAGTTTAGCAACTCCGTATGGAGAACGAGGATAGAAAGGAGTTGTCTCTTTTTGTGGAACTTCTTGTACCAAACCATAAAGTTCAGAAGTAGAAGCTTGATATATTCTGCAAGATTTATCTAATCCACATATTCTAACTGCTTCTAATAGTCTAAGAACGCCTACTGCATCTGCTTCCGCTGTGTATTCCGATACATCAAAAGAAACTTTGACATGACTCTGTGCAGCAAGATTATATATCTCTGTTGGCTTTACTATAGATATAATACGAATCAAAGAAGAAGTGTCTGTCATATCTCCCCAATGAAGATTAACCAAACGACTCTGTTTTGTATCTCTTATCCACTCGTCTAAATAAAGATGTTCTATCCTTTGTGTATTAAAAGAAGAAGAACGTCTTAGAATACCATGAACCTCATATCCTTTTTCCAAAAGAAACTCCGCAAGAAAAGAACCGTCTTGCCCTGTGATTCCTGTTATTAATGCTACCTTTTTCGCCATGGTTTATTACTTTTGTTTAAACTATTATCACTTTAAATACCTTTTCACTATTTGTGGTCTTGACCTTTAATAGAAAAAATCCTTTTTTATTTATTACTATCTCTTTGTCCTTTGTCTTATATATCTCCTTGCCATCCATAGAATACAGAGTTATAAGGCTTATCTCTTCATCGCTATAAACCCTAACTAAATTGTTGTCTTGAGAAATATTGATAAAATGCGAAGAAGCTAAAATGCCCCCCCCTAATGAGTTACGAATGAATTTTAACATAAACTTATCTTCATCCATTGTTTCGTCTGCAGAAAACACATACACACTATCCAAAGAAAAATCTCTTAGCATTTCTCCGCTTTGTCTGTCATACAGCCCTATTTTGTTGTAAGACAAAGGTATTTCTCCTCTATATTTAAGAGTGTATTCTCCTTCTTGTTTTATGATACAACGCAAATCAATATTAAGTGTATCTTCCAAGGAAGGAGGGACAACATTGACAGCAAAGTTTTCATTATTGAAAGTTGTATAAATCTCAGGAGCTAGTCCATAACCCATGAGTTTATGATTGTCTGTCTGCCATTCCAATGCATTGGTAAAGTTTGTATCAAAAGCCAAATAGGTTTTATCTTCCCCGTCTATGTTATTAATGGAAAAAGATATAAAATTTATATCATTTAAACTTGATTTGGCTATAGGTTCATTTTTATTTACTACAAAAGAATTGGCGGAATTATTTACTTGAACAAAGAAACCCTCAAAAGGTTGCAAGGTATTTGCAACCATAAGCACCTCATAATTTCCTGAGGAGTTTAAGAATGAAGGAACGGTGCTGTTTGTTCTTTCTATTTGCGAAAGAGAAATAGGGAAAGAATAAGGATTTGCAACCAAATGCCAACCATAATAAGAACCTACTCCACTTAATGTTGCATTGTTTAGAAGAGTGTAAGAAGAATTGTCATTTATTTTTCCTGAAAAACTATTTGTTGTGTTGTTTGCATAGGAAATAAGATAACCCCTCCCCTCTTTGAAAAACGGTTCTGCAAAATCGTATGCTTTGTAGTTTGCCCACATACCCTGCATTTCCTCTTCAGTATAATCTTCTTTCCAAAAATAAAGGTCAATATCATCATTATCTTCTCTTGCATCCAATACTTCTGCTATATATGTTTGGTTGTCTGAACTTATTTCAATAGGAATTCCTGTCAAATACCATCCTGTTGAAGAAAGAGTTTTAGATTCATAACCCGAAAAAGATTTTTCTATTTTATAGGTGTTTATATCTGCTGTACCATTGTTCTTAAACGATGCCCCATCTTTTAATATCAAAGTATTACACTTAGCCGTGTTTCCTTGTGATACTGTTACATCAACGCCATTGTTTATTTGCACAACGTCATTAAAAGTAGGCTCTCCATTAGTCCAATTAGTATCTGTCCATTCGCCTGATGTGGTACGAGCAGTTGTTCCTTTGGTAAGGAAACCTTTGTAACCATATACTATGCTTTCATCTTCTGAAACAAGATAAGCAACATAATAGGTTTTTTCTTCTAAATTATCTATTTGATAATAACCGTCTTGCAAAGAGATATTGCTTTCGCTTATTGGAGTTCCAAGACCTATATTTGCTATATCTGCCTGAGAAATAGTGCCTGTAAGAGTATGTAAACCAAAATCTCTAAAATTACTTTCATCTGTGGAATTATCACCCGTCCATTCAGTACAAAGAGTAGGAAAACCACTATCGGGATTATGCTTTACTCCATAGTTAATATCCGAATTTCTCCGCAAAACAAACTTAGATGCTCTTATTGTTTGTTCTTCTTCATTAACGCAATTCCAAGCATTTGGTTCTGTTAAACTTTCATTAATATTTCCAAAAACATCTATAGTATCATTATTATTTAACAATATTATAGGTCTGTAACAATAAAAAAATGGATGATAATAAAAACTTCCTGCGCCATCTATTGGTGTTTCTATATTTAATGCATTATATACAACTTTTGCTTCGCCGTGTTTTATACTATCTTTTTCTGTAAATATCTGAATATTTGGGTTTGTAGGGAAGGTCGTCCCCCACATCACTAAACTATAATTCTTTAAACAAACATTTTTGCCTGTTCCATTATATATTTCTAATGCGTTTTGTCCTTCTAAATAACATGCTTGTGAAAGAATTAAATCATCAGCAAAGTTATATGTATTCCCCTTTTTTACAACTTTAAGTTTTTTGTTTGAAGGTGTATTATTTGTAATATAAACAGAAGCAGAATTAGTTGTAATATTAGTTATACTATCCAAAGTCTTTTCTTTTAGGGTTGTAAAAGAAAGAGTATCTTCTCCAAGAGCAAGTACATATTTTGTATTAGGCAAAAGATCATTAATAGTATAAGAAGTATTTTCAGCAGAAATACCATAAGGTTGTTTATTACAATATTCTTGAGGAATAGTAACAACAATTTTAGAAATATTATATTCCCTTGAACCAGATCCACTATTATTTGGAAAAATTTTTAAATATAAAATAGGGCTTGTTCTAACACTATCAAAAGAAAAACTTTCTGTCGTTTCATGTATTTGGCTTTCATAATTATTTGAAATAATTAATTTTTTTGAACCTGAAACTTTTGTAAGTTCAACCAAAAGAGAATAAGAATATGTCCCATTATTATTTGTCTTGGATAAATCTATTTCACTTGTCCTAAAAATAGAGCCTTTAATCAAATTTATTCCTGTAGTATCTGTATATTTCTTCACATATTGTGCTTTTGCTCCTTTTGTTTTTAGATATGACTCAGGTAATGGCCAAAGAAAGTTATTGTATACCAAAGAAACATGGTCTGCATCTGTACCTGTGCTTTGAAACAAAGAAAAATCTTCGTAATAGACTGTATCGTTTTCATATATATATAGCGTTGCATCTTCTGCAATGGAATAATTTATTGTTACACTATTCGCACCAACAGATTGTATGTTGAAAGAACTTTGTGCAGAAACATACAAGCTCATTAATAAAAGGACAACAAAAACGATTCTTTTCATATCTTTAATTTTTCTTTATTTATAAACGTACAACAAGCAAAAAAGTAGAGAAGTTTTATTTCTCTACCTTATTTAATGAAATATATAATTCGTCAAGTTGTTGTTGAGAGATAACATTTGGAGAATCACTCATCAAATCTCTACCTGAATTATTCTTTGGAAAAGCAATAAAATCTCTTATTGAGTCTGCTCCTGCAAAGATAGAACAAAGTCTGTCAAAACCAAAGGCTATTCCTCCGTGAGGTGGAGCTCCATATTCAAAAGCTTGCATTAGAAAACCAAACTGTTGTTTTGCTGATTCTTCTGTAAAGCCTAAAGCTTCAAACATATCTAACTGCATCTTTCTATCATGTATTCTTATTGAACCGCCTCCAACTTCTGTTCCGTTGATTACAAGGTCGTAGGCACTTGCTCTAACATCGCCAGGAGAAGTTTTAAGTTTCTCAGGGTAGTCTTCTGGATTAGGAGCAGTAAAAGGATGGTGCATAGCATAGAATCTTTGGTCTTCTTCGCTCCATTCTAAAAGAGGAAAATCTGTTATCCAAAGCACAGCATAGTTAAATGGATCTCTCAAACCAAGTCTTTGCCCCATCTCTAAACGAAGAGAACATAATTGAACACGAGTTTTCATTTTCTCTCCTGCCATGATAAGCATAAGGTCTCCTTGTTTTGCATTGAATTTACCTGCTATTGCTTGCAAGTCTTCTTGTGTAAAGAACTTATCAACGGAAGATTTAAAAGTTCCATCATTATTATATTTAATATAAACCAAACCATTAGCACCAACTTGAGGACGTTTAACAAAATCAGTCAATCCATCAAGTTGCTTGCGAGTATATTCTGCACAACCCTCGGCTTTTATTCCTACAACAAGCTCTGCATCATCAAAAACTTTGAAATCTTTTCCTTTTGCTACATCGTTCAATTCCACAAACTGCATACCAAAACGTAAATCTGGCTTATCTGAACCATAATACTTCATGGCATCTTGCCAAGTCATACGTTGGAAAGTAGGTAAAGCAATATTTTTTTCTTCTTTGAAAAGATATTTTATTAGTCCTTCAAACAATTGTAACACATCTTCCTGTTCTACAAAAGACATTTCGCAATCTATTTGAGTAAATTCTGGCTGACGATCTGCTCTAAGGTCTTCGTCTCTAAAACATTTAACTATTTGGAAATATCTGTCAAAACCAGAAACCATAAGTAATTGTTTAAAAGTTTGAGGACTTTGAGGAAGAGCATAGAATTGATTAGGATTCATACGAGAAGGAACAACGAAGTCTCTTGCTCCTTCTGGTGTTGAACGAATAAGAAATGGTGTCTCTATTTCAAGAAAACTCTCTTTGCTAAGATAGTTTCTAACCATCATTGCTAAACGATGTCTTAGTTCAAGATTTTGTTTAACGCAATTTCTTCTAAGGTCAAGATAACGATATTTCATTCTAAGCTCATCACCTCCATCTGTGTTGTCTTCAATAGTAAAAGGAGGGGTCTTAGAAGGATTAAGTATTTCTATTTCTTTTACTTCTATTTCTATATCTCCTGTAGGTATCTTTGCATTTTTACTACTTCTTTCTCTAACAACACCTTTTGCTTGAATAACATATTCTCTTGAAAGAGTTTTTGCTGTATCCTTAATATTCTGAGAAGAAGTATCATCTACAACTATTTGAGTTATTCCATAACGGTCTCTAAGATCAATAAAAGACATACTTCCTAAGTCTCTTGTTTTTTGTACCCAACCGCTTAAAACTACATTTTGTCCTATATTTTCTTTGCGAAGTTCTCCGCAGGTATGTGTTCTATACATAGTATGTTCGTTTTATAAGATATATTACTAAATTAACGTGCAAATTTACACAAATTTTTAGGACTTTCAAACAAAAAAGTCTTAAATACTTTTTCAATAATATTTATCATAACAAAAAAGGAGATATGCTATGAATAACATATCTCCTTTAAGATTATATATTACTTTATTCTATTCCTAATAATTCTACTTCAAAAATAAGAGTCGAACCTGCAGGAATATTTCCTACCATTTGGTCTCCGTATGCTAAGTCTGCAGGAATAAAGAAGCGATACTTACTTCCAACATTCATCAATTGAACTCCTTCTGTCCAACCTGCAATAACTTGATTTAACGGAAATACAATGCTTTCTCCTCTTTGTACAGAAGAATCAAAGACAGTTCCATTTAACAAAGTACCATGATAATGTACTCTTACTTGATCTGTTGCTTTTGGTTTTTGTCCAACACCTTCTTTTAAAACTGTATATTGCAATCCCGAAGGAGTCTCAACAACGTTATCATTTTTTCTGTTATTTCTTAAAAAATCCTCTCCCTCTTTTCTTGCTTTCTGACCTTGTTCTTTAGCTTGTTTTTGACGAATAGCATTCATTTCTTGCTGCCAAGCTTGCATAACACTATTCTTTTCCTGCTCAGTAAGAAGGTTTTCATTTTTCCCCAAGGCAGCATTCTTAATTGTTTCAACAAGTATATCTACATTCAAATCATATCCTTGAGAAATAATACTTCTGCCTATATCTTCTCCCAGTATATAAGATACTTTATCTTTTTGTGTTTCTAATTTCATTTCTATTCTTTATATTTACTTTTCGTATTTTGCTCTTAGTCTATTTACTAATGCTATTAAGTAGCCAAGTGCTATAAATGCTCCTGGAGGAAGGATGAAAAGAAGAATTCCATCGCTCTCTCCTATAAACTTAAAACCAAATATAGCTCCTGTTCCTAAAACTTCTCTTACTATACCAAGTATAGTCAAAGCAAGAGTAAATCCTAATCCAATGCCAATACCATCAAGCAAAGAATCAAAAGCATTATTCTTGCTTGCAAAACTTTCTGCTCGTCCAAGTATAATACAATTAACAACAATCAATGGAATAAAGATTCCAAGACTTTTGTTAAGAGCAGGAACATAAGCTTGCAAAAGAAGTTGAAGGATAGTAACAAATGTTGCTATAACAACGATAAAAGCTGGAATACGCACCTTGTCCGGTACAACATTTTTTATAAGAGATATAACAACGTTTGAACACATCAAGACAAACATTGTACAAACACCCATTCCTAAACCATTGATTGCTGAAGTTGTTGTTGCTAATGTTGAACACATTCCAAGCAACAAACAAAATACAGGGTTTTCTTTTATAATTCCATTAAGTACTATTTTCATTCCTTTCATTGTTGTACCTCCTATTTGTTTTGATATTTCATAAATGCGTCAAATGCCTTTTGAACTGCAGTAAGAAAAGCACGTGAAGTAATAGTAGAAGCTGTTATAGCGTCTATATCTCCTCCATCTTTAGTTGGAGAAAACTTCGTTGTTGCAGGACTTTTTCCTCTAATATCTCCTTTTGCTCTAAACCATTCTTCTGCTTTCATTCCTAAGCCCGGAGTTTCTGCTGTCTCTAAAATGGAATAATCAGAAATAGTTCCATCTTTAGCTAAACCTACCATTATTTTAAGTTTCCCTCCGTAACCATTCTTGTCATAGGTTTCTACAGCGGCTCCTATTAATTCACCATTAAGAGTTGCCGGATATATTACGAAAGGTTCGTCATAACCATCTAATTTTATTTGTTGAGGTTCTCCTATTTCGGCTTTTTTATCAGGAAGAACATTTTTTATTGCAGTATCTTTATCATTTTTCATAGTTGCGTCTATCGGCTCTTTTGTCAAAGCGTATGTTCCACAAAGCAATGCAGAAGCTAACAAAGTAACCAAAGACAAACACAAAACCATATTCTTTATTGAAGATTCTAACTTTGCCATAATTCCTCCTTATTTTTTGTATCCGAATTTATCGGTTTTAACGAATTTATTAATCAATGGAGTAACACCATTCATAATCAAAATAGCGAAAGAGACTCCTTCCGGCATAGGACCAAAACAACGGAAAACAATAGTAAGAATACCACAACCGCAACCGAAAATTATTTGTCCTTTATGTGTGATAGGAGAAGTAACCATATCTGTTGCCATAAACACAGCTCCAAGCATCATACCACCTGCAAGAAGATGATAAACAGGAGCAACATAAGCCTCCGGATTAACACAATGTAGTATCAATGCAAAAACAAAAGCAGAGCCAAGGAAAGAAACAGGTATATGCCAAGTAATTATCTTTCTGCATAGCATATAAACTCCTCCTATAAGAATTGCTATTGCTGATATTTCTCCTAAAGAACCACCAACATTTCCTACTAACATATCCAAAACGTTTGGCAAATTCTCTCCTCCATGTTTAATCATACTAAGAGATGTAGGTCCTGTTACAGCATCTACAACATTAGAACAGAACAAAGGACTTGGTTTTGGCCAAGCACTCATTGCCATATCTGTAGGGAAAGAAAGGAACAAGAACACACGTCCTACCAAAGCAGGATTGAAAGGATTCTTCCCTAATCCACCAAAGGTCATTTTACCAACACCTATTGCGATAAGAGATCCAAGGATTATCATCCACAAAGGTAAAGAGGAAGGAACGTTGAAAGCAAGCAACATACCTGTTATTACTGCTGAACCATCCGTAACTGTGGATAAATCTCCTTTAAGAAGATATTTCTGTATTACCCATTCAAAGAAAAGACAAGATGCTACACTGACCAAAGTCAAAAGCAAAGCATTGATGCCAAAAAAGTAAATGCTGACAAGCAATGCTGGTAACATCGCAATGACTACACCCCACATTATCTTTTTAGTAGACATTGTGCTATGAACATGAGGTGATCCTGAAATATTAAACACTGACATATTTTTGTATTTTTATTTTCTTAAAATTACTAACTTCAATTTTATTTCTGAGCTCTTGCTCTACGTAATGCTCCTACCTTAAACTTACCTACTCTTATCAAATCCAACAGAGGACGATTTGCTGGGCAGGTAAATAGGCAACAACCACATTCTATACAATCCATAACGCATTCCTTTTCTGCTTCTTCCCATTTATCCTGAGAACAAAGAGTAGAGAGCAATACTGGTTCTAATCCCATAGGACAAGCATCCACGCATTTTCCACAACGAATACAAGGTGTAGGCTCCTGACGTTTTGCCTCTTTTTCATTCATTACAAGAATGCTTGATGTTGTCTTAACTGTTGGAGCAGAAGTATCCATTATAGCTTTACCCATCATAGGACCTCCACTAATAAGTTTGCCTGTATCTTCTGGCAATCCTCCACAATAATCTATGATTTCTTGCAAAGGTGTTCCAACTCTAACTAAGAGATTTTTCTGATTTTCTGGTCTTACACTCTTTCCTGTAAATGTAAGAACGTTATCAATCAAAGGACGGTTCTTCTGAACTGCATAATAAATAGCCAAAGCAGTACCTACATTATCCACAACACAACCAACTTCAATAGGAAGTTTGCCACTTGGAACTTCTCTTCCTGTCAAAGCGTTGATAAGTTGTTTTTCTGCTCCTTGTGGATATTTTAGTTTCAAAGGAACTATCTCTGTGCCATTATATTTTTTTGACATTTCTGTCATTATTCTTATTGCCTCAGGTTTATTATTCTCTATACCAACAAGAGCAGTATTTATTCCCAAAGCTTTCTTCATGATTTCTATACCAATGAATATTTCC